>Ga0041059_1000521_pt1 | contig 29305 bp, 30 predicted proteins | sample AraColnosormetaG_FD_56232 | JGI IMG/M metagenome (GOLD analysis project Ga0041059, IMG submission 56232) | Arabidopsis roots microbial communities from North Carolina, USA - Col MF nosort | ecosystem: Host-associated > Plants > Roots > Unclassified | place: USA: North Carolina | collected... | reverse complement strand
AACTGCTCTTTATAAATCGACCACTAAGTTCGACTCCGGTTGCGGTTGGCCTGCGTTCTTCGACGCCATCCCCGGTGCTATTAAACAAACTGTAATTCGTTCACTCTTTCTCTCTAGCAAATAACATATTTCGAGCATCCATATTCGTGAAACTCATTGACTATAACATTGACTATTTTAGCCAAACCGGCAAACCCATTTAAGGATTGTAATTACAATAACTAATTTGATGTTTTTAAATGTATATAGCCAGAAGCAGGTGGAAGAAGAATGGAGATAACATGTGCAGTGTGTGATGGACATTTAGGCCATGTTTTCAAAGGCGAAGGTTACTCTACTCCAACCGATCAACGTCACTGCGTTAACAGTGTCTCTCTCAAATTCTCTTCTGCTGGTTCCTCCCAATAATCATATCATTGATCGGACCACTTTATCTCATGAAATCAAGAATCTATTCTATGATCTGTGTGAGCTTGCTAGGTTTCTTTCCCATACTCATGTAATATTATGATTCCTATGTGTGTGTTTTTCTCTACTTTCCAATAAATGATATTGATTCCACTTCGTTCGATGTACTCTCTGTAATATATATTTTAATAAACTTTGGATATACTATACTTTTTTGTCAATTCGAAGCTAACGTGACAATAGACATAAACTAAGAAAGGCGGAAAATTATGACATAAATTTTCCTTCCCGTTTTGTTGCTATTTGGCCACGAGTTATCCGCTTAACTTGAGGAATAGAAAGCCAAATACTGAATTTTGTGGTTCATAGTGCTCCTCATGAATCCTTATCTTTGTAACTATTTAAGTTAAAAGGTCTAGTTGATGTTTTGTAACATACACTGATTATAGTCTGTACAGAGCCATGTGAACAGACTAGTTGTTAACATATTTAAAACAACTCTCTTTTTAAGACTCTACTTTGATTAATATGAGAATGTAGCTATTGATTATTTGTTACTTAACAGAGGGCATTTTAGTCATTTATATATATATGAGAATGTGAATGATCCATTGAAATGATCAAACTAACAAAGCTCCATCCAAATGATGCATTTAGATGAATTAGCAAATGATCAAACAAACAGGGCATAAATCATCTTCTGGTTATAAGCTTAACAAGCTCAATAGCTTCTTTTAATCTTCTCTCACTCTTTTCTTTTCCAGTCTGTCCCTTAACGTTCCTGAAATCATACACAATATCTTTAGATTAGAACATGTTTGATTCATACTTTCCTTATCTGGATCTGACCCAAAGTTTCTAGACAAGAAAACGGGAAAGAAGAAAAACTAACCGTTTCTCGATGTTTGCCTTACGAGTTAGCTCCTCAACTAAGACGTGTAACCGTTTTACCAGTGCAGGAAGCTTTCGAACTGCTTCTACGCCTTTATGGCTACTGCATATTTTCTTCAGAACATCTGATGCAATGAAATATGCTTCTTCTTTGTTCCTGAAAACGAGAAAAACAACGCAAGAATGAGAAATTATGAAACTTAAAACTTAAAAAGAAGACTTGAGAACTAAATGAAGACCTGAGTAGTTCCCAGAAGATTGTCTGAATGGAACCTTTCGTGTTGATTAGCTCATCTGCCATTTGTGGATAACGAGCAAGATGTCCCAAAGTTGATAGTGCATGTTTTGAAACTTGTTGATCAGGGATGCTTCTGCTTGCAGACCGGATCAATGTTAGCAACTTTTCTATAGCTCCAGCTGCCACAAGCTCTTCACAGCATTTGTCAGAGTATTTGGTTGCCGATTCTGTAGAGGAAACATGTTATGGGTTGTTCACATGGTTCTGTAAATAACGGAAGCTGAGAAACTCACCCAAAGTTTCACAAATGTGAAGAATGTTGTGGACGTTTTTCATGCTCAGTAGTTCCGAAAGCGCAGAAAGAAGCTTGTTTATCAACCGTTTCTTGTCATCTATGTTTGCTGCAGAAGTTTGCATTCGTACTCTCAGATCCAGAACTTGAGCCTTTGATGCTTTGCGTGTGAGATAACCTCTCCAGTGTGACTGAGATATATAAGGGTAAAATGAAACTTGAAACTGTTAGTTAAAGAATATTACTGAAAGTGCAGGACAAAAGATAAAAGTAGCTTTGGTCATATCTTACTTGAATCATGACAATGTTATGTCTTTCCACAGAAGTTTTTCGTCTGGCAAATAAACCTCGAATATGACTCTGTATTAAGACTGCTGATTTTATTCTCATATTCTTTGAATGGAGAAATTCTCTCCACCAACGCTGCACTTTAATGACGGAATGTAGCATTTTTGTCATCCCAAAGCTGTGTTGTGGAAGTCTTGAAACGCCTTCGTCAAGTTTTGAATAGAGAGTAGAAGCTCCTACGATATTTCAATTTGAGTAACCATTAGTATGCTGAAGAAAGCATAATCCCAGCCAGAAACAATTATATGCAATCAGCTAAAAGCAAGATACTGAAGAAATAGCTTAATCACCTTGAAGCCTGCTTCGAACAATTTGTCCCCTAACAAGCCGTTGAACCTGTGTGGCTGCATGCTTGCAACGATGAAATGACATCATGCAGTTAAATTTTCGGATAGCACTCTGAATGCTTATCGTTGCTTCTCTCTGAAGACAAAACTTCCTTCTCGCCAACCAACCACGGCAGTATCTCTACAGTTAGATGCAGGAAGTTAATAAAGCAGGAGTAGAGCACAAATGAAGCAATGAGCGATACAGATTCTTGCTCTGGTTTTATGTAAGAATATTTTAAAACCAAGGGACACCTCAATCGAAAAGAAAGGCTAATGAGACAAGAAAATGGGAGACAAAAAGAAGTGACAAAGAGGAAATTAAAACAAATTGGGACAAGCACAGCAGGTAACAAAAGAGCTACAACCTTTTTTTTTATAGAGACTGAATAATGGACAGTACCATAAGCAAAACATCGGACGACCTTAATAAACTTACTTGAATAAGTATGGAAGAAAACTTGTATGTCCGATTCATTCTGCGTGTGATCCATCCACGAACATAAGATTGGATGGTGATAGAAGAGATAACTTTTTCTTTATAACTCCTCCAAGCTAGTTGAATTCTGAGTGCTGCTTTCAGCTCATGATGAAGGTTGCTCTGATGTCTCCTTACAGCTTTCTGAATGACGGAAACAGATTTCCTCAACTTGATGAAACGACTTCGATCAACAATGAACTTGACATATCTAGCTACAGGTTTTAAGTTGGCCGATCTTTCTGCAGAAATAACAAAACTTTCATTAGAGAGCAACTTTTTGATCTGTCAATGGCAATGAATATGCACGAACAAATAATTACCAGATAAATGTAAAGTAACTTCCTCAACATTGAATTTCTCAACAACTTGTATATTTTTCACTGATAACCATGTCCGAACAGCAGCTTGTAAGAAGCAGATTGCTCTCATCTTATTTCTAAACTTGCGGCGTGCATGAAGTCCCCTAATATTCGATTGTATGATCACTGCTGCAATTTCTGCAAGTAAGAGGTATGCTGAAATCAAATAATGGATAGAGTTTGATATTCAATACTCTATCTACCAAGTACCAAAAAGTAGATAAATAATCACCGAATCAAAATACAGTAATACAATCAAGTGACATCTATAAGAGTCAGATCATGAAAAGGTGATGGGTATCGAAAACAAGCTTATGATGTAAAACTTGAGAAGGGTAGATATGGAACTTGAATTACCTCGTTGGGAATCCGTGGTGCATTTTCTAGACAAGGAGCCTTGCAGAGTATGGCTATTAGCTTTTCCAACAGAAATTTGATTTTGGTTGGCCATGTCCTGCCACCAGGCTTTGATTGCCTGGAACCTTTTAGTAGCATCTACAAGTAGAATTTACTTTTGACAATCAATACCATGTATTTAGAGTATACCAAGCATGCTTGCTTCATTCAACCAATTGTAAGAATCTGTAGACTCTATAAGAAACTAGGGTGAGAAACCACTTATAGACTATCAGGCATCTAAATAAAAAGATCCAGTTCCTCATTTCTAAGATCATATACTCTAGGGAAATTAAGAAAGATAACCTTCTCCATTTTCTCTGTCTGGTTCCTCGATTGTAACTGCTTCAGAGCTGCTGCAACTGATTCTGATGCGCGAATATCTCTTCTCCTGAACTTGACAGCTAGAGCACAGCAACTTATGAAAATTCAGTTGCTCCTGAGAAAAGACGGAATTTGTAAGATAACCTGCCAATGTAAAATCTAACTTCCATCCAGAAAACTAATCAAGGAAGCCATATTTTGTTGGTAAGAAAGGAATACCAAATTCTCCTTGACGATCAGCTTTGATGATAGGAAAGCCAACAGTATAATCACACTTTGGTTGCTAACTACTGCATTATGTTCCAGTAAGTCACCAATCTGTAGGACCTATATAAATCAACAAGATTTGTCAGGAAACTGATAGCACTAACGTGACCATACATACAGAATATGTTAGCCTATTGAAGAAAATCATCTATTGTAAAGAAACAAAGGGCCCCTCAGTAATTCAATCTTCGTATCTTTAGTAATCTTTTTCTTTCTAAACTTAAGAATAACTAGACATTCACTGGCTGAAATTAGTACCTCAGGAAAGCTTCCCAAAAGTGCTGTCAACTTTTGCGACAGAATAAAATTTTGAACTGCATCATGGTAATCGGTATTGGACATTACTGATTGAGGGCCTTCTTGACCACCAGGATCCTGGATATAAACATTTATTCAGAAAATATAGCCAGCCTGTGTCATAAGATACGTGAAGAGAAATGGCCTAGGTAAACTTCAATGCATTTAACCTGATTTCGAGTTAAGAACATTTCATACCTCTCTGTGTAGACATCGACAGCAAACTTCTTGACGAAAATAGTAGTCAAGCAAGAACCATATCCCCTTTCCATCCACCAATGATGCAAAGCTTTCTAACTTGAAGTCATTCTTCCTGGTAATTGACTTAGTGAAGATTGCAAGTATTGTACACGGTTAGACATATATAACATAGGCAAAGAAAGCACCCACAACTCATAGTAAGGAAAGTAATATGAATACGCTGATATAAGAATTAAGAAGCTACCTGGATCCAGTTCAAGAGCATTTCCAGAGGAGTAGACATGGTAATTTGATTATTCTGTAAAGAAACCCAAAAAAAAGACTTATTGAGAGAAAAATTAGTGTAACTAGAGAAGTGTCACCATTAAAGATCTGATTGACAGTCTTTTAGTAGAAACTACATATAGATTCAAATAACTAACAATGGCTAGAAATTGGAATGAATTATTGGAACCAAGGAAATTAAGCGAGCCTTAGCCTTACCTGTTCCACTCCCTGGACTTTGTAGATTTCCTCTGTCAAGAGTCTCCCATTAATCAGAAGAGGCAGCTGCCCAGTTCAAAGAGTATACATAACCAATGAAAATCCGACGACACTTGCAGCAATCCACCAAAAAAAATGGACAAAGAAAAAGAAGAAACACTCACCTGCAAATGTACAAAAATGTTCCATAGTAGTGAAATAGTGAGCTCTCTGTCACCATCTGCAACATCTTCCCCAGTTATCATCATTCCTTCGTCATCTTTTAACGAAACACCAGCATCCTTAAGATATTGAAGTGCAATTCTACAATTGGCCAAGTTCTTCTTTCGATTGTCGGATGGAACTACCATTTTCTGTTTGATAAGAACCCTCATAAGATCAAACTCACTCCCTCAATAAGACAAACTGGAAGTTCTTGCTTAAAAATCAATATAAAGAGTAAAACAGACCGTGAGAATGGACGGATCATGAAGTAGTAGTTGAATAGCTCTGCAGAGCCGCACGCCATCTTGGAGGTCAGCAAACAACTCTCTCACTCTAAAGTTGTATTCAACTAAAGGAGACTGCAAGAGCCATTCCAGTTATTGAAGTTAGCGAAACATCATACACTTAGCAATCGAGATCTCATATAAGACATTGCATTGACTCTTAACTAAAAATCACCTGCTGATAAGGTATTTTGTATCCTATAATCACTAGATGCGCTAGGAGATTCCCTTCTCCATGCATTACATCAGAGGACAATAATTCTATGTTCAAAGCCAAAAAAATGGAAAATTAGCCGCAGTAAACATGAAAAAAGCGACAAACTAAACAGCAAAATCTAAGAAAGTACCACATATAAGTTGGTGGCTAGACTTTATACTAGATTTCTCTGAGAACATGAGGGGTGAGCCACCATCTATCCCATCAATCCCATACTTGAGCGAAAGGCAGCTTTGAGATTTGGCTCTATCAATTACAAGAACCAGCAACAGAATCCTCTTCAAAATCACATTTCCAAGAGCTTCATAGTACCCTGGTCTGTATAAACCCTCAACCATCTTGTTATAAACATAAGATCTAGCAAGGCCATCGTGGGAAAAGAACTGCTTACTAATTACCATCTTCAAGAACGCCATTTCTTGATCTGAGTTAACTTCACTATCAGACAAAAAGGAATCACCACCAAAGATGATATATAACCCTAAACGAAGCCAAACTTGGTTATAGCTCATCAGTGCCTTGATGGCCTTCTCCTTCATTCCAAAATCAGTTACAAGAGGGCATTGTGGTTTCATTTTTATCCTCCCTTCATCTATATTCTGAAACAAGAACAATTTGACAAAAAAAACTTAAAATTAGCCAACAAACAGTATAAAAGACACTATTTTGATACACATGGAGATATGTTTACCTTTGAAACACGAGTCATCACATCAAAAATCTCCTTGCAACTTCCCAAACTCAAGTGAAATTGCATTCTTTGCTTCAAATCATCTAAACTACACACATCTCTTAAAGATTCTCTCAACGTAGAATACTTAGAACCAGTCAAGGAAGAGTCAATCTCTGAACGTTTTTTCTCACCACACCAACCTAAATTCCTCAACCTTTTAGGGCTTCTCCACATTGTATCAACTCCAACAGATTTACTATTTCCTAAAGCCTCACCACTATCTCTCTTCCCCTTACCTAAATTCCCAACACCAGACTCGTTCTCGAACGGATCGCAACCGCAATTTTCCGGGTTTTCAAACAAGAAATTGAGCCACACAGTAAGTGATTTAGCAAGAGATCTAAGATTCTTCTCTTTCGTCAACTCAGCCTTGCGTGAAGATTGAGATTGCTGAAGTTCAAATGCTTTGAGCCGCCTCGACGATGTTGATACCTTAGACCGAGATGCATAAGAATGAACCATTGAAGGACGACGGAAATTAGAAGACGAAGATTTTGGGGTTTGCTTTGATGCAGTGAAGAAATGCGGATACGGAGATTTACTAATATTCGAATTCACAACGGAAGTACGCCGCGGCGTTTTGAAATTGGATATGTCACTGAGTAACGATGACGCCGGATTACGTGGCGGCGCCGGTGAAGCGCACGGCGGTTCGTTTTCATCCATCGGAGATTTGTTAGAGAGAAAGAGTCGTTTGTTCAAATTCAAAATTCGAAAGACAGTAAACACTAAAAGGAGTGACACTAAAAGGAGTGAACACTAAAAGGAGTTTATTGATATTCTAACGGTTCCAGAAATAAGGTTGCAAATCTCGCCGCTTTACTTTATTCGATATGAACATCGTGACGTTTTAGTAAGCTGAAAACGCCGAGACGTTTTTAAGATTTTTTTTCACTGCAAAGAAACGCTGGCGTCAGATGCTTATTATAATTGGTTCGTGTAAAACACGCGCTTTCTTATTCGTTGAGCTACTGTCACAACAGATAAACATGCGAAAAAAAAGAGCGAACCTTTAACCAGTCGCTTTCGTTAATTCAAAGCTTTAACGTAGAAGAAGCTGATTTAAATCCCAAATTCATTTCAACGTAGAAGCTTCTACAGATTCGATTTGGGTGTTTTTGGTTTTGGATTTGGTAAAGCTTCTCGGTCACTTGCTCGGTGATTGAAACTGAATCGATTGTGATTGTGATTGTGATTGTGATTGTGATTGTGAGGGAATTATGGCTCAAGCCGTAGAAGAGTGGTACAAGCAGATGCCGATTATAACCCGGTCGTATCTCACGGCGGCTGTAGTCACCACCGTCGGGTGTTCGCTCGAGGTTTGAAGTTCTCTGACTCATGAAAGCCTTTAGCTTTGCTCTGATTGATCTGATTAGTTTTTCCTTGAAAAATTGAATCTTTGTGTTTCTGTTATGTATGTGGATGGTTTTGTTTTTTTGATGTAAAAGGTAACTCTTTATTGGAATTGGGGTGGCTAACGAATGGTTAAGTTTAGAGCTAAGTGTTGTGGTGTTATGGCTTATGATGTAACATTTTGTGGAACATTTTTTTGTTTTGCAGATTATATCTCCTTATAATCTCTACCTAAATCCTACCCTTGTGGTGAAGCAATACCAGTTCTGGCGTCTTGTCACAAATTTCCTTTATTTCCGAAAGATGGGTAAAATTATCTTCAGCTCTTTGTGTTGGTTATATATTATTAGTATTCTGAGAAATGTTCATATCTTTCTCATCTTGGACTATTGTTGTGCTGTTTTTCATATGATATAGTCTTCCTTAGATTACTAGGAATGATCATGATTGCTAATAAACTCACATAAGTGATGAATAATTCCTAGTTTTGTCTGAATAATTTAGTGCTTAGAAGTGTCATAGTTATGTTTCTAGCTACGGATAAGGTCTAGCTACAACTTGTTGATGGGCTTTTAAGTTTTTGAAGATTCATTTTTTGTGATATGCTCCATTGCTCCTTGACATCTCTAGTACTATGCTCCCTGTAAGGATTTATTTTCTTTGTGATTGTTAATTAGAAGCTGACTTGTTCTTGTTATCAATCTTTTGCAGATTTGGACTTTTTGTTCCATATGTTTTTTCTAGCTCGATACTGCAAACTGCTCGAAGAAAACTCCTTCAGGGGAAAGACCGCGGATTTCCTTTACATGCTCTTATTCGGGGCAACTGTTCTAACTGGTATTGTTCTCATTGGCGGAATGATACCTTATTTGTCTGTTTCATTCTCCAAAATCATCTTCCTCAGCAATTCATTGACTTTCATGATGGTAAATTCTATTTCTCAATACCGCTATTTTTACGAATACTCAAATGATTTTGAATTCATCTCAAGACCATCTATAACACTTTTCCTATGTTCTGTAGGTCTATGTATGGAGTAAACAAAATCCTTACATCCACATGAGTTTCCTTGGCCTCTTCACTTTCACAGCAGCTTATTTACCATGGGTTAGTTGGACTTTTGCATTCTCTTCACGGAAGTTCCCTAACTAGTTTGATGCTTTAAATCGCCTCTTTTACCAAATTCTGAAATTACAGGTACTTCTTGGATTCTCTATCCTTGTTGGTGCAAGTGCATGGGGGGATTTTCTGGTACGCTATCTCTCCTAATTCGCTTTCACATATATCTTCTTCCCTTTCTGTGCATCATCATCCTTATCCGTAACCTTTATCCAAATTTATAGGGAATGATAGCGGGCCACGCATACTACTTCTTGGCATTTGTGTATCCCCGAATGACGGATCGACGTCCCTTGAAAACTCCATCTTTCCTCAAGGCCCTATTTGCTGATGAGCCAGTCGTGATTGCAAGGCCAGAAGATGTGAGATTTGCTCATGCGCCTTTTGATGAAATCCACCAAGACTGAATCTTGATCCTCCACAAAACACCAGCCACAACGCACAGTTCAAGTGTACTCAGATAATGTTATTGACTCTTGACCTTTATAGTTGTGGATAATGTGGAAGTGAGATAGTGTTGGCTCTGATTTTTTTCCCTAGTTTTCTGTCTGCTTTTCTTGTCCGATACAAATGTGTTTCCTCCTTGTGCATATGAACTCAAATTGTGTACAAAGTCTTCAAAAGTGCTAGTTTATAGTTTCGTCATTAGATCATTAGACAATGTCTCACAAAGAGAATCAATTCTTATGTTTTAACTACACAACTGGGACAACAAGGGAAGGACGCAAACAAAACCAGTACAAGCGTCTTGATAAGCCTGGTCTTTGAGTTTAATTCATAGGTAGTAATGCTTCGTCTCGTCGTCTTCATCATCCTCATCTATGGCATCATCACTGTCTTCTTCATCTTCAACCTGAAAGTCCTCATCATCCTCCTCTAGCATCATCTTCTCTGTTGCATCTCTGTCTTTCAAACCAGTGTTTAAAACCACAGTGCCTCCCTGAGAACTCTCCATATCCTTTCTTAGTTTTTCCATTTCATGTTTCTTTCTTTCTTCTTCCAACCGCTCCTTGTCCGCCTTTCTCATGTCAAGATCAGCCCTGAAGTAAAACACAAATCATGAGCGTAGAACTTGCAGACAAAAGAGGGTGAATTGAAGAGAAGAATGCATCATTACTTGTAAGTTTCCATGTATTCCTCAGCACTTGCTTCAATGGCTTTAAAGAAGCCATCCATTCCAGCACCAGAGATTGCAGAAACACCAACGGATCTTATGTTACGGTAGAACTCGTAGAGTGAAAGGGAGAGACTGTTAGCTAAGGTCGCCGTGTACGAGTTATCAGACTGAATCGCTGCTTGAAAGACCTCGAAATCTTCCATCCACTGCATAAAACCAAATCAGTACCAAAGGATTAAAGAGAAGATATTACAACACAATAATAATAAAGTAGGCAATTAAAGAAAGTTAACCTCTAAAGCAAACTTGTGATCTGCGACATCAGTTTTGTTGAAAGCCAAGACAAGAGGCAACCGAGTCTTGTAGAGAATACTACAAGCGTAAAGCATGTTGCTCATAAAAGTGATTGGGCTTGAGGAACGGGGAGTATCAACCACATAGGTGACAACAGTGGGGAAGGTTGAAGCGAAAGCTTCAGTGATTATAGCCCCAGAAGCAGACCATGTAAAGATCTCAATCTGACCAGGAGTGTCCACAAGAACATAATCAAGCTGGTCTGCACGTTTCTCAATCACAGAGACAACCTAAAACAAGTAGCAAACAAAGACAGATCAATCAATGAAAACCGAGAGAACTAACACAATGTGAGAAGAAATCAGTAATCATCTGGACTAATTCCAGAGGTATGTTTACCTCGTCGAATTTAGTAGCAAACAAGTTGAGTGAAGTGAGAATTCCACCATTAGGACCCAGATTATACTGCTTCATAACTTCCTTGTACTTGACAGTGTCTCTTATATCGATGTTGGCACCAAATGGTAGAGACATAACAGCAGGGTCAAGGTTCACCACATAACCATGGCTCTTTGAATCAAAAGTATGACAGACCAAGCGATGAAGAAAGCTAGTTTTTCCACTACCTACACATATAACAAACAAACATCTCACATGATCAAACTAATGAAATCCCTTCACAGGAAACCAAAACTTAAAACATTAGTGAGAAATGATATTATTACCTGCCATTCCAACAACGATAATAATGATAGGCTTCTTCTTGAAATTAGAAGATGAACTCGCAGCACTAACACGAAGCTTGTCCAATGAGTCAACCAGCTTTTGACTCTCTTCAACAATGTCCTTTTAAAAGTAAAAACAACAAATACAATTTCATTTCAGAGGTTTTTTCATTTGTTATTTTACAGTAACTTAGGCTAATAAACACCATCTAAAACAGTACCATGATATCATTTTGATTGTATAAGCAGATAAACCAATAGTAAAAGCCATTAAAGTGACAGAGATGAACTCATCACCTGTTCACTAGACGACTCCATAGGATCCATCAGTGGCGAAATTTGCTTTTTTCTTGTATGAATCTTTTATCTGCCAATAATCCCAAATACAGCAATTTCAGTGTCTCCATCTCCCAAATTGTTGTTCTATACAAAATCTTTATATATCACAGCAAAGACAAAGAATAAAGAATCACAAAGACGAATCCAATTTTCACAAACTTAACAATTCCATGTTTTTTTAATGTTTCATCTATGTCACTAGTTTCAAGCTCAACATACTCCAGAAAACGTAAAGAGTTTGATAGATTTTTGTAAATTGGAACTAGAATTGATTCGATAACCAAATGATATGATTATTCAACACAAGCGTAACATGTGGATTCGAGCATATCAGCACACAAATTCATACAAAATTTTCGTCATTTTTACAGGCTAAAAAAGCAGCGAAACTCCAGAAAAGAAGAAGAGAATCAAGAGGAAGACGAGAGCGAGAGAGAAAAGACCTCAGTCGTCGAAGAAAACAAAAACAGAGTTAGGGCTGATTTGTGGAGTTGTCACTGTAAAATCACATATAAATATTAATGTGAGCGACCATTTTTGGAAAATCAGGTCCAAGGCCCAATAAGTTATTTCCAGCCCATGTAATACCGAGGTAATGCAAATGATTCTCAATTTAATCATTTTATGTTGTGTAAACCCTCTTTTTGCTTGGTTTTCTCGGTTTACGTAGTTTCTTTCTTCACTGGGACTTAGTTTTATGGAAAAGCTTAAGTATATACAAATCATTAGGAGAAGAAGATGTAACAGTTGACAAAAGCATAAAGGAAACTGGAGAAGAGCATTCGTTTATTTTTTACCAAACATAACATAACAATCAACCATCGACGCAACAAATGTTAAACCTCTTGTACTACTGACCAGATTTTTCAAAGTAGCAGAAGAGCAATTTATAATTTTAACAGACATAAACTACCAAACCAAAAGTCACGGCGGGCTACAACAACTAAAAGCTGTAAAATCATTTATATGAACGTGCATTCCAAAAACTCACGCAGATTCCACACCGATTTCTTCTTCACCTTTCATTTTTTGCCCCAATTTTTTTTTTAATCTTTACTCTTCTCTTAAACAGCATCATACTCACCGTGTGAGATGGTTCAGTGACAAAGGTTTCTACTGGATCGGATGGTATTGAGCTGATACTCTCTTTGGAGGTAGCTTTCGGAGAATGAAGAGGACTAGTGCCGATGGAAGTACTTCTACCACCTGTAGTTTTTTTTTTTTCGAGTTAATGAATGAGAATAAGAAAGAGAAAGAATGAAGATGTAGTGTTACTTACCATATAGTAGATTAAGTTCAGAACCGGATGATCAAGAACATCAAGTGTTAAATCCTTGTCAAAAGCTGATACAGCCACCTGATGTTTGCATGGAATACATTAAATAACACATCACAGGATAACTAAAACAATGACGGAAGCTAAAGATTTAATTTTGAGCTTACCACAACGCATCTTATGAGGAAGCAGGTGAAGCATATAGCTGTCACAGATCCAACCTGCAATGAAAAGAGACGAATATTTGAAGGTAGAAATGTTTGGGTTCAAAGTTTTATGGAACTATATAAGACAAATTATTCACATACAGATATATGAATCTAAGTACCTCGTGGAGTTTCTTCCTTCTTCCTTTTGACTCGATAGGGAACCTTCTTAGCATGAAAAACAATCTATGGCATAAAAAAAAACACATAAGAAAAGACGGCCCAGTAAAGCCAATGAAGAACTTGCAGACATTTTGATGATGAGACATATGAAAATAACAAAAACACAGACCTTCCTCCATACAGCAAGAAGCCTAATGCGGCGATGAAAGACACAACTAGAAGAAGAAGATTAACCAAAAGAATAGGTCAATATAGATTTTAGATAAGAGAGGGAATATTATAGATTAAGCAGTAAAGGTTTTAGCAAACTTGCTTGACCAGACAAAGAACCTACCTGCGATAAATATCTTTCCAACTAACTCCACAGTGCTGTTATCATGTACCCAGATGTATGCCCAGATACCAATCTGATAGAGACATCAAATACATGTCAAACTTATTCTACATCTTTTGATTCACCTAAAATGTCTAGTGACTAAGGTCACACAGATTCTTGGTAGCAAAGAATGGTTACAGAGTTAATGAAAGAAGGACAAGGTAGGAAACACGCACAATCTACAGTTTCGAAACACCAATAATTGCAAAAGATGTATATAAATGGATCTCAGGAAACTCAGCAACTACAACATAAACGGGAATTAAAAAAAAAAGAAGCTAAAAATCAGATATGAACCTGAGCCAAATATACAGCCACGTTGACAGAAATATAGGTTATCCGCAGCTTATCTGTAGGTAAGCTTCTAGCCTGCTCATTAGTGGCAACAAAATATATACTCAGAGCTTGTTGGCAGGTTTAAAAGACAGTCAACACACATCAAAAATTTCTTTTTAGGTACCTGGTGATATATCTCTGCCCAGAACAGCACAAGCAGCGTGTATGCCGAGAAAAAGAGAAGGCCAGGAAGATCCAATAGTACCCAGCAAAGAGCCTGCATTACCTCACAGAAACATTAGATACTTAAAAAGATGCAGCTTTCAAAATCCACCATTTCCAAATCAAACATGCAAAAACCAGAACTAAGTTGAGAACACTCTCACCTTGGGATGAACAAGAAATACTTGCATGTGAAATCCAAACAGAACCGCACGAACTGCACACACACAACAGAGAAATTCAACAAAACATAATCCCAAAGGTGCTGACAAACACAAAAACCCTATCAATTGGTCAATAGAAACACACAATAATCACCTCCATTGACGACAAAGTTCATAAGATGAAACACCTTCTGAGTAGTCCAACCATACTCAGGCACTCTCATTTGGATCCTTATCAGTTGAACCTACCAATCATAATCCCATTTCAAACAAAAGGTCAGAAATTGCAACACAACTAACTAAACCCAGAAATAAACTACAGAAACAATCAATCAAACTATACAATGAGTAAGTATTTCAAAGCTCAATGATTTAGATAGAAAACGATGTCTCAACAACAAAGGTCACCTCTTTTGTTAAACAGAAGAGGAAAGATATGTCAAACACGCTAAGAAATTGATCTATAAACCTAAAAGCAAGCATTTTTAGAAAACTAATTTCACTCCCAAACAAAAAATTTCATGTATTACGAAGAAATTTGAAAGCCATACAAGAGCAACGGCGGAAACAAGAGCATAAGCACCACAAAGAGCGAAAAAGATCCCATCTTGCCACTGAGTTGACTCATTAACATCATCCCACCAACTCGTAATCGCCGTGGTTAGAATTCCAGCAATCTCCGCCGGCATCATTAGACCCGAATCCGTCATTCTCTCCTCCAGGATATCAGCTATGCTGGTGGTGGGGATTAGACTCTAATCTCGAAAATCGAGAAACCCTAATCTCTCAGCTCTTCGAAATCCAGAGAGGCGAAACAAAGGGAATGAGGATTGAGTTGTTTGAATATCTGCAAACTCACATCACAGGTCAGATGGAAGAGAAAGAGAGAGAGAGAGATGATGATGAAGGAAAGATCCAACGGTTGAGATTGATGCGATCTTTTCGATAGTGTAGCTTCTGGCTTGTTCCCTCACACGTCCTCTGAATTATTTTATCATTTGTTTTGGTCATTTAATATTTCACCTCTCTATTTTTGGGTTCAAATTTGTTGAATTTCATATATGCATGATTTGTTACTAAGAAGTCAGAATTATAAAAACAAGACATGTTTTTCTCTGATAAAAAAACATAAGATCTTTATTGTATAAAATCTTTTATTTATAGGGTTAGGTGTTATTTTTTTCTTTTTTGATACATGGGATTCTATGTTTTAACTATTTTGAGTGAATCCAAATTTGACCCCAAAAAAAGAAAAAAAAACATGTACATTATTAACAATATTTTTTTCTAATGATAGAGATGTGATGAGAAAGAGAACTGTGAGCTCGTTTAGTCAAAAAAGAAGTTTCAAAACGTCTTTTAATTTGATTTGTCACCATATAATAATTATGAATTATTTATCTATTTCCATAAAAATATATTATAGACATATTTTAGATGTTATTCTAGATGGAAAATGCGAAAAGAGTAGAGTTGGGTTTAATACAAATGTTCGAACTAAAACTTAGTGGTACCAGCAGCTTTTAATTGGTAGGTCTATCTAATCTTTAAGGAATTCTCCATATATATTTCGATATTCTTATAGTAGAATTATTGTCATTGTGACCAAAAAAAAAACGAATACAAATGAAGGATAATATATATTTTCATTCAATCTGTTAAAACGAGTTAATTTCAGTAATATGAAGATTTAAGAATTATAAATTATTCATATACATATTTGAAATCGTGTAACACATGCCATAAGATATTGTTTTGTAACAAGGTGAGTTAGGTAGGCGGCTTGACCGTGTATGAGTGTTGGAGACGTGTTGATGATACTTGCTTGATATATCCGGAATTTTGTAGACATAAAAACGTGTGTGCGTCAATAAGGGCTTGTTCGGACACTTTTAGTTGTTATATAAGGTTCATAAAATCATAGTATTATTCCGTTTAAAATTACGACAAAAGGAACAAAAGAATGAAACGAACAAAAACTGATGAATTCATCAAAGAATCTAATGAAAGAAACGTAGAACGTGTATTATAAACAAAAATTTCAATCATTTCGATTTTGACCGTCCATGTGGCTTCATCATCACTTTCCACCTCAAATTTCGTCAGAACTAGACAAATCTTTAGCATTCCGAAAACGGCCAAGCCATGACATAATTTTGTAGACCACCGCAGCGCAAACTACGGGTTCTTGTTGTATAGAGACAGCAAGAGTTTGCTGTAGTTGAACTCAACAGCCATCAAAATACGTTCGCTCCATTCTCTTATTGATCTCTGGATTCTATGTGTTGTACATGACTGTGTGAAGATTATTAAGTATCCAACACTATGATCTCGGAATCGAAGCAATGGTTCTTCTCTCCTTGTATCGAGCTCCATAAGCGTGTTGAAGTCATTAACCAACTGAGAAACCCACAAAATTCAACAAGATCTTTTATAACCAGAATTCAAGAGCTAAGGAACTTTTCATTAGTGGTCCATATTGGAGTTGTGTGCTCTCAAACTCTAGTTGATGAATTAATCAGGTGGCTACTACGTACAGAGCCAAGAGCAAAATCTTAGTCACCTGTGACAAATATGATAACATCGTCTCTTTTTTGGAATTCAAGATGTGAGCTCTTGTCCAAGTTTTGTATAACGTCACCTTCAAATCCATGTTCACTGTTCCAACAAGACCAGTTTCAGAGTAAAAAATATATACAAGCACAATTTTGTTTTAGCATCAACAAAGTTGAGGCCTGAAAATAAAGTACTCGAGCATTTGAAGATTGACTTTTGACTTGTGCTACGTAGGATCCATATATATGTGGAATATAAAGGTATTCGACGATATACCACGTTTAAACCGGGAATAGAACCGAATCCAAATTTGAATATAGACCAGACCGGATCAAACGAAAAAGGAATTCCTTGAGCATAAACTTTTTTTTCTTTTTTCATTTTAAAAGTTCGAATATATGCTCATTGACATTGTAACTTGTAAGTATGTAACACAATGAGACATTATTTTAAATTTGAAAAACTGTATGTAGATCTCATTGTCTTTACCGTAATCCACATAAATGATGACTCCTTTCTACACACGCAAGCCCTTCTGATGATCACTCTTCAAGATCCTATAGTTGAAACCCGGAACTCGATTCTCGCCGGAAACCTCCACCGCCGAGCACATACTCGGAAAAAACTTGCCACCGCCACCACGAGTCTGCCGCTTCTTCTTTCTCCATTTAGTTTTAGAGAACCAAGAACCCAACCGTGATGATGACCGATCTCTTTGTTTAAATGTATTTTTGTTTTCTTCCGAATTGCCTCTCCGTGGATCGAATTGGGGATGACATGTAGAGAAGTTTTTGAAGTAGTCGATTTCTTTACGTACAAGCGATCCGATGGTTCCTCGTGTTCCTATGGCGATTGGAGCAGCCATTGATAGAGAGTTTTTATGAACAGCTTTTCTTTTTGTTTCTCTTGATCAAGTGGTAACGAAGTGTTATTAAGATCCTTGAAGCTAAAGTAGTAGAAAATGTATTATCTTTTTATATGATAGGTGATGGCTTTTGTTGGTTGGTCATCCCATTTCTTTATCTATTTTCTTCCTTTTACTGTATTTAAGATTATTTATGTTCAAATATAATCTCACTGTTAACTTTTATATTTTTCTAATAAAAAAGACTACTAGGATCGGTCCATCAACATTTTAGACGTAATATGTATAGATAAATGCATATTATTTTGGACATTTTAACAAAGACATGTCGAAGATTGAGGATTTTAAGCGAATATAGAAGTAGAGATGTTGTTCCAAAATGAACAGCCGAACAACGCAAATACAATGACACAAGGTTGTTAGAGAAATGACAAAATATGATTCGGTTGATAAATTACATAAAACTATTTTTAAATTAGACTACAATATTCGAACAACCTACATTTTCTTTTTGGCTACACCCAACTTTTTATTTAAATCCATTATACAGTAATCTGACCTTTCTCTAACATTTAAATCATGATGGGCTAATTCAACTATTTTTCCTTCTATCATGCCGTAGATTATTTTTCACTTAGATTAGTATGTTTCTCCTTTTACCATAAAGTCAGGGAACATAATAATTTCGATCAATCCCACAAACAAACTAGAGACGGCCAACAAACCGGAATTAACCACCAAACCAACCAAATTTATCACTGAACCAAGTTTCTCAAATGGGCCCAATACAAAGATTCAGTTCGGCCCAAATAGTAGATTGGCGCTATAACGATAACGATTCTTAGGGCATTTACCACAGCATCAACAATGGCTTCGCCGGCGTTAACCGGCGGTTACCGGAACCTCACTGCGCCGGTATCTCTCCTGCGTACTTTAGCGTCCACCCGTGTCACTACTCCATTGTTTCGTTCCAACAAACACTCTCCACGTTTCATTTCTTCTCCAAAGAGATTCACTTGCTTGTCCTTACTCAAAACCGATTCTCAAAATCAAACCACACTCTCTTCTTCTTCCAATTCTGGGTATGTTTAAAGTCTGATTCTTTTGATTCAATTCGTTCAAATTTCGATACTTTACTGTGAAATGTGTTTTTTTTCAGATACCATGAATACAATCGATTGATGCCATGTCCTGCATATAATCTTCCACCAAGAATTGAACATATGGTTGTGTTAGAAGACGACGTTCTTGTATCTGAGTTTATCTCTAAACAATTAGATCTTCCTCCTTTGTAAGTCACTAACTCTTTGTGGTCTAAGTACTCGTATGTTTAGAGCTTGGAATGGAGTGTATATAAAAAAATTTTCATTCTATGAAGATATGTTGCAGATCTTATTCGATTTGGAGCTGTACATTACGCTCTTGTATGTCCTAAACCTCCACCAACTGCGACTCCTGAGGAAATTATACTGTTTGAAGAAGTAACCTCTCCTTCTGTACTAAAGAAGAGATCTTCTATTAAAGGAAAAACTGTTAGAGAAGCTCAGAAAACGTTTCGTGTGACTCATACCAATCAGTATGCTGAAGCTGGAACTTATTTGCGTGTTCATGTTCACCCGAAACGTTCTCCAAGGTATTTACATATTTTAAGGAATGTGTTTTGAAATTGGAAGGTTTGGTGATTGTCAATTGACTTGAGGGTGTGTTGTTTATCAGGTGTTATGAAATTGATTGGAAGTCACGGATTGTTGCTGTGACTGACTCTTATGTCATTTTGGATAAACCTGCCGGGACTACGGTGTGTAATATATCCATTAGGCTTTCTTTTCAATATTCTTGACCATTGTAGTTGCATTAGATATCTTGCAAAAAAAGTACTTCACCTTGTAAATATTGTTGGACTAGTTTTATACATTATGTGACTGTAACTTACTATCAAAATGTTTTATTGTGTTCCATTTCTTGGGTATGCAGAGATATTTCTTTTCATCAATTTCTTAGAAACTTCTGATTGTGGTTTAAGTACTGAACTTAGCGATTGAATGTGTTGACCTACATTGGAATGTTATCAGGTTGGGGGCACGACGGATAACATCGAAGAGAGCTGTGCTACATTTGCCTCACGTGCATTGGATTTACCAGAACCACTGAAAACAACGCATCAGATTGATAACTGTACAGAAGGCTGGTACTGTCCTGTAAAAGCTTTTTCATGCTTTGAAGTTTGTTAAGTTAACATCTTTTAAGTGACCAGGTTAAATTGCTTTCTTTCTCTACAGTGTCGTCTTTGCTAGAACAAAAGAGTACTGCTCGGTCTTCCACACAAAAATAAGAGTGAGTTTGCTTTACAATGCTGTTTGACTGGAAACAGGAACAAGCTGTGCTGATTAGTTAATTTTTTCAATACGTTTTGTTCTTTATTCTTATTTTCAAGAATAAAGAAGTGAAGAAACTATATCGTGCTCTTGCTGCGGCACCTCTTCCCATTGGAATTATCTCACATTATATGCGCCCAAAAAATATGGCTCCAAGACTCGTAGCCGAAGGTAAACACTACAGAAATGTCAAGAATCATCATCAGAACATATTTTGAATATTCGATGCTATGGATCTTCTTAGTGATGTGAATATTTCTTGAAATGCAGATTCAATTCAAGGCTGGCACTTGTGTCAACTTGAGGTTTTAGAATGTAAGAAGATTCCTTGGCCCGATGCAGCTACTGAGAAGAAACACGATATTGAAGACTGTGGATGGACTTCAAAAGAGTTTGCTTATGAGTGTACAATAAACCTTTTAACAGGCAAGACTCACCAGGTATGTTCATCGACCCATATCCTAATAGACATGATAATCATATGAATATGTTGGGATCATCCAGTTGCTATGTTGAATGGCTTTTCAGATCCGGGCCCAGCTTGCAGCTTGTGGGGCACCGTTGGTTGGTGACTCTATGTACATGCCAGCAGCGATTGCAGAAATGGGGAATCCTGATACCAACCCGTATGGGAAAGCAAAGAAACATTACACAATGGAGGAGAACCAAAAGGAAACCGCTGTTGCCGAATGGATTGATAGACATGGCAAGGAACCGAGGGTAGGAATCGGTCTTCAAGCTTGTCAAATCTCATGGGACGATGATGATGGCGAGCACTTCTATGAAGCTGGGACTCCATGGTGGAGATGAAACACATGTTCTGATGTCGAGGATCTTATCTAAACTTGCCGCAGTAAATGAGAGGTAAAGAACTTTTTGTTATACACAAGGAATATGTCTTGTTTATTGGAACTGATTTCTACAAAACAGCTTACTATTACATTACTCTCCTACTTAATGGAAGAATCAAATAAGAAAGAAATTTGTGTCTTCCTTTTGTTTCAGGCACCAATCATCTTTTGATAGAGCTCTGTGCTGGAAGATGAAGTTTTTGTACCAAGAAGCTGACAGTCTCGGGGTTCTCTCTTGAGTACTGAAATCGACATGGTACATACCGAACCTTATGGTATAACCGGATATCCACTCGAAGTTGTCTAGTAAAGACCAGGCGAAGTATCCTCTTACATCTGCTCCTTTCCTATTTGCACAAGTAGCTTTAGGGTTTAGAATCGAGACATATATGAGTTTTTTCTGAAGTTGAAGCATAATTACCTCATTGCTCTTTTGAGTGCATCTAAGTAGTTGCTCATGAACTTCACTCTCTGGTAATCGTTTAACAATACTCCGGTATTGTTCTCACCAAAACCTGCAAAATTGATGAGATCAAAAACTGTCGCAGAAATTGCAGAGACAAAGACGAGTGCCGACGTGCTTACCGTTTTCTGTTACATACAATGTAATGTTTTTGTATCGCTCTGTTGCATACATCAACATCTCCTCCATTCCTTGTGGATAAACAGAAAGCCAATTTACTCCAGTCTGCATCATTACCATAATCAAACACCTCAGAAATGTTTCTAAACAGTTTTACTTTCGATTGGTTGGTCTACCTACTGGTTCTCCTAAACGTAAACCGTCTTTGAGGGCGTTTGCATAGACAAAACCTTCAGCTCTCGAACCTCCTTTGCCCGGTTCACATACGGAATGCAGACAATCTTTCGCGTATCTGCTTGTGTACTGATTAATCCCAATGAAGTCTAATGCATTCTTGGAGCTTTTAAGATCATCCTTCGTGAATTCAGGAAGATCATCGCCAAGAATTTCTCGCATTTCTCTTGGATATCTTCCAAACACAACCGGATCCAAGAACCTGCATTTTTCGCACTCTTTCGATATCAAAACCCCGGTAATGGCGCTAAGGTGGGAACAATATTTTGAAAACCAATCCAGCTTACCAAGTCAAATAGAAAGCTTGAGCTCTGTCAGCAGCTAATCTATCTGCTAAAGAATCACTAATCGGTTCAAACCAGATTGTGTTCATAACAATACCGATCTGTCCTCTTTGTTGTTCCTAAACGAAACCAATCTTAAATTAAAAGAGTTTTGAAATATTTAGTACACGGTAACAATATTGATTATTTTTTATTTTTTTTTTGTCACACACGGTAACAATATTGATATACCTGAAATTTTGTACGGTATAAGTTGACGGCGGCTAAATGTGAAAGGATAATGTTGTGAGCGGCTACAAGTGGCTCTATGTAAGAATCGCCACACGAGCAGTTTCCAAAAGGCTTGGAACAACGTGAAGGCGGGTAAGTTCCTGTCCGGTAACCCAAAATCACTTGAACGTTTGGTTCGTTGAAAGTAGACCAGAATTTAACCCTGTCTCCAAAGTGTCGGAAGCAAATATTTGCGTAATGTTCGAAATCTTCCCTGAGACCAACAATTATCTTAATTTCAGTGTATCATTGTACTGTATGTGTCTACTTGTACATATGTGTTGTGTGTGTGTATCTACGTACCGGATTTGGGGGTTTAGCCAACTTCCGTATCTATATTCGAGTTCTTGAGGAATGTCGTAATGTGTCAACGTGACAAATGGCTCGATTCCTGAGAATGATTGTGCTAAGTATTGTTTTTTTTCTTATCTTGGTCTTGAGAAATATTCTCAAGAAAATTTAATTATTACCTGTTTTGAGAATATCATTGATCATTCTGTTGTAATGATCGATACCACCCATGTTCACATCTCCAAATCTTCCCTCTGGGAAAACAAACAGAAGTTTTTGAAAACACAAAAAAAAAGTTTGATATATAGATACATGAAAAAATAAAATCTCACTTGGAAGAATCCGAGCCCATGATAAAGAAAGTCGATAGCTATTAACTCCAAGATCTTCCATCAGATCCAAATCTCCCTGTTAACGTAAGAATTACAACTTGTTTCTTGCTAGACACTTATTACTGTGAGATTTGTATCGAAAATTGATATTTGATGTATAGATTTACAGTTAGTTACCGGATATCGATGGTAATGATCAACAGCGACTTTCCCATGGCTTCCATCCGCAATTTTTCCTGTACAAAGATATATCAAGAAAGGTATACGTCAGTTTCTTATGGTGACTTGAGAGACAAGAATGGTAACAAAAACCCTAAAAGTTTTGAATTTTTTGTTATAGCTTAAATCACAATTTACAAAATGGTTTCATGAGATCTTACCAGAGATGTTTGTGAAAACGTCCCAGTTGCTTAGGGTTTTGCCGTCAGTTAAGTAAGCTCCTTCATACTGAATATACCATAAGAGCACACAACAAAACTAATGTTAAAACACAAGATTGTATTATACTTGAGGACTGAAGTAAAAAAGAAAGAAGAACTAAGAACCTGGTAAGCAGAAGAAGCTGTGCCAAAGAGAAAGTTTTTTGGAAAATGGAAAGTTTCTTCTGCGTGAATCTCTTTCAATGAGATATGATCATCATACCATCTTGTTGAAGATGACAATGAGACCAAGGTTGTGATGATGAAGCAGAGCCAAAGTCGGAACTGAGAAAGGTACATTGATGACTTAGTCTCCATTATTTCATAAACTATAGATTTTTTCATTTTGATGACTTGGTCTCCATAATTTCAGAAACTAAAGATTTTTCATTTTTTATGTGTTCGAGATTATAAGTTATATAGACAGAAAAGGAATATGAGTGGCTTCTTCACTTTTAGGTTGACAATGATATTTCACCAAACCAGCTTGCTAATGATTTGAAATTTTCAAAATTCTGACTAATGGAAAATAGTAATAAAGATTTGATGGGCCAACAAAATAATTTGTGTTGTTGAGATTAATTCAATTGTTAATTTTCCTTCTGTCACTTGGAAAGAATATGACTTTAGATTGCAAGAACCGACAACGATAGATATCTTTTAAATTATTAGAACATGACAAAGCTCACTGATTAGTATATTATTTGTAGCCATTGTTTTCTTCAATATAAGGACAAATATTTATTTCTGTAAAATCATTCTTTTTGGTCATATTGAAACAGATTGAAAGAGATGTAAAAAGTAGAAGAGAATCTCAAGTTTGGATTAAAGAAACAAACTAATAAACACAGTTTCATAGATTCATAATATATAATGACAGTACCACTAGAGTGGCTTAATAACAAGGAGTTTCACAGTAGACGCGAAAAGCAGAACGCTAAACTGTTCACTAGTCAATGATAAATAATAACAAAGAAAACGCAAAACGCTAAACCGCCGAAACACAACAAACCCGATTCTTTTTTTTTTGGTTCCAGCAGAAGTCAATACCCGAACCTCTTTACCTTTTCTTTCTCAAGCCTCTTTTTTTCGGCCCGCCGCTAACAAACGCGGAAATGAGATTAAACGCAAAAAGGTGCGTTCTTGACTTCCTTTGGAGAATCTCAAAAGACTTAAAAAAACAAAAGACCACAAACATTATCATAAACTCCCTAAACCTCCCCTTTCACTCTTACCTTCTGCAAAAACACAAACCAAAACATATCAAGAAAGTGTGATTATCCAAAAATAGATGAAAACATAAAGAAAAAAGCTTACCCGAAAACATCGATTAGGCTCCGTCGCAGGCCAGAGCGGCTTTAATCCGCTCGACAGTGCATTTGATCAGACTATTGACTGTAGCAACTGAACCGAGAGAGAGTTTAGCGGTAGGAACAGAGTCAACAAGTATCTGAAACGCAACTGTGAGTAGTGAACCGCCACAACTCCCAGTAGTAGTAACCACTTCAAGATTATTCCCCTCTCCTCCTCCTTCAACTCCGGCTCCAGCACTGGCATTAGCACTACCTCCTCCTCCTCTAGCAGAGCCATCCGGCAAAATAGCGAATCCGGATGGTAACAAAGCGACATAATCCGGATCACCACCACTCAGGACAACGTTCATAGCTATTATATCAACTGGTGCGTATATCACATAGGACCCTGATGCGTCCGTACAACTTTCTTGTAAGATCAACATGTTGCTCTGCCCTGAGTTCCCACTCTGTTTTTAAACAAACAAAATGTTGAGACTTTGAACACAAGCAACAGTGGGGTTATACAGAAACTACTAGATTTCAAGAACATTACTTACATTGACTCGAAGCAAGGAGACACTATTCCCAGGATCACGACCATTTGCGATATGAGCCATTTCTTGAACCAAGCCTCCATTGGAAAGTATATCCCACTGCAAAAATTGAACTCAAGAATAAGTAACTTATCGATCTTTTTTTCAAAAAGGGCCTCTTTATGACTTGAGTATTAATTACCTCGCTTCTTGAGTTTTCATCTCTGAGAAAATCGAACACTCGTTTTGGAGCTACAGGGATCCAGAAAGAAGTAGCGGCGCTGAGAACGATGCCTGGAGGTCTTCCCGGATCATCCATGCTCTTTCGGGTCATGACCCGAACGTCGTCGGATCCTGTGGTCGACAATGTAGTCCAGGCATGCGCAGTTGACGCGCCGACTCCGGTACAGAAGCTCATCACCATTCTCTCCGCTAGTTTCAGCATGCTCTTTCTCCCCTCAGGACTCGTTATCACTTTCATAATTACCATAAAGTTAAGGGACTCAATTAGTAAATTAATATTTTTCAATTTAATACCAATATTAACAAATTGATCAAAATGACCCTAAAAATATTTTCATTTGATGGTGTGGTGTACATACCGGAAAGATCACAAGCCGGAATGTTGCTGGCCATGGAACTGGCGAGCCGCTCACATTGGCGGTCAAGTGTAGCCACCCAACGTTTTGCACCGAAAGCTAAACCGGTATTAACCAACGGTTTATACATGTTGTGAACCGATCTATCATCCACCTCAATATGCTCTACCCATGTCACCTTCAAACAAAACAAAACCATCACCTAATCATTTCTCTTCTTTTCAAATTCTCAACCTCATACTTTTAAAATTATCAATTTAGACCTTAAGTTTACCTTGGAGTAACCATTCTGCAATTCTTGAATCAGACAACCAGAGGGTCTTCTTCTGCTTCTAGTGATCGGACTTGGTCTTAGGCTGTCCAAAGAGACATCCACAACCGCCCAAATACCGTCACTGTGCTGTTTACAGTACCTTACAAAGTAGTTCTCACGAGTAGGGACAAGCGGCGATGGGACTTGGAACTCTGCTGTCATCTTTTGCATACCAAGAAAACAAAGATCAAACACATGAGAAATCTCACTACATGATTAAGAATAATACCTTGTAAAGCAAGTAACCAAATCAAGGTCTTTGAGTGTCATACCACTTGCAATGCCCCATTGTAGTTCCCTGCTACGCCAGTTGAGAGAACTTCTAGAGTCAATGCTCTTGATACAATCCCGCAGAACACACTAGACCATTGATTCTATACAGAGAAAGAACAGCAAAAGTGTCAACTATAAGTTAGAACCTTTGTTAAAATTTTAAAAATCAGAGTTAGAGTAACAGAATTATACCACATCCATTAGAATCTCAATGAGATTGATATGATTCATGATAACAACAGTAGACTCTCTTGAAGCTTCTGATCTCAAACCGATAGGTTTCGGTCCAATTCCTCTAGGAAACGTCCTAAAATACTCTTCTTCATTGAGAATCTCAACAGAATTATCGCTTGAAACCCATAAGGGATCACCAGTTTGAGCCATTCTCACAAGCTCTTCCATTGCTGCAACAGCTAACTCAACAATCATAGGCTTATCAGCCTCAGAAGGTATCGAAACCGACCTCAAAATGTCGCTGCTTCCAAACATTTCCCCAACGAAACCAGTGTGGCTATTGTTATTGTTCCCAAAGTTCCCAACTTCAAGATCAAGCGAGCGCGAGGGAATGTGGTGTGAAGAAGAGAGCTGAGGGAAAGAAGAGGAATTAGCCATTAAAGGCTTCCCTACGTATTTAGCAGCTATGGCAGAGATTCTGTCAATCTCTTCGCGTAAACGAGCATTTTCGATCCTTAAATGCTGTTCGTCGAAGGACATTTCTCCTATAGCTGCCGGACCACCACAGTTTGGGCATGTTGCGTTGCTTAGAGCATCCTTGTACCTATTGTTCTCTGCTCGGAGCTTGTCATTTTCTGACTTCAGTATCTGGTTCTCGTGCCTCTCATGTTGTGCCTATACAAGTCCCAATGTTATATATCTTCTTATGTTTGGTCTCATCAAGAGTATATACCAAAACAAATGGATAGATCTTTTGACAAAATGAACTTAATCTTGGAACTAGCTAAGTACATGTGTTTAAATAAGGCTTCGTAGTATCTAAATCAAAATGTGGTTGGAAATACACATCAAATTCATTTGATTATTCTGAAAAATATATATATAACTCTCTTGAAGATTCGAGACCGGTAAATGAAAATAATAGAATTAATAATCAAAATTGGCCGAAGTATATATATACTATATAGTAAAAATACCTTCATTTGAGTGCGTTTGTTTTGGAACCAAAACTTGACTTGAAGAGGTTCTAAGCTTAGCTCGCGACTCAGCTCCTTTCTTTGCTTATCGTCTGGATGAGGACATTCCTTGAAGAACCTAAAACCGTAACCAAACAAACAAATACACATAAACCCTAAGTGATCCTCGAAAAACAATAAAAACATTTTCAAGTAGAAAAAATTCTTACGACTCTAGCTCTTGAATCTGGCGTTGTGTGTGACGGTGGTAACGCTTCTTTTTGTTGGGACGCTGATTAGGATCTTGAAGCTCTTCTTCTAAAGGATTCTCCATGGTGACTTCTGCGCCGGACTTAGTCTCGAAATCCTCTTCGTGGCTCCCGGTGATACCCAAATCGTTTTCGGAGTTTTTCGGCGTCATATCGAACATATGATGATGAGATTCGAACATGTTTGGATGATACATGATGATGATGGATGCCTATCAATTTTTGGAGTTTTTGAAGCTCTTGGATTTTCCTTCAAATCTTCAAGATGATTATCCAAATCATTTAGTTGATTTATCTCGATTTTCTTCTGCCTGTATATCCCACTATCCAAAATGAAAGATCAAATGGTCATGTTTATATATTTGATAAGAAGAGGATCAAAGCAAAAACGGAAGGTAATCTTGGTTTATGGAATGTAATCCTCAAGATTTTATGAAACTATACTTCCCTTTAATAGATATATTTATATGGTCTTTTTCACATTTCATAAGTAACCGAAAAGCAAAATATTGGTCTTTTTCTCTATTTTTGATGGTTATTTATACCTATACGCTTATATAAGCATATGCATTCATCTTATCAAAAAGGGTATGAATATAAATGCACCCACTACGTGACATAACCTCGTTGCATATAAAATACAAGTTATCCTGAAATTCAATTTAAAAAATGGGACACGAATATTCGGATGAATAATTAAGCATAATGTTCAATAATAATATTATGAAAATTAGAGAGAAACTGAAGTAAAGCGCTAAAAGGACACAATGTGTTGAGAAAATAATCAAACCACATATCTTCAAACAATAACGATAAAATCAATCTTGAAAGTCACAAGACTGAGCACATCATCGGATCTACAAGAAAACGCAGAGGTAGACAAAGAAGAAACGGATGACGAGATTGTCGTCTAGGAAACCCTAATTTTTTATTAACGTACATAAAATACAAGATTCATTTGGTTCTACTTACATTTTAGAGTGCCAAATCGATATAAACTTTGTTGAGCCAAACTCGAGTCGAAAGAAAAGATTAAAACTCTATAGAACAGATCTCTTTTTTTTTTTGAAGTGTTGTTTTGGTTTCTTGAAGTTTTAGATCGAATTTAATGTTGCCTTCTCTCTCTTCTACATAAAAGCTAGTGAGATAGAGGAATTCACAGGTTACCGAAGCCTAGGAAAAAACGTAATTTTTGGTTAAAAATAAAACTTTTTTTTTTAACTCAGTGAAATTGACCTTGAAAAAACGTTTTCAGTAAAAATTCATTGACTAAAGGTAAATGAAGTGGGAAAAAAACAAAAACTAATTAATAAAAAAATGTGTAGATATATAGAGTTGACATTAAGTCAATGGCCTTTTTTTACACAACTACTAAGGAAAATTCGTCAAACTGAAACCCCTTTTACACTTCTAACTCCAAAAAGGTTTTTCTTCTTCTTTGTAACGCTTGTTTTTTAGATCGTGACAAAAACAGAAAAAAAAAAAAAAAAATAA
>Ga0041059_1000520_pt1 | contig 29317 bp, 28 predicted proteins | sample AraColnosormetaG_FD_56232 | JGI IMG/M metagenome (GOLD analysis project Ga0041059, IMG submission 56232) | Arabidopsis roots microbial communities from North Carolina, USA - Col MF nosort | ecosystem: Host-associated > Plants > Roots > Unclassified | place: USA: North Carolina | collected... | reverse complement strand
AAACCAATGTCAATTTAAGTTTAACCAACACATCTAAACCAATTTAATAAAATTAATATTTTTCCAAATTTCTTAAATATACAAGCGATGAAATTGAGAAATAGTAAACTCGTAATTTTTCCACCAAAAAACATAAACCCGTGATTTTTCCGCAAAAACGTAAACCCGTGATTGTCCCGCCAAAAACGTAAGCCCGTGATTTTCCCGCCAAAAACGTAAACCCGTAATTTTCCCGCCAAAAACGTAAACCCGTGAATTTCCCGCCAAAAACGTAAACCCGTGATTTTCCCGTCAAAAACGTAAACCCGTAATTTTCCCTCCAAAAACGTAAACCTGTAATTTTCCCGCCAAAAAACTTATACCTGTAATTTTCCCGCCAAAAACATAAACCAGTGATTTTCCCGCCAAAAACGTAAACCCGTGATTTTCCCGCCAAAAATATAAACCCGTAATTTTTCCTCCGAAAACGTAAACCTACAATTTTCCCACCAAAAAACTAAAACTTGTAATTTTCCCGCCAAAAACGTAAACCCGTTTTCCCGCCAAAAACGTAAACCTGTGATTTTCCACCAAAAATATAAACCCGTAATTTTCCTTCCGAAAACGTAAATCCGTAAAAAGTGGAATCCGTAAATATTTATAGTTTGATGATAATGAATTAATAATTATTTATTATTGTTTTATAATAATAATTAATTAAATTATTACTTAAATGGGTTAACCCATTTAACATTTCAACCCGTCAAATTAAATGAGTTATGGGTTGACCCAATCCATATAACAAAATGAGTTGGGTCAACCCATAACTCATTTAACTCTCAACTCATTTGATTATGAGTTGAGTTGAGTTGGGTTACCCATTTTGACACCCCTACATATAGTGCGGGTAAACTATCTAAAACCATCACACAAAATTAATTAGGCTTTGAATGGTATCAGTTTTTCAGAGACTGCGGGACAAGCGGTTATAGAAGCGCGGTGCGGGTTTTTTACGATGCGCTTGACTAAAACGAAGTATGTGGAACAAGTGCGATTAGTGCGAAACACACAGTACTGAACAATGTATTAATGGTAAAAACGATATGTGGTACAATACAAATAGTTTAATGGTGAAAACCGCAATTAGCTGTACAAATATATTATAAGTATACATTTTGAAAATTAAAATAGATTACTGATATTATTATTAGTATGAAGTAAAAGTTATAGTTTTGTGTTTAGTTAACGATTGTTTTAATATTTTTTTTTACAAACCTTAAATATAAGATAATTTAAATAATTGAGTTTAGAATTTTATAAAAATTATTTTATTTCTGTAATTAAGTGAAACAATAACTATCAAAAATACAAGAAAAATAATACATGACAAAATAATATGAACGAGTATTTTGATTTTCCCACAACATGTCTGCAATATTGTCTCTTATTTGTGGAATAAGTTCTCCATCTACTACTTCATTTGCTTCTATATCATCTAACTTAGGCTCCCAATCTGTATCGTTTATTCCAGCCTCTATCATTACTTCTGTAAAATCTGCATCTGAAAATTTTGAAAATTTGATAAAATTATGAAATCTCATTGTAGCCATTACCACTCTCTTTTGTACTTGAATACTACATCTTGGGAAATCATAAAAAATTCTCCATTTCTTCTTCCAAACTCCAAGAGTTCTCACGATTACTAAACATAATGACGCATGACATCGATCAAATAGTTCTTTCTTATTTCTTGGAAGTGGTCTAGAATAGAATTACGACATATGATACTTCACAATTCTACCTCTTGATAGAAAAACGTGTCGTGACATATGATCTCGATGCTCAATTTCAAATATATATGAATAACATATTCAAATCACATATTGTCATGATGCTCAAAGATGCATTATCGTGTCAATTCCAATACATTCCTTGTAATTTAGGCTTCACTTTTACACAAACATGAGTCCCATCCATAGCTCCAATAAATCCACTAAAATAAAGTCAATATCTTCAATATACTTCAAGTCTCTCAGTAATTAGATGTAAATCTTGAGTTGTTGGAGTTCTAATATAATTAGATGCTAATAATTCAGTTGTTGTAAAACCTTCCCCAAATTTTCTCTTCACGGTCTCTTGATTTCGTCCAAATCTCAAACCAACATCTCTTTGAACTTCATTGTGCCTACTTATTTGTAAAAACATAGCAACATTTTTTTCAATGCTTATATATAGTGTTGGTTATAGATTGTAATTTGTTTGTAACAGACTGCACAATGTTGTGAATGCTGTGAGTGACATTCGTAATAACTGAAGACAAGCAACAACATCTTATTGTAGTCGATGCCAAATATTTCTCCATCCTATACCTCCATCAATTTGCATTGGTGCTCTTTCGAAATATTGATCATGGTAACTCAAAGTTGGCTGAATTATTAACTCCTCAAATTACTCATCTTCTAAATTCCACAATTCAGCTCTTTCTTCGTAACGTAGATTATTTTTTCCTTATGATCCCAACTAACATATACGAAAAACCTGAAATTTTATGAGATAGTGAAAATGTTATTAGCCATAAGTGAACTTACAATATATAATTACACCAAATGCGGAAAAAACTAAGAAAAGCCATAAAGAAAAACTAAGAAAAATCATAAAATATTTTTTAACATAAACAAGAATAGAATCGATTAGAAAAAACTAATTTTCGTCTTTTGAATCTATTTGCTCCCTGCAAGGTTCCCCATATATTAAACAGACCTCCTCGTCTATGTCTTTCTAATCCTTCTTGTTGAGTGTCCCTTAAACAGATGAGCTTCTTTGTTAAAAATTAGGTGTATTACGCCCTTGTTGAACATTTGATGGTGGACCCGAAGATTGAAAGTTTGGTTAAAGACCATAATGTGAAGCATTTGGTGATGAATTCCATTGTGGATTATTTTGCGGTAAATTCCATTGCGACTCAGTTGGTTGTGTGCCCCATTGTTGAGCATTTGGTGGACTATTTCACTGGGAAGCATTTGATTGTATCCCCCAATGTTGAGCATTTGGTGGTGTTCGCCAATGTTGTGCATTTGGTGGTGTTCCCCAATGTTGAACATTTGGTGGTGTGCCCCATTGGTGGTGTTTCCTAGGCCTGAGATTTGTGTCCGACCGGTTAATTCGGGTTCGGTTTTTCGGTTTTCCGGTTTATTCGGAAATTGAATCCTATTCCGAATAATAATTCGGTTCGGTTCGGACCCGTTTTATTCGGGTATTTACATTCGGTTTAATCGGTTTTCTACATTATCAAGACACAAATCTAACTAACAAAAAGTGAACCAATTCGATTAAAATCACGCTTACAAAAAGTTAATCAATTCAGAGCATCCATCATGAGTATACAACAACAACTCAATAACTTAACCGAAATGAAATACAAGAGATACATAAATTGTTCCAAAAACATGTATCTCGACAGAAATGACAATAAAACAATGATCCATTATAGGCCTGTGACTTTGCACGTAAGTCAAAGGGAATCATTTGGCATGTTGTCATTGTTCTCCTGACCCCAAAAGAGAGAGAGTTTGTTGTTCAAAAAATCATTTGTGTTTGTCACCTTGTCTGTTAGACAATAAAATAAGATAATGTTAATGAGAAAGACTAAACTGAGACAGACGATTAAAGAGTAAAAGATAAGATAATGTGTACCTCAATTTCGAACTCTAATTCAAGGATCAAGTGCTTGGCACAGGTTTCTCAAGCAAGTACATGTCAAGTTCACTACTAGCTACTTCATTTGCAGTCTCTGCTACTATCTCAAAGTACAAAGAATCCATCCTCTCATAACCATCATCATCCGTCAAATCAAACAAGGCACTAACATCTGCTGCTTCGCCATGATCACTTCTTGTTGCACCACCACTATCAGCTTGAGAAGATGTGCTCAGCCTCGCCACATACTCCTCATATAGCTTCCTCATCACATCCTTAATCCCCGATCTAAGATGATTAGCTTCCAAGCTATCTTTCCCATAGAGCTTGTCAAAACATAAACTTGCAAATTGCATTTTGTTCCTCGGATCAAAAACACTTGCAATGATCACAAGCGGATTCATGTTGATAAGACCATCCCAGTATTTCTCAAATTTAGCTCGCATCGCCATAGCTTCTGTCGTTAATAGTGTACCGCCGTTAATTGCAAGCCTAATCAGATTTCTCTCAATGTTCACAATCTCATTGTAGCAAATAGTTGATGTCACTGATTTAGATGCCGAAAAAGAAAGAGTGCAATTGAAAAAGATTTTCAGAAACTTACATAACCTTTGCACTTCTTCCCAACTAACAAATGTTGGAGGACCAACACGTTTTCTTGCATTCTCATCTATTTCGTCACTCTCATCATCCTCATCCTCATTATCCTCATCTTTCTCCATGAAGTACTCATTGTACAACTTATCTTCAGCCAACATTTTTTCAAATGCACCCCTACACTTGATCGCAGCTGTGAGCATAAGATAGGTGGAATTCCATCTAGTGACAACATCAAGACATAAGCTTCCTCTAGTTGCATTTCCTGACTCAACCCTCGATTTAAAAGACTTGAGTCTATCACCCGATGACCTCACGTACTTGATTGCATTCCGAATAGCCATTATACTATGCTTAGCCTTAGCTAGCCCATTTTTGACTATCAAATTCAAGATGTGAGCACAACAACGCATGTGAAGATAGTCACCATATTTGACTAGTGCATCAGGATCTCGCAATATCAAATTATCTATGAACAACCGCAAAGCTTTGTCATTACCTTTTGCATTATCTACTGTGACTGTGAAGACCTTCTTGATATCCCATTCATCTAAACAGCCGATCAAATGTGTAGCTATTGTATCTCCCTTGTGATGAAGGACGGGTTTGAAGCTGATAATTTGTTTCTGCAACTTCCAATCATTATCAACCTAGTGAGCTGTCACCACCATGTAACTACACGCAGTTGTCCTAGCTACCCATATATCTGTTGTCAATGAGACTCTCTGTTTTTGCTTACCAAACAACTCTTTCAAAGCAGCTTTCTCTTGCAAATACAATCCATAACAATCTTTAGTAGCTGTCGTCCTACAATGAAGCTGATACATTGGGAGATTGTTAGCACAGAATCTCCTAAACCCCAATGACTCCACGAATGCAAAAGGCAGCTCACAAAGCACTAACATCTCATTAACAGATCTTCTAAACAGCCATTTATTATACTTGATTGCTGTCATTACACCACTGCTATCACCAGCTATGATTTTCTGTTTATCACTCTCTTCATACATCTTGAATAACTTGCACCTTTTGATGTGATTGGTCATTTCACTTGTTCCACTTTTAACCGAGTCGCATCCAATCTCTGTTTTACAATAGCGACAGTTGCTTAACGCTAGATTGTTTGGCTTTTGATCAAAATGCTTCCACACAACAGCTCTATGAGCTGGCCTTTTCCTCTGTTTGACTGGAATACTAGAGCTTGATCTCTGAGATTTTGTTCTTTTACCTCTAACTGAAGAGGGAGGTGGACCATCTTTGTCTCCATCAATCTCTTCACCAAGAATGTCTTCATTGTTGTTTTCATATGATAGAGAATCCATCTGCAATTAAAGACATGACAACAAACAAACACATTAACAATAAAAAGAATAACACATACAATGGAAACAAGTTAACCATGATAATAAATTCACCCATCAGCATAAGATAAACAAAGTTATCAAGCTACTAGTACTACTCATCTTTCTATTGTCGACAATTTTTTTATTTATCCATCTGTTTTTTTTTCTTCTCTACCTAATCAAATACTATATGAACTAAAGACTATATAAAAACAGTAATGTTTAAATTGATACTTTTCATATTATAGATGGACAATAGCAAGTTTAGCAACACGTACGGTTACATGTTTATACTCAAAATATATTCTAAAAATTATTGAGTCTTTAATAAATGGGATATATTCAAAATGCCATGCTTGTTTTGACAAGATGATGTATACAAAACAAACAACGCATAATGTCACAATTCAAGACAAGATGATGTGTTGTTGAGACATTTCTTTATTTATTCTTCAGCAAATTGACTTTAAATTAAGATTCAAAACTAGAAAGATCATTGTCTTTTTGAGTATCCGTGCAACATGAGAAAGAAGCAGAGAGACTAAAGAGAGAAAAAGATTTAGAGATGGAGAATTGGCCGATCAAGTTTCTATAAAAACCCTAAATCTTCTAATCAAGATAATATATGTGTGTCTATGCCTCCAACAGAGAAAAAAAATGATCTTTTATCATTCAATTTGATAAACATACTCCTTTGCCCTTTCAAAAAAATTATTCGATTTCATTAGTGTAAAGACACAAGAACTTACCTTGAATATTGATGATGAACGTATGTTGAAGATCGATCGAACAAGAAGAATATAGAACAAGAAGAAAATCGAACGGATGTTGAAGATCAAAGCTCAATCACTCGGGTTTCGCCACTTGAGAGAGTGAGAGGCTGCGATTAGGTTAAGAATCTAATGTTTGGTTTAGTACTTATATAGTTAGGGTTAAAATTCGGGTAACCGTCAGTTATCTGTTTTCCGAACCGAACCGAATGCATAACCGAACTAATTTTGTAAGCATTCCGATCGGTTCTAATTCAAATTAAGACCCAAACCGATTTGCCCAAATCTCGGTTTGGTTCGGTTCAGACAAATCGGTTCGGACACAAATCCCAGGCCTAGAACTGTTTCCCATTATGAAATATTTGATGGTGTTCCCGATTGCTGAAAACTTGGGCCTCCTAAATATGGACTGCCATAAGAATGTCCGGAGCCTAACCTCTTCGGCAAGTCTTGGTTGTTCCAGAAAACACTAGTCTTAGCTTCTAACAAATGTATATTTTCCTCGTCGGTTCCTCAAGTATGTCAAGAAAATACTCTCGCCAAAATTTTAGCTGTTTAAGTGTATCAATGCATGCCCAATGAAATTTGGTATTCCTTAGAAGTTCTAGAGCACGAAAAATAGCTTCTGCCTTTTTGAATTCATCGTAATCTTCTTGGTCAAAACTACCAGGCCAAATTTTTTGAAACTTTGTCATTGAAACTCAGTATATCCAATGATGGTGTCTTGTATAGGTGTTTTGAAAGATTGTCTTCTATTATTTCCTCTGGACCTACTTCCAACATTGTTTGCTTCTTAACTTCCTTCTGATCTATGAGAACTACTCCCCGCGCCTTACACTAGAATTAGAATTATGTCTACTTTGTTGTTCACCTCTTCCAACAGGATTACAAAATGTGTCACAAGTGAACTCATTCGTAAGATGTGTATCATCATCTACGATAAATTTCTTCATTTTCTTCAGTCTTGAGAACATGAGTCTCAGGCATGTCACCACCATCCGAGTAACCATAAATGGCATCATCAGCTCGTCTCTGGTTCATTTGCTCTTCTCGTCTTTGGCATGAAGAATGTTGTGATTGGGAAGAAACATCATGCAATCTAAACCATCGTGGCATCGCATCCCAAAACTCTGGTGGCTGTCGTTTGATCTTATTAGTTATTTTATAATATATGTATATGTTAACATTAGTAGCATTAATAGAATGGTCATAAGTAATTACTAATTCATGACCCTTCCACCACACGTTAGATGTAGAAATCATGGATGATTCAGAATTTCTATTTTTATATGCTTTTTGAACTCATCAAAAATTTTCTTAAAAACCCAATAATATTTATTCATGTTAAATGCTAGGTTAAAATTTTCAACCATGTACTCTCGACCAAGAGGGGTAGGATCTTTAAGAGTGTAATTATTCATGAAAATTGCATGAGATCAAACAACTCAATCAAAGTTGTTTCTTCTTCATAAGTCTATACATGCTTCGATATATATTTCTAAAAACTACACTTAGTATGCAAATGTTAGAAAAAGCATTTAATAACCGAATTTACCCTTGTTGTCTTCTTGGTGGGAACATTTGTGTTATTTTGCCTCGAAGAATTTGTCTTTGATCGGCCTTTAGACAACGTACCTACATTTAACAACAGAATACAATATAACATCAAACTATTAAAATAATGTATCATAAGATTATACATATTATTGGTTTTTTCATTGTTACGGTATTTATTATATAAATGTTTAATATTGATACATACCATATATAATTTTTACTTCAATTTTCTGTTATATATCTTAAGATCAAAAATGTAAATTGTTTTTAATATATGGATGTGGAGAAATTTTATTTTATTTTATTTTAAATATAAGTGTATAATAATTTTTATGTAATAAAATATATATATATATGTGTATTAAGAAAAGAAGTTTACTTATGCGAACGGATGGATAGGTAAATGCATATTTGATAGAGAAGTTACTTGTACAAACGGATGGATCGGTTAATGCGTACTTGATAGATGAGTGTTTTTTTTTTTGGTAAGATAATAGTGGAGTATTTTTAAACTAGAGAAGAATATTGTATGATGTATTTGTGAATAACACATAGAAAAAAGTATTATATAATATAGTTTTTCTAGTATTTTTTAATTATAAAAAAGTTAGTGTCAACTATCTACACTCTTCAAACACAAGATGTACTTTTGGTCTATGTTTGTCCCGCACAAGATGTGTTGATCTTTTTCTCTGATTTTTAATTTAAAAAAAGGAAAGAAAGAAACAGATCTGTCCCTACAACTGCTCAGCCACGACTCACTTTTTTCACTTATCCGGTGACGACCTCCATCTCTGATCATTCGCCTCCGGCGATGTTAATTCGGGTCAGTGAGCTACCGATCATTCCGTTGAAGCGGCGGCAGCAAGCTTCTCGCAAAATCCTAATCCTCAAGTTGGGCCCTTCCTCTATGCTAGGCCCATTATCTGCTGGCCCATTATTGTTTTCCCCTCAGCCCACAAAACGTTTTAAGTTTTGGACCCTTACATTACTGTGGCCCAGGTCTGTTCTATTTCTTATTTTGTCAAACCCTACTCTATTGTGTTTCAACTTTGCTGAGATTGGTTATGGACGCCTCCCTTACTCTGTTTTATTACCAATAGTTAGTTTAGACAAACCCCATCTATTGATCCTGGTGGATGAAACTTGTAGTGTTCTAGAGCTTTTTCCATAAACCTTTTTACCATCTAAAAAACCCTTGTTGCAACCTTCCTTTTCATTTGAGAGAAATTTCGCAAGACCTCCGTCCTCTCTGATGCGAAACAGTGTATATTTCTTAATGTGCTCCATTGATGGTGCATGCATTGATTTGGGGCTATCCAAGGTCATCAACACTTTTTCAACGTCACTATGCCTCTTTTGGAATGTGACCATTCAACAATCTCCCGGAATCCTTGTGGATTTGTTTTCGACTCACCATTCGTTTGTTTGTGGCATGCTACTACCTTGTTCTTGTCTCCAACGTATGGACTTATAGTAGTATTATCTTATCTATGTTATTGTTCAATCTATTTTGAGAACTCTCCTTGTTGTATCCAACCATGAGGATGATGATTGTCTACTCTTTGTACTTCCTCTTGCTTGAGTGAATAAAAGTACTTTTGACAAAAAAAAAGGAAAGAAAGAAAATACAGCTATGAATGGTGACAAAAATGAAACACACCATGCGTTTTTTTGAAACGCCTAAAACATTCAGTGCCTTAAACTCTAAAAGTTAAATAAACTACAAAAAGATAATATTATTTACTAATTTACTAGTTTTAATAAACATAATTATTTAAAATGTAGGTATTAGTTTTTACAGTATAATCAGTAGAAACATGTCTTAGAAAGTTTTAAATGTTAAACTGGAATTAGAATGAAAATTAATTAAAATGCATAGTTTTATGTAAGAAAATGATAGAAAGTAATAAGGACAATGCAACCAATAAGAATATAAATGTAGATAGGAAAACAATAAAAGAAAGAATATGGACCATCACAACAAAGAAAAAAAAAGAAAAAAAATTGCACGAAAGGGCCCCAAATCAATTGCACAAAGCACTTATCGTCAAGTAGCTAAGATAATTAGAACCGCTAGTACCAATTAGAAACTATTGATAATAAGCATGGGGCACGTACACAGTTGTTACTAATCGGTCACAACCTTTTTTATAAAAAATTTGTTAGTTACCCTTTTTCAATTTATATTTGCTACATGGAATAGAATTCTTAATAACAAGTGACGAATAAAAAAAAACACTTTGTTCTCTCTCATAGCTAGTGTTATGTTCAAAACAAAGTTGTCTCTTTTGTGGGGTTAAGAACTTCTCTCTCAAATTGATTGTTCTGAGCGACGCTAAAATTGGAGATATTGCATTCTTCTCTCCGGTGATCGTCAAAATTTTCACCATCTTCTGTTTATTTGTTATATCAAAAATTAGAGGAAAAAAACAAAAATCATCATTTCCTACTTAGTTTATTACCAATAATTAAAAAGAAAGAAAAAGAGGATTTCTCTTTAGGTTGGTTTGATATCAGGTTTCTATGGATAATCAGCTTGAAGAGGCTCTCCAGGTGATATCGATTGAACATGATACACCTTTAGTTCTCTCGAATCTCCTGGAATTTCGTTCTACTGAAAGGAATCAGAGTAGCGTCTTGGGGTGATTTCTTAATCCGAATAATTAGAGGTTGTCTAGTTGGATCTTAGATATGTTTAGGCTGTGGCGTTTATATGATAGGGTTCGTGGAGTTACTCTTTTCAAATATCGATATAAGTTCATTTATAAATATGAGGAAGATCTTACAAAGGTTTAGAGACTGTAGTTTGACCCAAGATGATTGGTGCGTAGCAATGGAAAAGTGTGTTGAAGAACAACCAGATGTTTACTTGAGGTTCCATCTAGTATGGATTCGGCTGCGTAATCGTCCGGTTAATTATTACACTAAGAAATATATCAAAGAAATTGCGGCCGGTGTTGGAAAAGTGATAAAATGTCCGTTTCATGCAGAAAAATCAAAGAGTCAAGACTATATGCGTGTTCGAGTTTTGTTTGATGTCTCTCAAGGTTTGCGGAATTTAAAAAAGGTTTAGCTACCAAACGGATCGATAGTTAAGATTGAAATCGATTATGAAAGAATCCGAAAGAGATGGTTTCAATGTCAGCAGCTAACTCATAACAAAGCGAGTTGTCTTTCTATTCCTTTACGCCAAGGCTGATACTATGATGGATGACGATGGGGGATACCTACATCTAAAGATAAAGGAAAAGAAATTGCTTTGCCAGAAAATAATCAAAGAGAAGTGCCGTTGTCTTCCCATAAAATGATGGCGGATGCTTTCAAAGCCAATTTACATATCGTCTCCTTACCTAAGGAAAACCCTAACTCGATGGCTGCTTTACCAGATGATATGGATCAAATTAGACCTAAGCACTCTGTCAAATAAGAGATAAATTGCAGTACTCTAGGGTCGAATTCCACAAAGTTCTTTTATCCACACAGAAGGTTATGGTCTCACAATTAAACTAAATCTACTAGTATTAAAAGTAAAAAGAAGCAAGAAAGCATGTAGCAGATAAGATTATAGTAAATTCAGATGATTAAAGTGACGGTTTTAAGGATATTTTCAGGAAATGGATGACTAATAGTTCTAGCTATAATTAGGATTGTTATTGAACCATTCTAGAGCTCAAATCACTAATATATGATCAACCAACTCTCGTTGCATCGACTTACTATGCCTATTAATTAAGGACTGCAACTCTCGTTGCAAATTCCTACTCGCAGAACATTCACTAAGATCAGGTTTGATAAGTTCACCTAGATATAAAACTAGATCTATCGGTATTTAAATACTCAATCCCTACTCGCGAATTGTGTCGATCGTCACTAAGAGGGTGTCGGTCGACACACTTGCCTTGGTAAGAATCCGAATTTGTCTTTGAAGCTTGATTTACTCAGTTTACCTCTAAAATACTCCATGATCTCCAATGCATCCCTAAAGTGTAAAAACCTGAAAAAGACTAGAAAATACTATAGGAATAATAAAAAGACTCTAAAAACAATACCTAAATCATACCTGATATGTTGCGTTTTTGGTGTCTCAGGTCCCATAGTTTTGAGTCATTTGTCCTGTCGAAGTCCGTCTTTTGCGTCTTTCTGGTCGTGTCTTGAGTCTTTTGTAGGTTTCACGAACTTGTGACAGGGTTGGTGGTTTTGAACTTGATACAGGGTTGGATGGTTTCGGGTCAAGAAAGAGAGAGAAAAGCTGAAGCGGAGAGAAGACGGTGGATACCGATCGGTCCAAGAGGGGACCAATCAGTCCGTGCTACACCAAATCGGCCAAAGACGGATTGATCGATCCGTGCTTCACCGATTCATTTAAAGACGGTGGGATCGATCGATCCACCTCTGGATCAGTTGATCTGACTTCTTGAGGACTAGTTTTGGTTTTCCTTAACCGGATTTATCTTCTGTTTTCTGTAATTGGATATTAAAATCCTAGAGACCTTATTTTATTTCAACGTTTTTTTACCCTTCTTTTTCTGTAACATTTTGGAGAACCATTTTGTAAGCACCCTTGGTGATTAGAGATTCATCATTCTTGACAATTTGGAGAAGATTTCTAAACCTTATTCTTATTTATTCAATCTGAATTATGTTTTCTTTAATATCACTTTGCTTGATTTCTAATGCAATGTGAGAGTAATTTTCCAATTGGGTTTTAGGATTCTAAGTAGGAAGTCAATGAATTAGTAACCAAACTGTTATAAGGAATTCTCAATTTTTAGGTTCTTCAATATATGTGTTATTAATGCTATAATAGGATTAATCACCCTGTTTTAGAACTTAGGTTTTTCTATGCATTTAAAGTGTTCGATAGAATGCCTGAATGAATATAAATTGAGCATTCTATTTCTAGCCTGCAAAAGTTGACGTTAGAATGCATTGTGAACTGAATAAACCGACTCATTAATGCGAATTTGTTTAGGAAACTGCTAAAGAAAGTTTAGTAGTTGTGTAGTCAAATTTAGTGATTAGTATCTCGAGAGAGAGTTAGTCTAGAATTATGTTTATGTGTGAGAATGGTTCCTTATAATTGAATTCCCTGTTTTGTTTATTTTGCTAGTCTTTGTCTTTTGAAATACCCTAACGCCCAATGTCTTTACTCCATAAGTTTAATCGTTTCATTTATTTGTATTTTTATTTATAACTGAGAAAATCAAACAATAACCTCTTTAGTTTTAGCTAAGAACGAGTCTCGGAAATCTTTAGAGTATCTTTGGTCCTTGATGATCGATGTGGAAATATACTACCTATCGGTTAAGTGTATCGAGCAATTACTCGAGCAATTACTCGAGCAATCAATACCTAGAATTGGTAAAAATTGAGCTAGCCTCTAGAGATCTAGAAGTACCACGAGTAGAAAAACAAAGAGAAGAAATACATGGTGATATACCTAGATTTTTACCGATTCTAGGTATGATTTAGGTATGGTTTTCAGAGTCTTTTAATTATTCCTAGAGTCTTTTCTAGTCCTTTTCAGGTTTTTACACTTTAAGAATGCATTTGGAGATCATGGAGCATTTTGGAGCTAAATCAAGGAAATCAAGATGGAAGGATGAATTCAGATTCTTACCAAGGCAAGAGTGTCGACTGACACCCTGTTGGTGTCGATCGACACCATTCAGAGCCCAACAAGTTGCCCCTAAAGATTTCTCTAATTGCATTTTAGTTCCTGCACATTTTTGAAACATTATATGTAGATTTTTAAGGTCATTGTTTAGACCTAACTTTTTGATTAAACACTTTTAGCGACTCTCTGAGATCTTCGAGAGTTTCATCAGAGATTCCAAAACACTGTCGAGAGGAGATATTTTCTAAACTCTATTCTTCTTTTGATTTTTTTATGCAATCTTATTTAAACATGTTTTCAGTTTCTATGATCAGGTCTAAGTAATCTACTTGTTTGGTTTAGTTTCAGTCATTGGATTCTACAAATTTGAGAAATTGAGAAGACTACAAAGCTGAATTTTTGGGACAGTATTTCACGCAATCTAGGATGGCTATCCTGAGATAATTCTAACTCAAGCAGGCTCAGGGATAATTCCAACCTCCTGCAGGTACTGCTCATGTGTCTTCATCTGGAATAGTGAGATTAAATTGATGATGTAGCAGATTCTTTAAGGCCAAAAGAAGAATGTTGTTGATATCAATGTAAAGGTGGATATCATGTACAATGATCTCATTGGGAAGTTCACAACGCTATCCTCACATGTCAAGACTCTTGAGAATCAGTTCTCGCAGATTGTTTCTGCCTCTATGCGACAACCTGGTGCTCATTCTGGAAAAAACAAACCCAAGGGAAAAGAGCAGTGTTATGCTGTTATGATTCAGGAAAAGATCCTAGATAGATTGATATCACCAAACAGGTGGAAACTAATGCTATTGTTGTTGAGACACTTGTGGAGGACATGACTGTAGAGGATGATAACCCTTTATCTGTGGAGCCGCCACCTTATGTTCCTAAGCTACCATTTCTAGGCCGCGAGAGACAGATTCAAAAACAAAACATTATGTACACTTTGATGAGATCATGAAACAGTTGTATGCCAGACTCCCTTTCTTACAGTTGGTTCTTCATATCACCAAACAGGTGGAAACTAATGCTATTGTTGTTGAGACACTTGTGGAGGACATGACTTTAGAGGATGATAACCCTTTATTTGTGGAGTCACCACCTTATGTTCCTAAGCTACCATTTCTAGGCCGCAAGAGACAGATTCAAAAACAGAACATTATGCACGCTTTGATGAGATCATGAAACAGTTGTATGTTAGACTCCCTTTCTTACAGTTGGTTCTTCATGTTCCAAGCTATATAAGTTACTTGAAAGATATCTTGTCCAACAAGAGGAGCATTAAGGAAGGGGTTAAGTTGATTTCCAGGAGAAGAGTATGCTTAGTAGGAGGTGTCTCAGAGACAACAGAAGGAAGCTCAACTCACTGATGTAATAGAGTTGTTAGCAGGGAAAGAAATGGTCAGCACTTGTAGTGCCATCCCTCCAGCTACTATTCCCGAGAAACTCGGTGATCCAAGGAGTTTTGTTTTACTTTGCTAGATTGGAAAGTCTATGTTTGAGAGATGTCTTTGTGATTTAGGAGCTGTAGTTAATTTGATGCCTCTTTCTTTGTCAAAGCGCCTAGGCATCACAAGTTTCAAACCTTCAAGGATCTCTTTGATTCTAGCGGATCGCTCTATGCGATTTCTAGTGTGTTTGGCGGAGAATGTGCATGTCAGAGTTGGAAAATTTTACGTTCCCATTGATTTTGTTGTCTTGGAACTTGATAAGGAACCACATGATCCTCTCATTCTAGGTAGGCCATTCTTAAATACAACAGGATATATAATTGATGTGAGAAGAAGCATGATCAACCTTCAGGTTGGGAACTATGCTTTGGAGTTTGACATGAGAAAGATGAGGAAAAATCCCACCATTGAAGGTCAACCATTCTCTATAGACACAAATGATGAGGCTAATGCTGAATGTGTAAAGGATTACATTGACTTGAGTGATGTTGAGGAAGTCCTGAATAGAGACACAAAAGATCCTCATGTGACTTTGATACCACTACAGCGTGTAGGAGACACCATCGAGTATAAGGTGTAGTGTAAAGGAACCTCAAAACCTTTTTCCAAAGCTAGAAGCATTCTCACTTTGGAGTGGAAAGAAAAATGTAGGAAATCTGTAAAAAGAGTGGTTTGTAAGGTTCTAAGGATGAAGTTGACTTATTGGTGACCTTGTTTCGGAACAAGTTCCCGCACTCGTGCCCATTGATTCTCAAGAATCCGGTCAAGCTAGTGATATTAAACAAGCACTTGGTGGGAGGCAACCCACTGTTGGTATTGGATCCCGCACCGGAAGTCCGGGACCAACTAAAAATTGACATATGGATAGGAAAGAGGCCCACAAAAGCGTGGCCCACATGCTTCTTTAGTCGAGGAGAAGAACGCGGGCAAAGTGGTCATACCGCAAGGTAAAAGTAAAATCGAGATAAGAAGTAGCTGGTTTAAAAGGCCGTTGGGATGAAAAGGGGAAGCCCATGATGCTCAAAGTTAATTCAAATTCGAACGTTTGAACTGTAAATTCAAAGACTGAAACGGATACATTTAAGAGATAATAATTATGAGTAAATGAGAATTAAGTATGATTCTTAGGTATAAGTAATAGGGCCAAGGGCCATAAAAGGGACACGCATTTTTGTACAACTTACTATACACATTTTCTTACCAAATTTATAGCTTTTCCATAGTTGATAATTCTTAATACATATTTTTGTCCTCAAGAATAATCCTTCTCACTAAATATATAAATACTTGAGTGTCTGAATCCGACATCCATATTTTGGCGCCGCCTGTGTGGACGGAGGATTCTTGAATTGTCAGATTTTCTATACCGCGATTTCAAGATAACCAGCAATGGCCGGAGAAGACTCCATCAACGCATCGTTAGCCGAAACTCTCAAAACCATGCAACAACCCATGTCAGAAATAACGCAAAAATTCTTGGATGTGGAAAAGGCTGTTGAAACACTGCAAGCAAACCAGGTATCTCTTAGTCAGAATGTCAATACTATACAATCTCGTGTTCGTTCTATGAATGTAAGAAACCCCGTCGGAGTTTGGAGGACTATTTTCAATTCGCCAAGCTCCCTTGTGCGAAATGGAACTAGTGGACAAACAACTCCTGATGCCGCTAACGCGGTGGTTCAACCGGAAGATGGGGAAATACATCTCAGAGGTGAAGATCAGCTCGCAGCAGCACGAGCATGAAAACCTCAAACAGCTCGAGACCATGAGGAAGGTGAGCCAGGAACTAAAGGAAATGAGGTCAAAATTCCATCAGGCCACGAGTTCGGAACCGGATATCAACCGGGTCATCGAAGAAGCTAGGCAAACATCGAACACCTTTCATCCCATAAATCGCAAGTTTGAGAATGAGGGATTCTCGGAAGCTTAATCTAGAACCGTACAACGGTTTGGAGGATCCAAAAAGTTCTCTCGAAGCTTTTCTAATCGCCGCAGGACGGGTCGACTTGGATGAAGCTGAGGAAGATACGGGATACTGCAAACTCTTTTCTGAAAATCTGTGCGGACAAGCGCTTATGTGGTTCACCCAGTTAGAACCAGGTTCAATCAGTAACTTCAACGAATTGTCAGCCGTGTTTTTGAAGCAGTATTCCATTCTTATTGATAAAAGCATTTCGGACACCGATCTTTGGAATTTGTCACAAGGGCCGAGTGAATCACTTTGGACTTTCATCACCAAGTTCAAGAATGTACTTTCAAAACTCCCAAGGATTTCACAACAGTCAGCTTTGTCTGCCCTACGGAAAGGTTTGAGGCACGATTCAAGATTCAAAGAGGATTTAATACTTCACAAGTCGGACATAATTCATGATGCTCTTTTCCGAGTAAACAATTGGATGGAAGTAGAAGATGAAAAAGAAAGCTTTGCAAAAAGGAATAGGCCAGCAAAACCAGCGGTCACCTTCCCTACCAAGAGAAGTTTGGGTCGCAACCTTTCAACAATAATGTCGGGAAAGAAAAATTAAACACTTGGGTCCGGGACAAAACTCTGTACTGCGACATACATAGGATAACCGGACATCTAACCAAAGATTGTAGTGTCCTTAAAAGGCACCTCGTGTAACTATGGGCCAGTGGAGATCTTTCCAAATTCAACATAGATGATTTTGTGAAGAAATATCACGAAGCAAGGGATAACTCCTAAGTTCAAAATTCCAAAAGGCCGAGGTTGACTAACGAAGAGGAACAAAGAAGTTCGAAAAGAAAGATCAATGTGATCCTCTGAGGCTCCAAACTTTGCCGTGATTCTGTTACTGCTATGAAAAAGCATAGGCGAAATGTTCTACTTAAATCAAGCTTGAGTGAAGAAGTGAACTACCAAGGCTCTTCAATATCATTTCACGAGGAAGAAACACGGCACCTCGAAACACCTCACGACGATGCTCTAGTCATTACTCTAGACGTGGCTAACTTTGAAGTACCAAGAATTCTCGTCGATACGGGTAGTTCGGTTGATTTGATCTTTCTAGGTACTTTGGAAAGAATGGGAATTAAGAGAGCGGATCAGCCATGTCTCTTGGAACAATCAAGTTACAGGTGGTTAGCTGGAAAGATGTCGAAGATTGTGGACTTTATCATTTTTGACAAACCGGCAGCTTACAACATCATCCTCGGAACTCCTTGGATTTATCAAATGAAGGCGGTCCCCTTTACGTATCATCAATGCATCAAATTTCCAACTCCAAGCGTAGTGGAAACAATTCGGTGAGACCAAGAAGCTTCGTGGACATGTTATCTAACTAGCCACCGTTTGAAGGTCCAATAGCAATTAACGAAGCCCGCAAAGAAAGGAATAGTCCCAAGATTTCCTAGTGGGCAGAAGGGGGACGATGTCGACATCGAAGTAATGTTAGAAGAAGACAAACCAGATCGGAAAGTTTGAATTGGAGCCACTCTAACTGGCGAAAAAAAGAAACTTTAGTTGAACTTTTAAAGAAAATAAAAGCATCGTTTGCATGGTCAGCAACAGACATGCCTGGCATAGAACCAAGCATTATCTGCCATGAGCTAAACGTGGATCCAACCTTCAAACCTTTAAAACAAAAAAAGAAGGAAACTCGAAGTGGAACGAGCAAAACCGGTAAACGACGAAGTGGATAAGCTTTTAAATATAGGATCTATAAGGGAGGTGCAATACCCAGATTGGGTGGCAAGAACCGTCGTGGTCAAAAAGAAGAATGGAAAAGACAGGGTATGCATCGATTTCATGGACCTCAACAAAGCTTGCCTGAAGGACAGTTTCCCGCTTCCACATATAGATCGTCTTGTGGAATCAACCGTTGGAAATGAGTTACTAACTTTGATGGACGATTTTTCGGGTTATAATCAAATAATGATGAATCGCGAAGATCAAGAGAAGACGTCATTTATCACGGATAGGGGTATCTATTGTTATAAGGTAATGTCTTTTGGTTTAAAAAATGTAGGAGCTACCTATCAACGATTGGTCAACAAAATGTTCCACGAACATCTTGGGAAGAAGATGGAAGTTTACATATATGATATGTTGGTCAAGTTGTTGAAGAAAGAAGACCACGTCAAGCATTTAGAAGAATGCTTTGAGATTCTTAATCAATACCAAATGAAGCTGAACCCGGCAAAGTGCACGTTTAGAGTCCCATCCGGGGAATTCCTTGGTTATATTGTGACAAAAAAAAAAGGAATTGAAGCCAATCTGAATCAAATTAATGGCTTTCTCAACATGCCGTCTCTAAGAAACTTTAAAGAAGTACAACGATTAACCGGCCGAATTGCAGTGTTGAACCGTTTTATTTCAAGATCAACGGTTAAATCCTTACCCATTTATCAAATTTTAGAGGGAAACAAAGGGTTTCTTTGGGATGAGAAGTGTGAAGAAGCATTCGGACAGCTTAAGACGTACCTAACCACGCCACCCGTATTGTCTAAACACGAAGCAAATGAAAAGCTCTTTTTGTACGTTTCGGAGTCAAATCATTTAGTTAGCGGAGTTTTGATCCGGGAGGACTGGGAGAACAAAAACCGATTTACTACATAAGCAAGTCCATGACGGATCCAGAGACCAGGTATACAATGATGGAAAAACTCGCACTCGTAGTGGTAACATCCAGTCGGAAACTGTATCCGTATTTCCAGTCTCATCCAATCGAAGTGTTAACGAATCAGCCACTTCGAACAATTCTTCATAGTCCAAATCAATCCGGAAGACTGGCGAAGTGGGTTGTTGAGTTAAGTGAGTATGATATAGAGTACAAGAGCCAAGTTGCCATGAAGGCTCAAGTTTTAGACGATTTCTTGACTGAATTACCAGTGCTTGGCGCCCTAGAGCAACCGGAGAATCAAACTTGGAATCTACATGTAGACGGGTCTTCATCAAAACAAGAATCCAGAGTGCGAATAAAGTTGGAATCCCCAACATCATAAAGTCTTGAACAGTCATTCCGTTTATTATTTAACGCCTCTAACAACGAGGCAGAGTATGAAGCTCTAATCGTAGGACTCAGGCTAGTACAGGGAATTGGTGCTGAAGAGGTAGTCGCTTATTGCGATTCACAATTGGTTGTTAACCAATATAATGGCGATTATGAAGCCAAAGATTCAAGAATGGAGGCATATCGCAAAGTAGTAAAAGTCATCCCGGTGGAATGTATTTATGAGCAGAGCATTAAGCAAGGAAATGAAACCCTCGTCGTTACACGGTCTCGAGCTGCAGCATGTGATCGTGGTGAACCCGAAATTGAGTTGCCACCTGTCAAACGTAGAAAGTCAAAAGGTTCAATCATACCTTAGCCCGTCGTACCAAAATAAAGTAATGTCGAAGAGCCCGCCAATCTGACAAAAGATTCAGTTCCAGAAATAGTTATAGAGACTGAGCCACTAATCGAGGAAGACATCCTTGAACCAAATGAGCACCCCGAACCGGAACCATGGATATTCCATGAGATCGACCAAATTCTGGCTAAAGATTGGGAGGCTGATTGGAGAGAGCCAATAAAGCATTACATCGTGACAGGTGAGCTCCCAAAAAATAAGTGGCAAGCTAGAAAAGTGAGAAACGTTAGCGCGAAATTTTGTGTATCAAAGGTTGCTTTGTATAGACGAGGTGTCAGCGATCCTTATCTATTGTCATTTTTGGACCCGAAGTCGAGATCGTCTTGAGCGAAGTATACGAAGGTTTGTGTGGCAGTCATTCTTTAGGAAGGGTCATGGCTTTCAAGATTAAAAGAATGGGATATTACTGGCCCACTATGATCACGGATTGTGTTAAGTATGCCCAGCGGTGTAAACATTGCCAATTCCATGCACCTCTTATCCATCAGCCTTCAGAGTTATTCTCTTCCATCTCTGCCCCATACCCGTTTATGAGGTGGTCGATGGATATCGTTGGACCATTGCACAGCTCAGCCCAAGGCGTACATTATCTTTTGGTTTTAATAGATTACTTTTCGAAGTGGATTGAAGCCGAAGCATACATGAGCATCAAAGACTCGGCGGTAAAAACTTTTATTTGGAACAACATCATATGTCGACACGGCATCCCGTACGAGATAGTTACGGACAACAGACCACAGTTCATTTTGCACGAACTCGAAGCTTTCTACTCAGATTGGAGAATCAAAGTTAGTTATTCCACCCCACGGTACCCACAAGGAAATGGCCAAGCCGAAGGTGCAAACAAGACAATCCTTAGCAATCTAAAAAAGCGCTTAAATCATTTGAAGGGGGGGGGGATGGTACGACGAGCTCCAACCCATTTTGTGGGCTTATCGTACAACTCCTAGGCGTTCTAGGGGAAACTCCGTTTTCTTTGGTAAACGGGATGGAAGCAGTGGTTTCGGCCGAACTTAACGTGCCCGGACTTCGCCGAACAGAGGCTCCACTAAACGAAAAGGAAAACTCAGCGATGCTCGATGATTCGTTAGATACTATCAATGAAAGGCGAGATCAGGCCTTAATCCGGATTCAAAATTATCAGCAAGCGGCAGCTCGGTATTACAATACCAAAGTCAAAAGCAGGCCTTTCTTTGTAGGGGATTTCATGCTAAAGCATGTTTTTGATAATAAGAAGGAAGAAGGAGCAGGTAAACTCGATATTAATTGGGAAGGTCCTTATATTGTTATCGAAGTGGATCGGAATGGTGTTTACAGATTAAAGGATTAAAAGACAGGCTAGTCCAACGTCCTTCGAATGTGGTGAACTTTAAGAAATTTTATGTTTAAAGTAACACGCGTTTTTTATGTACATAAACTACGGTGTGGTTTGATCCCGAAATGGGTACGTAGGCAGCTAGGAAATAGTTTAGCTACTAATAAAATTTGTTTTATTCATTAAAAAAGAAAGGAGTTCGACTGTGCGAACATACAAAAATAGGAAACAAAACTACATTTATTCACAGCAGTAAGTAAAGAAGACGAAGTCTCAACATGCGCGCACTTCGAATTAGGAAATTCTTCTCGTCTTACAGAACACTTGGACTCCTTGACCAGCGAGGTCAAAAATTGGCAACATACAGTCCTGTATGCGAGCAAACTCGGAGACTCTGAGCTCGATCCAATCCCCGGGATGAGAGTTGAGGGTGTGAAGCTCCCTATATCACGGTGACCCTTCGTAGCATTTGATTGATCTTATTCTGGAGTTTCTTCTTTTCTAACGAATGCTTCTGGTGCTGAACCGCAAGAGCTTTGATGAATGACATCGCGATTTCTTCATCTCTGTCCGGAAGCCCCTTGATCAGCGCACATGGAGCTCGGATTTGGGACCTGAAGAAGCCACGAGGTGGAGAAGGCCCCCTTCCCGGCACGTTTGGGATATCCTTGTCCATCATTCCGACTCTTAAAAAATCTGGCATAAACTCCGAACATTAAAGGTTGAACTCCATAGCTGCAGAAAAGGAAAGATAGGTTATGTGGAAAATAAAGAGGACTTAGAGCTACAATTTATAGGGGTTCTCGTAACCCATGGAGACCGCAATCCCATTCAAGAATGAAGTGATTCGCGGAAAGACTCACACCTTCTAGTCTGACCTTCATTTAAAACATATCTCCAGAACGAATATTTCAAAGTCAGGAGAATAGGAAAGTTTCCATGAATTAAAATGGGTCGGAGCCCAGAGCAAGTTCAAAAGAAAAAAAACAAAAAAAAATAAAGAAAAGTAGCGAGTTCGAGGGACATTTATGAGAGAGGGTCAGGAACAGGCTCCTTCATCGCCGGTTCAAGGTTCGAGGTGGATGCTTCATTTTGGCATCCGCCTCGAAGTCATTCTTGACACGCTTCCTGGGTTGTTGTCCTCCTCCTCGTCATCATCCTTTTCGCTGCCGGATGGGACCACTTCGACAGGAGCGTTTATAGGACTAGGAACTTCACCTCGAGCACAGAGGTACATGTAGAGCATAGTCGGGATCCCGGGTACGCAGTCGAAGTTCCTCCACTCCCATTGGAAGGGATCACTCTCCATGGCCCTCACTTTCTTTTCTACACGAGCGATGCGGGCCTCGAGCGGTTGCCTTTTGAGGCCTAAATGCTGTCTCTCATTGCACAAGCGGCGTGAGGAAAGAGAACGCCGGCTGGTTTGAAACCATCGCCGGACAAGAACAATGGGCTGCCGGGATCGAGAGGACAAACTGTGGCGACTCCATCGTTTTCCATTCTTGTAATGTTTACCAAGTAAATTTCTGAAATCATACTAGGAAATTTTGGTGGCAGATTGGACTCTTATTTATAGAGGGTTAGGTTTTATCTTGAAACCAAAAACTTAGTAATTATGGCGTGTTTGAATGGTTTAAACCATTTTTGGAAATCGAAAAAAGACAATTGTTGCCTCTTAGACGTGAAGCTTTTTCTTGTTTCTCGAGGAATGGAAAGGGAAAGGCAACCGACGCATTAAACACGAAAGGTCCATTAAATACAAAGTAAAATAATCGAGGCCTAAGCCCAATAGTTAAGCCGAATTGATTAAACACGAGATGGGAAATTCACGTTTTAAACGAGCTCAATTCTCGCGTTCTAAGAGTAACGTCTGATCAGCCTAAAAATCTTGAAACTTAGCCATATGGTCAAAACATATTTAAAGACGGACTTTGCAAATCCGCGTTCTACCTTAGCAAAACCCCCTTAGGATTATAATTTTAAAAGGTTTAAAAGCCTGCTCAAGCAAACACTCTATTTGGAATAAAAAGCCTCCTTAGGCAACGACATACTTATCTAAATTTAATTTCAAGTTTTTAAAATGTTTGGGACAATCCCCAGTTAAGGTAGACGCATCCACTAAGAATCTGTAGCCATCTCGGGTTCAACAACAGCTGCCTCGGTTTCGGTTGGTTCAGCGGCAGGGAGTTGCTCAGAAGGGGTTCCCGACTCAAGCCTAGCGTCCTTTTCATCATCCGGGATGACCACATTCTCGTTGTTCACGGCCGGTGGAGCTTCTAGCAAAATAGGGGCTGACTCAGGAATCTCTACCGGTGTGGCAGGCACCTCGGGTGCGGTAGTATCAACCGGCTCACTAGAGCCTGAAGCGAACAGTTCAAGTCAATAAAAATCATTTATAGCAGACTGTGAACAATAAAATTTCAGGTAAAAAAGTTTTCCATCCCAATCTAAACCCGATTCACTCAAAGGGGGTGATTCATTGAAAAACTCCTCGAAGTGTTGAGGATTCAAGGATGAAGTAGGAAGGACAGCAAGGCGACCTCTTTTTCAGCTAAAACGGCTTCCAGTTCGGACCTTTCTTGTTCCTCAGAGAAGTCATCTTCGGTGTTTGGTCCAGCAAAAGCAAGTTGCTTTTGTGCTCCTTGATATCTGATTCTAGCTTTGATCTGGTCTTCTCAGTTTGAATAAAAAGAATAGCCCCATGAATAAGTTCCATCCCGCAAACTTTCACCTCTTTTCTGGCTTTTAACGCCGACTTAGCCAGTTCAGCATCTCGAAGCTTGGTGATTGCTTTGTACTTGCCCTTAAGTTCGGTAAATTGATTATTCGAGTCATAAGCAGCTTTGGATTCAGAGAGTCTGTCTCGGGTAACCGAGAGTTTGTCCTGGAGTTTGTCGTGTCTTTGATACTGATCTTGCAACTCGCCGTTTGATTTTCTGAGCTCGGAATAGAGATGGTCAACGCGGTCCTCCAGCTTTTGCTTAGAATCAGAGAGGGAGCGAAGGTCAGCTTCGAGGGAAGAAAATTTGCCCTTCCAAGGAGGAGGGGGACCCATCGATCGGGGTGGAGGAGATGATCGAGGGGAGCTATTAGTTCGAGCCTTTGATTTGTCCCTCCGAGTAGAAGAGCTACCACGCGCTGGTCTATCTCTCTTTTTGCAAATTAAGTCTGCAATTGGTTCGCTGCTCAATCAATCTCGGGAAGAAGGTCGAGGAGAGTCACGGCGAGGGGATCGATCTCTTTGAGGTGAGCGACCACTATGGCCCTCACGGCGAGGACTAGATCTGAAAGCGCCGGTAGACCTGGCCCCTTCGATACTGCCATCATCAACTAGCAGAGTCCTGCTATATTCCTTTTCGTAAATAGAAGACATAAGGAATGATTTGTTTGCCTCGCAACCCTCGACCATCAGTTTGGCTAGCGTCTTGCGCCGGGAAGCAATAGCCCGGGCTGATTTTCCTTGAGGTAGGGGAGGAGGCGGCAGAAGATGATGAAGTTGCTCAAGAGGACTCATTTTAAGCTTTCGATTGGCTTCTATGAACCGGTTAGGGGTAAACGAGTTCCATAGAGTTTCGCCTTCGAGAACCACTTTGAAGAACTCGATGAATTCTCAGTCGGAAGAGTCGGGGTGATGAAAGGTTCAAAAAAAAAAAAACGACGCTGCGGGTTAGTAAAGGAACGGGTAATCAAACATAAGATAAGTATGTTTATGTCCTAATCTCTACCAAGTTTTGTGGACCATTTCGATGGAAGCACTTTGGAAAGGCTCCCAATCGAAGCAGGAGTTTTCTTTACTAAGAACCAAGGATGGTACCAGTTCTCATCTTTGTTCGGAAGATGAGAAATGAGGTTTCTATTGGCATTCGGGTATGCCGAGAAGTAGCCAGTTTTCTTTGACGAACTTCTTACGCTAAGAAGCTCGTTCGGTTTGGGAACTCTGAATATGTACCAGGTCTCTACCGCGACAGTTATGATCCCTAAAATGGTTCGGAGAAGGTTGGGGTTAACTGGGGTAGAGCAATTTCGAGGGCGTCTAGGTACCAAACTAGGGCTTTGGGAAGAGGAAATGTCAGTCTGCAACCCTTCAAATAGATCTCGTAGACACAAAAATAATCGGAGCGGTGGTCCTCCGGAGATTCCGTGGGCTCAGGCATCTTCGATTCCACCATAATTTCAGGCGGAATCCAGCAATGTTCCTTTAATTGTTCGAGTGATTGAAGAGTACAAGTGGACTAATCATGTTGTTTGCTTCATAGATGATTTGGTAGATTGCCAACTTGCTAAGTTATTGTAGGATTCTTCATCTTTGTTTGTTCTTAATGCTAGTTTTAGATTGACCACCTAGAACTTGATCTCAGATAATAGGTATACCCACCATAGGGATCTATTACAAGAACTACTATTTGATGAGTCTGGTTTGAAGGCGTGTATTAAGAATTGGCCTATCTACCAAGGTGAACTTATCGAACTTGTTTAACGTGCTTGATCTACTATCATCTATTTCCTGAGAATACCCTAAGCCTAACGCTTTTATTATCTTATTTTACAACTCTCAATATGCTATTGCTTGATTTTATTTCTTTATTTTATAATCTATTTGTTTAGCTTAATTCGATAACATTAGTCTATTGTGTGGTCAAAAAGCATTGTGAAATTCGACCCTAAAATCCTACAATCAATCTCTTATTTGAGAGAGTGGTCTTAGGATTAATTTGACTCACATCAATTGCCTCTACTAAGAAGAACAACATTACGATGAGCAAGATATGGCGAGCTATCTCTCAGATCAAGCTATGTGTTTGTGTTCGAGGATCCAAGACAGTAGAGGATCGACATATGGAGCCCCCTTTAGATGTCGCCAGACCTAGTCGTACTTCAGACGTTTCTCCATGTGGGTCCCTAGTCGCTCGCCTCAGCAGGAGTAGGAGGCAGCCAATAGAGCAAAGCTTAAGCGAGAGCCCTCCACATGATCGTTGAGTACCAGTTTGGGAACTCTGAATATGTACCCGGTCTCCGTCGCGACGGTTATGATCCCTAAAATGGTTCGGAGAAAGTTGGGTTTAACTGGGGTAGAGCAATTTTGAGGGCGGCTAGGTACCAAACTAGGGCTTCGGGAAGAGGAAAGGTCTATCCGCAACCCTTGAAATAGATCTCGTAGACATAAAAATAACCGGAACGGTGGTCCTCCGGAGATTCCATAGGCTTAGACATCTTCGATCCCGCCATAATTTCAGGCGGAATCCACCAATGTTCCTTTAATCGTTCGAGCGATTGAAGAGTACAAGTGGACTGATAGTGTGCGTCGGGGATATCGTTAGGACGAGTGCATATGTCATTGCAAGAGCCGCCCTCGTCAAAGGATGGGGATTCAGGTCTCTCAGCATCAAAATTCATCGGAGAAGAAAAGTTGAGATGAGAGAAACGGGGAGTAACTTTGTTCTTAGAAAGAAATGATGTGTGAAAAATAAGAAAGAAGTAAATTGAATTTACCTTACGCAAACTGGTGATGATGACGGAATCGCCTCGGTAGTCGTGGAGGAAGTGGAAGGGTTTCCCGCATTAATAGTAAATAACTAAAGATGTGGTCATAATTGTAACAGATGTCACGCGCGTAATTATGGGCAATTCTGAAATCAAAGGAGTAGCGTGATTTTGGCGGGAAAATCAGAAAAATTACATGCCACAATCTTTGTCCATTAAAGGCATCAAAATCTTCCGAATTAGAATAACATTTCGAAAGACTTGGGGACTAATTGTAGGTGTTGTATCCCGCACCGAAAGTCCGATACCAACCAAAGATTGCCATATGGATAGGAAAGAGGCCCACAAAAGTGTGGCCCACATGCTCCTTTAGTCAAGGAGAAGAACGCGGCCGAAGTGGTCATACCGCGAGGTGAAAGTAAAATCGAGATCAGAAGTAGCTGGTTTAAAAGGCCGCTGGGATGAAAAGGTGAAGCCCATGAAGCTCAATGTTAATTCAAATTTGAACGTTTGAACAATAAATTCAAAGACTGAAACAGATACATTTAAGAGATAATAATTATGTGTAAATGAGAATTAATTATGATCCTTAGGTATAAGTAATAGGGCCAAGGGCCATGAAAGGGACACATATTTTTGTGCAAACTTACTATACACATTTTCTTACCAAATTCATAGCTTTTTCCATTGTTGATAATTCTTAATACTTATTTTTGTCCTCAAGAATAATCTTTCTCACTAAATAAATAAATACTTGAGTGTGTGAATCCGACATCCACACCCACCATGTATTCTATGTACATTCTTTCATTTCTTTTCGTTTTTACTTGCAATTTCATTGGAAAAAAAAACAAGGGGATTGGATCGATCGATCGAAAAATGGATTGAACAGTCCATGCATTTTATTAGTTTTATTTTGATTTACAGAGAGCGACAGACCGATCGATTCACTAGTGGACCGATCGGTCCACTACCCGGTATTTTGGAAAGAGAAAGAAGGACCGATCAATCCCCCTACAGATTGATCGATCTGCTCCTCAGATCGATCGATCTGAACATCAACATCGTGATTGAAAACAATCATGTATACTGGGATCGATCAATCCGACTCCGAGATCGATCAATCTGAGTAAGTGATTTATTCTCTTGAACGGGAAATTGCCAATTAACCGAACTCACCAGATTGAACCGGAGTCGCCAGTTAAAAACGGAATCGATAAAAAACACTCGATTTTCACAAACTTGGTGTCTGTTCCACTCGGTTTTCGGTCCTTTTATTAAATATAGTGTTGGTTTTCTTGATCTACAAAGATATGTGTTCGAAATCCCTTTTTTTTATTCCATTTTTACAAGGTGAAAAATGTCTAATTCTTGAAATTCCTTGATGTTTATGAGTTGTTTGATGCTAGATTCTTGTCTAGGATAGTTTGGGGAACCTATTTGTGCCTTAAATTGCTGGATTAAGGTCAAATTTGAAGATTGAATTTCTCACCATTGTTGCAAAATGATAATAGGTTTTTAAGATGAATTAAACCTAAAGCACTATCATGTCGTTGTAGTGCTGAAGGTTGTCAATCCAAATGAGTGTGATGCTAACAATCAAGATGTGATCAGAAGTCACTAAGTCAAGCCAAGCAACAACAGGTTTTGGTGTGTTCTAGCAGTCTTAAGTGAACATGCAGAAAACAGAAAATCAAACAGAAACAGTAAAACACTCGACCAACACAACTCTTTGCAGAGCACTGGGTGAGGTCGAGTGACAGGTCGAGTAACAGACAGAAAATAAAACACAGATACTCGACTGCACAGTCTGTTGCCAGATAACTGGGTGGTCGAGTACGAGGTCGAGTAACAAGAAAGAATTGCATAAATTAAGCGACAGATAACAGGATGCAGTAAACAATAGTAGAGTAAACAAAGAATTCAATCAGATAAAGAATTCCCAAGGATGGGGTGATTGAGTAGTTTCGTTTCCTCAGTTTACATGTGATTGACATGCTCAATAAATTAACCCTAGACAACAAGTTCATTAATCAAATCTAAGTGCCACCGCAACAGAGACTCTCAAGTTAACCTAGTCCCAGACTCAATCACCATTGACGAGAGCTAACCTAACAGGCATTACGAATCAACAA
>Ga0041059_1000519_pt1 | contig 29317 bp, 24 predicted proteins | sample AraColnosormetaG_FD_56232 | JGI IMG/M metagenome (GOLD analysis project Ga0041059, IMG submission 56232) | Arabidopsis roots microbial communities from North Carolina, USA - Col MF nosort | ecosystem: Host-associated > Plants > Roots > Unclassified | place: USA: North Carolina | collected... | reverse complement strand
TTTTTTTTTTTTTTTTTTTGATTCGAAGTTTGGTATTAACGATTTTTGAAAAGAATATATTACAGTGTAACTGGAAGATATCTAATTGGTTAAAAAGTAAGAAAGGTGGAGTCAAAGTATATGTATAGAGATTTGTACATAGATGCAATGGTTGGAGTCAGCGAGGAGCGATGCTGGGAACAAAGCCGCTGCTGAGATCGCTTCCTAGAAGGCTCGACGACTCGTAAAGGTCTCTTGTCACATTCGACGACGATGTTGACAGCACTGACGAAGATGACGCCAATTCCACTCTTGTCTCCCTATCGGGGGATGCTTGGAGCAGTGACTCCAGCTCCTTCACCACCTCCGCCATTCCTGGCCTCATCTCTGGTGAGTCGTGGCTACACCTCAGTGCCAAAGCCGCAAACTTTTCAACACTTTCCATCGACCACGGCTCCATTCTCTTGTCTATCAGCGATACCATCATATCCCTCTGCTCAGCCGTCTTCACCTCTCGTACTATATTTTTTCCATGGGATATGGCGTGCATACCAGTCAGCAGCTCCAAGAACACAACTCCGATGCTGTAAACATCGCTCTTGTCCGTCAGCTTGTGTGTCAGGAAATATTCAGGATCCAGGTACCCCTACAACATTCAATAAAACTAAGCAATGAATCTCTTGTGCCAATATATGTTTCACATCATTCATTTTGATGACTCACTGGAGTCCCACGGACAACGGTTGAGACGTGCTTAGGCACATCCTCTTCGTCCTCCAAAACAGGAGCAAGTCGAGACAGTCCAAAGTCTGCAACTTTGGCATTGAAGTTGGGGTCGAGGAGGATGTTACTGGCTTTGATGTCTCGGTGGAAAACTGGCGGGTTGGCTTCTGTGTGAAGGTAGAGAATACCTTTTGCTGCTCCCAACGCAACACGAATCCTCATCCCAAAGCTCAATGACTCCTTCCCCTTAGCTGCATCACCAAATATTCCATCAATTGAGAAAACTAAATGACACACATCCGAAAACGCCCCATGAATCATTGTGAATTACTACCAGACAACCAGTCGCGCAGGGTGCCATTTGACATAAATTCGTACACCAGCATCTGCAAATTCAGCAACTTCATAAGCAATTTTTATAGACATCCAACTGATAACACCTTACTCAGGCGGTTCTACTGGGTATCAAGAGAGTACCTGCTCGCTTTCTTCATCACAGTAACCGATCAGTGACACAAGATTCCGATGATGCAACCTCGAGAGCAGCTCTATTTCATTCAAGAACTCCTTTTCACCTTGCAAAGACCCTTCATCTGCTCGCTTTATTGCAGCAACAGTATTGTCAGATAAGACACCTCTGTAAACCTTTCCATAGCCTCCGCGCCCAACCAAAGTTGAGCTGCTAAAATCGTCGGTGGCCTCTGCTAGCTCTTTGAAACTAAAGCCTCTTATCCCAGAATTCAACAAGGAAGCCTTCGAGGCTGACAAATACAACCAGATTCAGTTAAAGTTGGTTGTAAATTTCAGTGGGATAAATTGGGAATGGAAGATTTGGTTACACTTACATGACCGTCTTCTAGATATCTCTCGCTCGTGCTTGCTGTATCTTCTAAGCAACAAGGCTGCAACCACAGCGGATATCGCAACAGCAGTCACCACAGCCCCTGCAGTTATTGCTGCCAATCGTCGCCAGCTGACGCCTTTCCTTTCACTGTTGAAGTTAACTGAGAGGAGATAAAGAAGACTTTCACTTAGCTCTTAGCAGTCAGTCTAGATCTACTTGGGTAAAAAACACTTATTAGGCTAAAAAGGCACACCATATGAATAAGGCCCCTGCAGAGTGAAGTTGAGCAGTTCATACGGGCCAAATAAGTCACTACCAGGAAATCTCCATGAAGCGAATATGCCTCGGATTCTGAGAACTTCACTCTCGTTAAATGTTCTTGTATAGGTTTCATTAACTTTCGGAAAAAGTTTCAGATACATCCTCAGACGAGGCCCTTTCTCCCATTGATATGAGTCGATCCAGAGTTGATATGGTTCCATTTGAAGGAAATCGGTAACATACTCGCCAAATTGATCAATATATGGAGGGAAGTATGAGAAACTAGGACTTTTGAGACGATATCCAATTCTAAGAGGCGCTGCACAAAAGCATCGTAATGGGGATGCTGGACTGTATTCGTAGAAGTCAGGAGTGGGACAGGCAAGAGGAGGACAGTCCAGTGCAGAATTGGTTGAATTGTTTGGTAGTGATATCCACTCTTTGCCTTTGGACTCACAGAATAGGTTTGCGTTTGATATGCTTCCATTAGTGCAGATCAGATTGCCATCAAGCCTGGAGATTAATTAAACTTTCTGTAATAAGCATTCAAGACAGAAACAATGAAAAAGCTAGCCAAGGTACACATACCTTAAAGTGACATTTTGTGGAGGAGTTAGATCTCCTTGAACACGTGACAGAGAATTATTCCTAAGATCACTGTAGGAATTGAGAGAAAACAGGAAAATTAGAGAAGTTGATAAACTGCAAGTGAATGTAAGTGAAGTAGGGATACAATGACTTTACAGTAGAAGTCTAGCTTTCTTCGGAAAAGAGATATTCTTCCAAAGGGAATCAGGGACAGATCCAGATAACATATTGTTTTTCAGCAATCTGCAGAAGATGAGATTTTTATTTGCTAAGTCAACATTGCTACTCACAAGCTTATTCATTTTGGATATAAAGAAACATAAACATAAAAACTTACAGCATCTGAAGTAAAGGGAGATCTGAGAAGCTCTGCGGGATGGATCCGTTAAGTATGTTGTTTGATAAATTACTGTAAATTAACCAGTACAAAACCCAAAGCAGTAAGGTGTACGTCTAAACGCAATTGAAAGTCGGTTAAGAATAAAGGAAACATAAATAACAACTGTAAAAAGCATACATGGTTGTCACATCCTTAGAAAAATTAGAGGAAGGTATAGGTCCTGTGAGTTCATTCCAGCTAAGATCCCTGTAGCGAACAAGAAGCACAAACACATTCACAACACTGGAAAGAGAATACATGCATTGAGATTGATCAGAACTTACAAGTATTTGAGATGACGTATCTTGCTAAAATCAGGAAGTGCCCCTTTCAAACTACAATTTCTAAGACTCCTGTAAGTACAAAAAGACGAACAAACATAATAAGTTCTCTCTATAATCTTCTAAATGAAACAATCAAACAAGGACTTTAAAGATAACAGTGGCCTGAAACTTACAGCTTTAGAATATTCGAAAAGTTTCCATAGGAAGCTGGGATATCGGATCCACTGAAGTTGTTATTATCAAGTTGCCTGAAATTGAGGACAATAACCATAAATCAAACAAATTACTTGTAGAACGAGGTAAAACACACAATCGAGAAACATACAGGATTTGCAGGTTTGGCAATGCAGAGAGTTGTGGTGGAAGATTTCCAGATAATTTATTGTTGTCTAGCAGCCTGTAAAATTAGTTTGACCCCTTTAACCATCATGATGTAACAAATCATGGGAACAGTGGCAACATCGTGGCAATGACTCACACATGAAAGATGTTAGTAAGATTGGAAAGCTCAACTGGAATCTGGCCGGTCAACGAATTATTGTTGAAGTGACTGTACAAGGCCAAAAGAAAAATATATGAGATGATATTGAAAAAGCTGCGTCTCAGTTTGATATCACTGTCTGGCTTGATGTTCAGACTCACAGATGTTTCACTTTTTTCAAGTTGGAAAAGGACTTTGGTATTGGTCCTGTGATGTTATTCTCATCTATCTGGAACCTGTTCAAGTTCGAAAGATACCCGAGTTCGCTTGGTAAAGTCCCTGAAAGTTTGTTTCCATTCAGCAGCCTGCCCACAGGTTACAGAATCAGAAGATAAAGAAAAGGAACACACATGCTTATAAAAAATTGTTCCATCTAGAGCAATGATTATTTATCAGGTAGGTCCAACTTACAAGAGTACCAGGGATGATATCTGTCCTATCTCGTTTGGAATTGAACCACTTATATTATTCCACATGAAATCTCTTCATAGATGCCACACGAAAGAAATATTAGACAGTCAGTAGTGTAACCAAAATATAGGGCGTTCCAAAATAAACACTTTGCAAAGCTTTACATGTTGAAACTTACAATATTTCGAGATGAGCTAATTTTTGGAGCTCTGGTGACAAAGTCCCGGAGAGATTCATATTCATCAGCAGGCTGCTTGGCAATAAAAGGAAGGATCAGGGAAGGAATATCTGGTCATGTAAGCAACTGTTCCGAGAAAAGAGAAAAAAAAAAGACAACTGAACCAGCTTCTCCCAAAAGTAAAGCCTTTTAGTTAACTCCAGCATATATACAAGCAGACTAACAGCGAAAGCAAGAAGGTACATAAGAAGAAAAAAAAGAAGCAAATTCATACAGTTCTCGGACATGCAGGTAGTCGTCAGTACCAATCTCATTAAAGCAGATAACTCCAGTCCAATTTGATCTGCAAGGGTCGCCTCTATTCCAGTTTCTCAAATAATCTTTAGGGTCAAGTAGACTTCTTTTAACAGATCGTAAAGCAGTGACTTCTGAAGGGTGGGTTCTTTGAGCATCGGCAAGCAGAAGGACGCAACAACAGGCAACAAGGAGCGCATGTAGATAGAGTCTTTGAGGGAACACCATGGTGCCTTTGGAAAGCGTAACAGCGTAAGAAGCAGATAAATATAGACTGAGACCAAATATCCAAGCGCACAAGGAGCTCGTATTTAAGACAGAAATAGACACAGCAGGTCTAAAATTCAACCCCACGCAATTCAATAGCTCAAAGACAAGATCATTACCTCACTATTGAGATCAGCAATACTAGTACTAGTTCCCTAAGAGAATTTTCCAAAAAGGCAAGCGGATAAGAGAAAGCTTCTGGGATGGCAAAATCCCTGAAACGGGCGAGAGAAGTCAAAATATGCAGACGGCAATGCAGATCAAATCAAAACATCGGGAAAATGATGCAATTAATCGAGAGAGAAAAGGGGGGAAGAAATGACCTTGATGGGTGTTTGCTAGGTTTGATCTTGACTTGTCTGCCATTTTAAAAAGCTTAAACCTTCTTCCGTGGTCATAATTCGGAACTGGGTTGACTCTACCTACCTGCTCCACAAGTACCCTCGTGTGTGTGAGCCTTTTTGACCAATAGTAAAGTAGAAAGTAGAAAGAAAGAAACCCCTTTAGCCATTAGCCTGCATTTATTAGTATCAGCAACCCAACATTGACGGCGTTTCGAGACGCGCTCTTGTCCCTTTCTTCTCATGTCAGTCAACTTCTTTCTTTCTTCTCAGTCAGAGTCTCAGAGAGAGAGAGAGATATTTTATTCCTCCCCAATGGCTGGGGGCTGTAGTCACGCATGTTATTTTAGTAGGCTTGCATTAAAGCCCATTTAGGTTATAAGGCCCATAATGTATTTAATAGGCTGCCCATTTAGAGAAGACTGTCGTCGCTTCCTTTAAGTCAACCAACCCTTTGGATTAAATCCACAATGCAATTCGTCCAACTAAAAAACTCTCAACCGTTGATTTGATTCACACACAGACGAGACAAGACAATTCCGTCCCCTCTCTCTCTCTCTTTCCGCAGCTCGCCGGATCTCCTTTGTCTTCTTCCCCTGGGTTCCGTTTAGCTCAATCCCTTTTTAGGAAAGACTCCGTGGCTCGATCCTAGTCTTGGCGATCGCCTCTACCCTTTTTGACTCTATTCTTCTTCTTCTTCATTCATTTCCCCTCTTATTCATTGCCTTTAGGGTTTCTTACACGATATGAGCTAAATACGATTTTGATTTCACCCTAAGCTTTCTTCTATTGCTTCTCGTCGTTGCAGGTACTCTTTTTTTTTGTTTTTTGGAAAACGCGTTTTCTTTCCACCACTGTTAGCTAATCATCTTCATATATGCTTTTAGGGTTTTCTTAAATGGAAACGCCCGGCGCCAGTCATGATTCATTTAGGGGTTCTCCTCGTAGAAACTCCATCCTCTCTGCTTCTAACATCATCCAGGCCCCTATTTCTACCTTGTTAGAGTATTCGGGTCTCTTTCGAGCTAGGCCAAGTCCTAGTCATGAGGCTGAGACGCTTGTTAGTGATGATTCTTCAGGACTCTCCAATGGGGAGGTTGCCATTAGGATCATTGGCAACACCGAGCAGGATGCTGAAACTGATACCAATGCTCTGAGGGAACCCGGACACTCTGAACTCTTGGGTTCTTCTGCTACTCAGGTTGATCCCATGGGAGGTGCTTCAGAAGGTGCCTCTCAGGCTGCTCCAGGTGATCCTGCTGCTGGAGACGCCGCTTCCCGGGATTCGCCTTACCAAAGATATGATATTCAGCAGGCTGCACGCTGGATTGAGCAAATTCTTCCCTTTTCTTTGCTTCTGTTGGTTGTTTTTATCCGCCAGCATTTGCAGGGTACTATTTCATATCTCTCTCTCTCGTGTCTTTTCTGATGATTTCCTCCTGCTATTTGACTTTTCCTCCTGCTATCTCTCTCTCAGGGTTCTTTGTCGCCATTTGGATTGCTGCTGTCATGTTCAAGTCAAATGATATTCTCAAGAAGCAAACAGCTTTGAAGGTTTTCTTTTGCTTTTACTTGTTTCTTTTCCCATTCAATGTTCAAATGGGTCAGTCTTAAGTCTCTTTTAATGATTTCAGGGTGAGAGGCATATCTCGGCATTAATTGGAATCTCTGTAGCATTTACGGCCCATGTTGTTGGTGTTTATTGGTGGTTTCGGAAGGATGACCTCTTGTATCCCTTAATCATGCTGCCTCCAAAGTCCATACCACCTTTCTGGCATGCCATTTTTATCATAGTGGTGAATGGTCTGTACTTTCTCTCCTATATTTGGTTTCCCTTGCTTTAACGAGTCCACTTTCATCAGCTAACAGTTCATCAGCTATGCAGTATTCCCAATATGATTCGTTGTAGTATCCTGTTGGATCATTTGGTGCTTACTCACTTGTCCCTATATTCCTCAGATACACTTGTCCGGCAGGCCTCAATGATTTTCAAGTGTTTTTTGTTGATGTACTACAAAAACAGTAGGGGTCGGAATTATCGTAAACAGGTGATGTAGAAAAATATTCTTCTCTGTCCCCTTTAGCTGTATTCAGTTTCATTTGGCATGGCTCACTGTGGCGTCTCTGGGATACATAATTTGGTTATTCACTTCCAATGCAGGGTCAATTGCTAACTTTGGTTGAATATTTCATGCTTCTGTATCGCTCTTTACTGCCTACCCCTGTATGGTACCGTTTCTTTTTGAACAAGGATTATGGAAGCCTCTTCTCCTCTCTTATGACGGGATTGTATCTTACATTCAAGCTCACTTCAGTAGTTGAGAAGGTAGGTGGCTTTCTAGAATTATTGGACCTCCCTTTTTTTTTTTGTGGAAGCTAAGGGAAATTGGCAATGAGATTCAGGTTCAATCCTTCTTTACGGCATTGAAGGCTTTGTCACGTAAAGAGGTGCACTACGGATCATATGCAACTACAGAGCAGGTACAATTTAACTCCTTGCAGATTCGAATCTACCTTATGCCTCTTAAGGTTTAAGCCCACATGAGCAAAGAAGTGTCTTTCTAATGTGTGCAGGTAAATGCAGCAGGCGACCTGTGTGCCATCTGCCAGGAGAAGATGCACACCCCAATTCTTCTTCGCTGCAAACACATGTTTTGCGAAGATTGCGTTTCAGAGTGGTGAGGTGTTTTTGCATATAGCAATTATCTTTGTGTATGAATATCTTGATGTTGAAAGAATGTGATTATGACTGGGCAGGTTTGAGAGAGAGAGGACGTGTCCTTTGTGCAGGGCCTTGGTCAAACCAGCAGATCTGAAATCATTCGGTGATGGATCCACCAGCCTCTTCTTCCAGATTTTCTGATTAAAACACATATACAAGACTGCAAAGTAAAAAAGACCCTCTAGACTCACTTGCTCACTCGATAGTTTTCTTAGAGAGTATTTCTATACAATGCCATTCAAGCTGTGAAAGAAACCACTGATGCCTTGGAAGATGTTCATACTATGTCATTTGTTAATATGAATGAAATCGCCTTTTATATTCCGTTGCAAAAAACAATCTGATTTCATTCAAGAAGAAATAATTAATAATAATGAATTCAAGAAACTGAAACCACACTTGCACACACAGAGCTCTCTTCAGCAACCACAAGCATCTCTTTAATCATCTCTTGACTAGGAGGAGACTGTGAACGGTCAGCGGGTGAAGAAGTCATCAACGTCGATACGAAAGGGGAAACTTGTGTCACCTCTTCACTGCCCTCGTCTATGTACACAACGTCCTGCATCGTAAGCTGGTGGTATTCAACTATCTCCCTCAAGAACCGGTTTTCCCTCGCATACACAGAATTTTCATGAGCCAACCGTGCTTTCTCTGCCAGTAGGCTCTCCAGCTGGAGTCGAATCTGATACAACAGCATCCACACCGAGTTGTTAGATGGAATGCAACACACAAATTAGAACATGAGCTCAGTCAAAAGATTTACCAAATCTTCGTCTGCAGGGTTGCTTCCTTTCTCACGGTGGCTCTCTCTCAGATGTTTGTTCTCTTCCTCAAGCTGAGCACAACGCTCTTTCGCAAATGCAAGATCTGCTTTGACAGTTTTCAGCTCACGGAGGAGTAGTTTAGCTTTAGCAGCAGTGGCCATCGCCACCTGCAGCTCACAGAAGAAACTATATATCAACGAAGAGAGCTATCGTACAAAAATCACCAACCAACCAAGCCATCGAAAGACTGGACCTTACATCGCGAGATGCCTTGAGTTGAGTTTCATGTTCTATATGATTTAACTGCATTGGCTGCTCTGGAGACTTCTTCCATGAGCTACTAACTCCATAAGATTGATTCTGATTCTCATCTTCACCACCAGTTCCTCTTCGTCTGGTTTGAAGTTTTCGTGTTTCCTGGATGATATCAGCTGTTTTGTTCTCAACGAGTGTTCGGCCATCCTAGAGAAACAAGGAAGCAATTCAACCAAAAGAATGAAAAAGCGGAACGATTTAGAGAGAAGGAAGGAGAAACAACACCTCAAAGGCTTTTTCAAAAGTGTCACCGATCTGATTAAGAGAAGATGTAAGCTTATCCAGCCCCCTCCGAAGCTTGGGATTGTCCATTTTCTTGAACCCTTCATCTGATAGGTATGAAAACCGGGACTAGAAGAGAAACAAAGACCAAAAAACCATGACGACGTCAAAGCAAGAGGATGATGGATCATGAGAATGTACTTGAGTCAGATGAGCAAAAACAAAACCTGAGAAGCTGTTGTAGAGCGATCACTAGATTTATCATCTTCAATAACAGATTTTGCTTTCTGGGCTATGACTCCCCACAAGCCCTTTGGCTCGGTCGTAAAATTCTGCAGTTATACATCCCCAGAAAACATAGGATCAATGGCAGAAGAAAGATCTCATGATCACAACTTGTAACAAAACCACTAGATTCGACCTCACAGCTGAATCTGATCAGAAAGTTTAGCATTAACTTAAGACAGTCAAAAGTCGTCAAAGATTGGTCACTAAGGATATCCTAAGAGCGGATCATGTAAATGCAAAAACATAAAGTGGACTCTCAGTTGAGATAAAGGAGAAACCTTAGATCTGGGTTGGTCAAAAGCAGGGGAGGATCGAGCTGGCGGTGATCTATCCTTGACGGCGGTGATGCTTTCCGGGGGAAGCCGATCAACCTCCTCCTTGAAAGTCGCAAACTTTCCGATCCCCTGCCTTCTTCTATACGCCATGATTTAGGTTCAAAGACGATTGATAAAAAAAAAAAAACTGTATGGACAAATTGATGGATGCGGACCCACGAGGCTCTCGAAAGAAGCCAGTGAGTGATTATTTATTAATGTCCAAGACAACTCGACAGAATCTGTGATATTGTCCTAAAAACTAATTAGCTTTCTATGGAGAACATCTTCATTCCCAAACCCAGTACTTCCATACCATTCCCCACCATCTCAGACCCATCTGATACATCAATGAAAGCTCTTTGTGTGAACCATCATTAAGCTTGAGAATAAAAATCATGTATAAGAGTTGCCGACTCTACACCACATTTCTACAAGTTGGGAAAGATCTCTGCTTAAAATGCAACCACTTTACTAGTTGAGTTAGCATGGCTTTTGATGATTCACCAACATACAATGTACTATATTATGGATTTGACTGGCGGCTCAACGGAAACTCCATAGTCTTTTCTGCCTCTAGACTTGGGCAATTTCACAGAAGTTGAAGACCCTCTTCATGAGTCGGAGACTTTGGTTCCTTTTAGTCTAGAGATAATAAACGTTAAGAAAAAAGGAAAGAAGATGAGAAATGTCTCTCAGCTAGACAAGACCCCCATCCGTCGTCGTTGACCCCTTTCCGCCATAAAATCCCAACACCTGTTTTCTTGCATCGAAACCATCCCCTTGCCTTGTTTGCTTGGACAGATGACTCCTTGCTAGTTTTTTGAAGATCCGGCCGTATCTCTTCGGTAATCTTTTCTCTTCATCCTTTTTGTTGTTCCTTGTGATTTTCGAGCAATTGGAGATTAGTGTGGGTGTATCCGGTCTGATCTAACCCTCCTTGGTCATGATTTTATATGTATGCCCCTTTTCAGACCTCAAAGCTGCCGCCTTTGGATCCGATGGAATCACAAGGACCTTCTAATGGTCATCCCATGGATATCAGCAGCAATTCAATCCCATCGTCTGCCTGTAATCTGTGCGGAAGAGTCGTTCAATCTGCTTCCGATGATCTTGAAATCTTCAGCTTATGTGTCGACTGTAAGTTTTTGTTGCTTGAAGATTTCGGCACTCCCGCGCCTCCCTTGGCTCGGCGGCAGACAATTAGGAGGAGGAGGATGAGGAGGAGGAGAAGAACAACTAGGCACGACAGCTCTGAGTCTGTCGGTGTCGGTGATCTTTCCTCCCAACAATTCACACACTTGATAAGCATTGCAAGACAAAGCCTTTCAACGGTTCAAGCTAGTGAGGATCTACGTGATGACCTGCGAACTAGCTCCCATACCACTCCAAGCGGCTCGACAAGATGGAGACTCTTCTCAGAATCTGAAAGTGATGATTTTGACAACTTTGGCGAAACCGAATCAAACGCTAGCTTTAGCCTCTACAGATTTCCCCATGCTGATAACGATACCATTTCTTTTAGTGCTTACGGTGGAGAGTCTGATGCTTCCACGGACAGGCATGCCGATATCTTTGTTCAACCAGATGACAGGAGCGACATTGACTTTGACACTGATATAGACCCGATGCGCGCTGGTCTTAACCAGTGGAACTCAGACGAAGAAGACAGGGAATGGGAGGAAGGAGCGGGTCCTTCTGGGGTTGCAGGAACACGCTATAGAAACTATTTGGCAAGTCCAAGTGAGAGCTACAGCTCCATGACTCGGTTTGATTCACCTGAGTTAGAGAGAAGCTTTCGTCAAAGAATTATAGAGAGGAGGCATTCGTTATCTCGCAACATCTTCACTGGTTTGGAGGATTTGGACTTCTCCCCCTATGCTGCAAATGTTGGGGATTATCTTGATGAGAGAGGCTTTGATGAACTGCTTGAGCAACTTGCTGAGTCTGACAATTCAAGAAGAGGTGCACCACCTGCATCTGTCTCATGCGTCAGGAATCTTCCAAGGGTTATCATTGCAGAGGAGCATGTAATGAAGGGCCTAGTTTGTGCGATCTGCAAGGAGCTTTTCTCCCTCCGCAATGAAACCACGCAGCTTCCGTGTCTACATCTATACCATGCTCATTGTATCGTACCTTGGCTGAGTGCCCGTAACTCCTGCCCACTCTGCCGTTATGAGCTCCCGACAGATGATAAAGATTACGAGGAGGGAAAGCGGAATGTGCTGGATGTGAGCGAGGATAGCTCCTCCTCTGATGATGGTACAGAATCGGGGGAAGAGGAATATGTAGAGAGAGGTGAGAGCGAGTCTGGTGTGAGCAGAGTCAGCAGAGGAAGATGGCTGTTTCTGGCTGCTGCACCAGTTGTGAGTCTGGTGGGCGTTGTGTTGGCAATGTGGCTAAGCAGCCCACACAGGAGGGGTATAGCAATCTCTCATAGCCAAAGGGAGAACAGAACCAGAAGATGGCTGCCGTTTTTCTGACTGATGCCCAGATCCGTAGGTGCCTCCAGAATCTGTATTTTTTTAAGACCCTTAAAAGATACTTGAGTTTCGTCTGCTGTTTATCGACTTGGTACTGTTTCCACACATTAGTTTTAATTGACGTTTAACTAAAGTTGTGCTGTTTGTCGCGTGTTTCAAATAATATTCTTGATATATCCAGAGAAAAAGGGAGTGCTCATTAGTTGAAAAGAGTTATAAACTAACATTTACACAGGAAAGGAAAAAAAAAAAATCAGAATTTTGGTTGGTTCAGGCACATAGGAGATGCCACTGTATTTACACAGAAGTATTGTATAGTAGCAGATGAATGTGTCAATAAGAAGAGAATTCAGAAGAGTATGTTAATGTAGAGTACCATCCATCCAGCCATTGAGAAGATGGCGAAAATGTGGACCCAGAAGAGCACAGCAGCTGATTCCCTTCCACAGCCTCTAAGGTTGGCAACAGCTCCTGAGAGCACTGATGTAGGCATTGTGTGCTGAAGGAGTAACACAAATCGGAACATCTTATCATCAGCAGGAAGGAACCCAAGTTTGTCTGCTACTGTCACGATTCCTAGTCCTACTGGTGGCACTAACACCAACCGTCCAATTATAATAGCTGCTGTTGTCTTGAAACCAAGTTTTGAACTTCCTGGTCCTAAAATTTACCCAAGGAACCAATAAGATCCATGTGATGGATGGGGCTAAAAACTAAGTCAGTATGAAAAGAAAGCAACCACCAAACCTACCGTTAATGAGATTTCCCCCCAGTGCCAGTAAGATACACGGTATCATCGCGTCCCTGATAGCCAAAGGTTTTACATATATTAACTAATTAATTTGCAGCTGCTTCACAGAAGACAAATAAAGAGTGTGCTTACCCAAGAATCATGCAGCTGTCTGTGAAGAAGAATAGAGGTGCACCATTTGTGAATATCAACTTCTTTGTGAAAGGTATTGCTCCGAGTATCATGGCAAGGATCTGAAGTTAACAAAAACACGTCTAGTTTAGTTACATGGTAAAGGCAATCGCACGGTCTCTTGATCTTTAGATTGTCAGATAAAAAAGGGGAATAGAAAAGACGAGATACTTACCGAAGCAACAATTGCAGGCTGGACAATTTGCTTCAGTTTCAGCTTCTCATAGAGGAAAACAAAGATCTGTGCAATCTACATCACGGAGCAAAAGATAAAAAGTTTCGTAAGAACCAGCTTATATCAGGTAAAATACTCCTGAAACATAGAATAAAGATTCCATAATTGCAGTCCCACCTTGCCTTTCCTTGAAACCCCTCTTCCCCTAGGTTCGGTGCTCTGTACAGGCAAAAGATCTTGAGTCGGCGAAAAGTCCTTGGGAAAATTCTGAGTAAGCAAGGGGACTTGCTCTGGAGCAGCATCTACTGGAAGGGTTTTTAAAGCAAGATTTTCTTCTTCAGCATCAAACCCTTCTGGAGGAGGAGCAAACATCTGGTACACATATGTATAGAGGATGATGGCACCAACCTGATATAAAAAGTAAACCTTGTGGTTAATTGAAGTCCCACAGAGAGAAATAATATCCATTCCCATAAGACATTGATGACAAACAGTACATTGGAACTAAAGATCCTATACAAAATAGTTTCAATGAGGATACTCCTCATACATCAAGCTCCTCTTCATCCAAACAGAAAAAAAAAGCAGAAGACAAGAAACTGTATCACTGTTACATAAGAGACAGAAACTGAAGCAGCTAATGGACTGATTCTAGTAGGTATAATAATAGTTACAGCATAGAAGCAGTTAAAAAGAGAAAAAAGAGTACCCATTGACCAAAGGAGATATAAGCAGTGCCATCAATGCTACATTTTTCGGAGTCACCAAAAGGGTTGGAAGTGTCCCTACAAAGAGCCGCAAGTAAAACAAGAGGCACATTGCCAATGTTGCCTGAAACAAACAAGGCACATAAAGTGAGACTAGTGTCAGAGCAGAAAAGCGAGGGTAGGGAAAAAAAGGGGTCTAACCAACTCCAATTTGTATGATTGTAAACTTGAAGTAAGGGTAAGGCGGACGAACGATGGAAGCAACGATGAAACCGATTATGGAGCCAGAGATGGTGCCAAGAACGACGTTAACGGGAATGAACCACCTGAAAGATGGAAAAGAATATGATGATCTATATAAGGACTAGAGAGAGACTAGGGGGGACAAAGAAGGAAACAAATACCACTGAAGCATTTTTTGGAGAGTGACGGCTTGTCCGAGCTGGGAAAAGATCAAGCAGGGAAGCAAAAGCGAGAAGACCAACTGTGTGAAAAGGAGAGACAGTTTCATTCAAAGTTTGCTTTTTTTGGATTTATAGAGAAAGTGAAAAAGTCTAGTGTGGAGAATTAATTACCCCGTTCAAGAGTTTGCGGCCAGAGGGAGGCAAGATGTTAACGTACTTGGAGGCCATGAGAAGACCCAAGAAGCACATGGTGAATACCTTTGCAATTGGCATCACAGCGATTTTGATGGTACCGAGCACTGATCCACCACCGGCAGCCACCGGCATCTCCATGGAATCGGCTAAGGCGGCAAGGATCCGAGCAATCATTCTGAGAATTTTGAGGGTGGACTTGGGTTGAAAAGTGGAGGAGAAACAGAGAGAATCGGAGTCTCTGAGATGATATTTTGATTTGATGAGAGAAGAGAATCAAAGACTTCTCTCGATCTCTCGTGACTCTCGTGACTGCCTGCCACGTGCGCCGCTTCTTCCTTTACTTCTTTCCTTTTCTAAGCCCAAAAGCCCCTTCAAAACTTCCCCACATACCTTTTTTTTTATTCTGTTTTTATTATTACTCAAGTTTAGAACTTCATTTATTTATGGTTTATTTTCATTTAATTAAAATACTCAAGTTTACAAGTTTTTACAACAAACTTGTAAAAATATCAGCTGACCAAGCCTCAAAACTATGTTTGACCTGACTTGGGATTTGGGATAATGAGGATCACAACTATAAAATATATTCTTAAACGGAAATAAAAGCAAAAAGATAAAAAGAAAAAAAAACAATGATATAGTTGATGATGCCCTAGGATTTGGACACATCAACAAATATTGGTTGGTTCCAACATGATTCTGTAGAAAAGGTATTATAATAATAATAATCAAGTTTGTAGAGGGGAGAGAGATGAGGCATTGCAGTAAGCGATAGCTGCCTTGAGGGAATCGTCCGTTAATGCTTCATCCTTATTATTACTCATGCTGCCTTCGTAGTAGTATCGTAGGGGGCTCTTGTTTCGTCGTCTCTGTATAACTTGGAGGACCCACCTCTCTCCCACGTTTACTTTCTCTCTTATGACTCCCACTATACTCAAACACCCCACTTTCATCATCAACCTCGTCACGCTGCTGTATGCTGAGAAGCAACTAGTGGCCGATGAGAAGATTGCTGTCGTCGTCTGCATTTCGTTCTCGGGAGATGGCGAAGAAGAGATGCTCAATCCTGTGGTTCTGACTGCTTTGTTGATTTGTATTTCAATGAAAGATTCACCATTGTTGCTGCTATCCTTCGACGCTTCATTCATCCATCCCACCTCGTTCTCCATACTATTAGTTACCGGGTCACTTCCCAAAACTCCATCTACTACGACTAGTTATAGATATATAAGATTTGATCTCTTGCTCCTAATTTTTTAACAATAATCAAGTAGATTCTAATTGATATACAGCTAGCAGCTCATGTGAGCTCTTAGTGCAATAATATAAGAGAATGAATACACGATTATTGTCTGATCAAATTAAATCTCTCGATGGGATCGGGGGATTGGTGGTATAAATCAAATTTTTAATAATATATAGTTTGGACACTAGTCCCTGATAATATCATAATGTAGCTAACTGAGTTGTATTTATCGCCAAGCTCTTGGGATATCACATGCATATATCACATGTCACATTTTATTTGCTTTCTCGTTTTGAATTGTATTTTGGTTTCTCATTTTTGATGGAGTCAAATTCCGAAAAGCCGGAAAGAACAGCTAATGGATTAAGTCTTGAAATGTATCTTTTGTATACGTGTTTCGGTTTTTGTTGTGAGATTTTATTGGATCACGCTTGAAGATATTATTTCAAGGGATAAAAGGATAAAGAAAAAAGATTCTTGATAAAATATTATGTTAGCTTAGCTTGGTGTACGTACAATAATATGAGAAGAGCGATTTTGATCTCACCGTAAAGTACTTTTTCCAAACGGGTTTGCACTAGATGGCCCATAATGAAGTTTTATTAGGCCCATGGATGATAGTCCAATGAAATGATGTAATCAAACGTAAGCAATAAGTAAGAACTTATGAAGAACCAACTGGTTTGCTTCGGTCCATCAATGAACGTTATGCACCGTGGTCCGTGGTAATTAGACTTTTCTAGTTCGTATTTGAAAATTTTCAATAGTTCTTATTTTGTAATTATCATAATCTCTAAACTTTTGTAGTGCAGTTGGGAAGTAAACAAATAAATATAAAAATAACATGGTTTATATAGCTCAAAGAAATGGGATATGTTTTTTGGAGAACTTTTTGATTAAGGATATTGGGTAGTGTAAGTTGAAAGTAATGTTCTTGTTAAAAATAATGATATAGCATTATAGCGTAAGGAGAAATTGAAAGTTGATGAAATATTTGTAAGAATATTATGAGTACGTAGAGTAGATAATATTCTTTTATATATGATTAATTAACTATCACTTTAGTATTGTGTAAAACTCAAACTCTCGGTATGATTATAGACGCAATGACAAAATCATGATACTTAAGTCGTTCAAGTATTATTAAATAGATACTTTTGTCATCGTGTTGCGTTTGTTATACAAAAGGTGGAACAGTTTTGAGTTTTGACCTTATTTTTAGGGTTGTTTTGTAAGGGAAACAACGACGTGCAATACGACAACTGATAGAGAACAAAGGACAAAACATTATCTTTGTTTGAAATGCTCGACAACATCTACATATTCCTATTTAATCACGACATTACGTTACTTGAAAAATTCCATAATTCAACTATGGCTATATCTTATATATTTGAAAAGAAGTTATAGAATTGGAAAAAACAAGAAAAATGAGAAATTTTTGGCAAACATATAGTATAAATTATGCAATCAAGAAGAAAAGTTTAGGGATTTTGAAAATGTTAAAATCTTCTCCTAGTTTCTAAGCAAAAAGTATAGGTTGAAACTATTTTCACAAGTAAATTTTTTTAAAAAAATCTATGAAATTCGAGATAAATAAAGATAATTATGAAGCTACAGTTCATATTAAAAAATCGTGTTGTGACCACTCGATCGTAATACACACGCAAAGACAAGGAAAACGTTGGAGATTTGGGTTGGGTTAGAACCAAAGACAAAGCATCACTTTCTACCTTTATCCTTAAGAATGGACCAAATTGTGGTCATTATGGAAGCCTATACGGCTAATACCATTCATTTATCAAACTTGTTAAATGTAAATGAAAACATAGAAGAAAATTTTTATTGATACTTATTGAGTTATTGAATTTCACTTCACGTATTGAATGTGTGTGTTATCTTTGAAGAGAGGACGCATTCATTGTTAGGGAGTGAATGCTTTACGGAGTAACATTTTTGAAATTTGTAAACTTTTTTAGAAATTTAAACTATCTTCGATCCGATCCGCTGCACTATATAAACAAAAATTGTATATAGTAATATTGAACCGTAAAAAAAAGTAGAGGAATTTTCAAGGTTGTGTGTTAATATAAATGAACAAAATTTAAAATACTGACACCAAATATATCTTGTGGAAGTTGTAAAAATAGACAATAAATGGGATAAGTAATAGTAATACAAACTGTTATAGAGGTATTGTACCGTTGCATACTTGCATATCATTTGATGAATACGACTTTATTTTTATTTTTATACTTCTTTAGTTCCAAATTCCTAATTTAATATGGTTACGTAATTTGTAAAAAATATATAATCTTATTGAATACGTCATTTTATGATTTTATAGTTATCAAATCTCATCGTAGATGGATCCGTCAATTACACGATTCCCATAATAGAAAAAGAAACAGTTAATTAGTAAACTATAGTATAAATTTAAATCTTGTCGTCATTGATTTGGATTAGTTTAGAATTAAACCCGTTGATTAAAATAATCACCTGGTTACTGAGAGAAGATAAAGTTGGTGTTTTTAAATCTTATGTTGAAGATGCAGAGAGATCGAGGAAGACAGAGCAAGAGAACCTCTTCACTCACAGACCCACTCACTGCATTTTCTCTTCTTTTCTCAGAAAATACTTTTTTCCCCCGAGAAAATGTTCCACAAGAATCAGATCGAACAATAAGGGTTCTCATAAATGTAATGCGATTCAAGCACGAGAATATCCACAGAGAGAGATACAGAAGGCTCCTTTTGAGTATTTGAGCAAGTTTCAGAACTCGAAGACTGTGTTTGAAAGAGAGATTCAGGCGTAGTAATAATGGATGGTTCGTCGGAAAATTTGCCAGAAGTGGAAGAGAAAGGTAGAGAAAGCAGTTGCTGCAGCTCGGAAACAACCAGACAAGAGGAGGAAGAACAAAGCCCTAGCTGTACGGAGGATTTCACGGCTTCTCCGGTTTCATCTCGTTGGTCTGTGAAGAACATCGATGGAGAGAAGAAGAAGATTCGTTCGGATTCAAGAGTTTCAGGTTCGTCAATTTTTATACAAATGCACACCAAATGTTTGCTTTTATTCCTCACTGACAATTTATTAAAGTTCGTAGCTTTGGATTTTTCTGTCTGAGTTTAAGGCTGTTTTGTGCCACTGGTTTGACTATGTAGAGGTTGAGATGATGAAGGAAAGATTTTCGAAACTGCTGCTTGGAGAAGATATGTCAGGTTCTGGAAATGGTGTCTGTACAGCTTTAGCTATCTCAAACGCAATCACTAATCTTTGTGGTATGTGGAATTGGAATTACTCACATGAATTGGTGGATTATACTCTTTGAATATATTTTGATAGGCTCGACTTTGTGTTTTGCTTGAAGCTACCTTGTTTGGACAACTATGGAGGTTAGAACCACTGCCTACAGAGAAGAAAGAGATGTGGAGAAGAGAAATGGAATGGCTTCTCTGTGTCAGTGATCACATTGTAGAGATGACTCCTACTTGGCAAACATTTCCTGATGGAACCAAACTTGAGGTACAGATTAGGCATTGATATTGATTGCATTGTTGTTGTTTCGATTATAGACCCATATATTTTGTTTTTCCATTGTTGTAGATAATGACTTGCAGACCAAGATCAGATCTTTATGTTAACCTCCCAGCTCTCAGGAAACTAGATAACATGCTTCTTGTAAGAACAAGTGATCTCTTTTCGTCTTCCCAGTTTCTCTATAGGTATTTTAAGCAGCAAAGGTCTCATTCTTATTCATCTTCCATCTTTGCAGGAGATATTAGATAGTTTTGAGGAGACAGAGTTTTGGTATGTTGACCAAGGAATCATGGCACACGAATCAGCAGCGGACGGATCATCTTCTTTCCGAAAATCTTTTCAGAGACAAGAAGACAAATGGTGGCTTCCTGTTCCACGGGTTTCACCAGGAGGTTTACAAGAAAACTCAAGAAAACAGTTGCAGCATAAACGCGACTGTACTAATCAGATATTAAAAGCTGCTATGGCCATCAACAGTATCACACTCGCTGACATGGAAATCCCTGAATCATACCTTGAATCTCTTCCGCGGGTAAAAAACCGAACTATATATACATATGTACTGCTAACATACTCTAATATGAAATTTAAAGTTGCAACTTTTTTGGTATGTTTCAGAAAGGGAGATCTTGCCTTGGTGACTTAATCTACAGATACATTTCATCGGATCAATTTTCACCTGAATGTCTTCTTGATTGCCTTGACTTATCCTCTGAACATCAAGCCATAGAGATAGCTAACCGAGTCGAGTCATCGATCTATCTATGGCACAAAAGAACTAATTCCAAACCAGCTACTAATACCAAAACGTCGTGGGAAATGGTGAAAGAACTAATGGTTGATGCAGATAAGCTAGAGCTAATGGCGGATCGAGCTGAAAGTTTATTGCTTTCTTTAAAACAACGATTCCCAGGTCTTCCTCAAACCGCTCTAGACATGAGCAAAATCCAATACAACAAGGTTACTACATGGAAATCAAATCCCAAATCATTCTTTCTTCTTGTAATCCGCTCTAAACAGTTTTCCTTTTTCTCTGTTTTAGGACATCGGGAAATCGATTCTGGAAAGCTATTCAAGAGTTCTAGAGAGCTTAGCATTCAACATTGTTGCACGCATCGATGATTTGCTCTTTGTTGATGATCTTACAAGACATTCATCGGATCAGATTCCTACAACATTAGGCAACAACGGGAATGACGCTCCTAAGAGCATTGCAGTGCCGGTTTCAAACTACACAACTCCGAGCTACTCGCCTTCAAAACAGGAGCTTCGATCATCAATTACAGTTCCACCATCTCCCTCCCGGTTCAAGATTCCTCACAGTAGCAGTGTTAAAAGGGTTTTGACAGCTTATGTAACAAAGAACGAACCAAGACTGAAGAATCTTCCTTTAGAAAGATCGAGCCGTTCTTCGTCGAGTGAGAGATTGTCTCTGGAGAAATGCATGAAGGAGTCGTTGAATGTATCGAACCTTGATCCTGGGATTTGAATTACCTACACCTTGGAAAAGTCTCTGTTTTTGGATCCCTTTTCCTTTCAGTATCTTCTATAATGTTTATTATTCTTTCTTTCTTGTGTGTAGTTTAGATTTGTATAATAATAATTGGAAAGATGGGCTTTGACTTTGAGATTAACAACAAATGAGTCAATTAAACAAGTTTAACAAGTGCATTATGACAAGTTTTATAACCAGGTTTAACAAAGAGGATGAAAGTTGAAAAGATCAAGAACTAGGACAAATGTAAAAAGAATCTCCTTGGAATCTTTGGAGGACACATCTTATGACAAAAAGGCAGAATCTGAACATTGTTCTCCTCAAAAGTAGATTCCCATATAAACCAGACAAGGAACCTTTCACAACCCAACACCGATAATAACCAGACCGATTTGAACATTCAAACATAACAAAGAGTTTCAAAGAGCTAGAACAGGATTACAGGAAGGGTTATTTATTTATTTATATGCGTGGAAACTGGAATTTTAAAGAGTTTGTACAAAACCATCAACGGTTTAACTATAAAATTAAGGGAAAATTAAATCTGAACCGGTCGGGTCAATCACTAAACCACGACAAGGGACAAAAACAACTCCCCTGCTTTCTGCAGCTAAGCTACATTCAAACTTCTTCCATACTTTTTGTAATAATAAGATGAGAAGTTACTAAAAACGACGGATCCACAGCTACTCTATTCTTTTTTTGTTCCTATGTACCTGCAAAATCCGAAACCAAAACCATAATCAGTATTGCGTGTCTAAGAACCGAACTTGAATCATTTCAATGAATGTTTGGGTTCATTATACCTTGATTTTGTAGTTATAACATTTGCTTAAGTAGTAAGATCTCTACTTAGTAATACAGAGACCCTGGAAAGTTTTCAAGAACGGTTAGAGAAATGGAACAAGATTTTCCACAAAGCAGAACAAAATGATCAAAAGATGGGAATCGGATACCTTGCCACCAATTTCCTCTTGAGGCACTTCCGGAATCATCTTCGCCTCCATCTTTCTTGTTCTTCAAAACGATAAAACATAACCAAACAATATTCTTTAGAAACAATAATCTATGAACAAGCGTGATAACTTCGGTTCTAAAACCCTTAAAACTCATCAAAAGTTCCACAAGACTAACTTTATAAAAAAAACAGCTATAGATAAAAGTTTCTAGCTATTTCCCTAAGTAATTCGTCTTCAGATTCTTCAGCCAGATTCTTTAGAGACAATAGTCGATGAAGAAGCACAATAACATTGGTTTCAAAACCTTTAAGACCATCAAAAGCTCCACAAGACTATCAGGTAGCTACATATACCAAGTTTCTAGACTTAATGATTACCGTAGAGTTGCTGGTGGAATTTTGAGGCTGGAAATAAACATCAGGACCACCGTAATAGATGGAAGAACTCAGATGACAGGGTTGTACTCTCTGATCCTGCTGATAACCTGAACCATGATTCTCCTGTTGTTCCCTGTTTCTATCAACATTACCTGCAAATAAAATTCAAATATCAACAAGAAGAAATGCATAACAAAGACTAATCATTCGTTATCAAAGATGATGTAGTATTACCACCAGTCTTGGAGGTTTTCTCGTTCCAGCAACCACCAGTCACAGTCTCTTGTCGCACAGATTCTCTTCCCAAAACCTGAAACAAGAACAAACCCCTGAAATTTCTAAATCGAGAAGAATAGTATCAAATTCTTCTTAACGAAGAGAAGCTTGTTCTCCAAGACACGAATCATGAAAGTCTCCTTCATCTTCAGTGGTCTTATTCTTTAATTTGGGGCTTGTGGGGTCTTCCATAATTTAAAAATCTCCTTTTTCAAAAATCCATTATTTCCAAAAAACAAACAAAACTCACAACAATTCAAAAATCTGAAACACGAAATTGAAAAACAACAATCAAATCAGATTAATCATCGTTTCGTTTTGAAAACCCTAATTCCTCAAAAATCCCAATTTTTATCCCAATTAAAAATCGATCGAAATCGAAATGGAAACAGAGGTTATGAAAATTGTTAAAACAAAATTGAATTCGAGAAAAGAAAGAAAAAGATCGAAGCTTTAATTACCTTAGAAGGAGGAGGAAAAATGGATCCGAGAATACCAGAAGAGGAAGGAGAAGAAGGGTTTTCTCTGGAACCAAAAAGCTCAGAGGTTAACGAGGAAGAAGAACAAGGAGAGGAAGACGAAGCTTTCTTCTTTCTTCCTTCCATTGGAATTCGTCGCTCGCTCTAAAAAAAAACACTCTTTCAGCTATTATACGTATATGTATGATGTATGTGTCTATATACGTATGTGTAAATACGGAGAGATATATATATATATATATGTGGGTGTGGGTGTATGTATCGGTTTATACGAAGGGTGAAGTTATAGAGAGAATTGTGAAAATATTTGGGAGAGGAAAGGGGAAGTAAAATGTATAGGTCGGTCTTGAGAATTTATAGAGATGGATGATGAAACCTAACTTTACTACTCTACTACAAATTTGTTGGCTATTTACCAAAATCATGTCATTTTTTTAGACAACAAAAAAAAAAGGTTACACGAATTTTTTATACATTTTTTTGTTTTTGATTGTAAAAATTTAGACATTTATTGTGTCATCACTTGACATGTGGAGTATGAGTTTTTTTTCTTTTGTGTATTATGCAAAAGAATTATTAAAAATTCACAATTTCGTTTTACTTTTTATTTTTGGCTTACAATTTTTTTTTTATCGTTTTGTATAACCAAAATTGACGATTAAAAAGCTTGATCCTCTCTAGGTAATATTTGGGATGATATCAATTGAAGTAATATTTGAGTTTTGGGATAATTTTACCATAGGTTGAATCAAATATCAATTAGAGATCATCTAATGGTTTTTCGTAGACAACAACAATATCAAAGACTCACCTGGTACGATGGCTTAATTGACTGAATTACAGGGGATAAAAACAAGGACACTAACGTTGATAGTTGGAATATGATTTCATGTCAATGTCATAATCGTACCTATGACCGTTATCTAGTTACTAACATACAACTCCCACTCGAGGTGTCGGATAAGCCGATCGACACGTGGTGATCGAATACGAGAGTAGGACCAGGCTTATCTAAGGTCGGTAGTTGCCACATGCCACGAGTCAGACCAAAAAATGGATAATTAACGAACACCTTCAAAGGATGAGTCAAAGTTCGTTGGGTTTTTAATCTTTGACTCTTCTACGTCTCTCATTCGCTCTTTGTGGATATCAGTTTCACGTGACAGTTAAAAAACAAACAAAAAAATATAACGAAGACCTTATCTCTTCTTATCTATTGTCGGCTGCGACATTGAATTTGACCTCTCTACTATCTAATCTCTTCGCAATGAATGAGACGTTTTATTAAATGCCAAACACTTTTTTCTTTTCTTTGTCCAACTTTATTTTGTTATCATATTTTTAAGGTTTCGAGATGTGAAAGATTAGTTTGAAAATCTGGAGTGGGCCGATCATCTCCACTTCTACTCGCCTTTCCATAAAATTCAGGTTTTGATCTTAGGTCTACTAGAGGACTGGAAAAAATGATTTAAGATTTAGATTTGACACATAGTTTTGAATAACAATCAAAAACTTGTTTTTTTGTTAAAAGGGTTTTAATTGTAATGAAAATGTGAACATATTTGTTTGGGAACTTGGTTTGATGCGGAAGATACGTCGGTTAAGCTGCTAACTATGACACGTTTCCTTATTCTCGTCTCGAGATTCTAATACAAGGATCTTTCGTGATCCTAAATTTGTAATGTTGCTCAATTTACTAGACTCAAGTTTTTATTCACTCCATCTCATTCATCAAGATTTTGAGAATTATTAAAATCTATATCGTGGAAAAAATATGCAGAACCGAATATCTTAATGGTTACAGAGCAATAAAGCCCAATGGGAGAAATTTCGAGGCGAGTGATGGTACCGTTTCAATTTTCTACAACATTCGTAGAGATTAATTGTGCTTATGAGTCCCGCTAAATTAAAATCTTGGATCTATACATGAGCAAAAAAAAAATTGCGATATCTTCAATTCAAAAAAACGTGAAGAATATAATTTTATTTATATTGGGCTCCTTTTGCACACAAACCATAAAAATCTATTGGGCTCCTTATTTTTAGACCCAACGGCCCAAAACGTTTTCTAATCTTTGAAATAAAATTAAAAGAATATGCACCAGCCGGGAATTGAACCCGGGTATGTACCGTGGCAGGGTACTATCATGCCACTAGACCACTGGTGCTATTGTTTACTGTTTATCTTACTGAACTAAATAATTTCTCAAACATGTAAAATCAAGCCTAAATTTTTAAAAGCTAGTATTGAAACTTTCAAGAACATGAATTATATAAACCAGTAGATGAAAAAAAAAAAGAGAGAGCATTGGGAAGATAGCGTAATACAGAAACAGCGCCCAGGAGTCACGCAACCTAACAGGTGACGTCATCACAGTTGATTCTCTGTACTACTACCCCCTAATATGGGCCCTAAATATTTTGTTTTTAAAAAAAATGAGAAATAACCATTTTATGGAAAAATATTATCCCAAATAGTATTTGTTGTCAGTTTTATTTATGTACTCCATTTATGACATGACCAAATTACTTCTCTTCATTTTAGTTTTTATGAGAAATAAATAATAACAACCCTTTAGACCCAAATAGTTTTTCTTGTATTACACCAAAGAAAAGAGTAATACAATCAAAATTAGGGTCTAAACCTTATCTCTGTGTGAATCATATTATGCATTATCTTTTTGTTGTGTGCTAAATCATGTTTTGTTTTCTGTATAGTTAGTTAAACATGTAGCTAATTATGGTTGGAAGTAATTTTGGCCAATGTTTTAAAGTAACAAGAACAATTGTTCTTCTAGATTTTAATCTAAATCTCTGTTAGCTTTTCACCTAGATGCTAAGTTGTATTTGATGGAACATAACATAATATAGTCGTCAACATGTGGTGTGGATTTGTCATTTATGTTATGATATGACCATTTTTTAATCTAATTTATTGCAAACTACTTAATTTGATTTACGAGAGCACAAATAAATCCTATATATCGGTTCAATTTAAAAGAAGAAGAAAAAAAGCATCGAATGACTGATGTGATTTATACTTTAAGAAGTGAGTTGGAATTATCTTTCCATGTGCCAAAATATAGTATTGGTACCATGAAATATGGTTTCTATTTCCATAATTCTCCTTTTTAATTTTTGCTATTTAAATTCTTGTTTAGGTCGTGTAATACAGTTCTCGATGATAATTACAAAAATCATCATTGTTTCCAATTGAGTGTAGTTTTTCTTTAGTTAGGATCCCTAATTAAAATTGATGGGAGCGCGTGGAAGTGAGTCGCGAGTGAATGGGAAATGAGTAGATATATATCAGTTTCTGAAGAAGACGTACGGAGTTTTGTGAAGAACGAGAAACGCCGTTACATCAACTGACGGCAAACTCGGTGGATTCTCACTAAGCAAAAGATTTGTGCAGAGAAAAATCATCAAACGTAATAATCTTTTTGAATGTTTATTTTTAATAATCTAAACGACGTTAGCATGACGACGTCACCTGAGAATCCCAATGGGCATTTATCAGAACTTGAGTACTTTGCAGTTGTAATGTTACTTTAATTAACTGCTACGTACTACTAAATTTTGTACTGTCCCTATAGATCAACTTCAAAGATCTATTTTTATTTTATTTTATTTTGGTCAAAAACGAAACCTAGGTGCCTTATGTATATACACTACAAAAAAGTTTTAAGGGTTGAACCAAATAAATAAAACAAATGTTCCAAATAAAATCGTTGAATGACAAGATTCATTTATTGTACGTAGCTGAACATAAATCATATTATGTTACGGATAATTAATACATCATGCTAATGTAATTGTTTTTTCTTTATTATTCAATTAGGAAGTTGGTCCAATGGACCTTAATTTTCAAAACATGTGCCGATTATAGTTATTTTTTTAGTAAAAAGTAATTACTTGGTATATTGATTTTTATTCGTGATGTGACACTTTCGTATTATCGTGTATAACATTTTTACATATATTTATGCATGTTGTCGTCCAAAAGTTAATTTCAATAGTTCTTGTGGTTGGGATGTTATTTAGCTATGACCTACCAAGCAATTAATAGTTTTCGCATTATTATTTTAACCTTTATGAACTTCGATACAAAATAGGTAAAATGTTGATACAAAATAGTAAACGACCAAATGAAGAGGAGTTGTGCAAGTTGAGAAGCGATGCTCAGACTCTTCCCTCAGTGCAAAATGAAAAATGGTAAATCTGCAGAGTTTTGCAATAGGTCCGTTAGCTAGGTACTAAATTCAAGTGGTCTGCTAATACCAGGACTAGCCATAGACACCAAAGTTAATGTGAGGTTAGTCGCGATTGAGCTCGGGCGACTACAAACTCTTGACCTTCAAGCACTTTAACAAGTGTTTACCTCTCTTGAGGACACTTCTACCTCAAGAAACCGGATCATCGTTTATTCGTTTATGAAATTAAGTTCTTGATTCGTTTTCACATATTTTATCTTCTGTTCCTTATAACATCCTCTTCCTCATGAAGTTGATTGGCACGATTCTGAAACACGGATCCTTATTTGGATTAGAATGCTGTCTCGAGGCCGTTTGAGAACTTGGGGGCATATTATGAATATCCCACAACAAATAAATAAGGGATGGTTTCTTATCTTCAACATCATTTTAATCCTCACCTCTAACTCAATATACATACACTCGCCTTTGGATGAAAAAGCAACATCACATGACAAAATCTTCTACAACCCTATCACTGCAAAATCTCGATCAGCCAAGACAATTCTCACCACTTGGTTTCAGCCTACACATCCATGTGTTTTATAAAATTCAAACATCACATTATTTTGTAACTAGGGCTCACCATGAAGTTATTTTTGTGCAATATACTAACATTTAAGAAAAAAAACCTAGAAAATTGAAATGATACAATTATTATGAATTTACTAAAATTAGAGTCGCAAATCTAAGCGCGCATTACATCTATAGAGGCAGATAATGAAAAATATATGTAATTTTTTTTTGGGTTATATACTATTTTATGTTCAGCCAAGAAGGTGAAAAAGGAGCGATTGCTTAAAAATGTTTTCGTGTGGTTACCCGTGATGCAATGTAAAAAGAAAAAAGAAAAAAAAAAGAAGAGAAGAGAAGAACTAATAATTACGTGCACTTTAATTTACTGTAATACTTTATTGGAGTGCCTTGGTTCTTTTTCAATTTTTGTGGTCCATCTTAGCCAAAAGAGGAAATACTTTTATATAATATAAAATATTGTAACGCAAAGTATTGCTTAGTATTCGAAACACATTTTTTCAAATGATTTACGTCCCATTATTTCCCATGCAAACGGAAATATCCTCTAATGATTATTTCAAACACGATTATTACAGTACAGTCGAAATTACTTTCCCGGTTTAATCATATTCTGGCATATCTTATAACATATTTTTTGCAAAGGTATTCGCTTTTGTTTTTGTGACAAATTATTTATTAGGTTTTTAAATTATTACAAATAACTCTCACAGACGTATGTAATCCAACACATAAAATATATGGTTGATAAGAATTCACATCAATTTTGATTAATTTAGGGACTATAAATATGTTATATACAATAATTAATCTATGCATCTTTTTTAATCATTGTGATTGTTCTAGTTATAATAAAATATGGTTGATCACAATTCACAACAATTTTGATTAATTTATGGACTATAAATTTGTTAACATAATTAATCTAGGCATCTTTTTAAATCTTTGTGATTTCTCTAATTATATAATATGAACTGCAGAATTTGATTGTTCTCAATGTATAATCTTACGGGTCATACCATACCATCCATGCTTTGAGTTAGGGATGTCAAAATAGGTCAAAATTCATGGGTCAACTCAACTCAACTCAACCCATGAACCCTAATGAGTTGAAAATTTTGACTCAAATGAGTTGATGAGTCAAATGGGTTAATGAGTCAATTGGTTTGATGAGTAAAATGAGTTGGGTTGTAATGGTTAATGGTTTCAATGGTTTACCCAATTAACCCATCAAATTTTATAAAATTGAATTAAACCAACTAAAATCTCTAAACCAATGCCAATTTAAGTTTAACCAACACATCTAAACAAATTTAATAAAATTAATATTTTTCCAAATTTCTTAAATATACAAGCGATGAAATTGAGAAAAAATAAATTCGTAATTTTTCCACCAAAAAACATAAACCCGTGATTTTCTCGCCAAAAACGTAAACCCGTGATTTTCCCGCCAAAAACGTAAACCCTTAATTTTCCCGCCAAAAACGTAAACCCGTAATTTTCCCACCAAAAACGTAAACCCGTGATTTTCCCGCCAAAAATGTAAACCCGTGATTTTCCCGCCAAAAACGTAAACCCGTGATTTTCCCGCCAAAAACGTAAACCCGAGATTTTCCC
>Ga0041059_1000518_pt1 | contig 29325 bp, 22 predicted proteins | sample AraColnosormetaG_FD_56232 | JGI IMG/M metagenome (GOLD analysis project Ga0041059, IMG submission 56232) | Arabidopsis roots microbial communities from North Carolina, USA - Col MF nosort | ecosystem: Host-associated > Plants > Roots > Unclassified | place: USA: North Carolina | collected... | reverse complement strand
TCAAAGGATGCTAAATAAGACTTTTGGTTTATGTAATTCACAGTCGGGGGATATGCTCTCTACAGCTTGTGGCTCTCCATGTTATATAGCACCAGAGGTAATACTAACATTCACAAAAAACAATCATTTACCTCTATCTTTGAATCTGCAGAAGCTGATTTTGTTTAATGAAAACAGTTGATTATGAACAAAGGCTACTCAGGAGCAGCAGTAGATGTATGGTCTTGTGGAGTGATTCTATTTGAATTGCTTGCTGGTTATCCACCTTTCGATGATCATACACTTCCGGTTTTGTATAAGAAGATACTCAGAGCAGATTACACGTTCCCACCTGGATTCACTGGAGAGCAGAAGAGGCTAATCTTTAACATTCTTGACCCAAATCCTCTAAGTGTATGTAACAAGAAACATTTGCATATAAAACATATTCATCATTGTCAGTCTTTGAATAAAAAAGAACTGAGTGAAAATATTTGGTTGCAGCGTATAACACTAGCTGAGATAATCATCAAAGATTCTTGGTTCAAGATAGGTTATACACCAGTTTATCATCAACTTTCAGACTCAATCAAGGCAAGTTGGTTCACTAGATGTCTGAAAACGTTAATATCTTTGAGTCATAGTTGTAACTTATTTGAATTGGATCTTGCAGGACAATGTCGCGGAGATAAATGCAGCAACCGCGTCATCAAATTTCATAAATGCTTTTCAGATAATAGCAATGTCTAGTGATCTAGATTTGTCAGGTCTCTTCGAAGAAAATGTAAAACACTTAAACCTATTTTTTGCTTAAATCTTTAAACTCATCTAACAAAGAGAGTTAAATATTGAAGCTTTTTGCGTTATTGTTATCTCTTCAGGATGATAAGAGATATAAAACAAGAATTGGGTCCAAGAACACAGCACAAGAAACAATCAAGAAGATTGAAGCTGCAGCAACTTATGTTAGTTTATCAGTTGAGAGAATAAAGCACTTCAAGGTACCAATATATAAGTTAGTTACTTGAAGGTTTCTTCTATAGATCAATTACTTTAATATATAAGTTTGGTTTCTTAGGTTAAGATTCAGCCAAAGGAGATAAGATCAAGATCTTCTTATGACTTATTATCAGCAGAGGTGATAGAGGTGACTCCAACAAATTGTGTTATAGAAATATCGAAATCCGCAGGCGAGTTAAGACTATACATGGAGGTAAGTTACTAAATCCATTCAAGATATATATATATATATATTGGAAAGTGACCTTTATAGACTTATCTGATGATATGAGATTCGCTTTTGTATGTAACTTGACAGTTTTGCCAGAGCTTATCAAGCTTACTTACCGCGGAAGTAAGCTAAGATAGAGAGCCATAGATTCTCAAGTAAAAATGTTAAAACAGAGGAAGCAAATGAAGCATATTTTTGCAGATTGAAGTTGAAGTGTAAAGAAGACAATGAAGAGAAGAAATCCAAAGAATTTAGTTATGTCTTGGATCTTGGTGATCCCAAAGGGTTCTTATTCAGGATGTAAAATGATAGATTGGTTTCTAATCAAACTCGTTTATAAAATAGATATATAAAAAGCTGAACAAGTTCTATTTCACAAAAATCGGTAAATTGATAGAGATATGTGAGTGTCCGTTTGTTGACGTTCCGAACAACATTTTGATCAATTCTTACATGTTTGGAAGAAAGTCAACATTTTAATCAATCCCCTTCCACATGCAAAACGACACAACATACTAACATTATTGGGTCGATCACTTTATTAGGCCTGAATAATAAAAAGCCCAATCAAATATTAAATGGTGCCGTTTCTAGTAGCTAGCTCGTTTATATTGGACATTTTCAAACGACGGCTTTGATTTTGTCTAATTCTAAGTCCTGATCTAGAAAACAAGCCCAACTATGGTTATTTTTCAATTGTACTTTCACGTTTTTTTGTAAAATAAATTCGAGAAATGAAGAAGTAGAGTAATATGATTTGTATCACACATTTTACAAGGTACAACATTATATTTATTTTACAAATATCTGTTACATAAAAATAAATTTTCATTACATAGTAAAAATGATAGATAGAAAAGGACATTTACATGCAAATTTATAGGAAATTAACATTAAAAAGGAAAAACAACGTTACTATCAAAACATTTATTTCAGATGGCAAAATAGGAAAGTTGGACTATGAACCACATATGTTTTGTTTTACTCATTGTCACGGTGGGTAATAAATATGAAACAAAACACATAGCTACTAATTAAGAAAGAGATACATATGGAGAGAGAAAGAGAAATAAATCATGTAATATGCCGTAGACACCGGAGAACATAACCTTATTCAAAAAAAAAAAAATACATATATTTTCGGTTGTTAGCCATTTTGCTCTTCATATTTTGAAAATATATAAGCAATTATTAAGTCTATATAGTCTATAGAGAACACTACCCCAAAAAGACCAAAGAAATATGAAAGTGAACAAAATTTGCACTATGAACCACACATGTTTTATTTTACTCTTTTATGTATACACATATATATATATAAGCAATATATAAGCAATTATTAAGTAGAGCAGTACCCCCAAAAAGATCAATTATTTGTTAATCATAGTTTTTACATCCATGCTTAATATGATTAGTAGAGAAGGACGTGCACATGCAAATGTGTAAAAACTTCACATTAAAAAAAAAGGAAATTTTGTTTTACTACATTAAAAGATAATTATTTCAGATGCAAAAAGAGAAAAGTTTCATTGTAAAATACAAAAGTTTTGTTTTATTCTTTATCGCGGAGAGTAAGAAGTATGAAAGTGAACAAAAATAACAGTCTAATTATGATTATCTCAATTATCAACATATAAAATATCAACTTTTAGTTAGAACAAATGGAGAACAAATAAAATGACATATCCCAACAAAGATTGTATAACTTAGAAAAAAAATTGAATGGTTGTCCTAAGATCTCCTTGATATCTAAATAATCTTTCGCCAACACATAAGCAACAAAATCAAGTCTCGCAAATTGACATAGTTTGATTTTGTCTATTATTGGTGGGTTTTATTCTCTCTTTTGTTCATACGTTCTTTTTTTAGTTATAACTATCGATGAAATTTTATAAAACAAATATGTAACCTTGGGTGAATCTACATGAAAATTTAGACCAAAATTTCTCACTGCATGTATTAGATTAATATATTGTTTATGAATTTCTCAAAGACATTCGAGCAAGAACCGATCGACTTGCTTATATAACTCCTTGGAACATTTTGATCGTCTTACATGTTTGAAAGAAAGTCAACATTTTGATCAATTCCCTTACACATGCAAAACGACACACCATGCTAACATTATTGGGTCGGTCACTTTATTAGACCGGAATAACAACAAGCCCAATTAAATATTAAATGGTGTTGTTTCTCGTAGCAAGGTCAGTTTATTGGACATTAGCAAAACTATGGTGTTGGTTTCGTCTATTCTAAGTCTAACGTCCGAGTTTGAAAACAAGCCCAACTATGGTAATTATAATTCGTACTTTCGTAGGATTGGAAGAATCTCATTTGCTTTCTCTTTGTAAACGAAGAAGATAAACCACTTTGTTTCACAGTTTCAAATGATTCAAAAGTGACGTCACACAAACACTTTGGTAATTTTTCTGACTGTTTGTTTTACGATGTTTAAATAAGTAGGCCACTCAACAAAATTTTGAGGACATGACCGAGAGGACATTGGAAACAACAACATACAATGATACATACAAATTAGATTTGTCGGAAATTTTAATTTCACGAAGATATAACGAAAACAGATACAAAAGATATTAAATGAAATCAAATACCAAACAAAAACCCCGTTTAATGTGTTTTGTTTTTTTAGTATGGCTTCTCGCCAACGTAGTTACCCGGTGGGTCGTAGTTACAAGTGATGAAAACTCCGGCACCGTTCTCACACACCACACGTGCGCATCCGAGCCTTTTGGTGTCCCGCCACACCATCTGAGTGTAGTGACCACACATTCCACTTCCGTCACACGAGTTGGTGTTGTGGTTGTATGACCTTCCTTCAACGATCCATGACTGCACCGCGAAACCTGGTGCCCAGCTCGAGCCGCTTCCCCAGAACAAGTTCTCACCGTATGGGCCGGTGGAATGGGTTAAGGAGCAGTCGTAACGCCTCTGGTTAGCCCACCATGTTGCGTAGCTCGCTAGTTTACCGTCCCAAATCAATGGAGGCAAACCTAATAGGAAATGAAATTCATTTCATCAAAACCAATAACAATAACATTATACAATACACTAAATATTTATATTTCTAACAAATAAATACCTAGTCCGGACCGAAGAGCGTTATGTGGATCAAGGAATAGTCTAGCGATTGAGCCAGCGGGTAGACTAGGGGTAGTAGGTGGTCGATAAACAGGCTTGGGGCTCGGGCTCGGAAGTGGGTACCGTGGCTTAGGAACGTAAGGGGTAGGGGTAACCGGTGGCCTCTGACGGTAATAGTCTGCATGGACTGCTTGGAAAGCAACCAAGAGAAGGGAAATTGTGAAGACAATGACTTGTTTTGTCGATGAAGTGGTCGCCATGGCTTTGTGGGTGGTGAAGGGAAATGACTTTGGTGAGTGATTATTTATAAGTGATGAATTCATGAATTAATTAATGAATTTGGACCTTTAGGATATGTCAACTACAATGTGGCTTCCATGTTCGATTATGGTTACCACTCTTTTATGTTTCCCTTTGGTTAAACGGTAGGTTAATTGATAATTGTCAATTAGGGGTTTTAATATGATTTTTGTCTCTATGTGTGTATATTAACTTCTTAAATATCATTCATATAGTTGATTGAGTGCTTAGCTATATGAACATTTTATCCTAATTATTCAATATGATTATAAAGAAAAACTATCCGATTCACTTTAAAAACAGAATTTTGTTTTGTTCCTCGCAAAACATAACTGAGAAGTTTATTTTTGAGAAATAAAAAGTGTTTGTCATCTCATGCATACAAGAAGTTGTAATGAATAAAATTAATATTCATAAGAGGAAATGAAAATTTATAGATCAATGGCGTTGAATGATATCTTAATTGGTTTCTTAATATCAAGTGGCACAAGGAAAAGGTGATCGTCCATGAATTGATTTATTGCGGATAGAATTGGTCAATTTTATTAGTTTTACAGGGATAAAAATTAATTAGCAATTATCGGATATTTGATTCGAGATTACTGAATATAAAAATCCAGCCGGCCAAAAAATGTTCCCTGAAAGGACTTTCTATCTAATGCTTTAATTTACAAAATCTATGATTACCATTAATTAATACTCCTCTGGCTTTTTATTATATGCTAAAACTATACGCTTTGGTCAAATGTACACAAGTATTTTACTTTCTAGTTGAGGACATAGATAATAGAGATTAATCAAATTTTAGCTTACTTTTCTTCCTTGTCATACCAAGTCACTATCTAGTATCAACCACGAGTTGCATCTTTAGATGGGCCTATAGAAATGGAAAAAGGAAGGCCCATGATTTTAGAAATAGAAAACGAACAGACCCCATTTTCTAGGTCAAACTCAATTTTAGTAACTAATCAATGTTTTTTCTGGAAACAAAATTTAGACCGAAGCATAAAAATCTTGATTTTCTTAACAACTCACACTTTGGAAATTCGGAATATTGAAATGGGCAATGATACCGTAAGTCCGTAACCAGTAACAGCTACTAAATTGCAAAATGTATCAAAACGTTTTGTTTTCTTTTGTTAAAGAAAAGAATTCTGATCAATAAAAACTCTGTATGTACAGTGTGGATATTCACCATAAAAATCGATCAAAGTTTATTTACGTCTCCTATTTTTTCCAAAATGAAATAAAACCAAGTAGAATTAACGATTTACATTATTATCCACAACTCGTTACATTTTAAAACAAATTATGAAAAAGCCCCTTTCACCATCAACATGCTATAAGCTTATGACCGTAATAAAATACATATTCCATCAATAATCCATTATCCATCCCTATAGTTACGCATTTATATATATGCATGATATAACTTATTAAACACTGTGGTAGCTCATCTGAGCGTAATCTTGAAGCATAACCATTCCCTCAGTTGTCTGATCAAGCACAGAAGCTGACCCCCAAGAACTCGACGACGTCGTTTTCCTCTCTAGTTCCACTTCCTCTGACCACCAACTCGAACCGTTCGTTAGCTCAAACTCGTTGCCCACTTGAAACAGTTCTTTAGAAACCCCTCTGTTCATAAAGTCCATGTTATGATTATCTAATCGAAGGTCCTGTGAAAAACCGAAATTAGGTTGAAATTCATGAGCAGGGTTTTGGGATTGCTCTACGTTCTCCGAATAGAGAGAAGAGGCTCCATTGTTTATCTGAGCTAGCTTGGTATTGTTGTGCTGATGATCAACGTTAACTCCTAAAGGGTGGAAGCTTTCTTGAGATGCAAGCTTAGGGTTTTGATTAGTTGTAGTGCTCTGGAGCAATGGATGAAGCTTGGGCCACAAGATAGGGTTGTTGTAGAAACTAGAGAAAGGGCTCTGTAGATTCTGAAGCTGCATGTGAAGCTGGAGCCTCTCCAGTGCCGAATTGCTCAGATTCTGAGGACTCTTATTGTTGTTATTGTTGCTGAGGTTGTTCTCAGTAGAATCGGTTATGGAGTCTTGACGATTCATTTGTTTCTGTCTTCCTAGAAGTTTCTTCTTCAGTTTTGTGTTCCAATAATTCTTGATATCATTGTCAGTCCTTCCAGGAAGCTGAGCTGCAATTATGGACCACCTGCATAAATATATCACATTAAGGTTAAAACTAATAGAAAGTTTTTTTTAGAAAACTATGTATTTAGAATCACGAACCAAGTTCAAGATTAAAAGATATAAATGTATAAAGGTTCTTACAAAGACACCAAAACAAGAAGAAAGAGACAATATAAACCCTAAATTCTATGTGAGATACCATAGCTTGAAGAAACATGGGCTTGCATGTGTTTCAGCATAAGATTCATAGACAAAAGGTAAAAAGACAAGAATCTCAAGTCGAAATTTCAACAGAAATTACCTCTAAATCATAACAAAAAAATTTATATATTTAATGAAGAGGTGTTAATTAACTTATTATTAATAGAAATCAAGAGAGATAGATCACCGACCGGCTTCCAATGCTAATGTAGAGACTCAAGATGATTCTATCTTCTTCCTCAGAAAAACCACCATGTTTGATGTTTGGTCTTAAGTAATTAAGCCATCTCAGTCTGCAACTCTTACCACATCTCTTCAGCCCTATAATTTACACAAATCTCAAAGTCAGAACAAAACTTGATCTAATCAATCGAAATTGAAAATTATAAGCGATTACTTTTGGGATTAGAATTTAAACATTTCAGAATTCTTACCAATTTTCTGAGGCAGTGCGATCCAGTTGCCACCAGTGCCATATTTGTCGATGTAATCCTTGAGCTTCACATCTTCTTCCGGTGACCATGGTCCTTTCTTCACGTTTGCCTTGTCGCAGCATGGAGCTCTTCCCATTTTCTTACAAATCTTTGTCTTTTCTTGATCTTGTCGTTGTTGTTCTCTTCCAAGTGTTAATTATGTTTGGTGTGATGATGAAATGATCTAATGCTTGGATGAGATGATATATAAAGACGAGAAAAAGAGGATATTAGTTGATGATTATTATAACTGAAAAGTAAATATTAAAAAAAATACTATATGAAGTCCTCTCCGCGTTTTAATGTCTTTCTCATAATTCAACTTCAACCCTAATTGTATATTTTTCTAACTAGGGTTTTTGCTTTTTCTGCATTTTGGATTAGTTTTCTAAACCTCTAATTAAATTATATCATTTGTTTTGAAAAAGGTTAAAAGTTGTCTCAGTTTTAATAATCATTAACGTAAAGAAACACTTGCGTGAAAAATTTGTCCAATTATCACTTTTATATATTTTAATTAATAGGTCAAATTAAAGGGCAGGAAACAAACCATCATCTTGATTTGTCGTGACTTGGGTTGAAATGTTCCCTCTACAGCCAATCAAATATCATTAGCTATTTTAATTTACTTCTTGAATTTGGATAATTTGCTGAAGTTTATAAAGTGGTCAATTTCTAATGAAAAAGGGATACAAAATTCTGACTTTCTTATGATAGAAATTTTGGGTAAGAAACCAAGTGAGTTTTCAGAACTTGCATAATGTATAATGACCAAAGAAATAAACTTCAAATTATAAATATTTTTACTTTCCGTTAACAAGATGATGAACACTGGAACAAAAAAATAAATGATAAACACTGAGCCGGCCAGTATACTAAATCTCGGCGATGACGACAAAATGTGTATGTGTGGATTCTCTTGTTACACAGTTTTTTTTAGTTATTAAAATTCCGACATTTCCTTGTACATTTATACCAATCGAAACATATATGCCCATCATAAAATTAGTCGAGAACCATAAAAGAACAACTTTGTTCAAACATACTCAGTCCTCAACTATAGAAAGTGCAGTTAGAAGAAAGAAAATAACCGAAGGTATGTATGAAAATGCGTGCGTCGTAAGGAGCAACGTCGATATCGAGAAGACCATACATATACGGTTACGACTCCTTGCAAAATAAGATTGACTTCATCTTAAAGTAAGCATCAATTTCCATGTCTAGGCCGTTTTTAATTTTTCTCCCATTTTTGTTCTAGAAACTCTTGTTCTTTGACTTATAGTCTCTTTTTCCATAAATATATGCATTTAGCTAGGTATAGTTTAATCATATGGATTCTATAGTCTACGCGAAATGGGTGCATTTTCAACTTCGAATAGAATTGAATAGGAATAGATGCATGACTTATATATAAACATAATAAATCTGTAAATATTTAGAACTGTAATCCTCTATAATAATGATCGTGAATTCGTCTTTAGCAACTTTATCAATCATCTAAGTTTTTGAGGGTTATCATTTTTATGGTAACTTATATGATTTCTCTGTGGAAATTCAAAATTTTAATTGGATTTGTGTTATCGCCATGTAAGTTTACATTTGTATTTTCTTAACTAAGATTTGCATCTTATTTTATTACTATAGCCATCTACCAAAATATTAGATGGAATAGTTTCAAAACTCAAAAATACTATCAACTAAATAATACATTAAGTTTCTTATCTACCAAATTGTCATTCATCTAATTAAATTATTTTGCCTCTTTTTGCAAAATTAACCGTAGATTTATTAATTACATTGTTAAATATATATACTGTCGTTAAAATGGTCATAATTTATATAACAAATTGCTTTACATGAATCTGGTCAACAATCATTACTTAAAAAGATTGTATGGCTTTTCCAACCATGCAAGAGTTACGTTTTAAAGTAAGTAAGTTTTTTTTTTTTTGTCAAATCAAGTAAGTAAGTTTGTATCAATAACAAGTAACGGTGATAAGGATTTATTTGATCGGAGGTTGTTTATGGGATTTGCCGATTCGGTATATCAAATTAAATTTAGCTCGCTAAAACCTTATATATACGAATACTTTATTTTACTTTTCTTATCTTAAGCAAATATCAGTTTCGAGGATTTATTAATGCGGCCAAGGACATCTAATTGTGGAAATTAAATTGATTGGTGGTAAGACTATATTTATCATAATCAGGAGAAGCTTGAATACAATAATTGATCTGAACAACCAGACAACTTACACTAATTGACCTTGAATTATCACAAATATATCTTTTGAAAAATTAAAGCATATATTTACAAAAGAATATATTTTTTAATTAAAATGATTAATTAGTTACTTAAATAATCAAGTGAGATAAGGAACCCAACTAGGCAACAAAATAACAAGAGGAAACCATCAAAATTCATAAAGGAGCAACTAATATTCTGTATAATTTAATAACCCTACAATATAATAAAATATATTCTGTATAATATAATAAAAAATTAAAGACACCAGGAAATTCAGAGCTTTAAATAAAAGCAACGCAAATGTTTCTTGTTGTCTTTTTTCAAAACCCTAGAATCGATGCATTTGACAAAACCCAATCTTTAAGACATTATAATCGAGCTGATTAGTGTGGGTGATATTTTTAATTGTCATAAGAGGATAAGCTTAGATAGGTGTGTATTGCTTCTTTAAATTGAATTAAATAATCAATTTCTTGATTCATTTCCTAGCTAATCTTTAATTCTTTATATATCATATATCCCCAAGATTTTCAACAAATAATTTCTAACAGCTTAATACTGGAAGTCTGGAATTAACATCATGTGAGTTATATATGTTTTTTACTGAACATGAACCTATATTCTTACTAGTTATTGAAATCATTACTAGCTTTTATATATCGATTTGAAAAGAAAATACTGATTTGAGCAAAAATTTATGTTGATGAAGAAAACGTTCAAATACTGGATCCAGCTAAATCTCAAATTCAAAATGTGAAGCCAGATAAGATTTGAGAGATATGTTAGATTAAAGGTAATTAAATAAAAGGGGTGTATATACTGTAATAAGACAAACCAATGTTTCATTATTCTGAATTAAATTTCATATTTATTGTTTTGAGAGGTGGGATTTTTCTTTGTAAGATGCTACTTTTCTATATAACATGTTCTAATTAATTATCACATGACACCACAACAAAATTAAATTTAAATTCGAATTCTTCATATAATAAATTGGACTCCCACATAATTAAAAGGCATGTTATAAGAAAGAATAAATCAGTTTGTAATAATAGTTACGTAAAAGATAAACTCGTTCAAATATGTTTATACAAACCCAAAAAACGTTGTAATTTTCAATTATTTTATTTTAATTTGCACACCTTTTTCATTGGATGAAAATTTCACTAGTAAATGTGTATTGTATACTTCAATATTGTGGTTGATATCTACATGCTAGCAGAGTTTATATGGCGTGACAGAAACCATATCAATAAGAAAATACCACTAAAATATATTATGAAATAAGTAATTAATATGCGATCAGAAGTATAAGTTATAATCGCGATTACAATGAATATGAAGAAATGTATATATATCCTAAACAAAATAAAAACTAATAGATTTAAGTTTGATTGGAAAAAAACATTACTACTATTTTCACTTATATAGTTCCTCTTTTTTCAAAGTTTTGGTAGTTTTTCCCAACGAATAAGATTGAGTTTGCGAATTTTATATTATAAACTATAAAGAATCTTTCTTTTCACCAACAAAAAACTAATCCAAGGAAAAGTGTTACTCATCATTTCATTACGTCACTTGGGTTGACTAACAAATTACCGTACACTATTATTTCCTTTGTAATGAGACGGTAAATGATTGTTCCTTACACATATATAGACAATTTTTAGAACATTTATTATATTAAATCATATTAAAGGATATATTGAATCATATTGGCTTCAAATCATTTTCAATTGAGGAACAAGAAAATATAAAATACAACACGTGTGGCTATGTACGTGTGAGTTTGACCATATGAAGGAGACGTCATTAGCGCGTGTTAGGTGTTACAGGAAGACTTAAGACGAGGGCATATATAAACAAAATCATACCATATAGTATATGTTTGTAGAGACAGGACATTGGTTTATTTGATGGTGTCATGTATCTTGATCTTACACTTAAATTACTACTAGTACGACTTATCTTCAGAATTCAACCATTTATTATAACGTACTCAAGCTTATATTATACTAGACTTACTAGTCCAAATTTCACTTAATTTGCGTGAGTTTTTACATGGTGTACAAGCATCGTATATTGGTAATGTTTAGTCTTACAAATAAAGTTCCCTTTGTTAAAAGAATTCAATTAAATACAAGATGGATATACAATGTTTTCCGATCAAAACTGGATTGCTTTACATATTTTATTTGTTTATTAAGTCTATTGGTCCAATGATTAACACAACATTTGGTATAATTTATCTCATAACAAATTAAATTGGTAATTAATAGGTTAGAAGGATGTTCTATGTACAAGGAAGATACGACATCGGAGTTGATAATGTCATGCTTTATTTCTTCTCCTACTTCACTTGCTAATTTTTTTAATGGCAAGAAATTAAGAAGAAGATCTTTTGTACTTGCGAGGGGCTGACTTTTCTTTCATATAATTATTTATTAAAATTAATTTTAAATAATTATTAATTAAGAATCAAAACAAAACATTTTTTAAAGTCAAACCTAATAAGTACTAACTATTTAGCAAGAGATTGAGAGGATTGCAGTCCTGTCACATTTTGTTGCCATCTCTCTAACATGTCTTTGGACCCTTTAATCCATTACCTAACCTCATCTCTATATTAACACTAGTTTTCTTGGTCTAATTCTGAGTTGGGTTTGTTCGAATCTTGAGATTTTCGTGACTAGACGACGTCGTTTTACGGAGCTTCTCAGACCACAAGTTTTGTTAATTGGCCATATTGTAGATTGGAAACATTCTAGCTAGGTTCAAGTGTTTACTACTCTATAAGCTTCGAATTATAGAGTATGCATTATTGCAGATCATAGAATTTCCAAAATTTACTCTTATGTGTTGCTGCGTGGATTGTCTGTCCTGATTTTTTTTATAATAATACAAAGATTCAAATCATTTATATTTTGATTAACGTATGATAAAAACCAAACAATCTTAAAACTTGACATTTTTCTTCAAATGATAGAAAAAAAACTGGACAGGGAGAAATTACAGTAGTCTAAGATTTATATCCATCCAAAATGTAAAATACTAATATATAAAAACTGTTAATATGATTTTTTTTCTTTCTTTCATATTCATGTTCTTAAAATCCAAAATAACAAAAGCATCTAAATATAAAAAGAGTAATCAATCTATCGGACACGAAACAACTGTTCCAAAATCTAACACGACACGAGAATTACTTTTAGGAACAAAATCTTACTTGTACTAATTAATCTTCTGAGAACAAATTAATAATAATCTAATGTTTATTGAACCACAGATTTTATATACAAACCAAATTAATACCACCAAAAAATAAAAAAAATGAACGAGAGACAGACCTCAATGATCATCAAATTGCAACCAATACATTGCTTGATCAAAAGTTCCAAACCAAAACCCTCTAAATTAAACATAAAACTATATACCAATAAAAAAAGGAAAACACCATTTTTCTTTCTCCCACATAACGCTAGTTTTCGCGTTCCAAACGCAAACCAAGTGGTAACCAAAAATAGGCTAACTAATACTTTTTTATAAAAAAAACAAAGTAAATAGAAGCCTTTAATCTCCAAGTAAACACCATCACCATCTTCTTTTTCTTCATCATCATCTTTATTCTTCCTTTTTTGAGTCTATTTATTAAGTTATTTCAAATTCATAGCAGCAGCCATTGTCCTGAGCTTCTGTGATATTTCAGTAAAGGATGGTCTCTCTGTTGGCTCAGACGTCCAGCAACTTTCCATCAATCCCTTCCACTCTGGATCACACCACTGTGGGATTTTTGGACGCAATGCGTTGTTCACTATACCTCCTGTCATAGAAACATCAATCTACATGTCTTAGTACCATAACTCTATATCATTCACAGGTATACATACAAAAGATAAGCAAGACAGGTGTAGTTACCAATTATGGAAGCACAATGCATGTCTGCGTATGGTTCTTCACCAGTGAGTAGTTCCCACATTACAATCCCAAACGAGTAAACATCGATCTAATCGAAAGACACAGGCTATATGAGATTCAATCCAATTGAACAAAAGCTGCATACTTCTATAAAAAAAATTAGTTACCTTTTCAGAGACCATGTTGCTTTTCCCACTCAAGAGCTCAGGTGCCATCCATGGCAAAGTCCCACGAACACCTCCTGATACTAGAGTCTTCTGTTTCACCTTCGATAACCCCAAATCACCAATCTGGAAGGAAAAAGAAAGACAAAATTTATGAGAAACATATAAGCTTACTCTTTGTTATATGAGAGATCAGATGAGTAACAACAGAACCTTGCATATAGGACGCTGAGGATCTCTCATGTTCACAAGAAGATTCTCACACTTCAAATCGAAATGAACAATGTTCTTTCCGTGCAAATACTCCATCCCAAATGCAGTATCCATGGCTATGATGAGTCTTTTGCGACGATCAATAGTTCTGGAGGAGTCAACCAATGTGATGTCAGATAATTGGATACTCTAGGAAAATAGTATATAATGCATGAATAGGTGAAACTTTTTTACCTATCCTTCTTCTGCAAGAACTGTTTCAAAGATCCGTTAACCATGAACTCCGCGACAGTTGCTAGAGAACCATCAGGACCATCACGAACTATCCCATAGAACGACACAACATTTGGATGATGCAATGAGCTCAATAACAGGGCTTCTTTCCAAAAATCTTCTATCTGCAACAGCAGAAAAGCAGTAAAAGAATTATACTAGACTTAAACGTTGATCAATATGTTAAATTCAATTGATAATAAAGGAATGAAATTTTACCAAACGTTCCCTTTCCGAAGGTTTGCCTGCAAAGCAGCTGGCTTTTATTCTCTTTATTGCAACATCTGAGCCTTTCCATTTTCCATGGTAAACAGATCCATATGTTCCATGGCCTAACTCTCGGATTTCCTCCAAATCATCGTTTCTTATAGACTAGATAAAGAAGGTGAAAACCAAGATAACAAAGTCAAAAGGACTAGAAATTTGTTCGGTTTCAGAATTCTATAAGACGGGTTTAAGAATAAAAACCTGTAGTCCCCTGGATTTAGCTTCAGCCTCAGCCTTTGTTTGTTCAATCTTGAAATTGTTTGGGTTATCACTATCAGAATCTATCTCAGGTTCGTCTTGAGCATTCTGAAAAACAAAAAGTTGTTTCAAATGGAAGTCAGAATAAAAGAAAACAACCTAAGCCCCTCGTAACAGGTTAATATCTCAGAATACTCACCATATGCTCTGATTCATTTTCCACCAACTCCGGCCTCACTTGATCTTTGGCCTCTTCTGGATGAGCTTTAACCTCAGCAGCTCCTTCAAGTGCCGCCCTCTTCACAGATTCCATTAACTCAGGCAAGAAACTCAAACGCTCAACTGATAGCTCTGCCCCTTCAAGAGTAGCAGCAGAAGGATTAACTTCTACCAGGTTCCCCATATCTTTCTTTCCTCCAGCTAAGGGTTGAGGCTTATCTTGGTAAGGAACACCGTTTGAAATACCAGTATTAACATAGTTAAATTGTTCACCTCCCTGAGCAAGCTTGCTTTCCACAGATGTCTGCATAACTGGTGTCTGCATGATTGGTGCAGCAGTGAGGTTTGTCTGTAATAATGGCCCAGGCAGAGGCTCACGCACCTGTAGATGTTCATTATGTACAGTTGGGTTTTCAGATGGCACCCAATTTGGGTCTAAAGGGAAGGCTCTATCTTGCAAATGGGGATTAGGGTAGGAAGGCTGGCCAAGGGAGGACATTCCATCAAAGCCTGAAATCCTTTGCGGAGAACCAACCAAAACACCTTGATTCTCCATTCCAGTAGAATACCTAGGAGCAGTTTCTATCGGATTCCTGATAACGGTCTGATTGACTGTGCCATTAATTTGCATGGGCAAGCCTGGAGGGCCAGCTATAGGATTTGAAACGTTCTGCCAAATATTTGGTTGAGGGTGGTGCATATGGCTATGACCTGCTGAGTGGATACTATCAGGTCCTGGAGGATAGAGATTATTCCCATAATGAAACCCACGTTCCTCAGCAGAACGGTTGGCCGAATTCAGGGGAATGCCACCAAGTGGTTTATCATGAAACCCTTCATTGGAAATTTCATGTCCAGCTCGTTGACCAAGAGGATAGTTCGACACAGGATAATCGGGAGTGTAATGATCGTTCGGTCTTCCAACATTAGAAATATGTGACCTTCCTTCCTCAATCCTTGGAGGGTTAGGATTCACCTGTTGTTGAACCATCCATCCTCTATCAGGTCCAAAAGTCTCATTTGGATAAGCTCCATGATGAGTAGGCTTTGGGTCTGTGTTAAGCAGGAAACTTTCCCTGTTTGGTGGACAATGTGCACAATGAACCGGTGGAAATCCATTGTTGCCTATATTAGATTGCTCTAAAAGCTGATGGTTCCTATGATACGGTACACGACAGTTCTCGCATCCATTACCACCTTCATAGCCACCTGGACCACCGTGAAGAACATTCCCAGGAAACCCTCCTTTACTCTCAGGTGGCATTGCTCCAGCTGGGACCCACACCACACTGTCAGGAATGTGTGCCTGGTGCTCGTAAAAAGGATGGTGACTTGCTTGCGGCCTAACATACTCCTCAGGCATTCTATCCAATCCCTTATCAGGAATTTCCCCATATGGCATTCGATAACGAGCAGAAGAAGGCGAAGATGGAAATTCCTGAAAAGTTCTGGGATCATGATGTCCATGGTGCCGAGGAGAATAGAAAGGACTCCATGTACCTTCTACTTCACCATACCTCTGTGCAAGCATCTGCCCCGAACCCACACGAGGAATCCTGAGCTGGTGAAGATTACTATACTGCGCAGTAGGTATCTCGTTGCCCCTCTGGCTACCACCACCAGTCTCAATGCTCAGCTGATTCAGCATCGGTTCCACCATCGAAAAATCATCAACGAGATTGAAACGAGGTGAATCAGGATACTGCTGCAACTTTCTAAAGTCTGTCCCTTCGATCAAATTATTAAGAGCATCAACATATCTCCTCTCAGATTCCCTCTGATCATCACGCTCCACATAATGCAAAGAACCATCCTGCTCAGGAGTAGAAAACAGAAAGATCCTAAGCCTAGTAAACCCATCTCCTGAACCTAACTTATCATACTCCTCCATCATATTCGTCACATCATCATCATTCACAACCGAGACCAAAGCATCAAGATCCTCATCAGGCTGCTGATACTTCAACACTGCTGCACCATCATAAAGCTCTCTCATCTTACTCATCAACTCCTCATACCTAATATCTCTATTCACACTCACAATCCTCGTCTCTCCACCAACATACCTCAATTTCCCATCCTGAGGACGAGGCAATATACTCCCTAAGAAGCTACACAGGAATTTAACACGATGCGGCTCATCGTTCAAACTCGACACTAGACTAGTGACAGATGAGTTCACAGAACCTGAATCCATAGCTAATCTCCCTCCCAATCTGATTATTATTATTAATTATTATCAAAGTACGAATCACCAAGATAAGTCTTTCTCAGTTTCGCACCAAATCTCAAACCCACGATGACAATATAACTTGGCAGTGGTTTGCTGACAATAACAGTTGAAATGATTCTCCATTCTCACAAAAGCATTAGCACTTATCTGGAGATAACACAGACATGCGTAAACAAATCAATCCAAGGAACAACAATATACACAAAAGATCATAAATTTGAATCAATTACCTAGAATCTCGGTGAAAGGAGACGAATTTGCAGAAACCCTCGATTTAAAAATGCGTAATCTATATAAATCACGGGTTTGAATGGACTCAAGAAGAAATCTGAATTGGGAAATTTGTTGGGATATAAAGAGAAACCCAGGAGAGATTTAAGAGTGGAGATTGGAATTAAAAGAAGAAAGATTTCGATTTTAGATTGGAAGAAATAATAGAGAAAGAGCGACGACGACAGAGGTTTTGATTTTGATGATGATGATGGAAAAAATATAAAATAAAAATATAATCTTTTTAAAATTTTCTGGGGATTTTTGTTTTTTTTTGTATTTGGGTAGAAGAAGAAGAAGAAGAAGAACTAGAAGATGCGATGCTTCTGTATCGCCAGGTAGCTATCCACGTGGCGCTTTCTCAGTTTATTTTTCAATTGAATTTGTTTTTAGTTTTTTCCGTTGAATAAAAAAATTGTTACTTCCCAGGGCATGGCGTATTGAGATTGGGTGGGGGTATATGCTTCTTCCTCCTCCGCAGATTCCTTGTGCCCACCGCAATTGCGCGTGTTCTTCACCCGTATTTATATCTCCATTATTCTTAATCTTAATTAGCAATAATGATGTATTAGATTTCGAAAATAGTATATAATACTTCATTATTAAACTTAAACAGGGTTTGCATGTGAAACTCTTTATTCTTACATTAATTAATATTTTTATTGTTCTACATAGTTTAAAATATAAATATGCATATTTATTTCAAAATAGATGTATGTCTTTACAACATTTATGTTTTGGTTTATCAAATTAAAATAAAAAAAACTTTATGTATTGTGAGATTGTGTGATGTATATCGTATTTTTTTAATAAGTTCAAGGGATTATAGTTGTTTTCACATTTCACTCATTAGTTTTTGGTCAAAACAAAATATTGTTACCTTAGTAAAAGTTGTGTTAAATACACTTCTCTATATATATATATATATATATATAGAATACTGTATATATAAAAAAAATTACTAATAATATGTAACTTGTTTTTATTTATTTATCAAATATGTAAATGTAACTTGTTTAAGTGGTGACATTTATGGCGTAAAAAAAAGTGGTCACATTTTTTATTTATTGTAGGAAGTAATCAAAGTTTAGTCGATGCTATTTAACCCACGGAGAGTACGCGCTCAGCTCTTAGTTTCACTTTCACGCGACACGTAAGGTGAGATACGTCTGCGTCACGTTCTCTCCAATCATTTAGTGACAGTTGGCACATTTTTCAAAGCATCTCCAATCAGTAATTCGCAGAATTTATGTGCCCGATTCGAATTCCTTCGCTTTTACTACATCACCATCACTATACGTAAACTCATTCGAAAAATAAATCATGTATGCATAATATAACTTTCATCATTTCTTTTGCCATTTTCTCACAAAGGTAAAAGAATCTTGTAAAACTTCCATAGGCTATAGTGTATCTTATAAGAACTACAAACTCAAAATGTAAACAAACTTTGATTTCATTTCCTAAAAAAAGAGGATCATAAGAGTTAAGGGAAGATAGGCTCTTAGCTTGAAACATAGTATATGCAGTAATACAAGAACAACAAAGTACCTTATAAGCAAGATGAGTTTACTTATACAGAAAACATTAATCACATTCACAATTGCTGGTCAATAAAGAACATTTTATACACATTCTCCTAAACTGCCTAATACACTCAATTTTAACGGGAAAAATGTCATTTAAATCATCACTTTACCATTTTCGTTGGTTTAAAGCATAAACTCTGGACTTGGTGATTTAAACCTTCAAGTTTATGTTGACTTTCAATTTAATCACGAATTTTCGTTGACTAAGCTAATTAAGGCACATTTTTAAAAATCCTTCTAATCAAATTTTTTGATTTTGTTTCTTTTTTCTTTGGAATCTCTCATCTTCTTCGGATTTTCTCTTCTTCTTCGAATACAAAGTAATTTCTCGTCTTAAGGTCGACTAATGGCGTAAAAAAAGTAAGAATTTGTGCTTCAATTGGCTTAGTCAACGAGAATTTGTGATTTAATTGAAAGTTAATAGAAAATAGAAAATTTAATTCACCACGTCCATAATTCATGATTTAAACCAACGAAAATGATGAAATGATGATTTAAATGATAATTTTTCCCCATTTTAACACCTAAGTAGAACATTTATAAATATTGGCCAGCCTACTAATCTAAGTCCAGGCCCATTAGTATTAGGAGATCCGCGAGACAAAAAAGTAGTAAATAACTAGATTCCAAATTTACCCTCCAAACCACAACGACTCTTTCGAGTTTCGAGCTAAACACTCCTCTCTCTCTCCGCCACTTCACTATCACATCCCACCTACCAACAATGATACCCGTAACCGCCACTCTTATCCGCCACCGTCTCCGGCACTTACGCCACCGCATTCGATTCAAATCCACCTCTGTTTCTCCTTTCCATTTACCACTCAACCACCCTACCTACTTAATTTGGTCAGCCAACACTTCTCTCGGCAAAACCCTCGTCTCTACAGGCATCGCCGCCTCTTTCCTCCTCCAGCAACCTTCATCTTCCGCCACAAAACTCCTCTATTTGAAACCTATTCAGACCGGCTTCCCTTCCGATTCCGATTCTCGTTTCGTCTTCTCCAAGCTCGATTCCCTCTCCCTCCGTCGCCAAATCCCTATTTCAATCTCCAACTCTGTCCTCCATTCTTCACTCCCCGCCGCAAAATCTCTGGGATTGAATGTTGAAGTCAGCGAGAGTGGGATGTGCTCTTTGAATTTCCGGGATGAGAAAACCGTCACTGGAGCACCGGAACTTTTATGCAAGACGTTGTATGCTTGGGAAGCAGCTATATCTCCGCATTTAGCTGCGGAGAGAGAAAACGCGACGGTCGAGGACTCCGTCGTGTTACAGATGATTGAAAAGTGTTTGAAGGAAGAGATGGAATGTGGAGTTAAAAGCGAGAAATCGGATTTACTATGTTTGGTGGAGACTGCCGGTGGAGTTGCTAGTCCTGGTCCGTCGGGAACTCTTCAATGCGACCTCTACAGGTAACACTTATCTTCTACTTGGATATCGAATTTGATTTATCTCTTACTTATGGTTGTGTATTGTATATCTGTAATCAGGCCTTTTAGATTACCTGGAATTCTTGTTGGAGATGGGCGGCTTGGTGGTATCTCAGGGACTATTGCAGCTTACGAGAGTTTAAAACTTCGAGGATATGATATTGCTGCTGTTGTTTTTGAAGATCATGGCCTTGTTAATGAAGTTCCATTAACTTCATATCTAAGGAATAAGTAATTTTTCAGTGGCTTTATCAGTTTATGTGCTTTCGATTCCTGTGTGTTTTTTATTAGGAGCGAGCTCATAGTTTAACTTTTCGTATTCGGATTCTGGTTGGTAGGGTGCCGGTGCTTGTGCTTCCGCCTGTTCCCAAGGACCCTTCAGATGATCTTATTGAATGGTTTGTCGAATCCGATGGTGTTTTCAAAGCTTTGAAAGAAACAATGGTGTTAGCTAATTTGGAGAGATTGGAAAGATTAAATGGCATGGCTAAGCTAGCAGGAGAGGTTTTCTGGTGGCCATTTACTCAGCATAAACTTGTGCATCAAGAAACTGTGACGGTTATAGACTCCCGATGTGGTGAAAATTTCTCAATATACAAGGTTTGTCTGGTCATATGCATTCTGATTACCTGGAAGGCATAACTCTATGGTTTCTCATATCTAATGGAACTATCTTCTGTCATCATTTTTAGGCTTCCGATAACAGTTCTCTTAGCCAGCAATTTGATGCTTGTGCAAGCTGGTGGACACAGGGGCCAGATCCTACTTTCCAGGTCATCTGTGCCCATTATTTCCCAGTTTTATGACAAATATCAGTTCCACGTGCATTATTATGTCATAGATTTTAATGCTTACCTCTCTTTGTGATGAATCTTCTGAAGTTTATTTTGAAATTTTGTTTAGGCTGTTTCAGGCTGAGCTTGCTAGAGAAATGGGTTACACTGCTGCTAGGTTTGGGCATGTTATGTTCCCTGAGAATGTATATGAACCTGCCTTGAAGTGCGCTGAGCTGTTATTAGATGGAGTGGGAAAAGGTTTCTAAACTTGCTCTGTCACATTGTTTAATTTTCAAACATTGGGGGATGGTTAATTATTTTATGCATGCAGGCTGGGCTTCTCGAGTATACTTCTCGGATAATGGATCCACAGCAATCGAAATTGCCTTGAAGATGGCATTTCGTAAGTTTTGTGTCGATCATAATTTTTGCGAGGCTACAGAAGAGGAAAAGCATATTGTGGTTAAGGTACAATTATCTTGCTAATGCTCAATGATACTTTGACACTTCGTTGTACCTGGTATTGAACATTTGTTTTCCACTTTGCTGCTTACTAATATGCAATGCAAGTTCCTAGCTGATCATCATTTTTCATATGCAAGAGTATCTTCATCTATCTAATTTTGTCATTTGCGGTAAAGGTTCTAATGCGAAAATTTGATGTGTGTTATATCTTAGGTCATAGCTCTTCGGGGGTCTTACCATGGAGATACTTTAGGAGCAATGGAAGCACAAGCACCATCACCTTATACAGGCTTTCTCCAGCAGCCGTGGTAGGGAACCTTTTCATTTGTTTGCCATTTCTGGAGAATTTTGTTTCCAACATTCATCTTCTGATTTAACCATTCTTGGATCATTTGCATCTCCTGCACTAATTCATCATTTGCATAGCAACAAACCCTTAGTGTTGCTTAGATGGGTTGTCATCCCTTAGGGATAAATCAGCCCTTTTTCACATCTTCCCAAATTGTCTTGAGCAAGCATTCTTTATCATGTTATTCAGCTTGTCCTTTAGTTAGGCTCAAATCTATTTTTGGATTGTAGGTATACTGGAAGAGGCTTGTTTCTGGATCCTCCTACTGTCTTTCTCTCCAATGGATCCTGGAATATCTCCCTCCCTGAAAGTTTTTCTGAAATAGCCCCAGAATATGGAAGTAAATAGCATCCTTTCCCATCTCTCTGATATCCTCCGGTACATTTCCTTTAGTTGCATGATTTAGTATTCCCAAACTCTTACAGCCTTCACCAGCCGTGATGAGATTTTTGACAAGAGTAGAGACGCATCAACTCTTGCAAGAATATATTCGGCCTATTTATCGAAGCATTTACAAGAGCATTCTGGAGTTAGGCAATCTGCCCATGTTGGAGCACTGATAATAGAACCAGGTACACTCGCCAGTATGACTTCACATAGTTTACGTATGTAACTTAACTATATTCAGTAAGTTTAGCATCCTTGGTTTATCTAGCTAGATTGCTATATGCAAACTACTCTTTTATTAAGTTGGCGGTTTTATCTGCAGTAATTCATGGTGCTGGGGGAATGCATATGGTTGATCCGCTTTTCCAACGAGTTTTGGTGAATGAGTGCCGGAATAGAAAAATTCCAGTCATTTTCGATGAAGTGTTCACAGGATTCTGGCGTCTTGGAGTAGAGGTAGTAATTAATGTAATCTTTTGATATATTTCTGTTACTACATTCTATTTACGTTCTGCTAACAAATTACCGTAATTTTACCAAGACTACTACTGAACTTCTCGGTTGCAAACCGGACATAGCGTGCTTTGCCAAATTGTTGACTGGTGGAATGGTTCCTTTGGCTGTCACTCTTGCCACAGATGCTGTATTCGATTCATTTTCTGGAGATTCTAAGGTAAAGTGAAAGTAGTATCAAAACCATATTCAAGCATTTCTGACACCGCTTGAAGCCATCTAATTTTCCTTACTTGGTTGTAGCTTAAAGCCTTGCTTCATGGTCACTCATACTCAGCTCATGCTATGGGTTGCGCAACAGCCGCCAAAGCCATCCAATGGTTCAAAGATCCAGAGACTAACCACAACATCACTTCACAAGGAAAAACTTTAAGAGAGGTATTAGTACAACTAAACATGCTCTTCATCTTTATAGTATACGCGAGTCCAGATTCGTAGACCAGTATGTTGCAATCAATAACAAAATCAGCCATTACTCTTGGTATCAATTAATCCTTTAAAATTTGCAGCTGTGGGACGAAGAACTGGTGCAACAAATATCATCTCACTCTGCGGTTCAAAGGGTGGTTGTAATAGGAACCCTTTTCGCTCTAGAACTAAAAGCAGATGCTTCCAATTCAGGGTAATCTTCTCAAGTAACATAATATTTGTTCTCTTGAATTGTCACCATTAGACAAAATGTCTTGAACACAAACTTTGGTACAATTTCTCTGCGTGTTTCAGGTATGCTTCGTTGTATGCAAAGTCTCTTCTAATAATGCTTCGGGAAGACGGTATCTTTACCCGGCCTCTTGGAAACGTTATCTATCTCATGTGTGGCCCTTGCACCTCGCCGGAAATTTGCCGCCGGTTGCTCACGAAGCTCTACAAAAGGCTCGGAGAATTCAATAGAACATGAAACCCAAAACTCTCTCTCCAGCTTATTTTGTTGTCATCTCTGTATCTGTTGCATATTTTAATGACATATGGAATCTGAATTTTCTATTGGTAGGTAGATCTATGGAATTCTTTTCTTTTCTTTTTTTCCCTTCACGAGATCTATCGGTTTATGGAAATTAGTATAAAGATATCGGACACCAAATTTAATGCAAGATCAGTTTCATACTAATAGACAAAAAAGAAAAATATTCTGTAATAATTCTTTTGATGAAGTAAAAAGTTGCCTTAAAGTGTAAAGATGAGTCCTACATGGATCTACGGCTGAGATTCATCGGACAAAGACTAATGACCACTGTTTCTCTTAGTGGGCCCTAGCAGACGTTAGTTTTTAACTAAAAACGACAATCATAGCAGACCACGATAAAATAAAAACACGTAAACCTTAACACAGGTGATTAAATCCCACTACAAGCACTGGAGAAGCTCAATGAGTCGCCACAGTTGACCGATTAACCCAAAACTGCGACGACTCAAAACAAAGAGATACTATACTATCATCAAAACTCCAATTCTCTATTCACTACTAATCATTGTTCCAATTCAACGCCGGTGGCTTTTAATCGGCGAGACACTCTCTGATTTCTCGGTCTCCGATTAACTGGTACTTTCCTCTTACTTATGTCTCTCTGTCGTTGATTTGGTTCTTCAATTGGTCACCGAGAAGTCTTCTGTAGTCTCCGACGTGGGTTTTGGTTTTCAGATTCAATTTCTTGATTTAGGGTTTTTGTTTTCAAGTAAAGCGAGTCATTCTCGAGTTTGTTTTTGTGGGTTTTGATTTTATAGACTTTTGTGCTGTTTAAGATTGAATTGTGTAGCGTTTGTGTTTTGTAGATCTAGGTTTTTTTTGGGGAGGAGAATGCAAAGGTAGATGATGGATAGTGGTAATAATAATATGAATAGAGCCAAGAGGAATTTGGATGGGAACGATGATGATCAGCCTGAGCGAAAACGCCCTGCTTTTGCTAGGTAATTCACTAGTTCTTCTTACTGAAAATATATACAACTGTTTCTACAAAAATCTCTGACTTTGGTTATCTTTTGGTTTGCACCAGTGTGATTGTTGAGGCTCTGAAAGTAGATAGTTTGCAGAAGCTTTGCTCCTCTTTGGAACCTATTCTCCGCCGAGTTGTAAGTTCTCTCTCTTGCTTTTGTTGAGCTCAATCTTTGTCTGCTTCTTGTGCTTGGAGTTGTATGTTTGTAGCCTTTGCTTAGATATTAGCTGTCCTTTGTTTCAAGCCTTAATATGGGATTGTTGCTGAGCAGGTCAGCGAGGAACTGGAACGTGCTTTAGCAAAACTAGGCCCTGCTAGGCTTACTGGAAGGTAGAATACAAATTTCTCATTATATATCTTAATGGCTCGTGACGTTAGATAATGGTTTCCTGAGGTTTATTATTCCTTTGCAGTTCGGGCTCTTCTCCAAAGCGAATTGAAGGTCCGGATGGTCGGAAGTTACAGTTGCACTTCAAATCTAGGTTATCTCTCCCGTTATTCACTGGGGGGAAAGTAGAAGGAGAGCAAGGTGCTGTGATTCATGTTGTCTTGATTGATGCAAACACTGGCCGTGCTGTGGTATATGGTCCAGAGGCTTCGGCAAAGCTTCACATTGTTGTGCTTGAGGGTGACTTTAACACTGAAGATGATGAAGACTGGACACAAGAAGAATTTGAAAGCCATGTTGTAAAAGAGCGTTCAGGAAAGAGACCGTTGCTGACTGGAGAAGTGTATGTTACACTCAAGGAAGGGGTTGGAACTTTGGGCGAGCTAGTTTTCACGGATAATTCGAGTTGGATTCGAAGTCGGAAGTTCCGACTTGGTTTACGGGTGGTTTCTGGGTGTTGTGATGGCATGCGTATCCGTGAGGCCAAGACGGAAGCTTTTGTTGTTAAGGATCACAGGGGCGAATGTATGGTCTTAAAAGCTCCCCTTTTCTTCTCACTGTACCATCTGGTGTTTACTTCTTTTAGTTTGATGCACATTTCTTTTATGTGCAGTGTACAAGAAGCATTATCCACCTGCTCTGAATGATGATGTGTGGAGATTGGACAAGATCGGCAAGGATGGGGCATTCCATAAAAAGCTTACTGCTGAAGGAATAAACACTGTAGAAGATTTTCTGAGAGTAATGGTCAAGGATTCTCCAAAATTACGTACTGTAAGTGCTTATTATGTCAAGTTTTTACTCTTGAAAGAGATTGTTCATGGCTAATTTATCTTTATCCGTTTTTATCTAGATTCTTGGAAGCGGCATGTCAAACAAAATGTGGGATGCACTAGTAGAGCACGCAAAGACGTGTGTCCAGAGCAGCAAGCTTTATATCTACTATGCTGAGGATTCAAGGAATGTCGGTGTTGTGTTCAATAATATCTATGAGCTAAGCGGCCTTATTTCTGGAGATCAATACTTCTCTGCTGATTCACTTACTGATAGCCAAAAGGTTTGCTCCATGTTGCTTAACTTATAACAACATTCTTTGCTTTGCTGCAAGTTATAGTTTAGTTTAAGTTAAGATTCACTATCTTCTATTAAAAGTTTATTAGCTATGATTCACCATCTTCTTTTGAATCCACTTAAAGAAGAGAGTTATCAAATTTGATTCTTTCTTTCACTTCTGTGTTCTAAAGGTATATGTTGAGGGGCTGGTGAAGAAAGCATATGAAAACTGGAACCTAGTCATAGAGTATGATGGAAAATCTCTTTTAGACTTGAAGCAGCCCCAGAGGTTGAGTATTACTCACACTAATCTGGAAAATTACTCGACTGCTGCCATTGACCATCCAATGCAGATGGTGGCAGGGCATTCGTCTTCAATGCCGCCTAACCAGTCTCCAGTGCTTTCAGATTTTGCTATTGGAGGTTTGCATATTGAAATCAATCTCTTGATAATTTGTGTTATAGTTTAATACTAAATCTTATATATTTGTTCGATTCAATCAATCTACAGGGTATGATCAAACTCTGGCAACAAGATATCATTCGCATCCCCAGCTTTTAAACTCCAACCCGCGAGCACAATTTGAGGTTGCTTCATGCAGTACATCGCAAGACCAGTTCATGGGAAATCTACATCAAACTCAAAGCACCATAAACAATCAACACATGAATGGCCTGGCTCTCGGTCCTTCACAATCATCCACAAGCGGATACCAAAACATCAACCCTTCTTCTGTTCACCAGGCAGATCTCAACCATTTAGAAGACTGGTCAAACCCCCGTGAGAGAGGACCAGATGATTTCTTCTCAGAGGAAGAGATCCGACTCAGAAGCCATGAAATGCTAGAGAGTGAAGACATGCAACAGTTCCTCCGCCTATTCAGCATGGGAGGAGGAGGCAATGGCTCTGCAACACACTTGCCAGAAGATGGATATACTTTCCCATCGTTTCTACACACGCCTATGCAAGGTTATGATGAAGACCGTGGTCGATCAGGCAGAGCTGTTGTTGGATGGCTTAAGATAAAAGCCGCAATGAGATGGGGGTTCTTCATCAGGAGGAAAGCTGCTGAGAGGCGAGCACAAATTGTAGAGCTTGATGATGATGATGAAGATGGCGAATAGTGTATAAAAGGAAGTGTACAGTTAGATTCAGTGGATCTGTGGATGTGTGTGTTTTATGAAGCAGGAGACTTCTAATATGCTTGATTGATGATAACTCATTTAGACAGTAGCATTCTTAAGAACTGATTCTACAGTCTTAGATATGTGATTCAACAAGTAGAATTTCTGTATGGTCCTTTTATTTGATGATACTCGAGTTACTATCTGTAAGGCTTTTGTTCCACGAAACTTTAACGTCATGTCTCCTTGGTTATTATTTATTCTGTTTGTGCTCTTGCAATCTCTCAATGTTAAAGTTTGTGAGACACCAAAAAGACCGATGCTACTGTCTTGTCTCTAACATTACTAACATTAGTTCCTACCAGTGTTTTCAAGAAGAGTAGTTATTTATGGTGAGAAGAAAGAAGAAAAGAACTTGTGAAAAAATAAAAAAATAAAATCTAGTAAATGAAAGATAAAGTGGACCGGGCCAATAATTACGTGGGTCGGAAGTCATAAATGGGCCAAAACTATGAACGAACGGGGGGAATGGCCTATGCAAATGACGTAAAAGATGGCCTCCCGAATCAGAAAACCCTAAGAATTTGGGGTTATTTTTTGGTGAAGATAGGAATCGATTGTTCAAAGTTTCCATTTATGGGATTATGAATCAGAGATTCATTTAAGTAAAAATGGAAGGAAAAAAAACATATTTATGGGAATTTCGCAAAGGAAAGGTGTGTCCTTTTTTCATAAGAGAGCGTCGGCGATTAGGGTTTTTTTTCTGGAGTGAGCAAGCAAACTGAGTAGCAAAATAGCTATGGGAATTGCGAGCTCTGTAAGCATGGCTTATAGCGACGAGGATCCGTCGGCAAATCAGGGACAATTTTCGCGGGATGAGGACGAATCGAGAACTCTAATTGAAGATTTGAATGAAACAGGGGAAGGGAAAGGGGAAGAGGAAGAGAGTGGAGAGTGCAGGTTGTGCCGGTTCATAAAGGGAGGTGAGTGCAAGGAATCATTCATAGCATTGGAGCAATGCGTGGATGAAGCCGAGGAGAGCGGAGAAGAAAGTGACTTCACAAAATGCAAGGAGGTCAGAGCCAAGTTCAAGACTTGTATGTATGAAAACCCTGTTTACTACGAGCCCATTCTTGCTGGGGAGGCTAGAGCGATTGCCAAGATGTTAAATGGAGTTGCAAGCCGAAAAGGAGGCCATTCTTGCCGGTGAGGCTGCAGCCATTGCTAGGGCGGTTAGCAGGTTGCAAACAGAGGAATCCAATGGACGACGTCACGGGCTCACGGCGAGTCTCCCACACCGGCTTTCAATTTAAGTTCAATAATCGACAAAGGAATCCGCAACCGTCTTAGCACATTGGCCAGAGTAGGATCCGAGCACGAAGGGCTCCTCAGATATTGGTTTCAGACCCACGGTCACTAATCTCTTCGAAGGCTGATTAATTAAATCTTTCTAAACAATTCGGTTAGTTGCTGCATTTATTGTACAACAGTATTTTTTAATTGTATGTTAACACAAATGGACTGGAAGTTAGAAATATGTTTGTTTAATTGACTAAAACTGGATCTATGTTAATAAAATAATTCATCAAGACTATAAACACATAAGTTGTAATCTATATTATTAAAATTTGAAAAACAATTTTAAAATCAACCATTAAACTAATAATAGAGAAAATACGTTATACTCACTAAAATCATCGTTTTAAAATATTTCTTCTTTGTAAATGCGATAATATCCTTGATTTTCGCGGATCTTTATGTTTGATGCGGGCATCAAAGAAGGGATAGTTTGGTAAAAAAATTGTTCGTAGATTTGGACCGCCAAGACTACTTTCTTGAACTTTGCTAATAAGTAACGAGAAAATAAATTTAAAAAAGATAAATG
>Ga0041059_1000517_pt1 | contig 29335 bp, 28 predicted proteins | sample AraColnosormetaG_FD_56232 | JGI IMG/M metagenome (GOLD analysis project Ga0041059, IMG submission 56232) | Arabidopsis roots microbial communities from North Carolina, USA - Col MF nosort | ecosystem: Host-associated > Plants > Roots > Unclassified | place: USA: North Carolina | collected... | reverse complement strand
TTTTTTTTTTTTTTTAATATTACGGATTTTAAGAAACTTGATTTTTGCAATATGATATGAAATTAACCGGATTTTGTATCTGCATTAGTCGTTAGAAATTTCAAATATTCAATTTGTTTTTATATCGTTATGTAGATTTTAGTATTCAAGTTTTTAATTCAAAATTTTAAAATAGGTTTTTTAATTTTGATATTTCCATGGCATTTACTAAATAAAATTCATTTTATTATTTTAAAAAATCAAATTATTTGCTACGCTGGGTTTTGAGAAATTTTGGTTTTGTTAATTAGAAAAGAGTCCAAACCAAATATAAAAGCCATTTAATATAAGTTTTTTTTTTTTAAAGTACAAATATCAAGAGATGCACATGAAAGGAGCAAACCAGGTCGAGCAACTTAACCTAACATCAGAACAAATACAGCTAAACAGTAAATAAAGAGAGTAACGTACACCTATACACATGGTTAAGCTGCCTAATAGTATAATTAATGAAATTAATGTGAGGTTTAACAGATGAACAGTAATGTGGTTTTGTTAATTAGAAAAGAGTCCAAACCAAATAGTATAAAATAATTAGTTGGTTAGATTTTGCTATTTTGTTGTATATAAAAAAATATCTTCATATTTGTTTGATTTCTTCTGCCAAAACTAAAGTAGCGCCACTGGTAGGAATTTCGGAACCGATCACTGACATTATTTATTGTATATGCCGGGGGAGTCGACAAACAAAGTAAATGGACCAAATTTGTGGCTACTACTCTCCTCAATTATAAAAATGAAATATTTATATATCTTCCCTGAACCAGGAAGATATTTTGTTTGTCTTCTACAAATATTATATATATGTAATTTCTTTGGATAATTTTCTACCGCTTAAGAAGCACAGATGGACATAATCTCAGGGCAAGCTCTGTTACTCCTCTTTTGCTTTATCTTATCATGTTTTCTTATCTTCACCACCACAAGATCTGGACGAATCTCCCGCGGGGCCACCGCGCTGCCTCCAGGACCTCCACGGTTACCGATCATCGGAAATATTCACCTCGTCGGAAAACATCCACATCGCTCATTCGCCGAGCTCTCAAAAACTTATGGACCAGTCATGAGTCTTAAGCTTGGAAGTTTAAATACAGTGGTTATAGCTTCACCAGAAGCTGCGAGAGAGGTTTTACGAACACATGACCAGATTTTGTCTGCCCGTAGTCCCACTAACGCGGTACGGTCCATCAATCACCAAGACGCTTCCCTTGTCTGGCTTCCTTCGTCGTCCGCTCGTTGGAGGTATAACTTCAATATCGACTTTCTATTTTCCTAGGATTTTGTTTCTTACGAGATTTGCTACAAGAGCGTTTTTCTTTTTGTTAAAAGGCAATAAAGACCCTAAAACAGTAATGTTCTTGATGGATCGTTGTTATGCTCTGTTTTAGGCTGTTGAGAAGGCTGTCGGTGACTCAGCTCTTGTCACCACAGCGTATCGAAGCCACGAAAGCCTTGAGGATGAACAAGGTGAAGGAACTTGTGAGCTTCATAAGTGAAAGCAGCGATAGGGAAGAATCTGTTGATATTTCTCGTGTAGCCTTCATCACAACTCTTAATATCATATCGAACATTCTGTTTTCCGTCGATCTCGGTAGCTACAACGCGAAAGCTTCTATTAATGGGGTTCAAGACACGGTGATTAGTGTTATGGATGCTGCCGGGACTCCAGACGCTGCTAATTACTTTCCATTTCTGAGGTTTCTTGATCTGCAAGGTAATGTGAAGACTTTTAAGGTTTGCACGGAGAGGCTGGTAAGGGTTTTCCGTGGGTTCATTGATGCTAAGATTGCGGAAAAATCATCGCAGAATAACCCTAAAGATGTTTCAAAAAACGATTTCGTTGACAACCTTCTCGATTACAAAGGAGATGAATCAGAACTCTCCATTAGCGATATTGAACACCTTCTCTTGGTAAGTCTGACCTTACTGCAGATAATCATGATTTATAAGATAATGGAATAATCAATTTTGTGGATGAAAATCTTTAAATTTATTAGTATTCCAACAAATGTTAGATGAGTGAAAACATGTTTCGATCATAGAAAGACATTTTTAAAACTTTAATATCACATCATTTTTATACAACAGGATCATGTTGTACTCGAATGTTATGAGTTGAAATCGCATGAATATTTATATACGGAACCGAAATGTCGAGCTGCTCACTGACATGTGATTTATATGTGTCAGGATATGTTTACAGCAGGCACGGATACAAGCTCTAGTACCCTGGAGTGGGCAATGACAGAGTTACTTAAAAACCCTAAAACGATGGCGAAAGCTCAGGCCGAGATCGATTGTGTGATAGGTCAAAACGGTATCGTTGAAGAGTCAGATATCTCCAAACTGCCGTATTTACAAGCAGTCGTGAAGGAAACTTTCCGGTTACATACGCCTGTTCCGCTTCTTATCCCGCGAAAAGCCGAATCCGATGCGGAGATTCTTGGTTTCATGGTGCTTAAAGATACTCAGGTTCTAGTGAACGTCTGGGCCATAGGACGAGACCCGAGCGTGTGGGATAATCCGTCCCAGTTTGAGCCAGAGAGGTTTTTGGGGAAAGATATGGACGTGAGAGGTAGAGATTATGAGCTTACACCATTCGGAGCCGGACGTAGAATTTGCCCGGGAATGCCTTTGGCTATGAAAACAGTGTCTCTTATGCTTGCTTCTCTTCTTTATTCCTTTGACTGGAAGCTTCCGAAGGGTGTCCTTTCGGAGGATTTGGACATGGACGAGACCTTTGGTCTAACTTTGCATAAGACCAACCCGTTACATGCCGTACCCGTCAAGAAACGCGCCAATATTAATTAGTCGTGGTTTTATAATTAAAAATAAACAGAGAAATAATCTCCAAAGCTTTGTTTATTACCAAAAACTATCTGTTTTCGGTTCTAGAGTTTGTTTGTTTCTCTCTCTTGAGGTGGCTAGAGCTTGAAGAAGTCAAAAGTATCCATATTGATGCCTAGCTTCGGTCCTCGGTTTAGGCTAGGAAGGAAACGAAGAAGTTTCTGCAAACCGATGCAGATCATCAATGGAATAATGAAATGTTAATTTTATCATTTACTCATATAGGTTTCCGCCTCATTATCATTTACTTGATGTTTCTCCTAAATCTTGTCATTTAATTGACTAAGGAAATAACGAAGAAATTATCATTTACTTATTTATATATGTTCATTGGATACAATTATATATATATACGCACTTAAAATAATTGTTTAGTGTATACAACAAATGAGAGTTGCAAATGTTTACACCTTCAAAACACAAACTCAAATTGTTTCCATTTCTTAATCGTTTGGCTCATCTCACTCAGCATAGCGACTGTTTAACAGAAAACCGGATCTTTGACTTTTGTTACTGTTTAACACAATTCTTTTTGATAAAATTTGGAAAACTTACGATTGCTATGTAAGCGAAAGTTTTGATACACAATTCTTTTTTATCAACAACATATATGGAAATCTATGTTATGATATATTTCAGATGACAAAAAAAGAAGAAGATATGTTTAGATGATTTTGCTTAGTCATTTGAGCAAACACAGATGGACATCATCTCAGGGCAAGCTCTGTTTCTCCTCTTTTGCTTTATCTCATCATGTTTCCTCATCTCGACAACCGCAAGATCCCGACGGAGTTCTGGCCGAGCCGCCACGCTGCCTCCTGGACCTCCACGATTACCGATTATCGGAAACATTCACCAAGTCGGTAAAAACCCGCACAGCTCATTCGCTGACCTCGCAAAAATTTATGGACCAATCATGAGTCTTAAGTTTGGATGTCTAAACTCAGTCGTCATAACTTCACCAGAAGCTGCAAGAGAAGTACTAAGAACACACGACCAAATCTTGTCTGGCCGTAAGTCCAATGACTCTATACGGTGCTTTGGTCACGAAGAAGTTTCCGTCATCTGGCTTCCTCCGTCGTCCGCTCGTTGGAGGTACAAACCTAATTTCATTTTTCTTTTACCACTTCGTATTTAGTTTAACAATTTTCAAATGCTTGTTTAAACTAAAATTTTGTATTTGTACGTAAACATAATTAATAATTTTATTACGGTTTGTCGGTTTCTAATAAATTCAACTGTTTTTGGATACAATCTTAGTCGAAATTACGGTTTATTGACGCTTGTAACGAGTAAAAACTTTAGAGTGTTGTCTTGAGGTGTTCCAATTGTTAATCTTCAAACATAAACGCAAACGTAACAAAGACACCAATTAGAGTATAATGGATCGCTGTTATGATTTGTCTCAGGATGTTGAGAAAACTGTCAGTGACTCTCATGTTCTCACCGCAGCGTACCGAAGCCACTAAAGCTCTGCGGATGAAGAAAGTGCAAGAGCTTGTAAGCTTCATGAATGAAAGCAGCGAGAGAAAAGAAGCAGTTGATATTTCTCGTGCATCCTACACCACAGTTCTTAATATCATATCCAACATTCTGTTTTCGGTTGATCTCGGTAGCTATGACTCGAAAAAATCCAACGAATTTCAGGACACGGTGATTGGTGCCATGGAAGCTGCTGGGAAACCAGACGCTGCTAACTACTTTCCATTTATGGGGTTTCTTGACCTACAAGGTAATAGGAAGGCAATGAGGGGTCTGACGGAGAGGTTGTTTAGGGTTTTCCGTGGGTTCATGGATGCTAAAATAGCAGAAAAATCATTAGGGAATTACTCTAAAGATGTTTCCAACAGAGATTTCTTGGATTCGCTTCTCATCCTCAACGAAGGAGATGAAGCAGAGCTCGACAATAACGATATTGAACACCTACTCTTGGTAAGTTCTACCAGCTTGCAGATAATCAAGATTGTAGTCAATTTTCTGTTCATTCGTTTTGAGATGAAATTTCATTACTCGCAATCTTCCAACAAATCTTGAGACGGAAATGTCAAAAATATGACTTGATCATATAAAGACATCTTGAATACGGTTTCGCAATGTTATGTTCTTTTTATCAATGTCTTGAGATGAAACCACATGAATCTTTATATACGGTTCCACAATGTCAAGCTCACTTATTTATATATGATTGTATTTCAGGATATGTTTACAGCTGGCACAGATACAAGCTCTAGTACTCTAGAGTGGGCAATGGCAGAGTTACTTAGAAACCCTAAAACGATGGTAAAAGCTCAGGCAGAGATGGATCGTGTGTTAGGTCAAAACAGTGTTGTGCAAGAGTCAGATATCTCAGGATTGCCATATTTACAAGCGGTTGTGAAGGAAACTTTTAGGTTACATCCGGCTGCTCCGCTACTAGTCCCACGAAAAGCGGAATCAGATGTGGAGGTTCTTGGGTTCATGGTGCCTAAAGATACTCAGGTTCTAGTGAATGTGTGGGCCATAGGACGAGACCCAAGCGTATGGGAGAATCCGAGCCAGTTCGAGCCAGAGAGGTTTATGGGGAAAGATATTGATGTGAAAGGTAGAGATTATGAGCTTACACCGTTTGGAGGAGGACGGAGAATATGTCCGGGATTGCCTTTGGCTGTGAAAACAGTGTCTCTTATGCTTGCTTCTCTTCTTTATTCCTTTGACTGGAAGCTTCCTAACGGTGTCGTTTCAGAGGACTTGGATATGGACGAGACCTTTGGTATCACATTACACAGGACCAACACGTTATATGCCATTCCCGTAAAGAAACAGACCATTAATTAGCCATTGTAATACTTTCCTCTGTTTGTTTAAATTGCTCAAACCCTTGTGATAAAAATAAAACAAAATCATCTAAAACGCTGTGTTCTCTCGGTTAAAAGTTTTCTTCTTATGAAATGGGTAAGGCCTGAAGAAGTCAAGGTATCCAGTATCCAGATTTGTATTGGGCCTATGTATATCTTTTAGGTAAATTTAAAGCCCATAAGTTATTACAAATTTTCAATTAAAAAATTACTATGACTAGTTATCAATCTAAATTGATGGTTGTGCTAAAGAAAAAATAGAAAGATGATTTGTTGTTTGGTTTAGACTTTAGTGTAAAAAAATATTATTATTAATTTTTAGGTTAAGAAAATATTAATTTCTTTTTCTTTTTTTCTTAAACACTTGTGTATGGTAGACCTTTGTTTTTTTTGCATCCTTGTCTAATGTCTAAGATAAAGATTTATACTGTAAATGAAATTGTTGGAAAAAAAAAGATTTATAAATGAATCACTTTACTGTTGGGAAAAAATTGAAGTAAATAAATGAATCACTTTACTGAGAGTAGTAAAAAGAAATAAATTTGTGTTGACATGAATAGCAAAATACTTAAAAAGGAATTAAATGAAAACTTTAGTGTTAATTGACTTTTATGTGTTGCTAAAATCCCAAATCAGTAAAAAACCACAATCTCTCTTCTCTTCTTTCTCTCTCTCCCGCGCGCCCAAGTCGCCTCCTTTCGCTAGTCTCTCTCCGATCGTCGTCTCACCTCTCTTTACTTTCGTCGTCCTCTGGAATCTTACGCATTCTCCGTCTTCCAAGCTCTCGTTGCGCCGTCGGCGGATAGAGATTCCGTCCAGATTTGTTTGAGCTTCCGATTCGCTTCCATTCATTGGTTCATCATCTCCGAACATTTCTCCGGTCCGATCCGTGCGTACTCTCTCCCGGCATTGATTTCTATAAGCATTTTATCCTTTCATAGTTCTAGATGATACACTCGGAATGTAATTTTCTTATGATTTTCAAAATCGATCCTCTCTGAGATCTGACAGAGAATCTTCTAATTGATTGTTTTCTGAAGATTTTTGAGCTCCTTTTGCAGATTTTTGATGCTGTATATGTTAAATTTAGTAGATCCAAGTGAGTATATATATGGATCATTGGTTCAGATGCATTTTTGCAGGTTTATTTGGTTCAATCACAGTGTCGACTTTAGTTCTCATCTTCATCAGTGTCAGATGCATTTTTCTCAGAAGCTCAACTTTTGCTCTGTGTAACAGGTGGAGGGTGAGAAAACGCTGTGAATGTCTGTACTCTCCATAAGTTTATAGAATGGAAGACGATGATGAAAGAAAGCTCCCTGAAGCTGATATAGCTAATCCTTTGCACAATAGGATAGAGGCATTTGATACGACTTTGCAAGGGATCAGTTCAGCTGATAGAGCCTTTAAGGATGATGATTTTGAACAAGTTTCTCTGGGAGATCAGGAAAAGGCTGCGAATGAATCTCAGGGTGACCTTCAGGAACCTGGAAGCTTTTCAAATTCTGATCATGGGAGGTCTTCATTTGGTGGCACTGAAGTAGTTACTTATCAATTATCCGGGACTCAGGAGATGTATGATCTCATGCCTATGGACGATGTGCAAAGTGACCGACTTTCTAGCCCTGGACCTGAGAGAGAGGCAGCTTATTCCATGCAGCAGTCCCTTTCTGAAACTAGTCTGGATTCTGTCCACCATCCAGAATCTGGATATTCCCCTGTTCATTCCCCGCAGAAGCCCAAGCCAAAGGCCACTGTTCCAAATGTTTCTCCAGAGCTACTGCATCTTGTGGATTCAGCCATCATGGGGAAGCCTGAAAGCTTAGACAAACTAAAGAATGTTGTATGTGGTATTGAGAATTTTGGCTGTGGAGAGGAGTCAGAGGCCACTGCTTTCCTTGTTGTTGATTCACTTATTGCCACCATGGGTGGAGTTGAGAGTTTTGAAGAGGATGAAGATAGCAACCCTCCTAGTGTCATGTTAAATTCCCGTGCTGCTATTGTTTCTGGGGAGCTTATTCCTTGGCTTCCTGGTTTAGGTGATAACGTAAATTTTATGTCCCCCAGGACTCGCATGGTTCGGGGTTTGCTTGTTATTTTACGGTCATGCACGAGAAATAGAGCTATGTGTTCCACGGCAGGGTTATTAGGAGTTTTGTTGCGATCAGTGGAAGCGATAATTTCCAAGGACGTTGATATGAAATGGAATGCTGCTGCTATTTTGCTACTATGTATTCAACATTTAGCCGGGCACTCCCTTAGTGTCGATGATTTACACAGGTGGCTTCAAGTTATAAAAGCCGCAATTACAACAGCCTGGTCAAGTCCGTTGATGCTTGCTTTGGAGAAGGCAATGAGTGGAAAGGAATCAAGGGGGCCTGCTTGTACTTTTGAATTTGATGGTGAAAGCTCTGGGTTACTTGGTCCCGGAGAAAGTCGTTGGCCCTTTACCAATGGCTACGCATTTGCAACATGGATCTATATTGAATCATTTGCTGACACATTAAATGCTGCAACTGCGGCAGCTGCAATTGCTGCTGCCGCAGCAGCCAAGTCAGGGAAAACATCCGCAATGTCAGCTGCAGCGGCTGCGAGTGCGCTTGCTGGTGAAGGCACTGCTCATATGCCACGTTTGTTCAGCTTTTTGTCCGCTGATAATCAGGGAATAGAAGCATATTTCCACGCTCAATTTCTGGTGGTTGAGAGTGGTAGTGGGAAAGGAAGAAAGTCTTCGCTGCATTTTACTCATGCATTTAAGCCTCAATGTTGGTATTTTATTGGTCTTGAGCATAGCTGCAAGCAAGGACTTCTGGGGAAAGCAGAGAGTGAACTACGATTATATATTGATGGATCCTTGTATGAAAGTCGTCCTTTTGATTTTCCTCGTATATCCAAGCCCCTTTCTTTCTGTTGCATTGGCACAAATCCTCCTCCTACTATGGCTGGTCTACAACGTCGCCGTCGTCAATGTCCTTTGTTTGCAGAGATGGGACCAGTTTATATATTTAAGGAACCGATTGGTCCTGAGAGAATGGCGCGTTTGGCGTCTAGAGGTGGAGATGTTTTGCCTTGTTTTGGCAATGGGGCAGGCCTTCCTTGGCTAGCTACAAATGACTATGTACGTAATAAGGCAGAAGAAAGTAGTATTTTGGATGCAGATATTGGAGGATATACCCACCTGCTTTACCACCCTTGTCTGCTAAGTGGGAGATTTTGTCCAGATGCTTCACTTTCTGGAGCAGCAGGTGCGTATATTTATACTCCTTTTTTCTTATCAAATGCTCTTTAAAAGTGAAAACGTGCAATTCCCATGAATGTTGATATGCTATCAGATTGTCATGGTTGATTTGTTATGTACTTTGATTTGCTTATTCTCTCTATCTGTGGTCTTCTTTTCCCTTCATGATTTCCTTCCGTCATTTTGTTTCTGGTCGAGAATCGGAATCAATCATTTCCAGTTTTGATATAGTTTGAACTAATCTTTTTGTTTTACTTTTTTTTTTCTTCGTCAAGGCACTCTAAGGCGACCAGCTGAGGTCCTTGGACAAGTCCATGTTGCAACGAGAATGAAGCCAGTGGAGTCTTTCTGGGCCTTAGCTTATGGAGGACCCATGTCCCTGCTTCCTTTGACCGTAAGCAGTGTGCATAAAGATAGCTTGGAGCCATGTCTTGGAAATCTTCCACTGTCTTTGTCCACAGTTACACTTGCTGCACCTGTATTTAGAATTATGTCAGTCGCTATTCAACATCCTGGGAACAATGAAGAGTTGTGTCGTACTCAGGGACCCGAGATTCTTGCTAGAATTCTGAGTTATCTTCTACACTCACTTGCATCCCTTGACAGGAAGCATGATGGAGTAGGAGAAGAGGAGCTAGTTGCTGCCATTGTTTCGCTTTGCCAATCTCAGAAGATCAATCATGTTCTCAAAGTGCAGCTCTTTCGTACGCTTTTATTAGATTTGAAAATATGGAGCCTGTGCAATTATGGACTCCAAAAGAAGCTATTGTCATCCCTTCAAGATATGGTTTTCACTGAAGCAACAGCTATGAGGGATGCCGAAGCTATTCAGTTGCTTCTAGATGGCTGTCGAAGATGCTATTGGATGATTTCTGAGAAGGATTCTGAGACCACTTTTCCTCTTGATGGGAATACGCGTCAAATGGGGGAACTCAATGCTCTGATTGATGAACTTCTGGTGATTATTGAACTTCTAATGGGAGCAGCATCTCCTTCTTTAGCTGCTGATGACCTCCGTCGATTACTTGGTTTCATAATTGACAGCCCACAGCCAAATCAGGTAAGAACTGTTTTTCCCTTCAATTAAACAACTAAAATGGAGAAGTAAAATTCTTTTTTACTTTGGATTAATAACCTAGTGGCCAACCGTTAGTTTCTTTTTCCAATTTTTGTATACTCCCTATTCCAGTATTGTTTGTCTTGAGTGACATATTCTTGTTGATTATTAAGTGTGTTGCACTTCTAATATCTTAGGTTCATTGCAAATTCAATGCCAATGCATCCGCCGTTTGTAGTTTGCTTGCACTATTACTAATTAAACTAGTTCCGTTATTCCGTAGTCAGATTATGTATATGAATTCTAGAAAACCATCTTATAATGGTCTGCATGGTGAAATGTGGGTCATTTCAAGAGAGAATGGTCTTACAGATTGCACTCGTCTGTGTTGGTAGGTGCAATTACCAAATTAATTGAAAAATACGTGCTGTCTGACACGTCCAACTTTTTGATATTCTTAGGTTGCGAGGGTATTACACCTTATGTATAGGTTGGTTGTACAGCCGAATGCTGCAAGAGCTCAGATGTTTGCAGAGGTATTTATAACGTCTGGTGGTATAGAAACACTTCTTGTTCTGCTGCAGAGAGAAGCTAAAACTGGTGAGGATAATGTTTTAGCTATGGGTAGGAGTGGAAAAAGGTCATCGACTGATCCAAGTGAAAAGAGTCCGTACAACGAGTCTGGTTCGGTAAAACAGTTGGATTCCAATCCACACGATAATGAGATTGGCTTTGACCTTCCTGGTCCTGATGGAAATTCTGTTGAGGATGATAATGTTGGGTCTCTGAATGTACCAGAGTCAGTTCGACAAGAAAAGGAGCATGGTTCCACACCTGTCGTTTGTGATAGTGACTCAGTTTCCATCTCCAATTCCATAAATACTGAGAGACTATCAGCTGAAATTGGTGGTATAAGTCTTTCAATAAGTGCTGATAGTGCAAGAAATAACGTGTACAATGTTGACAATAGCGATGCTGTTGTGGTTGGGATCATCAGATTGATTGGTGCTTTAATTTCTAGTGGGCACCTAACATTTGATTTCGATGCCCGTTCTGATGTGACAAGTAACATCCTGGGTAGTGGGCTCCATGAAAATGGTGGAACAATGTTTGATGATAAAGTCGCATTGCTTCTATTTGCTTTGCTGAAGGCATTTCAAGCTGCTCCAAACAGGCTGATGACTGACAACGTCTATACAACTTTGCTTGGGGCCTCGGTATGGCATGTTCTTGATATCCCATTTTGTTTAATTTTTCTTACTAACAATCCGATTGAAAAGTATATTGGGTTTCTTTCTGATTTTCATGGTTGTACTTACTATGACTTGGGTAGAAAGAAGTGGGAGCATATAGCGTTTCTTATATATAGAAAATGTTGGGGTGTTTTTGCATGGTTCTTTCGCTTCAAACCTTCTACTTGGTTTTTGAAATTTTACAAAGGTGTGTAACTTTGATAAAAGTTGGTTTCAAAACGGCTCTCTGAAATGCTATCTGATACCATATATTGACTATCATGATTTGCTACGGCTATTGTGCGGTTCAAATTCATATGCCAGCAATATAATTGGTCTATATCAATTACTCTTGAAGATTTTGGTGTGAAGTTAAAACTATTGCTATCACATGTACTTTCTTGCAGATCAATGCTTCGTCAACAGAAGATGGCCTTAACTTTTACGATTCAGGTCATCGCTTTGAACATTCCCAACTTTTGTTAGTCCTCCTGCGGTCTCTACCATCTGCATCTAAGGCTCTACAAAGCCGAGCACTTCAGGTATATCTCATAGTTGAAATATTTCCCGACTGTGTGTCAAGGAACAAATGTCCTTGTAAAGATGCTTGAGATATTCTGAACCCTGGGTTAGTATAACTATACTAGGAAATATTATGACCATTTTTGTTTCCAAACAGCTGTCATGAAATATAATAAAACTTAAGATTAGTTGTCTGGACCTTTTATTCTGAAAGCGTTCACCTGTCCAGTTCCTCTTCATTCAATGACTTTCTGATCTCGCTCTTTTCTGTTTGTATGTCAGGATCTTCTTTTTTTGGCTTGCAGTCATCCGGAAAATAGAAGCAGTCTGACAACAATGGAAGAGTGGCCTGAGTGGATCTTGGAGATACTGATCTCGAACTATGAGGTACTCATCAACCTTAGAACCTAAACCTTTTAATTGTTGTAGTATAACTGCGCCGAGTTATGTGCGCAACTCTTAAAGAGTGAATAATCTACATTGTTAGCTGGTAAGTTGTAGAAGAAGTGCCAACAGCTCTGCCAATTTTGCTGACTTTTGAGTGTACACAGAAGGATGCAGGGAAGCAGTCTGCTTCAGTGGGTTCTTGTGAGGTAGAAGATATGATTCACAACTTCTTGATCATAATGTTGGAACATTCAATGCGCCAGAAAGATGGTTGGAAGGTAAAGTTTTGTCTTAACTGTCTATTGGGTTACACTTTAGCCCTCTTCGAGCAACATTGTTTTCAATTATTATTACTTGCATCATCTATTTCCTTCTCCCAGGATATCGAGGCTACAATTCATTGTGCAGAGTGGCTTTCTATCGTTGGTGGTTCCAGCACTGGAGAGCAAAGAATTAGGTATTTTTTTTTCCATGTACCTCTTCATCTTTTTTTTTTCTTTTTCACATTTTTGAATGACTTATTTTTCTTGAGCCACTTATGACGTTCTCACCTTTTCAAGCCTTTTGCACTGTCATCTATTTTGGTTTTTTGAACTATGTCGTTTTTAGTCACTTTCTCTAGCTGATGATATTGTACGCTAGTGTCTCTTCCCATATGCTTTGAGAAGTATGAGAGAAGTCTGTCAAAATTTTCTTATCTTCTACTCTTTGAAGGCGTGAGGAGTCACTACCAATTTTTAAAAGACGACTTTTTGGTGGATTGCTAGACTTTGCTGCCAGAGAACTGCAAGCTCAGGTAACGTATTCCTTGCGTTTTTTTTTTCTTGTCTTTTATATATTATTATATAGATTTTTCTTCTTATTATTGAAATTAAGATTCTTAATGCCTTCCATAGTTCCATAGATCGCCAATTCCTTCCTTTCCTTGAAAGACCTTTTCCAGTGAGCTATTAAATGGCTATTTAAGTTCTTGATAAAGGAAATTGTAGAGTGTCTGTTTTCTTACGAATGCACAATATAGATAAATTTCCAGGGAGTTTGCTTGCAAGAAAACAATGCTGTAAAGCTTTGTTGGTGATATCAGATTATCCATTCCAGCATGTGGTGTGTGTTCGCCTGTCTTGTTATACTGGGATAGAACTAGATTTTTATCTACACAATCGTTTTTTCCCTCAACAGACTCAAGTTATTGCTGCAGCAGCTGCTGGTGTTGCTGCAGAGGGTCTAGCACCAAAGGATGCAAAAGCAGGAGCAGAAAATGCTGCTCAGCTTTCTGTTTTTCTGGTGGAAAATGCAATCGTGATTTTGATGCTTGTCGAAGATCATTTGCGGTCACAAAGCAAACAGACTTGTGCAACCAATGCAGTTGCTTCTCCATCCCCTCTTAAAAAACGTACAAGCACACTGACAGCGATCGGAGAATCATCAGAGATTTCTAGCAGCCGTGCTTCACTGTCAAGTGATTCAGGGAAAGTCCCTTTAGATGTAAGTGGAAAACATTCTCAAATGCCTAATTTCTCTGAATTAGACTTTCCAATATTTTGCTTCTCAGGTTCTCTTGTCATGATCAAGTGCTTTTAAAGAAATCACGCTTAGAAATAATCATATTTTTGTATGCTGTTGATCTGTTCATGTTTCTCTTATGTCCTGATTAATTCGTATCCTTGTTGGTTAATACCTCTTTTTTATTTTCATTGTATCTTTTACGAGCATGCCATTTTTAATATCAGATTTGAATTTGTTATTTGGGATTCTTGTAAACACCATGTTCTTTATGCTAAGAAAATTCAAGTAATTTTTTCTTTCTTTTTTCAGATACTCGCATCAATGGCTGATTCAAGTGGACAGATTTCTGCAGTCGCAATGGAGCGCCTTACTGCTGCTTCTGCAGCTGAGCCTTATGAATCTGTTTCATGTGCTTTTGTTTCATATGGCAGCTGTGCCATGGATTTGGCTGAGGGTTGGAAGTACAGGAGTCGATTGTGGTATGGTGTTGGCCTTCCCTCTAAACCCAGTTCACTTGGTGGTGGTGGCAGTGGTTCAGACTCCTGGAAATCTACTTTAGAAAAAGATGCTCATGGAAACTGGATTGAACTTCCATTGGTTAAAAAATCTGTATCCATGCTTCAAGCTTTGCTATTAGATGAGTCTGGACTCGGAGGTGGCCTTGGAATAGGTGGAGGATCTGGTACGGGGATGGGAGGGATGACAGCCCTCTACCAGTTGCTGGACAGTGATCAGCCTTTCTTATGTATGCTGCGGATGGTGCTTCTGTCTATGAGGGAGGAAGACTATGGCGAAGATAATATGTTGATGAGAAATCTAAGTTCTGAACGCTCCTCAGGGAATTCAGTTACATTAGATAGTGGTTCTCAGATGTCTATGCGACAATCCCGATCAGCTTTATTGTGGAGGTAAACTCAATGAAATATTTTGTTTCTCTCTTCGTGGACAATTAGATATCCATCTGCTTAGATACTTTGTTTCAGCATTTTTGCACCATCGTAATCTGGTGCGGACACTATGATGCTCTGAGTTCAGTTGTGTCCATTAGTCGTTTGTGGGTCATTCACGATGATGACTACATCTCATATAGTATTTTCTATTGGATTATTTGCACAGAAGTTTATAACATGGTATCTAATGCTTAATCTTTTAGTTCCACAATGGATATTTGGCCTGGGTCTGCTGTTTATTAGGAGAAGTTTGACTTTTTTTTCCTTATCCCACAGTGTGCTATCTCCTATCATAAACATGCCAATATCCGATTCAAAGAGGCAGAGAGTACTGGTTACTGCATGTGTTCTCTATTCTGAGGTTAGTCTTCCATAATCAGATTGGCATGTTTAATGATATTCTGGTCTCAAATCTCATGCTGCGATTGGAAAGTTGTCATCTGTGTGTATATATATTGTCTTTCTTCTGATGCCGTCAAGTGTCCTTCGTGTATACATATTGTCTTTCTTCGCTTTCTGATTCCAGAACAAATCTGTGTAGGTATGGCATGCTATCAGCAGAGACAGAAGACCACTTCGTAAGCAGTATATAGAGGCTATTGTACCACCATTTATTGCAGTCCTCCGGAGATGGCGACCACTTTTGGCGGGCATTCATGAACTTGCCACTGCTGATGGTATGAATCCCCTTGTCGTTGATGATCGTGCCTTGGCTGCTGATGCGCTCCCCGTTGAGGTAGCTTAAAGCTGTTTGCATTCCCTCAGTTGCTTTCATAGTTATATGTTTCTAGATTGGCCACTGTTTATTTCTAGTCGATGAGATACCAATATTGTTATGCTTGAGTTATTAGATTGAGCTATCCAAATTTGTCTGTTTAGGGTGCTCTTTCTATGGTTACTCCGGAGTGGGCTGCTGCTTTTGCTTCACCGCCTGCTGCAATGTCTCTGGCAATGATAGCTGCAGGGGCAGCTGGTTGGGAAGCACCACCACCTCCTACACCTTCACATCTTAGGCGAGACTCTTCAATGCTTGAGCGTAAGACTGCGAAACTTCAGACCTTTTCAAGCTTCCAGAAACCACTGGAGCCTCCAAACAACAATGCACCACCTCGACCAAGAGACAAAGCTGCTGCAAAGGCGGCAGCTTTGGCAGCCGCACGAGATCTTGAACGGAATGCAAAGATTGGTTCAGGAAGAGGTCTGAGCGCTGTTGCAATGGCAACATCTGCACAGCGGAGGAATATCGGTGACATGGAGCGTTTACAGAGATGGAACACTTCTGAAGCTATGGGAGTGGCGTGGATGGAATGTCTCCAACCAGTGGATACAAAATCAGTTTATGGAAAAGATTTTAATGCTTTGTCCTACAAATTTATTGCTGTACTTGTTGCGAGTTTTGCATTAGCACGTAACATGCAAAGATCAGAGGTTTGTTTTCCACCTATGTCACATTTTATTGGTTTTGTGAGCATACTGGAGTCTCATTTTTGGTTCAACTTCTCACCAGATTGATAGGCGTATGCAAGATGATATCATAGCGGCAAACCGTCTATGCTTGGGAAGCCGTGCTTGGCGAAAACTAATTCGTTACTTGGCAGAGATGCGATGCTTTTTTGGGCCTTTTGGAGATGGAATATGCAGTCCTGAACGCGTAAGCCATGTTTAAAAAAAGAAAAATTGAAACATGTTAAGAAAATTCTTAGTAATGTGATATCATTTAACATGCAGGTTTTCTGGAAACTTGATTCTATGGAAAGCTTTTCGAGGATGAGACAGTCTATAAGGAGGAATTATTCTGGGACTGATCATCACGGGGCAGCAGCAGATTATGACGATCAGACAGAAACAAAAAGTGATAATGGTAGCAAGGGTTCTCAATCAAATCCTCCTGTTGTTGCTGCTGAAGTAATATTAATGGAAATAGCGTATGAAGAGGATGAACATGGAGAGGGTGATCAGCTTGATGTCAAAGGTAATGCTGAAGAACATAAAAGGGATGAAGGGAGAATATCTGGGTCACATGAGCATGCATCCAGAACTTCAGCAGGAAACAGTGATCCTCGAACATCAAATGACCTTGAAATGGTCCGAGATTCTTCAGTAGTAGCACCTGGCTTTGTTCCCAGTGAACTTGATGAAAGGATCCTTCTTGAACTTCCAACATCTATGGTCCGGCCACTAAGGGTTGTGAAAGGAACCTTTCAAGTATGTTAGACCAACCTGAATGTTTTGGATTTTCTACAAGTAGCTAACATGAAAAGAGAGGAAAAATTGGATATAATCAACTAGATTAGTTAGATTGGTTAGATCCAAGTGAAGTCAAGAATTGTGGCATGTAGACATCATAGAAAACCAGAAATTGGCTTATGTTTCCAAATATGCTTTTCTTGTATGACATTTGGATTGCTGATTATACCTGCTGTGCATTTCTCAGATTACAACAAGGAGAATAAATTTTATTGTTGACAACAGAGAAAGCCAGAATTTGGCTGATCACTCAGATGAGTCCCAATCAGGTGATCAAGAAAAGGATCGTAGTTGGCCAATGTCTTCTCTTCATCAGATTTATAGCCGGAGGTAAAGTTTCATCATCAAAATTCTGTTTAGCTCATATATTCCTATTCACTAGTCACTACTTCATTTTAATATTTTCAGATGATTTATCTGCTTAGTATCTGGAACTTTTATCTTTATCTAACCAAGATATGGAATTTTCATCTAAAAGAAAATCAGGAATGGTTTATAGTTTATACCTATTGTTGTTCAATGCACTCCCTGACAGAGTGAAATGAAAATTTTGAAGCACTTTGATTGCCCACAAACCCAACACCAACAAGTCATTTAGATGAAAATTTCATACCTTGGTTGCTGAATATTACTTTTTTCGGTTAAGTTTTACTCTTTCTGTAGGAGTTGTGTTTTATTCGGGATTAGTGATATGACTGATGATCAATTTCTTTGTTTATTTCTTTCTCAGATATCTCCTGAGAAGGAGTGCCCTGGAACTTTTTATGGTTGACCGTTCAAACTTCTTCTTTGATTTTGGGGTATCTGCATCTAAAACTCTTTCTACGTATGATATATTTATCTCTCTGACCTTGTAAATCTCCGCATGCTGTAATCAATTACTTTTCCCAATTTGCTTGTTTTACATCATAGAATACTGAGGGAAGAAGAAATGCATATCGAGCTATCGTGCAAGCAAGGCCTCCTCACTTAAACAATATTTACCTAGCAACTCAGGTTTCTGTTTTATCCTTACTATCTTATTTTCTTTAACTTTTGAATTACTCTTGGTTCATATTTTTCTTCAATGGGGGATTGATAACGCAAATGACTAGGCTGAGCTACTTTTCGTTCTGTACTGCAAACTTACAAATATTGTTACCTTTTTAGAGGCCGGAACAGCTTTTGAGAAGAACTCAGTTAATGGAGCGCTGGGCTAGATGGGAGGTACCAACTACACTGCACACTCACGCTTGTCATGCAATTTTTATCCTTATCCAAGAATAACATCTAATACAGAAAGATCTACATCTGGATAATATCTGCAGATCAGCAATTTTGAATACTTAATGCAGCTTAACACGTTGGCTGGCCGTAGTTACAATGACATTACTCAGGTAGATCTTGTGCTCTTTTACGTTTTCCTGGTGAACTTGTCAATGCCCTTACTTGCTTGATAGATAGATATGTTATTCTTTGCAGTATCCTGTTTTCCCGTGGATTATTTCTGACAACAGTTCAGAAAGTCTGGACCTTTCAAATCCATCTACCTTCAGAGATCTTTCCAAGGTGGAATCCTTTGCAGTTTGTTTCCAATTTTACGTTCTTAGTCTGCATATGATGGATCATAAACCTAGAGAATCTTGTTTTGATGTGGGTCTGTATATGTTCAGCCAATTGGTGCATTGAACCCAGAGCGGCTCAAAAAATTTCAAGAGCGGTATTCTAGCTTCGAAGATCCAGTTATTCCCAAATTCCACTATGGCTCACATTACTCGAGTGCTGGAGCAGTAATTTCTCTTCTCTATAATATCCTGCCACAATTACTGCCATTCCCAGTTTAAAGTTTGTGTTCCCTGAATCGTGGACAGAAAACAATGGATACTGTTTTTATGCTACTAGATGGAGTTTGTACACTTTTCGACATTTTATCATTTATTTCATGTGCGCAGGTGTTGTATTATCTTGCCAGAGTTGAACCTTTCACAACCCTATCAATTCAACTTCAAGGTGGAAAGTTTGATCATGCAGACCGCATGTTTTCAGACTTTCCAGGCACTTGGAATGGAGTTCTTGAAGACATGAGTGATGTGAAAGAATTGGTACGTATTGGTCTCCATAAAACATCGAATGGATTAATTATTCGCCTCTTCCTTAACAAGTCAAGAGCCTACCCTTATTTAGCCACTAAATTACAGGTTCCAGAGTTGTTTTACCTCCCTGAGGTGCTGACCAACGAAAATTCGATTGACTTTGGTACAACACAGTTGGGAGAAAAGCTTGGTATTGTGATTCTTTTCCTTGTCATAGCCAAAATTTATGCGTGGCATGGTGAGAATTTTGTTATCTGATGCGGTTTTTTTATCTATTAGATGCTGTAAAACTTCCTCCTTGGGCCAAAAACCCAGTGGATTTTGTACACAAGCAACGAAGGGCTCTTGAGAGCGAGCATGTATCTGCTCATTTGCATGAATGGATTGATCTCATATTTGGGTAGGTTTTCACCCTTGAACTGATGATATACTGTCAGCACATTTTTCCATAACTTAGTTTCTCCTTTTACTTAGTGTGTTCAGCAAAATATTCACAAGTGTCTTTGTAAGCCACTAAATTGTTTTTTCATTCAGGTATAAGCAACGTGGCAAAGAAGCTATAATGGCAAATAACGTTTTCTTCTACATTACCTACGAGGGGACTGTTGATATTGATAAGATCACGGACCCGGTAAGGCAATTTTTCTGTACTGCTGGGGTTGCTCAGTTTTAGTATTAACATGCTGACATGACTTGCCCGTGAATGTTTGATGAAGGTACAACAACGTGCCACACAAGACCAGATAGCTTATTTTGGGCAAACACCATCCCAGCTGTTGACAGTTCCTCACATGAAGAGGATGCCGTTGAAAGATGTCCTACATATGCAGACTATTTTTCGAAATCCAAAAGAAATAAAACCATATACTGTTCAAACCCCAGAGCGCTGCAACTTACCAGCCTCAGCCATTCAGGCATCTTCAGATAGTGTTGTGATTGTGGACATGAATGTGCCAGCAGCTCGTGTTGCACAGCACAAGTGGCAACCAAACACTCCTGATGGCCAAGGTACTCCTTTCCTCTTCCATCACGGGAAGGCAACAACAACTTCAACTAGTGGATCATTGATGCGCATGTTCAAGGGTCCAGCTAGTTCTGGAACTGGTGACTGGCAATTTCCTCAGGCACAAGCATTTGCCTCATCAGGAATCAGAAGTTCGTCCGTGATTGCTATTACTAGCGATGGGGAAATAATCACAGGTAATAAGCAAGCAATTATACGATCCCAAGTTTGTTGGTAATATATATTTATGGGACTCATGTGTTTAATTATAGGTGGACATGCGGATAATAGTATCAAGCTAGTCTCATCTGATGGGGCAAAAACTCTGGAAACAGCTTTTGGGCACTGTGCCCCTGTTACATGTCTGGCTCTTTCTCCAGACAACAACTTCCTTGTGACGGGTTCACGGGACAGTACTGTTTTGCTATGGAGAATTCACAAGGCGTTTACTTCTCGAACAAGCGTGTCTGAGCCATCAACTGGCTCTGGAGCGCCTTCCTCCACAAGCAACACGAATCTGGCCAATACGTTGGCAAACAAAGGCAAAAAATGTCGCCTTGAAGGGCCTATACAAGTGCTCCGAGGCCATCGAAGAGAATTAGTTTGTTGTTGTGTCAGCTCAGACCAAGGAGTCGTTGTTTCGTCTTCTGAGTCCTCAGATGTTCTATTGCATTCCATTAGAAAAGGACGGCTGATCAGACGATTAGTTGGTGTGAAGGCAGATTCTCTCTGCATTTCATCGGATGGGGTTATAATGGCGTGGAGTAGTTCAGAAGGTTCTATTAGCGTGTTCACCATTAACGGTGTTCTGATTGCCAAAGCAAAATTTCCCCTCTTTTGTAGCGTTGGTTGCATGGAAATATCCATGGATGGTCAAAATGCCTTGATAGGGATGAACTCATGTTCCAACTCGGATTATTCGAGTAGTAATGATACATCGAAAGATAGCAAAGAAATTGAAAGACTGGATGTTCCATCTCCTTCAATTTGCTTCCTCAACTTATACACACTACAGGTATTATCATAACTCCGTGAAAAGATCAACTAATTCATTTGCTGGTCGAAACAACCTGAGATCTTTGTCTTGTAGGTATTCCATGTGCTAAAGCTTGGTCAAGGCCAGGATATAACCGCACTGGCTCTGAACGTTGACAACACGAACCTCTTAGTTTCCACAGAAGATAAACAATTGATAATCTTCACTGATCCGGCTGTAAGTTTATAATCTACTACAAAATTAGAGGGTGTTTAGGGTTAGAATCCTCAGTTGCTATGATTTACTACCAAGTCTCCATACAAATCAGTATCCTTATCAAAGACGCAAATTTTCTCTCATTGTACATAGTTTTTGACAAAGGAAGTTTGTTAATCACTGCAGTTAAGCTTAAAGGTGGTGGATCAGATGCTGAAGCTCGGGTGGGAATGAGAGAAAAGAATCAAACCTCACTGATACAGAATGGCGGAAACTCACGGCAAGGAAAATCTCATGTTTGAATACTCGGGGAAGTCAAAGGTGTAGCAAGCCGTGGAAATCTTAAAATCAGATTGTGGACATGTTTGTTCGTCTGTAACATATGTAAGTTTGGTTAGTCCCAGTAAAGTGAACCCGTTTCATATTTTTGTTTGTTCTGATTTCGTCGGTCCATAGTTTTTGTGAAGATGGTTTACAGATATCAAAGGCTTGTTGAGTTTGTTGAGGTATACACACACCGAAGCTTCCTTTTTCTCTCCCCCATTGAGTTTGTTTGTTGGGTTATACGTGTGTGATAAATGGTGTCTCACTGATGATTTTAATATAAATTCATTTATTCATAGCAATTTTGTTTCGAAGTTACTTCTTTTAACTATGCATTGAAAAAACTCGTAATAATCTTTTTTGCTCTTTTTTGGTTCTTTCCCAACAAATCCAGCATTGTAGTTCTACACGTCTCACACAACTTTTACACACACACGAGTTTTTAACTTGACATAGTTTCCCCCCTACAAGGCAGGTGGGTACGCAATATTACTGAAGTTGTTCGCTTCCGCCCTCTGCACCGCCCTGTGAACCGCTCTTCTCAAGCTCCACTCATAACAGAACTCCAAAGTCAGCCTTAGAGCTGTTCCTAGCCCAAGCACAACTATGACTCCAATAATGATGTTCACCGGAAGCGCAGAGACCCCAAGTGTGATAGATATCAACACATCAAGCATTAAACCACCGATCAGAATCGAAAATGCAACCCAAAGCGGACTAAAGCATCCTCTCTCACGCTCTTCTTGTCTATAGCTAGGATCAATCCTCCAAACCCAATAGTTTGTAGTTGGTTGAGTCTCAGGAGGTGTGACATTAACAGCAACAACTTGACAGATCTCACACTGGTTAGAGCCTTTAGTACGAAACCAAGCATCTATACAAGACCTGTGAGCTTTAGCAAGACCACCACGACATTGACAACCTAGTTCAATCAAAACCTCTTCTTTGTCTTGTAGACAAACCCTGCACTGCTCGTGCGAGCTTCCGTTTCTGGATAAGCTAACCTCCTTTTCCGGTGGGATCTGACCCACCAATTCTTCCCGACTAGAATCTCCATTGCAGACAACGATTGTGAGGTGGTTCGATTCATTGGCTGACTCGCTCTGCTTCTGGGGAGACTTGTCCTTCTGCTGCTGCTGCTGCTGCTTTTCAAGGTCGTCACCACCGGAGCTGGAGCTACTTTGCATCTCAAATCTGTATTCCCCTCTCCGATTTCCACAAACCCTAGGAAGCCATCTGAGCCACGATTCACTATGGGACCAGACGAAAAACAGAGATTCAACTTTTTTTTACTTTACTTTGTAAATCTATATGTTTTATTAGTTCTCTGATTTCTGTTTTGTTTCGACACAAGTTAGTTAGTATTTAATGTAATTGGGCCATAAATAAATGGGCCTACATAATAATATTGGGCCTAAGTAAATGGACCTGGGCCGAGTTCCGTCTCTTTCTGGAAGCTTAAGAAAACAAGTTTAGGTCTGGACCTCTAGAATTAATTGTTTAGAGAGAGAAAGAGCGAGAGATGGGAGGGAAAGGAAAAAAGAGGAGAGAGAAAAATTACCTAGCTGCTCACGGCGGACCGGCGAGACTTCCGCCGCCGCCTGATCGTTCGAAGCAAGATGATGTTCCTTCTACGCTCCGTATCCTCATGAACTACACTTCTCCTTCTCCCCATGGTAAAAATTAGAACGAATAGAATCGATTTTGGTGTGTGTGTGTGTGTGTGTTGTTGTGATTTCTTCTCTGTGACTGTTTGTTTTGTAATGTTCTTCCTTCAGATTCTACTAAACAAGTCGTAGAGAAGAAGGAAAAGCTTAAGAAAGCTGAAGTAGTTGTTCCTGCAACGGTATAGTTTTCTAACTTGGGGTTTTGTAATTTAGAGATATTAATTTGACTCTTGTGCTATAGAACAACTTTAAAATGATATGAATTGATTAATGTTGAGGGAAGTTTCAATTAGAATTAGAAATGTGTTGGATTAAAAAGCTGAGGGTACACAACCTTGTGTGATCAGGAGAGTGATGGAGATGATAGTGTGGTGGAGAAGAAGAAGAAAAAGAGGAAGAGAAATCAAATGACGGATCTTCGTTTTGAAAACGAACTTGCAGAGATTGATGGTCGGTCTAAAAGGAAAGAACGCAAGAAGAAGTAAGCCTTATTCATTTCTCTTAAATGGCTAAATCTTTGTTGGTCATGTGTTTGTGTTTAATGACTGTTCTACTTTGATGCAGGTATTGGGAGGCCAAGAAGCAAAAGAAGAATAAAGGAAAGACTGAAGATACCCTCCGTGAAAACTTCCCCAAGCATGAACAGATAAGATTTGGTGATGTTGTGCAAGCTCCACTTAAGTTGGCTGTTGTTCCGAAGGTATATAGTCTTGCTATTGTTTGTTAGGAAAACTCAGGAAAGAGATTGTGCTATTGGTTCAAATGATTATATGTATGTTAATTTGGCAGGCAAGAAAGTCTACTCTAAGTGCTTCCCAGGAGAGGCTGCGATTACAAGCCATCGATGCTTACAGATCACGCAAGGGATGGACCGCTAGACCAGGTGTTCCGATTCCTGCCGTGATGATGCAATAAGATATGCCATGAATGTACTCTTTTTTTTTTTTGTTTACAGTGCGACTTATCTGCTTTATTGTACTAGGTGACTGTAAAATTATACAATATCGTGTCGTGTTCATCGGATTCTAATATATGTGATAGTTGAGTCATCCCAAGATCTATAAAGGCAGATTATTTATTACATGGAACGTTATTGGTGTCTTGTTCCACCTTTATTGAGAATGTTACCAAAACTCATGGAGGCACTATAAAAGTATGGAAAGTATTCTGGTTAAGTACTCAAGTGCTTGTCCTCGGGATTGCACAGAGATGGAGTCCTCCATCGACATGAAGAGTAAGCATTCTCTTGTAATACACCTTGCTGTTCTCATCAGCCATTTTGAAGCGAAAGAAGTGAAGAAGTGCCATTGATACTATCTTCATCTGCCGGTATGCGAAATCCTTGCCAAGACAGATTCTTGGACCAGCCTACATACATAGCCAAAGAAATAAAACATCTCAGGTATTAGAAAATAATACCTTACTCTTGATCCCTTAGTTTGTCAGCAAGAGTGTACAAACATGAAAGCTTATGAATTTGAATGGTGATTCGGGTTGGAATAAGCCGTCCTTGAGCCATCTCTCTGGCTTGAATTCTTCAGCATCTTGACCCCAAATGTAAGTCATCCTACCCATTGCATAGGCTATGTAGTAGATATTATCCCCTTTGCTCACTCTATGTCCATCTGGAAGAACGTCATCATTTTCTGCACACCTCATGTCCTTTGGGAGGACCAAGAAAGATTAAGAAAAATCTTAAAATGTTCACTCACAGAAGAGTCTCTTAAAGACTGGTTATTTTACCACAGGCACAGGAGGGTAGAGCCTCAAGGTCTCAGACAAGGCTGCATGGAGGTAGTGCATCTCATCAAGAGCCTCTTCGTTAATACTTTCAACGAAACCATTTACATCGGTCGTTTTCTCGTGACTAAATGTCACATCTCTGATTTCTTGTACGATTTTCTCCTGAACAAGTGGGTTTTTGCAGAGCATGTACAAGAACCAAGAGAGTAGTGCAGCGGTTGTGTCCTTACCAGCAATCATGAAGTTCAGAATTATATCCCTCAGGTACTTATCATTCATGTTCTCCGGATCTTTCTCACTCTCCACTAGGAATCTCGATAGTATGTCCTCTCTAACAACCTAAACATTTTTCAAAAGGTTTAACCAACAGTAAATGCAATCTTTAACAAGATAAAGCTTAATAGAACTACTCACAGTGTTCTGTTCCTTAGCAAGCTCTTTCCTTTTAGTGGTAATGAGACTATAGACAAATTTATCTATAGTAGCAATGCTCTTCTTGAGCTTAGATTGTGATCCAATGTTGAAAAACCATTTCAGCTTCCAAAGAGGATCGATGAATCTGGAACTAGTTGCAACGTTACCTTCATCAAAAGCTTCCATAAACTCTTGCCCTTCTTTGCTAAACCCATCCAAACATTTTAACTCCACACCAAACCCAACTTTAAAGATGGAGTCCAGTGTACATCTCATCAACAAATCCTACATCAATACAAAACGGCATCCTTGAGTTTCCAAATTTGGAAATAATGAGTCTTGTTTTGTTTCGAAACTTACTTGAGCATCAAAAGCTTTTCCAGAGAGAGCAAACTCCGAGACAAAACCAACAAGCTTAGATGCATTTCTCCTAAAAACAGAGCAGCTAAAATCTCTTAAAACTCTAGTAGAGAACTCAAAGCTCGAAAGCTTCCTCTGTTGTCTCCATTTCTCTCCATCAACAGCAAAGATCCCATGTCCTAGAAGATCCGCCATATTCTCTCTACTACTGTGTCCTTTACTATAGTTATCGAATCTTGTCTTGAGAATATGCTCCACGTTACGAGGATCTGCAGTTAATATCTCGCTCTGTCCTGGACTCAAAAACCTGTAAGTCGGCTTCTCTCTCGCGATCTCTGTCTCGTAATCGTATAACTCGTCGCTGTGGAAGAGAAGATCAAAGACCGTGGCATGCACTGGAGCATATCTCTTGTCGTTTCTTGATTTCCCGGTAAAGATTCTGATCATAAGATAGATAGTGAAACACAAAACGATGAAGATCGTTGTTGCTACTGTAATAGCTATGCTCGTCAAAATCTCCATTTTCTTTTCTTACTTCGAAGTCAACGATAGTATCTGAAAGTACAAAGAGACAAAAGGTACCGTAGAGAATAAAATATTTAACGGCGAAGAAGATGATCGAAAACAAAACAAAACTGGGCCACCGATAAAATATCATTGGGCCTAAGATTATATATGTATAGGCCTTGTAAAGCCCATTAGAACCTTCTTTCTACGTAGAGGGTTAAAGACTTGACCGTGTGTTGTTTGGTTTGTTCATCGTTTGCGTATTTCCCAGTTCATAAGATTTCATCAAATTTCTTCAATTCGCTGGATTTGATTTCGATTTTGATTCGAATCTTCTCGACATGAGTTATATATACGAGCACAACATGGTGCGTGAAACCAATTTTGCCTTCTTGATGTTTTTTTGTTTTTTGTTTGATTAAACTCGGAAGTGATGATCGATTTTATTGTTTATTGCTTAGATATGAGTTTCCTCAGAGGTATAATTGATTCGTTTAGCTCTATTCTCAACGAAGAATCTAAGAAAGATCCTAGTGTTTCATCATCATCAACTTCTTCTGAGTCCATGAATGGTATCGATGGAGTTCCGGTTACTAACGAACGAATTGCGTATAAGCTTAAAGGATACTTCGATTTAGCGAAAGAGGAAATCGCTAAAGGGGTTAGAGCAGAAGAGTGGGGTTTACATGATGATGCTCTTCTTCATTATAGAAATGCTCAAAGGATCATGAATGAAGCTACTTCTACTCCTTCTCCTTCGTATATTAGTTCCAGGTTTTGATAAGTTTGTTTTGACTTATATATGTTATGTTGAAAAATAAAGTTGTAGTGATGATGATTTGTTGAATGATATGGTAGTGAAAAGGAGAAGGTGAGATCGTACCGAGAGAAGATTTCAAATTGGCAAAATCAAGTATCTGAGAGATTGCAAGCTTTGGGTAAGCGTACAGGTGATAAAGTTTTAAATTTTTGACCTTTTTTGCATATTAATATGAAGAAGCACAAGTGAATTCACACTAATGGTTGTTTGTTTTACTTGTTTCTGTCATCAATGGTGTTCATATTTTAGGTGTTGGAATGTCTGAGAATAAGGTAATGTATTGCTTCTTTTTTGTTCATAAATGTTGGAAGGAGAATGTGATGTTTGTAGATTATTAGTGATATGTTTCTGTATTGGTATTGATTGCTTAACATAATTCATTTTTAAGGCATTAATTGTATACTTCAATTCTTTTTTTGATTCTTTGTTATGTAGAGGACGGTGGCATATCCTTCTTCAGCTTCAGTTTCCTCTACAGCGTCAAGGTATAGGAAAACTTTATCGCAAAAGACTCCGGTTGCCAGAGGTGGCGTTGCAACGCCAAGGAACCCTAAAGATGCTGCTGCAAGCCCAAAACCTGTGAAAGAATCTGGAAATGTCTATGATGATAAGTTGGTTGAGATGATAAATACAACAATAGTGGATAGAAGCCCATCTGTGAAATGGGATGATGTCGGTGAGTGTCAATGTTATGCTCTTCTTCTTGTTTTTCCTTTTCGGCGCAGTATGTGGAAACAAGCTTATGCTTAATTATTGCAGCTGGACTTAATGGAGCTAAACAAGCTTTGTTGGAGATGGTAATTTTACCGGCAAAACGAAGAGATTTGTTCACTGGTCTCCGAAGACCAGCGAGAGGTAACATTTCAAGCTTGGTTTCTTCTTTATCTTCTCCATTGCCGTCCTTGGTAAAGTAACTTCTTTGTTAGGTCTGCTTCTCTTTGGGCCACCTGGCAATGGGAAAACAATGCTTGCCAAGGCAGTCGCTTCTGAGTCACAGGCAACATTTTTCAATGTCTCAGCATCTTCTTTGACATCAAAATGGGTGTGTGCTTATTCTGTCACTGTACTGTCTTTTGTAATAACTAACAAGGCTTGTTGAATTTATTTGTCAATTCGAATAGACAAACTGACTTTACTGTATTGATTCAGGTGGGTGAGGCTGAAAAGCTAGTTAAAACGCTGTTTCAAGTTGCAATATCCAGACAACCGTCTGTTATATTTATGGATGAAGTATGCACACTTTTTCCTTTTTCTGTCTTATATGGGAAGAACTACTCTTACCAGAGTTCTAGATAATACCATATAAGTTGTATTTGACTGAAGACCTAAAGATCCCTGAAAAAGGATCTTTTTCATATCAACATATTGTCACTTGGAGATCTGAATATGTTTTTGCTCTGGTTATCAGATAGATAGTATAATGTCAACAAGGTCAACCAGTGAGAATGAAGCAAGCAGAAGGCTGAAATCAGAATTTCTTATCCAGTTTGATGGTGTGACTTCTAATCCTGATGATTTGGTGATTATCATTGGTATGATTTCTGCTAAATCAGTCCACATCAAACTCAATCTTCATTCTGTTTAACATCTCGGAGTATCAGTTTACATATAGTCTGTTTTCCTTTCCTAAAAATTTACTTTGATGTAATGTTTTGCAGGAGCTACTAACAAGCCACAGGAGTTGGATGATGCAGTGCTTAGGAGATTGGTAAGAACATTATTGTCATCAGAATTTTTCTTGTCCACCAATTGCTAGGAAAGTATCTGGTTATATGATTTGATTTTATCACTTTGTTAGGTGAAGAGAATATATGTACCATTGCCGGATTCCAACGTCAGAAAACTACTTTTTAAAACTAAATTAAAGTGCCAGCCTCACTCGTTATCCGATGGCGACATTGATAAAATCGTCAAAGAAACCGAAGGCAAGCTCTATAGACTTTGTATAAAAAAACACAGATTCATAAGTCAAGTAACTGATAAGCGTAAGCTATCCCTATGTTACAGGATACTCAGGAAGCGATCTCCAAGCATTGTGTGAAGAAGCTGCAATGATGCCAATCAGAGAACTCGGTGCAAATATTCTAACGATCCAAGCAAATAAAGTACTAAATTTCTCAGTCTCTCAAATTAATGTTGAAGTGTGTTTGAGTTTAAAAGGTTTGATCAACAGATGTGTCCATGTAACAGGTAAGATCTCTACGATATGATGATTTTCGGAAATCAATGGCAGTGATCAGACCAAGCTTGAGTAAAAGCAAATGGGAAGAGCTTGAACGTTGGAACTCAGAGTTTGGCTCTAATTGAATTTCTTCTTGGATTGTTTGTTTCTGTTGTAAATCTTAGGTAGTTGTACTTTTTTTTTTTTTTTTNT
>Ga0041059_1000516_pt1 | contig 29388 bp, 23 predicted proteins | sample AraColnosormetaG_FD_56232 | JGI IMG/M metagenome (GOLD analysis project Ga0041059, IMG submission 56232) | Arabidopsis roots microbial communities from North Carolina, USA - Col MF nosort | ecosystem: Host-associated > Plants > Roots > Unclassified | place: USA: North Carolina | collected... | reverse complement strand
CACAACAAAACCAAAAAAAAAAAAAGAGAAGAAGAATTAGCTTACGTGTTCATCACATCTGCATTACGCGCAAACGAAACAGATTCAAATTCTCCGGCGAAGTTTTCTTATTCATCAATCAATCTCTGGATTCATCAATCATGCCAGAGATCGAGATTGCCGCCGGCAGCGGCGACAACAACGACGCCTTATTCGGTAAATATGAGCTCGGAAAGCTTCTCGGATGCGGCGCATTCGCCAAAGTCTTCCACGCACGTGATCGTCGTACCGGCCAAAGCGTCGCCGTGAAAATCCTCAACAAGAAAAAACTCCTCACAAATCCAGCTCTAGCCAACAACATCAAACGCGAGATCTCAATCATGAGAAGATTATCTCATCCAAACATCGTCAAGCTCCACGAAGTAATGGCGACAAAATCAAAGATCTTCTTCGCAATGGAGTTTGTTAAAGGAGGAGAACTATTCAACAAAATCTCAAAACATGGACGTCTTAGCGAAGATTTAAGCCGGAGATATTTCCAGCAACTGATCTCCGCCGTTGGTTATTGCCACGCTCGCGGTGTTTACCACCGCGATCTCAAACCAGAGAATCTATTAATAGACGAAAACGGAAACTTAAAAGTTTCCGATTTCGGTCTAAGCGCGTTAACGGATCAGATCCGACCCGATGGGTTGTTACATACCTTGTGTGGTACTCCGGCGTACGTTGCGCCGGAGATTCTATCTAAAAAAGGATATGAAGGTGCTAAAGTTGATGTATGGTCTTGTGGAATCGTCTTGTTCGTTCTCGTCGCCGGTTATTTACCGTTTAACGATCCGAATGTGATGAATATGTATAAGAAGATTTATAAAGGAGAGTATCGTTTTCCTCGTTGGATGTCTCCAGATCTGAAACGATTCGTTTCTCGTCTTTTAGATATTAATCCTGAGACTAGAATCACCATTGATGAGATTTTGAAAGATCCTTGGTTTGTTAGAGGAGGTTTTAAACAGATCAAGTTCCACGATGACGAGATCGAAGATCAGAAAGTGGAATCGTCACTAGAAGCTGTGAAGAGTTTAAACGCGTTTGATTTGATTTCTTACTCGTCGGGATTGGATTTGTCGGGATTGTTTGCTGGTTGTAGTAATTCGAGTGGTGAATCGGAGAGGTTTTTATCGGAAAAGTCGCCGGAGATGTTGGCGGAGGAAGTGGAGGGGTTTGCGAGAGAGGAGAATCTGAGGATGAAGAAGAAGAAGGAGGAAGAGTATGGGTTTGAGATGGAGGGGCAAAATGGGAAATTTGGTATCGGGATTTGTATTTCGCGGTTGAATGATTTGCTTGTGGTGGTGGAGGCACGGCGGAGAGGTGGTGATGGTGATTGTTATAAGGAGATGTGGAATGGTAAACTCAGGGTTCAACTTATTCGCGTTTGCGATCAGACGTCGTCAACAAACGCGGCTATTTAAAAGAACGCTATGAAGTTTTCTACCGTGCTTTCAATTTTAAAACGCCAATCGCGTTTCGTTGGTTGGATTTGGTTTCTACTACTTTTGTTTCGGAATTAAAAACAGAGAAAAAATAATAAAAATTAATGTATGTATTTAAATACTGTACCAAATTGTAGGTATCTATTTTGTGCTTTTTGATCAATGTGTTACTATGTACAACAACAAGTCTAAAATTGCATTTGTAGATACTTCACTCTTTTGTATAATGTAGAAAATGTTCTTCTATTTATAGTTTGGATTTTCCAATTTTACACATTTGTACATAACTACTTTTTAAAATCAACCATGCAAATTGTATTAAGTTAAAGTGCATGATAACCAAATCAGATTAATAACCAATGAATTGAAAATAAAAAGTAGATAAATTACTAAAATAAAATAATCTCTAAATCGCATAAACTCATCTAAACTCTCAAAAATCCATACATTACACATTTTTTTTTTTTTCAAAAAGGCTTTCAATTCTATACATTTTTCTGCTTATCAAATATGGCTTCTTCACTTTAATATTTATGTATAGAATTGAAAGCATTTTTGAAAGAAAAACTTTGTGTAATGTATTATTGAACAAATGAAATGATTGAAATGGGAGTTCCACATCCAGTGAAGAAAAAGCATTAAAAAGTATGTATAGAATCAGGGAACTTCAAAAATTGAAATCTGCAGCTTTATAAAAAGAAAAGCTATTATTGTCTACTTGATTGGATATTACAACTCAAAACGAGTGAAGGTTAAGGAATCATTATCATTATTAAAGCATCATCATAAGCACCAGCCTTTTGTTATTCTTCTCATCATTTGTTTGGCCAATTTAAAATTTTAATTAATATCATCTCACCATAGTTTCTGCCCACCTTTTGGTTTTAGGTGCAAATGGAAAAACTCTGGCAAATTAGGTTGTTTGGTGTGAATTAGGAAAGTAGAATGCTTATTGAATATTCTTGACTATATCTAAACTCTCTTTATTCACTTGGGTGATTTCCTCATAAAAATATTATTGTACCAAACTCTCTGAAATCAAAGTTTACTATATAGCTAAAATAAAAACCAAAAACTCTACTAAACCAAAGTTAAGAATAAATTCTTTATTAGAGACAAACTCAAAATTGAAAACCATCATTTATTGTATCTGAAAAGTAAAAAGAAAAAGAGGATATAATATGAGGAGAGATTATTTGAAAGCTGAAATTTTAGTTGCGGTAAAATTTGACATAAGTGAGCAAATTTTATAAGCTCTAAAATCAATAGGAGACCTATCACGGTATCACTATCATGATGGGTAACAATGTCATGTGAACCAAGTAAAACAAAATACAGTATAGGAAATGAATTATAAAAAATTGGGCCATTATAAAATTGGGTCATTGAATACAGTGGGCCTTAATCATACATTTCGGCCCATTCTCATCCTTAAGAGATAAAACGGATTTTTTAGTGTAATAATCTGTCGTCTTCAACGGTCGAATTGAATCCAAGAGATATGAGAGAGAAAAGGGGAAATCGGAAAGCCCTAGATCCCGTCGGTGAGGATGGAGTCACCGGAAAAGATGGAAAAGGCTTCTTCGCCTGTTATCTCTTGACCTCTCTTAGCCCTCGTCATAAGGGTCAAACCTATATCGGGTACTTGTTTCTCTCATCTCTGATTTTGGAATTGAAGATTCTGTTGGATCAAATTCGATTGAGAAAGGATTTACATTTTCTGGGTTTATCTGATTGAATACTTAAATTTGATCAAATAGGAGATTTTGAGTGTTTAATAATCAGACTATGAGATGTTTAGTGATTGATTGCATAAACTGGGTTTGGTTGGTAGGTTCACTGTAAACCCGAGGCGGAGAATAAGGCAGCACAATGGAGAGATCACTAGTGGTGCTTGGAGAACAAAGAAGAAACGTCCATGGGAAATGGTTCTCTGTATCTATGGTTTCCCCACCAATGTCTCTGCCCTTCAGGTCCTTTTGCTACCCTAAAGCAAAAGATTCCTTGCCAAAAGATTCTGTTTTTACTTCTTTTGTTCTCCAGTTGTGGCCTCGCTCTTGAATGTTTTGCTAACGTAAAAAAAACCTTTTTGCAGTTTGAATGGGCTTGGCAGCATCCGAGAGAATCGGTTGCAGTTAGAGAAGCTGCTGCGGCTTTCAAATCCTTCTCTGGGGTTGCTAGTAAGATCAAGCTTGTATATACAATGTTAAATCTTCCAGCTTGGAATAGGTAAGGAAGCTTCTTGTTGTTGTTGCTATGCTTTGGTATCCATTTTCTTATAACTTATATGTCTCTTTGTGTCTTGTTGATCAGTTTGAACCTCACGGTTAATTATTTCTCGTCAAAGTATGCACACCACGGTGGTAAATCTCCAAGTTTACCTTTACATATGAAAGTTCAAGTTTGTGCTATGGAGGATCTTCAGTATTTCACAAAGGTAGATGACAGTTCTCAACCCGAAGATGAAGAGAGTCCCGAGGTTAATGAAGAGGATGATGATGATGATGATGATGATAGTAGCAACCTAAGCCAGCCTGGGAATTCAAATACAAGCTCATCGGATGACCGGCATTTTGAAAAAGCGAAAGAACCTGTAACTGTATTTGATGAAGAAGACAGATTAGCAAATTTCAGTGGTTTTGGCTTATTAGATGAAGAAGAGACTGTTGAAGATGAAGTATCACATATCACTGTTGGATCCATTAGAGCTACTGAGAAAGAACCCGAGACTGTATTCAATGACAGATTAGCAAGTTTCACTTGTTTTGGCTTAGTAGAGATTGTTGAAGATGAAGTATCACATGGAACTATAGGATCCACTGAAGCTATGGAGAAAGAGTGTAGGAAAAGAAGGAACCATATCACCTCAACGACGACTGAGGTTGATGTAGAGGTGATAGATCTGATGACTCCATCACCAAGCTGCAGAGCTGGATCATCTATGAAGAGACGAAGAGTTTCTGAGTTTATAGATTTGACTATGTCTCCTAATTTCATAGAGTCGTAGAAGTAATACACGAGAATTTGTGTGAAAATCAAAATCAACTTTGTTGTAATTTTCTTTTATATCTAATAAAAGATTTCAAACCTTTTGAATCTGAGTCTCTCATCTTCTTCCAAGAGCCTATTCATGAATCGTTTTTTCGTAATTTCTAACTTACGTCGCAAAACTTAGGTTCTTAAACGACACTTAATTTAAAACGGGGGAGTATGTATTTTGTGTTAGTGTATATCTGTTGTCACTTTATGATTTCAAAAGTATAATGAATATTGTTGTTGATTAAGAAAGAAAAATCCATATTGTTAGTCTCCAAATCTCCATTATTGCGTAATCTAAAGTTACTTAGTGGTGCTTTCTAGTTTCTAGTTGCACCAATTAAGATTCACCTCAACTTTTGGTTCTCAACAGAATTGACACAACTTCTGCGAATACATGTTATAACAAGGCAACAAACCCTTTCGTAATAATACTATTTCATAATTATTTTAGTTCCAAGATATATGTCCACATGAACATCAACATTTACACTTGAGAAAAGGAAAATTCGTTTACCGATTATCGAAGAGTGTGAAATTGATGAGATCGGCAGTGTCCACATGTTCTCGATGTTGATTGTTGACTTTATATTTTTGTTCAGTCATGCATATCAAAACGTGAGCGTACTTGACACTAGAGAAAAAGAAAATTAGCACGAACAATAGTTTTGCAATCATGGTCAATGATTTAAACTATAAACTAGTTAAGCATTTAATTTGGGGTTTTAGATGTAAACATCCTTCACGTGCAATCACATGTCCAATAGTATGCATTTCTTTCTTCTTTTGTAACCATTGTCTTTTGTATATATATCGTGTTAGATTTTTTCTACAGCTTGACATATTTCACATTTAGTAGCAACTAACACGTGAAGAGGTTGACCAAAGATAAAACAACGAAAAAAGTTCGTTGTCGCCCATTTTAACATATAAAATGAGTAATATTTATAGCACCAAAATTAGTCTTTTTAAGGATTAAAATTTATTTTCTACGGGTACTATTGCTAGTTGCTACGTTTAAACCATAATCTGATTGAGTCTGATCAAATCGGTATGGTTCATCGTGATTGTAGAAACCTTGTGCTTGCTCAAATACAAGGACTGGTACAATTGCGCAATGTTTTGTTTAAGTTTTTTTTTTTAATCTTCAACTAACTTTCTTTAACCACCTACTCTAATGTTTATATATATTATGAATGTTTTGATCGTGGGTCGACCTTATTTAAATTAAATCACCAAAAAAGCTATATTATTATGGTCTTCTTCAACCACATATCTTTTAGTATCGATTGTTGTATTTTTTAGTAACAACATGCAATATACAATAACAAAAGTTACAAAACTTACATATATAAACCATTAAGCTACAAAATTTTGGTCCGATACTACTTATGATCTGTTCCAAATCTCGAGCTTACTCATAACTCGAATATTGATAATTAATACCTTAACGTACAAGAGCAGGACAGTAAGACTTCTTTAAACATATAGTATACAATATAATTAAGTATAGAAGTCTATAGATTTTCCCTTTTAAATAAAGAAAGATCATTTAATTCACCCTAATGACTCTCCTTATTAAAGAAACTCTTCTTCTTCTTCCTTGCTTCTCTTCCTCCTCCTCCTCCATTGATACTCTAAAATAAACTTATAAATAGCATGCGTGAATGTCCCGAGAAAGGTAAAACTAAATCAACATATATACATCTATTTACGATCTTTTTGATTGATAAATCAAATCGGTGGTGGTGAAAATGATTGGAAACAACAGGGAAGGATTTGGAGAGTACTACGAGACCGTCAAGAAGATAAAGAAAGATCCAGCCTTCGAGACAACGACGGATCATGCCGTGATGGGAATCAGGAGACATGTGGCGGTGCCTCCGGGGACAACGTTGAACACCGTAACACCATGCGCCGCTTGTAAGCTCCTCCGCCGTCGTTGTGCGGAGGAGTGTCCTTTCTCGCCTTACTTCTCGCCGCATGAACCTCACAAGTTCGCTGCCGTTCATAAAGTCTTTGGTGCAAGCAACGTCTCCAAGATGCTTCTGGTACACATATTTTCTACATTAATGAATATTTATTTTCTTTTCTTAGTTAAGGTTTCTTAATTTGATTACTCTTTTGATATCGTATTTGATTAATCTGAATATATAGTTGAACGGATCTACCATTTTTGATATTTGACTCTTTCCAAATATATTCAAAACATATATTTATCCCATTTGTTATAGTCGAGGTGGTTTATCTAACTAGTATAGGTAGAAATTCATTATCCTAAGATGCACATACATACTAAGATTGAGTATTGGTAAGTTATTTACTTTTCGTACATAATATTTGATTGAGCTATATGTATATTAACTTATGGAATAAGAAAATGTTGTAGGAAGTGGGAGAGAGCCAAAGAGGAGACGCAGCAAATAGTTTAGTATACGAAGCAAACCTAAGACTTAGAGATCCAATCTACGGTTGCATGGGAGCAATCTCAGCTCTTCAACACCACATTCAGTCTCTTCAATCCGAACTCACGACCGTCCGTACGGAAATCCTACGCCACAAATACCAAGAAGCCACCACCATCACTTCTCTCCAAAACAACTTCAACAGCACTACAACAACTTCATCAGTGAGTTGTGATCAGCATGCTCTCGCCTCGGCGATTCTCCTCCCACCACCACCGCCACCACCTCCTACTCCACGACCACCAAGGTTGTTGTCCTCTCAGCCAGCTCCACCGCCTACGCCACCCGTTTCTTTGCCATCTCCGTCCATGGTTGTGTCGTCCTCTTCATCTTCTAATTCATCTGCCACCAATTCTATGTATAATCCTCCTCCATCTTCGACGGCTGGATATAGCAATTCTCTGTCCAGTGATAATAATGTTCATTACTTTGATTAAATCAGAATTCTGTGTTCCTTAATTTTTTTAAAATACTATTATAGCCCTTATTATAAGCTACGAGATTGAATGGTGATCCATGTTAAAGATAGGGTTTTCAACTTTTGATTTATTTTATTTTTCATATTGATTAATGGGTTCCATTACCATACTAACGTACGTAAATACAATGGTAAAGAATCTTAGTATCATGAGGGTATTACTCATGACTCATATGACAATTTTAGTAACCAACACGAAGTTGAAAAAACATTTACACAAAATAACACAATTCCACATTAAATCAGAATCAGAAATCTAACATATTGTTAGTCCTGAAAATTGAGAAATTCTACTAATGAAATTATGAGCTTATAATTATTAAATTACATGAGAATTAACATTAAATGGAGGCGTTGACTAAACATATAAATTTGGCAACGAGCATTCCCACGTACCTCTAATTGTCATTAATATATAAATATTAAATATAGTTTTTAATTAAAGGTATTAATTGATCAATTAATTAATCATAACCCAAACAGAATCTATTTATATCCCATAACAGAGTTCCAGAGTCACCACATGACGCAATTACATACATATAGTACTAGTATTTCTTGATTACACAGTGTCCCACAAGCTCTTAATAATTTACATTAATGTTTCTTAATCTCAACCATTACCTACAGGCTACAGCTCATGTTTTGCTTGTTAACATACACAATGTATTCTATATACATGTATGCAGTATGTATATATTTTCTTAGATTTTTATAAATACTATTTTGTAATTCTGCTATATAAAAGTATAATATATGATATATCCATCAATGTATAACTAAAATTTGTTACGAAAAAAATCTTTTAAAAAACACTAGAAGTTTTTTTTTTAAAAAGACTTAACAATAAAACTTTGTAGATTTTAGTGAGATTCACTGAAGATCAAACGATTTTCAGTTTTTTTTAAAAGAAATTAGTAAAAGTTTGGTACTGAGAAAATGTAGCTCTTAAAAAAAAAGAGAGAGGATTGGATTCACCATTCACAAAATGGTAAAAATACTAAAACTAAAGTGAAAGAGAGAAAGCAATATTTTCTTCTTAACACATCTAATTGCACAAATACATGAAACAACAATTATTAATCTTCTTAACTCTAAACAACAATTTTATCTTTTAAAATATGATTTTTAAGATTATCAAACTTTGATACAACTAGTTAATAACTCTACTTCACATTGCTCGTTAGCGAATCTACTCACAAATATTCAGTTTTGGGCAGCAAAATTCAGTAACATTCAATTTAAATTCATCAAGAGGGAGGGCAATAAGATAACACATGATTTGGCGAAATTTGGTTGTAATTCATCTTGTTTTTATTCTGATTCTAGAACTCTTCCTAGTTGGCTTCAAAAACATCACTGTAACAACTCTATTTAATCAATGAATTTGTTTTGACGTAAAAAATAAATAAATATGATTTTAAAGATAATTAGTAGTATTTAAGACGAAATGCGTGACGTTTCATGGAATCAAAACGGCGCGTAGTGCAACAAGTATATGGTTAACTGATACGCCACGAAATAGTCGGGGATAACTAATTCAATCGTTACCGAACCAATTCACCGGCGAGAGAGAATGAATACGCCGATGTCACTCTCGGCGGCGCGTGGCCGTATGCTACCTTTTTTAGAGAAGGAGAAATCAGAAGAAGAGTCTGAAACTCTGGAATCGAGTCTCTTACAGCTAATCGACGACAATCGTCGATCATCGTTACAGCTCCGGGAAAAAACCGGTACGTAAATCGACCCATTCCTCAGCTAATTCTGATTCAAATAATCGAGAATGAAAAAGTGAGATTCACAGAGACACAAAATGGAAAACAGAGAGATCGAGAAAGGAAGCAATCAGGCACGCGGCGAGAACGGCGGATCTGCTAGTGAAGGCGGTGAACGGAGGAGTAGAGGAATGTTTCGTTAACGAGAAACGGATTGAGTCGGAGATTAGGAATCTTGCCATTACGGTGGCGAAATTCGGCAAACAAACGGATCAGTGGCTTGCCGTCACTCACGCCGTTAATAGCGCCGTAAAGGTTTCTGATCATCTCTATTTTCTACGAGTCTTCAAAATCACGTTTCGTCTTCTTTGTTTTGTTCAATGATGGATCTGTGTGTTGATTTTGTTAGGAAATTGGAGATTTTGAGAATTGGATGAAGACGATGGAGTTTGATTGTAAGAAAATCACTGCTGCAATTCGAAACATTCATGAAGATCAACAATAAGAGCAAGTTATTGTGATTCATTCACTTGTTGGTGTTTTTTGATAGAGAGTTCTTATAGCCATTGATGTTATATACCACTTCTTTAGTGTTTCTCTGTTTGAGTAGTGGAAATGATTGGATCAAAAGAGTTTGATAGTCTACTCAAAATAAAAACATGAACTACTCTTTTGGCCTTGTTGGGTTGTCTTTGTGAGTGTTACAAGATATTTTCTTCGTACTTCTCTTCTTCATAGGCTTGTTCTTTAGCCTGAGTAGGATTCATCATGTGCCTTATTATCAAGACAGACTCTCTCTTTTTGACCTCTTTTGCTGAGTGAGTGCGGTTAGGCTGATCTAGCTCGTCTGGTATCATACTCCCGACCTATGCCATAACATTCTTTTGTTTGTCAAAAGAATGACAACATCAAAAAGCATCTTCACCTATCAAAATGCAGCTGAGTTGTTTTCCTTTAACTACTTTTCAAATAACGTTCTTCAAACATGTTTTCAGCAAGCCGCAAGAGAAAATAAGCTATTTTTATGAGAAGAACTAAAACCACAGGGAGGCAAGTCACTATGACTTAAGATATATAATACATCATCAGAAAGTTTGAATGATAGTTAAGCCTCAGTTAGACCCACAACCTTTTCTGCGCGAGTATCTGCTAGGCAATGACATAGAAATGTAAGCTTTTAACTGTTAAGTGGCTCTCTTTTAACGACCATAAATGAGAAGCATAATCATGTGGAAACCAAATCAAGGTTAGTACCTTCAAAACATGTTTGAAAGAGAAGAGCTTAACGTAATCCAGTTTACAAAACGAAAAACTAACGAATATCACGAATAGTGAGTGTACAGCTTGGCAATTTCGAGAATTGGAATCTCAACCTAGATAATAAGGTAGAGAAGTTTAGATCTACGTAGGAATCAATTGTCAATATGAAATGTTCAGTTCTAAAAGACGATCCCAAAACGCGATCGTGCATAGGATATATAAAAAAAAAACTACACGTTGATATATAGTTCAGTTCCAACGTCCTGATGTTTTACAATATATATAACAAAACCGTGTTTTAAATTGACAAAACGGCACGTAGTTTGACAAAAGAAATCACCGGAGCTTTTATGTTAGCGCCGGTTCTAGAAACTTAGCCAAGTTTTATTTCTCATGGCAGTCTCGTTTCTACGAATTCCAATTCCATCGCGGGTCTTCTGGTACCCGACCCGACTTATTCGGGTCACACCAGCGTTATTACGATTCTCTTCCTCCGCCGCATTTCAGCCGTCTTCTACTTCACTCTCACCGCCTTCTTCCGACAACTTTCTCGCCGATAAATGGGAATCATATCGGAAGAAGAAGGTCGTCATTCGAATTGGATACGTGGGTACTGATTACAGAGGTAAGAATGTTTAGTTCCTGATTGGTTTTAATTATGAATTGAAGCATTCTTCTGTATAAAGTTTGTGACTTTGTTCTCCATTTTCAGGCTTACAGATTCAAAGAGACGACCCTTCTATCAAAAGTAAGTTTCAAGTCGTAAAGTTTGGATTTTTACTTTCTACAATGAATCTTAGCATAAACCCTAAACCCCAATTCTTCTGTTGGTTCCTGCAATTTCTTCTTTCGCTTGTACATCCCTGTAAGATCATGTTTTTATGTACACCTTGAATTTGTAGCTATTGAGGGTGAGTTGGAAGTTGCTATATACAAGGCAGGTGGGATTAGAGATAGTAACTATGGTGATCTTCATAAGATTGGTTGGGCTAGAAGTAGTCGAACTGATAAAGGAGTAAGCTTTTTTTTTCTTGCTCTGTTCCATAAGTAATGATTGTCTTCTGATGCATTGTGTATGTCTTGGATTGTTGTTTATTGATAAGTTGTTTTATAGGTTCATTCTTTGGCAACGTCAATATCGCTGAAAATGGAGATCCCTGAGACAGCGTGGAAGGATGATCCTCAAGGCACTGTTCTTGCTAAATGCATTAGCAAACACCTTCCTGAGAATATTAGAGTTTTCAGTGTTTTACCGTCAAATAGGTCAGTGAGAACTTTTATCATGTCCTGAGCTTGGTGCAATATGATTCTAGCATTTGATAGGTTGCAAGCTCATACTTAAATCATTTACAATTAAAAGCTTTGTATCTTCACAGGAGATTTGATCCTCGAAGAGAGTGTACGCTACGGAAATATTCTTACCTCCTCCCTGTTGATGTTCTTGGGATCAAGAATAGCTTTACTTCAGATGAGATTGACTATCACATTACGGATTTCAACGAAATTTTAAAAGAATTTGAGGTGAGGGTCTTTGCATCGTTTCTTTGGTTATCAGAGACTTCAAGTTTGTTACATTTTTGCTTCATTGGCCCTGCTTTTTTCCACTTGTAGGGTGAATATCCTTTCCATAACTATACACAGCGGTCACGGTACAGAAGGAAATCGGAACAAAAAATAAAGCAAAGAAACGGACGCCCTCCAAGAGAACCAAAATCAATCAAAGCATCAGAATCAGAGTTTAGAGAGGAGAACCACATAGAAATTGGAGAAGAAGAAGAAGAAAAAGAAGTGGATGGTGAATCTGATGAACATGTGGTTACTCCTGATTCTGATAATTCTCAGGTGTACAGTCGTGCAAAATGGCTGTACGAGCCAGATGAGACAGATAAGATTAGCGGTGCTCATTTCAGGAAAGTGTTTCGATGTCGTAGTGGAAAGCTAGAGAATTCACTTGGATTCGGCTTTGTGGAGATCTCCATATGGGGAGAATCATTCATGTTGCATCAGGTAATGTATATATAATGATACGGAAACATGGATTGCTTATAGTAAAGTAGCGTAACTAAATCAATTTCATTCTTATTTTTGTTTGGAAGCTAGATACGGAAGATGATTGGAACGGCCGTGGCAGTGAAGAGAGAGCTGCTTCCTAGAGACATCATAAGACTATCTCTGAACAAGTTCACAAGAATTGTCTTGCCACTGGCTCCATCTGAAGTACTGATCCTGAGAGGAAACAGTTTCGAAGTGCGTAGATTGCCTGAGAGGCCGGGGATGGAAGCAACAGGTGAATCAGAAGAAGTGGAGAAGGAGATAGAGGAGTTTTACAGAGCAGTGATGGTTCCACAGGTGAGTATATTCCTGGATTCTGAGAAATCTCCATGGAAAGAGTGGGTGGATCATTTGGATAGGAATGATGGTTTGATAGACGAGGAATTGGAAGATGTAAGGAAAGGTTGGGAGGAGTGGAAAGCTGCGAAGCCATGGATGAATTTGAAGAAGACAGAAGATGATGAAGAAGCATTGAGTTCTGTTTCAGTACCTATTCATCAAGCTCTATGAGAGAGTCTAACATTAGTTGCATCTACGTTTTGTGCACCTTGATTGAATGTTTTATGATTAATTGTTTCACTTACATTGAATATGAGAAAGTTTTATGAGAAGCATCTAAAGTTTCTTACATTGTTATGATTCAGATTAAGCCAAGTCTCTCAGTTTAAACGCAATGTTAACATATTTGTTTTTACATTTTACCTTTTACCTTAGAAAAATAGGAATACTTTTCTACCTTTTTGTTTGTAAATTGTAAAAGCAAACACAAAGTTCTCATAAGATTACTTGGTTCATTTGGAACAAGTAAACATGATTTCGTATACAAGTGGGTACATCTTTTTGAGTGGCTTGACAAATAACGTTTTTGATATACTACATTATACGTTTTTGATAGTTAAAAACATTGGAGATTTAAGGTGAAAAAAGGAACAATAATAATATTATTCAGAGTTTTATGAGATTTTGTCTATGTATGTAAAGTAAAGAAGTCGAACACACAGGTACATTTCTATGTATCCATGCTAAATTTGGTTGTCCTAAAAATGGAGAAAGAGACTTGTCGTTCCCAATGGCGTCATATCCGACGTCAATCATGCGTCAGATTTGTTTTAGTTTGTATCATAAGATATCAAAATCACAATCAATTAAGTAGGGAAGTTAGCAATGAGTAAATGTTGGGGTTACACAATACATGACAAGAAGACGTGTAATCATTCATTGTATGTTTCTTTTTTAACTTTGCTTCGTAACGTTTCTCTCAGTCACACTCTTCGTTTTGATTAAATCCTTTGACGATGCAGCAAATCTTCGTCTCAACATGTCGTCGTCATGATCATTAAATACGAATTTTATTGGAATTTATTGTCTTTGGACTCTTGGCTTCATACGATAAGTTGTAGAACATTCTTTGAACTTCTTTCCACTTTTAGAAAAAGAAAAGAAGGTTTCAAATTTTATTTTTGTTTTTAGATAAATCTTCGTCAGTCTAAAAAACAAAAGGAGAAAAATAGATTATAATAAACTGTTTTTAAGATATATTAATAAAATAAAAAGATTAAAAAAAACGATTGACAAAGCGATCCAAACAATTCGATCCAAAATAAGTTAGAAAGTAACTGATTTACTTCATGATTAGGTATATTAAAAAAGGTTGTGTACCCTATGCAAAAAATGTAATATTGGGAATATTGTTTGTTAGATTATATTAATATGAGAGTAAAGTTAAATGAAAACTAAGCGTAGTCCAATACAAAACACCCATTAGATACAGAGATCAATCATCTCTATAGGGCCATAATTTTTTGTCATGTCAATTCCAAGAAATACAATATTGTTTAATTGATGAATTTCGTAATGTTTGATGGCTTAAGCCTTAATCCAGCCTCGAATCTGAGCATCCACAAAGTTGCCAATGTAATTGTAGGCAGCTTCCGAGGGATGAATTGAGTCCCAAAACAAGTGATCGGAGTGATTCGGACAAGTCTTTGTAAGGGGATTGCACATGAATGTTGTTTCCAAGTATCCTGTTCCGCAACATCCTTTCTTAGTCTCCTTGAATCCTGTTTTCATGTGTACAACAATGAGTATCTATTGCATAAATTATTAAGATTGAGATTTAGATAACTTGCGTTACAAGGAAGAAATGGTATATACCGTATTTACTAGGGTTTTGGATCATGTCCATCAATGGGTCGTAGACGTTGGCGTAAAGGAAATTGCTTCCCGGTAGAGACGCTTGGATCTCAGGCAGTTTCTTTACTAGTTTCTGATTGTACAAAACGGAGTCTTTGTTTTCTTGTTCCACACAAAATCTCAAAATGTTTCTCATTTTCGCGGTCATTTGGATTGGTAAACATCCCATTGGTGGTAACCCTCCGACCACAATATTTCGGCAACCTAAACTATAAAGCTCCTGCACACATAAGGAACAAAAAAAAGATTCGAGAGTCAACACGTACGACATATATAAGAAAATTACTCAAAGAAATATCAACTACGTACTAGTCTTAGTCTCTTAGACCTAAAGAAACAAAATAATGTATATGAGATTTTTACCCGGACAAAACCGTCAAGCCTCTTGAGGATAAACTCTTGGTAACCATGGATAGTAGGATACTCAAGACGCCTCGTGGGGATATCATAAAAGTTCAAGATGAAATCGTTAGGCCCTGCGCTTATGACCACTAAAGCGTTGTTAATGATCTCCATTGCTTTCTTGTCTCCTACGATACCTTTGAGACGAGCAATATAATTCTTAAACATGCTTGGCTGTTGTGAGACCGGGATTGCTTTGCTCGAGAGTGAGCTCCGGTCATCGTAGCCCGCACCCGCGGATGCGAAAGAGACGCCAGTGACAATGTCTTGGTGGGAGATGTTTGGTTGTAGAAACGGAGGAACCAACTCTTTGATGTTGAGTTTGGAAGCAATGACGTCAGAGATTACTTTTCCATTTGAATATCTTCCGTTAGCTTCATGGCCCGGTAGATCAACGCCGTAAGGGAGATGCTTAGCCTTGAAGATGGTTTGTGAATGGTAGTTGTTGTTGCCTGTGTCTACGGTTGAGTCACCGAAGATTAGAATCGCTGGGAAAAGCGGCTGCGTTGTGGCGTTTGCAGCCACATTGCAAGAGACGAGGAGTGTTGCGACAAAGAGACCAAACACTATGGTTTTAGATGTAGACATTGTGATAATTAATTTGATTTGTTGTTTTTATTTCTTGTTTCACAATTTATAAGGACAACTTTTGACTTTTGTAGGAGTGAGTTGGTTTTTGAACCATACTGGTTCTCTTATTTTGTAAGTTTGTTCTTCTTGAAATATAACAAAAGATAAAAAGAAAAAACAAGATCTAAATAAAGATATAACTATAGTATGGTCAAAAACAGAAGAAATTGAAACTAAATTTGTAAAAAAAAAGTAGATAAATTTTTGTTGGTCAATTAGTTTGAAAAGGGTTTTATGTCCATCAGCATATTGAAAATACAAAAATATTTTTGTAATAAATAACATTTTATTAAAAACAATGCATTAAGTAAATCAATGAATATAACGTTTCTTATCTTAAACTACTATTAATTTTGTATTTTTTTTATGTTAAGACAAATAATGCTAATTAATCTGAGCCATGAACTACATATTTGGCAAAGTCATTTTACCTCCTTGGAGACGGATTGTACGGACGTGATTCAAATAAACTATTCATGTTGAAAATTGGCCATAAACACTTGAAATCATGATGTTTATAAAATATTTATTTTATACCTACTAGTTTACTACAATGGGTCAAGATGTTATATGCTAGTAGTCATGTACATGTTAAGGACCGTTTGCAATTGGGTTATTTTTCTTAAAGAATTTTGTTATTGTTTTAAAAGGCTCTCTGAGTCTAGACTACGTTAACCAACATGTAAAAGTACTAACCAATTCAAATTAAGATACATAATATCTTGTTTAAAATTGGCCGGGCCTCCTCAGTAGCCACGTATGGTGTCATTTATTGTAAGTTGTTCCGTGGACTTAACCACTGATCATGACAACAAATTTAAAAGAATGATATATTTATCTATCTCCAAGTTATTTACACCAGGTTTAATACTATGAAAATTATCCTTTCTTAATTTCAAAATGTTATTTTTATCATTGTTTGTGTATCTAGATTATACTAACAATTGGATACTTGGATTTTAACGTTCACTGAAAATGTTTTGTGGCATAAATTGTATATAGGTATGAAGTTCAAATCTTAAATGCTGCGTAAATCATGCATGTCTTGATCTCGACCATATATTGGTTTAGTTCTCCTTTGTGGGTGAAAACGTTCACGTCGTCACTCTCGCAAAACCGACGTATGTCTAATAATCACTTACCAATAAAAAAATATCTGGACATCATAAAGTAATGAAAAGAATTGATTTAGGTGAAAGTTTATTGATTGTTGTTGGGGTCCCATAAAACCTGGTTCACATTACAATTAAAATTAGTTAAATAATAACCCACGTTCGAACCAACAAGAACACCAACTACGTACGTACCAACAGAATATTATGTAGGCATATATTAATAAGACTCTCCCGAAATTTCGTCAAGTCCTTTTTTCCATTAATAATCAAACAAAGTCGTTTTAAATTCTCCAGCATTCATAAATGATCTAGCTTAATTCAGCCAAAAACAAAAACAAAATTTGATTTGCTCTCAAACATTATTAAGAATACATTTCACTATTTCTTAAATAAATAAATAAAACCATGATTAAGAATAATAATTAAAAAGGATCTTTATAAAAATTTCGATCAATAATAATTCAATGCATATATGCTTTTGTTACTATATCTAGTTTTTACATCCTCTACTAGTCTATATACACAAAAACCTGACCGTCGGTTACACTTTAACCGGTTTCCATAGGTTAAATAAAAATCTACGGATGTACCAAAAAAATTGCGTTGCTTGATACCAACGGAAAATGTGCTACGGTTTGCCATCAAAACTTCTTGTTGTTGGTTCTTCTTCTTCTTCTACGGCTTCTGCGAATAGAACTTGCGGTTGCGTATATACAAAACGGCGGCGAGAAGTGCGGCGATCGAACAAAGCATTCCCCAAAATACCAAAGTGGTTTGAAAGCAATGCATCCCAAAACACTTGCCATCATCTCCGTAAAGAGCAGCTCCGTCGCGGTAAATTTTAGCGGCTAACAAACCGAAAGAAAAAGATCCAAGGGGAATACTTCCGACAACAATGTTGTGGTTAACTCCAAAATGCTTCGTCCCAAAAAGCTCTGCCGTCATTGTGACAGAGAGTGAAGTCAAGGCTCCGGAGAAGATGCCAATCATCGCCGTGCCGATGTAGAGAGCAATGTCGGAGTCAATAAGGAGGAGGAGAAACGAAGCTACCATTGCTACCAGTGAACCCGCCATAGAAACCGGACTTGATGGCATGTATTTGTTCCTGTAGTAAAGAAAAATAAAATGTTAGAATAAATATTGTTTTTTTCCTATAAATTAGGAGATTGATTATAAAGAATGTGTCGATTTGTCGAAGGTTGTTCGATGAATGAGACCAAACACGTAGATAGATGCAAAGAATGCAACATATGTTATAATTATACGTGCTAGGTCAACGTAGTTGTATTATGAAGGAATTAATTGATTAGGTTTTAATTAGTATCTTGCTAATTAATCAAAAGGGTAAAAAAAAAGTAAGTGATTTTTACCTAGAAAAGAAGTAGTCGAGTAATGATGGTAACAAGCGGCCGAAAAACCCGAACGACGACGAGAGAGCGACCAAGGAACTGGTGGCGGTGGAGCCACGAGACTCAGCGATCTGACCAAGATTGTTCGTAAACACTAGCCCGACCGTTGGACCGAACAAATAGAGTCCAAAGTATATCCAAAAATCGAGTTTCTTCCATAGTTGTGTCCACTCGACCTCTTCTTTAACTCCAATTATTGCCTTCTCAAACTCTTCTTCTTCTTTCGTGTGATCTTCTTCTACGAAATAAAATTTATCGACAGGAGCTTCAAGATCGTGCACCTTTTGTTGAGTTTTTCTAGAGGACATAAGCTCTTTAAATCCAACTCCAATTGGTATAGCAAGAGGAGCAAGAAGAAACAGAGCAATGCCTACAAGTACTAAAACCGCAGGAACCGAGACAAGACTCGTAGCCACCGCATAAATCCCCGTAGCAATAGTCAAGACGAACAAAACGATAAAACCAACTTTAACATCCTTAGAATACGACATCGTTTTGTCTCCTCCGTGTCTCATCAACATAGGAGCCGTCACGAGACAAGCGACCAATGGAACAAGAGAGTTGAGCAAGAGATAACCCGAAGCTTCTTCACGTTGAGACGTGTGAAAAAAAGAGTGGACCATGTCGGTGTAGATTTTCCCACTCAAACCTTGATAACTTGCCGTGATCCCCACGGCGACTTGACGGTTCACCGGAAAACTATTGATTGCGACGATGTAACAAGCTGTGTTGATCCAACAGATACTGTTCCCGGCCAAGAAACTCAAACACCACATCTGAGAGAACGATAAAGTAAACATCTTCTTGATGATGGAGAGATACTGGAGACCGTAGCCGGCGAACCCTAATGAACCTCCGGCGAGAAGGACAAGAGGGAGAGGAAGATAAACGGCGGCGATACCGGAGATAAAACCTAGGACTTTTCCAGCGTCGGAGGCGAAAGAAAGATAATTTAGCTTAAACTGGGAGATTTTGAGAAGCTCTTTAAGCTGTGAAGAGTAAGCTGGGAAACTCAAGTTGGTGCCATTGAAAGATTGAAGCCAGAGAATAGCGACTAGACTCAACCACGGGAGAATCTTCCGAGACATGTTTCTTGAGTGATAATTGAAAGAAACAGAGATTGTGAATATAGGAGCAAGATTCTATATGTGGGGGAGTTGTATTTATAACAGAGAGATTATTTTCCTATTTTATAATTTTAATAGGATTTTGTGTTGTGGTAATTAGACGGAAGATGTGGTTAGCTTAATACAAGAAAAGGAAAGAGAAGGTTGGGTTTTAATTAAAATGTTAATTAATGCTGATGTTGACTTTTTTACAATTTTGGCAATTTGTTTTACTTGCGGTATTATGTGTGTATATGTAGTAATTTTTTTATTTATTTTTACATCATGTAGTAATTTTTATTGTTATATAAACTTCTTACAGAGCAAAACTACTAATACGATAGACGAAACTTATGACTTTAAAATTTGAAAAACTTGCATTTTATCTATTTTCCTTTTGCAAATAATGTTCAGATATATATTTTTGTCAACATAAAGAAGAAAAGAAAAAACTAAATTTCTTGCTTACAATCCTACTAGAACAAAAAAAATCCTAATTCAATTTGTTCTAGTAGGATAGAATTAGTTTTTTACTCCTCTGTGATTTGCACTCATCTAACCCTTTTGGATTTTATTTGATTTGTTTCAGTGTTAAAAAAAAGAATAAAAAAACCTAAGTCAATTTGAAAAAGCTTAACAGAGAAGTGTTTTTTCTTTTTTTTTTGGTGAACGATATAGATTTTTAAAATATCAAAATCAATATCTCTGAATTTAACATAATTTCCTTTTTATCTTTACTTAACCGACAAACCATTCCCTATTTTTAACTGATAAGCGGTCAACTGATAAGTGATAGGACATGATAACACAGTTTACCTCTAAATCCTTTAGAAGAAAAAACGTTTCGAGAAGTTACTAATCCAACCCTCCTTTAAATGCAGATAAATGTAGAAATCAGCTTAATTAGACAAAACAATATATTTTTTTATAAAGTAATTACCTTTCTTTTCGAATTGTTGCTTGTTTTGGGTGGGCAAGGGACTGGTACTCGCATAATTTCTTGGATGAGTGTTTCTTTGAATACTTCGGTAACCATGTTATGCGCATGTTCTTTTAGTTTTTTTTTTTCGTTTTGTTCTCTTATCAAGAAACTTATGTTTAGTAAATTATATTGTGTGACTAATTTTATTTAAGAAAGTACTGATTCAATATTGTTGAATTTCAAATGACTTTCATGTGCATTTTTTTTCATCTTTTGATCTTATAAACATGTTTTATTTGTAAAGAAACCAACTAACTTTTTTAGTATTTGGCGATACTAAAAACTTTTATTACATCTCATAAATTTTTAATATGTCTCAAATACTGAAGAAATCTCATACTTGATTAAATTTGTGAAGTAATTTTATACTGGTGCAATGTGGGGTGACTACTTTAACAATAATCGATTACAAAAGCAATATCCAAAGTGTTACTTAAGAGTCTTATTCTCAGTTTTTTATATACTTTTTTACTACCATTTTTAGAATCGATTATTACTTATGTTTTCTCTAATCAGTAAAAATTTGTATCGCTTTGTATCACTAATCAAATTCGGTATCTAAACTCTAAATAAAATTGTTAAAATATGTATTATTGCTTGGGTTTAAATGAGATTAACAAGTCACTTATAACTAAAAGTTCAGTAAACTGTCTTTAGTCTCTTCCATTTAGATATATAAATTATGTTTTAGTTTATAGAATCCACAAAAATTAGATTTCGCAGACCAGATCTATTGAATGGTTTAACTTTAAGATATTAAGGTAGATACATCGACGTGCACCAACACGCCTACATGAATCTTGTATTCATATTTGGCGCAGACATGCATGTACATTTGCTATGTGTACTTTTTTTTTTCTTTCATCTGAACATGATTTTTTAATTTCATTTCTGCATTACGCTGACTCCTGAATTTTGATAAATGTTTTTTTGAGCATTTTATGCTCATCTATAATTCAAAAAAACACATTACGTCAAATTTAAACCTGAATGATAACACGAATTTTTTTGACAAAATTATAAACTACACAAGTTCCAATTTCTTTCTCGATTGCATTTATAGTTTTAAACTTCAACTTTACCAAATATATATTTAATAAAATAATAATATACAAATGCAGCATTTAAATTTTCGAAATTCAACATTATTGGAAATACTTACAACGAAACACGTATTCTGACAAAAAAATATATTAACATTTTGTATAGAATAACATGGCGCTATAATTCAACGCTATATTTACTCATTTATTTGTACTTTACACAATGATAGATTATATTCAACTACTATTTAATTAAAGTCTAACCAATCAATTTTGTACGGCACAATATAATTATTCAAATTCTTAAGATATATGACATAAAGTGTACTAATACAGAATTGGCATATAAATATTTGATATAACAATTTAATGTTCACACCTAAATAAAAATGAACGTGATTGATTCTTTCATTTTCTTATACTACGTTTCATGATGAAATTAAATGCTAATTATGTAAAATAATGCCCTTGTTTTTCGGAAACGCACAAGCATGGCAAAAGGTTTAGGATCTAAGCCGTCTCTCGTCTGCAATTGACCAACTTTCTTTTGTGACTTGATTTCTACGTGGGAAAAATGGACAATATATTCTATAGTTTAAGATGATAAAATATTTCTCACTGCAAAAAGAATGAATAAGAACATACGAGGAAGAATGTTAAAGACAGCAAAAAAAAGAAATAAGTCGTATCTAGTTGGTTGATATCCAACTGTCGTTTCTTCATCAGATAAATTTCCAATAATTTCAGACGACACCAACTCCAGTGTTACTCCAGTTGCCATGCGGCTTATCTTCAACCTATTTTTGAAGGCTATTAAGTATTAACATATTTAATATCTCCAAATTAAACATTTGCTACCTACCTTAATTGAAACATTCAAATCTAAGCTCCTTTGCGATATTAATTATGACTTATAAACCAACTTTAAGAAAGAAAAAAAAATTGTTTGTCACACATAATATTAATTGCATGATAGAGCAATGAGAGAAGAACACATTAGTGTTGGGAAAGAATTTTATTACTCTCATAAGAATGAACTAGATAATCATCCACGTTGTGTGAGGGGACAACAAACTATTAGATATTTGAAGAAGTTTTATTATACAGAATTATATATATATACGATTGTAAACAACGGATGCCATTTTTTCTTATAAAGAGAGGCCATGGATTATATTCTTCAATTGAAATAGAGAAACATAGGAGAATTGTTTACTATCATGGATCATATAACTAGTTTGTTAAGTTTCCCCTTAATTATAAGCATCCTACAAAAAAAAGGAGTTTTAAGGTCTATGCGTAGACTCTCGTAGGTCTCAAACTACTCCTATTATTAGTATAGATTTCATTCTTTCTCTCCCGAAAACCAAAAACTATTTTTTTTGGATTTTTGTAACTAAATTCTAAAACAGAAACAAAAATCTAAAAATCTTCCTTCAAACGCTGAGATAATTGCTCACTGTTTTGACAGTTTCAATTCTTTAATGATTGGTCAAGCGAAGCTTTTTGAACATTTTGCTGGCTATCCATTGATGAGTATTTCGAAATCAACTCTCAAAAAAGTTATTGTGTGATCATGAGGACGACGAATGTATGGTTAGTTGTAATAGTATGGGTAACGGTGGGGTGGAGTTCATGCACAGGGAGGTTCGTTGTGGAGAAGAACAACCTCCGAGTGACTTCGCCGGAGTCCATCAGAGGAGTCTATGAATGTGCCCTCGGAAATTTTGGCGTCCCTCAATACGGCGGAAGCATGTCCGGTGCGGTGGTTTATCCTAAAACTAATCAGAAAGCTTGCAAGAACTTTGACGATTTTGAGATTTCTTTCAGATCCAGAGTCGCTGGATTGCCCACATTCGTTCTTGTGGATCGAGGAGGTGTCTCTCTCTTCCTCTTTGATTATTTTGTTACAATGCAAAGAGAAGACTTGTCACACAAGAATTTCATAAAAGGTGACTTGTGAGACAAGGCACCTAATATATATATGTTGTTGTCTCAGATTGTTACTTTACTTTGAAGGCGTGGAATGCGCAACGAGCTGGTGCCGCAACCATCTTGGTGGCGGATAACAGACCCGAGCAACTCATCACCATGGACGCACCAGAGGATGAGACGTCAGATGCAGATTACCTACAAAATATCACAATTCCTTCAGCATTAGTGAGCAGATCTCTAGGGAGTGCCATCAAAACGGCCATAGCTCATGGCGATCCCGTTCATATAAGTCTAGACTGGCGGGAGGCTCTTCCACATCCAAACGATCGAGTAGCTTACGAGTTATGGACCAACAGTAATGATGAATGCGGATCCAAATGTGATGCACAGATCCGGTTTCTTAAGAGGTTTAAAGGAGCTGCTCAGATTCTTGAGAAAGGAGGCTACACTCGCTTCACTCCCCATTACATCACCTGGTAATTCACTCAGTATCTTCTCTTCAAACATGTTTAGTAACATAACATTTTTTTTTAATGTTCGATATATATTTAGGTATTGTCCTGAAGCGTTTCTGGCAAGTAGACAATGTAAAACACAATGCATTAATGGTGGAAGGTATTGTGCTCCGGACCCTGAGCAAGATTTCTCCAGAGGATACAATGGAAAAGACGTAATTATTCAGAATTTACGCCAAGCTTGCTTCTTTAGAGTGACTAATGAAAGTGGAAAGCCTTGGCTTTGGTGGGATTATGTCACCGACTTCGCCATTCGTTGTCCCATGAAAGAGGAGAAGTACAACAAGAAATGTGCTGATCAAGTCATTCAATCTCTTGGTAACCTAACATCTTGACATATTTTACTTTTAATGTTTTGAGATCTTATTCTATGTTTTCGAGTAGGAGTTGATGTGAAGAAAATTGACAAATGCATCGGAGACATTGACGCAAATGCTGAAAATCCTGTTCTTAAAGAAGAACAAGTTGCACAAGTTAGCTTCTTCTTTTTTTTCTTTTTTCTTTTACAGGAGATGTAAACTATTAAAAGTCTAAACGTTTTCATTGATTTGTATTTTGGTAGGTTGGGAAAGGCTCGAGAGGAGATGTGACGATACTACCAACTATTGTGATAAACAACAGACAATATAGAGGTGAGAAAGAAGCAAATTCTTCAAAGTCTGACTCAAACATTATTAGTTAACTAATTTCTCATTGCCACAGGGAAATTGCAAAGATCGGCCGTGCTTAAGGCCCTTTGCTCAGGGTTTCGTGAGACGACGGAGCCACCCATTTGTTTAACCGAAGGTCTTCTTTACTTAATGTACATTTTACTTTTTCACCTGGTTCATGATTTTTAATGTATGGTCTTGAATTTTGTGTTTGGACGACAGACATAGAAACCAATGAGTGTTTACAAAACAATGGAGGGTGTTGGGAAGATAAAACAACCAACATTACAGCTTGCAGGGTACTAAAATAAGAACTTTTATTTTGTTACAATTTATATCAAGCCTTAAAATGAGTATTATTTTCTTGTAATGTTTTAGGACACTTTCAGAGGAAGAGTATGTCAATGTCCCATTGTTCAAGGTGTCAAGTTTCTCGGTGACGGTTATACACATTGTGAAGGTAAAAAAAGTTCAACTACATATATATTCTCTAAGATTCCTAAATCCGATATATAAGTTTCACATGTTTACATTTGGATATTGTAGCTTCGGGGGCACTACGTTGTGGCATAAACAATGGAGGATGTTGGAAACAAACTCAAATGGGAAAAACATATTCCGCTTGCCGTGTAATTTTTACAAAGATTTCTCGACTAACAAACAAAATTTCATCTATTTTGACGTTTATAGTACTAGAAGTAAAAGTTATTCCTATCTTTATGTTGTTCTTAGGATGATCATTCGAAAGGCTGCAAATGTCCTCCTGGATTCATAGGGGATGGACTCAAAGAGTGCAAAGGTATTAGTTGGAATAAACTATAAAACATATATATGGAGCTTCAAAATCAAATTTTTTTGATGTACATAAATGCAGATGTGAATGAGTGTGAGGAGAAAACAGCGTGCCAATGTCGCGATTGCAAATGCAAAAACACATGGGGAAGCTATGAATGTAGTTGCAGCGGAAGCTTGCTTTACATAAGAGAACACGACATTTGCATAAGTATATTACACTCATCATTCATCATATTTTCGAATAAACGAATCATTCACTAATCATTAACTTGTGTACAGATAGAGATGCAAGAGGAGATTTCAGTTGGGGAGTGATATGGATAATAATAATGGGATTAGGTGCAGCTGCTTTAGGAGCTTACACTGTTTATAAATACAGAATTCGGGTAATCAGATATCTCAAATCATTATAATACTTTGTTCATTAATATTGGATATACACATATTTGATTGATTTGTGTGTGTATGTGTGTGCAGACATATATGGACTCAGAGATAAGAGCTATAATGGCACAATACATGCCTCTTGATAATAATCCCAATACTCAACTTTCTTCTCAACTAGAGTTGTAAGAACAATGTGTTCACCAAATTCAACATCAAACTTCAAAGTTCAAACTTTGATCTCATATATAGAGTTCTACGCTTGATTATAAGTTTTTGTCATTTTAATATCACAGATTCAACACTATAAAACCATATTAGTCAAGTCCATTTGATAGTGTGGGCAGGTTTTATATATTTGTTATTTTATTTTGTGTTCATATATATTAATAAACATCATGTACACACAACCAAATAGTGAAAACTTGCCTACCTAAGAATGGATTAACAATGCAAAGAGAAAATGCAAAATATGTTGAATCAGATTTTAATTTATTTTTGTTATCATGAATTTTGTTTCTGCTTTTTAGTTATAAACTTTATAAAACTCTGATTTTAGCCAAATCAAACATTTCTGAAGCCATATTTTGCTTGTGGAAAAAATAAACAGGCTTCGACGGTTTGGGCTTAATTTACTCCACCTTTTAAAACGCCGACGTTTTGAAAAATAAGAAAACGCGGCGTTTTTGTTTCCTCCCCGTCTCCAAAATCGCTTTTCTCTACACTGAAACCGAGTTTGTTCTTCTCCGACAACTTCTTCATCAGTTGGTTTCGTCGTCTCCGAACATAGTTTTCTCGAAAGGTACAGTTTTTTTTTTCTCTTATATCTTCTGTATCTTCAAAACAAACTGATTTCCTTGGCTATATACTCAAGTAACTATGTCTAGGGTTCTTGGAGAAATCGTCTGGTTTCTAATTTCCACAATAGGGTTTTAGAATAGCTCTGCAAAATTGTCACCTTTATAGTTACCTCTAATTAGAGAACTCTTCTGGAGTTTTCACTCTTTTGTTTCCATAGTCGAGCATAAACTTTACTTGTAAATGTGCTTTAGAAGTTTCTGATACCAATGTGAAGAAAACAAAGTCTGAAAGTTAGATTTTTTCTTGGTTTTACCTTAGTCTGTTGGTTGCTCTTTGTTGGTTTTTTTATTTGAAGTTTATATTTTTGTTCTGTTTAGCACGAACCTCACAGTGGGCTGAAGAGTTCTCGGAATAGCCATGGATGGGGTGGGTGAAAGTTCGACTCAAAATGAGGTAGAAGAGAAGCCTGTGATTGTTAGAGTTAAGCGAAAAGTTGGACAGTCTCTGCTCGATGCTTTCTGTAAGTTTCTTCTCTCTTCCTTTGATGTTTGGTAGAGATTCTGTCTTTAGCAATCGTGTGGAAGTGGAAAAACTGATATTGCTTTGGCATTTAGGGTTGGAGATAAATGAAAGACCACTCAAACGGCCGACTCTGGATTTCTCAAAGCTATCTATTTCAGATTCAGGGGAGAGAGGTAATTCTATATTATCTCAGGCTTTATGTGCTTGTACGATGATGGTTTCGACTCAGTGGAGCTTTAATATGTGTTTACATGGATATAGGTCCTTCTGTGGCAGAGGATGTGAAACCGAAGAAGGTGCTAGTGCGGCATTTGGAGACAGTTACGGACTCTGAAACCACAGCTGATATTATCCACTCTTTCTTTGTGAGTGTACTTTCTGGTTAAATTACAAACCCTGCAGGTTATTGTTGTTGTTTGTATGTTCTTATAGTTGTCACTTTGTGCTCTGCAGGAGTCTGATCATAATGAGAAAAGTTGCAGTAAAGGAAAGTTTGAGGAGAGGAAAATTGCTTTCAAGAAAGACAATGTATCTTCTTTCATTTTGTTTTAGTCCTGATTCCAGATTGTCTATCTCTTGACCGTTGCTTGAATGATGGCTTGAATTCATTTTCTTTTTGGCCTGTAGAGAAAGGAACAGCGCCTGACCAAATCTGTACAAAAGCAACAGGTATCGGGCTATTGGTCAAGAACATTGTCAAACAGTTTCTCTGAGATTACCATCTTAAGAAAAGATCTAACACCACTTTACATAGCTAAGTTGAGACTTCTGTAATCATTTAATAATAAGTTCCACTATCTGATTAGATTGCTTCAGAGAATGCTCGGTTTGAGCAAATATGGCGGAGTAGGAAGGGAAACAAGGAAGGCATCCATGAGAAGTGTCATTTCTTTGACGTTATTCGTGTTGATACTGAAGAAAGACGAGACAATGCACAAGAGTAAGTCCCCTAGTAATGTGCATTTGTAATTAAGATCTCAGAGTCAGAAATAGATTAGCTGTAGTTCAATAAACACAGTATGTAAAGGTTTACTCTTTCTGTAGGTTTACATCCCTGGAGGACCAGAAAATGCTCGCTAGTTTCTTGCCTCTCCTTAGAGAATGTATTCCAACAGCAGCTGAAGAGATTGAAGCTGATATACAATCTAGTCACACCGAAGAATACGTTTATGATTATTATGCTGTGAACGAAGAGATGGATATCAGCGAAGATAGTTCCAAGAATCAGTTTCCTCTGTGCGTATTCGTTTTCGTCCTTTACTTTTTCGTCTTTGTCTCTTGTGTCACACCTGTTAATATGGTTTTTTTGTTGTTTTTCAGTGTCATAGTAGAGGATGAAGAAGAATTCTGTGATGGATCTGATGAATCAGACTACGACTCTGAAGATTCAAACGGTACACTTTAATCATCCATATGACTATCTTCACTCTTATTTAACGTCTTAGACCCTTGAAGTTCTGGTTGTGTGTTTCGTTTGCTTTTCAACGCTCCTGTTCGTGCTAGTACTCGCTAGTCTTTTGGAAGCAGAATCAAATCAGGGCATTGTTTTCATTTGATACTACAATCTCTTTTCTCTTGATATATTTTCTCTAATGAGTTAACGTTGAAAACAAGTATCATTGGCATTTTTGATTTATGGTTTCACTCTGTGTTGTATAAACCGAAAGTCAAGAAAGAAAGAATACTTACTATTTATTTATATATTTGTGTGCTCAGCTGAAGATCATCCAAAGACTGATTACCCAGAGGAGGAAGAAGAAGAAGAAGAAGAAGATGATGATGATGATGATGATGATGAATCAGAAGAAGAAAAGAGTGAAGCCTCTGATGAATCAGACGACGAGGAGACTTCAAAACGACATGTGAGAAGTGTCCTTGGAGATGACGAGTTTGATGATTACGCAGAGGATGTGTATGGTTACAGCGAGAGCGATGAGGAGTTTGAGTCTTAGTTAATGCCTAAATGTGTCTACTATTCTTATTGAGAGATACTAAAGAGAATTACCGTAAGGCTGTGAATCAAAATTGTGTCTCCACTTTTAAACGAAATTAGAGGTGAAATCACTGAAATGCATGTAAGGGTGATGTTTTGAACAGAGTAGATCATCATATATATATTCTACAGAAAACATAAAAAAAAAATAAAATCAATACATTTTGAAAGATTATACATAATTCTTAGTTTTTTTAAAACAAACATTTGAGAGGGATGGAAATGCAAAAAAAAAAACCTTTATAAATCAATTCATGTCAAAGGTATGTTCACTAAAAATGTATCTTTTCCAACAAACACATATGTTAAACCATACGTTTTTCCAACCTAATGTAAGTAACACATTTACCATTTTCTATTAATTTATTAATCAAGATCAAACATCAAAAAAATGTGTTATTACTTTTTAGTTTTTTTTTTTGCATTTCAGTTTTNTGT
>Ga0041059_1000515_pt1 | contig 29389 bp, 25 predicted proteins | sample AraColnosormetaG_FD_56232 | JGI IMG/M metagenome (GOLD analysis project Ga0041059, IMG submission 56232) | Arabidopsis roots microbial communities from North Carolina, USA - Col MF nosort | ecosystem: Host-associated > Plants > Roots > Unclassified | place: USA: North Carolina | collected... | reverse complement strand
CGCCACCAATTGGTTATCCGACTAGAGATGCGGTGGTGGGTGATCCTCCGGCAGCAGCAGTGGAGACAAACTCCAAGGGCGTCAACCCCGAAGCCATAATGAGTTGTTTTAGGTACGTGTATATATATATATATATATATGTTTATAACTTGGCTCTAATTATCCAAGATGTTATTTTTTTATATATCCGGCGTTCTACTTTTTTTTTTTACTGATATGTCTGTTGACACTATTGGCAGTACTTGTATGGAGTGTATCTTCTGCTGCGGCGTATGCTCCAGCCTCTGTACATCAGAGTAAATCAGCATGATGAGACAGAAGTCGTTGCCCAAACCTGAAAAACAACACGTGATAGAAAATCTATATATATATATATATATATATATGTTATAGTAGTCGTTTCTATGGATTTCCACGCATTTTAAAGTTTATTTGTTTCACTGTTTAAAATGAATCATTTGCTTCGTGTATTTTGTTTCTATATAAATAAAAGAAATTAAAAACCAAATAGCTAGTCATAACTCTTTACTACTCAAAGGAAACTGTGTTTTAGTGTTCTTAATTACATCTTGTTTCTGACCAACAGTGAATGATCCTTGCATGGGACTCATTAACTTCAAAATTAACGATTTCATACAAATTATTGTTGTAAGAAATAGATAAAAAAAATGTTTGACGATAGTGAGGAATTAAGGATGGTTGTGTTTCGCTTTAAAGTTTTAAGTGAACCAAACGGATGTGCGCACAGTTCGATTTACAGTTTTAAGTGGTTGTGACTTTATCCAAATATAATTATTACGTGAAAAATGTTTTTTTTTTCAATCACCAATCAATAGAAAACACATGAAAATATTATCCAGCGGGATAATAATAGACGAGCTAGATTTGGTATTTTTATGAATGCGATCTTTTATGCATTAATCAACCAGAATTTGCAAAATATCTGAGTCTGATGCTAATTGGATTAGAAAATATCTGAATCCCGGCAAAACAATTGACCTTCCTATACACGTGAACAATGCGGACTATCCAGTCCTTTGCGAGAAAGCCATAGCCAGTGACGGATCTAGACCCAAATTCTATATGGGGCACTTTATTTATAAAATACTAGTTAAAATTTAATTAGCTAAATTATATTATGATTTTAAAAAACATTATACCTAAATTACAGTTTTGGGAATCGAAATTGGGTTTATATGAAACACACTTTACTGTAAAACCATCAATGCTATCTAAATTTTCTTGTACATACATAGCTAATACACTATTTATAAGATTTAAAATGGGGCACATGCCCACCCAGCTTCAACATGGGTCCGCCCCTGGCCATAGCACAATTGTACAAGGAAAGACTTTGGGTGAGAATCATTAATCCTTGTCTTGAGAAACCCAACTACAAATATCGAATCAATCTCCAGCTCCACTCTTATGATTTGCTTCTCCCAAGCGATATAAAGCCCATAGTAGACTCTCCGTAATTCTGGTAGAGGTGCAGAACAACGTCCAATGTTAACCGTAAAACCGTCACAGCAATTACGTTCTCCATCCCGCAGAGCTCCCCCAGCTTACGAATCTCGACTTTAGTTTTGTAAAACAAAACATATAAAACGATGTCCAAACAAAACATATAAAATGGTGTTCAAAAAAATATTTTCGAATTTGGTGGTTTCAGGGCCTAAAACGATATAAGAAACTTACATGGGCCTTTTAGGATCATCTCATTTTAATGGGCCGAATTCGATATTGAAATAAAACAAATTAGGGTTTTACTCAGCACACTATATAAAGACAATCATCTCTTCAATTAGGGTTTCTTCTTTGCGGTGGTGAGAAACAATGGTGAAGTTTCTGAAGCAGAACAAAGCGGTGATCCTCCTTCAAGGCCGTTACGCCGGCAAAAAGGCAGTGATCATCAAATCCTTCGATGACGGAACCAGTGACCGTCGTTACGGACACTGCCTCGTCGCCGGACTGAAGAAGTACCCGAGCAAAGTCATCCGCAAAGACTCAGCGAAGAAGACGGCGAAGAAATCAAGAGTGAAATGTTTCATCAAGCTCGTGAATTACCAGCATCTGATGCCTACACGTTACACGCTCGATGTAGATCTGAAGGAAGTAGCGACTCTTGATGCTCTTAAGAGTAAGGATAAGAAGGTGACTGCTTTAAAGGAAGCTAAGGCTAAGCTTGAGGAACGTTTCAAGACTGGGAAGAACAGGTGGTTCTTTACTAAGCTCAGGTTCTGAAGAAGAACCTTTGAGATTTTTATCTATCTATCTACTTTTTGTTTAGTTCTAGAATGAATTTGGATCATTGTTTAAGACCTTTTGGTTTGGAATTGATTCTGGATTTTGTCTCTTACTTATAATCTTTTGCTATATTGATGCCTCATTTTATATATTGTCACTGGTTTAATAGCTGAATTGATTACATTGTGGAAATGTTGTTTAAGGTTATTGAAGATGGTCACTTCTGGTTTCCAATTTCGAGATGTTGGAGTAGTATTGAAATGGGTTTCTCTGTCAAATCATTTTCCCTGTAGCCATTGTAGTCAGTCCTAGAGCCATTGTAGTCTCTTTTCTTTACTTGTAGGAGCATATAGAGAGTCTTAGATGCATGTTTGAGTTGTCACTGTTGATTACTTGATTTCGTGTTGATGTTATGGTGTTATAAATAGAGTGTTTTAACTTTTAACGAGATAGGTGTCGAATCTTTCTTTAACCTTGCTGTTTAGATTGAAAAGTTAGGAGATTGTTACGATTGTGTGAGTGGCCATGTATTGTATAGCCTTTGTGTTAGTTGATTTTTTCCTTGTTCAGTCATAGAGACCTGTTGCAATATACGAGATTGAAAACTATTATGTGAAATTTTTGATTTGTGTACAAATACTTGTGACTCTTAAAATGAAACTAACATTGTACAAAATATCACAATGAAAGAATCACAGAACAAGGTCTCTCAACATTTTGATAATCTATTATACATGCACATTGTGGTTTCTGTTTAGCAAACATAAACGAATTTCAGAGATATAGAACGCAACAATGCAAGCCCTTGCTTCAACCGTATTCTTTAAACTCCGTTCATGTTCTAAGCTTTTTTTGACAAAACACATCCTCACACTAATACCGAAGCAAATCTAGTAAAACATAACAATCATTGTAATGTGAGTCAGCACTTGTGATTGGTCTTGAAGTATAACAAATGTTCTTGAAGTATTAACACATTTTGCTTTTTAATTTATCATTCAACTTTACCTTAATTAATTTATGATAAGACTTTGAAAAACAATAATTATCTCTAGATTCTACAATCTCATCCAATATTTTTGACCCAAAATCATTTCTATCTTTGAAAAGACAAATTAAAAGATACCCCACATGAAGTCACTTATCATCATATCAGACCTTATACTTTATACAAATAATCACTTTAGTCCTTAAATTAAAAACCGATTTAACCACAAAAACAAGTTTAAGCCAAAACAAGACAAAAAAAATAAAAAATAAACAAAATTTGTCGTTTTTATAAACCAGAAAAGCTGCCCAACTTCTTCTCCTCTCGAACCCTAACGAGCCGGGTCATCTCAAAAATTTCTCCGACATTGCATTCCTCCGTCGCCTTCAGATTCTTCTCCAGCGTTCCTTAATCTCTTCTTCTCCGGTCGATTCCACCTTCTTCATCCCCAAAACCGAAGTCCTTATACCGTAATTTTATCAAGTTTTTTACCGAACCGATTTCTTGCCGTAACCAACCCGGTCACAAACCTGCAAACCAAAAAAGGTTCGTTCTCTGTTCTTTCGATAATTCAAAAACTCTGAAATTTACGATTTTGCTGCACTGGGTTTTAGAATTTCGCTTTTCTTTGACGGGTTTGATTCAATATGATCCGATTTTTATCTAATCAACGAAAAGTTAACATCTTTGTTACGAAAGTTGTGAGCTTTTTTATGAAAGCTGATGAATTCTTCTTCTAAGTTTGATCTCGTAAATGTTTAATTGAAGGATCTAGGGTTTTGTAGGATGGATTCAGATTTGGAACCTGTAGCTCTAACACCACAGAAACAAGACAGTGCGTGGAAACACTGTGAAGTTTACAAATATGGAGATCGAGTTCAGATGAGATGTCTTTACTGTCGAAAGATGTTTAAAGGAGGTGGTATTACAAGGGTTAAGGAACATCTTGCTGGCAAGAAAGGACAAGGCACTATCTGTGATCAAGTTCCTGATGAGGTTCGTCTTTTCTTGCAGCAGTGTATTGATGGTACGGTGAGACGTCAGAGGAAGAGACGTAAATCAAGTCCTGAACCATTGCCTATAGCTTATTTCCCTCCTTGTGAAGTTGAGACTCAGGTTGCTGCTTCTTCTGATGTGAATAACGGGTTTAAATCGCCGAGTTCGGATGTCGTAGTGGGTCAAAGTACTGGGAGGACGAAGCAGAGGACTTATAGGAGTAGAAAGAATAATGCTTTTGAGAGGAATGATTTGGCTAATGTTGAGGTTGATCGAGATATGGACAATTTGATTCCTGTGGCTATTAGTAGCGTGAAGAACATTGTGCATCCTACTTCGAAAGAGCGGGAGAAAACAGTTCATATGGCTATGGGACGGTTTCTGTTTGATATTGGAGCTGATTTCGATGCGGCGAATTCTGTCAATGTTCAACCGTTTATCGATGCGATTGTTTCTGGAGGATTTGGTGTTTCTATTCCTACACATGAAGACCTCAGAGGTTGGATTTTGAAGAGTTGTGTAGAGGAAGTGAAGAAAGAGATTGATGAGTGCAAAACTCTATGGAAGAGAACAGGATGTTCTGTTTTAGTTCAGGAACTGAACTCCAACGAAGGACCTTTGATCCTTAAGTTTTTGGTTTACTGTCCTGAGAAAGTAGTGTTTCTGAAATCAGTTGATGCATCAGAGATATTAGATTCTGAGGATAAGTTGTATGAGTTACTTAAGGAGGTAGTTGAAGAGATAGGTGATACTAATGTTGTTCAAGTTATTACCAAATGTGAAGATCATTACGCAGCTGCTGGGAAAAAGTTGATGGATGTGTATCCTTCTCTATACTGGGTTCCTTGTGCTGCACATTGCATAGACAAGATGCTTGAAGAGTTTGGGAAGATGGATTGGATAAGAGAGATTATCGAACAAGCTCGAACTGTTACAAGAATTATTTACAATCACAGTGGTGTTTTGAATCTGATGAGGAAATTCACTTTTGGCAATGATATTGTGCAACCAGTCTGTACCAGTTCCGCTACAAATTTTACAACAATGGGAAGAATTGCTGATCTAAAACCTTATTTGCAAGCAATGGTTACATCATCCGAGTGGAATGATTGTTCGTATTCGAAGGAAGCAGGTGGATTAGCAATGACTGAGACTATCAATGATGAGGACTTCTGGAAGGCATTAACATTGGCGAACCATATAACTGCTCCGATTTTGCGTGTTTTGAGGATAGTTTGTTCTGAAAGGAAGCCTGCAATGGGGTATGTCTATGCAGCAATGTATCGAGCAAAAGAAGCAATTAAGACAAATCTGGCTCACAGGGAGGAGTACATAGTGTACTGGAAAATTATAGATAGGTGGTGGTTGCAGCAACCTTTGTATGCTGCTGGTTTCTATTTGAACCCAAAGTTCTTCTATAGCATCGACGAAGAAATGCGTAGTGAGATCCATTTAGCGGTTGTTGATTGCATAGAGAAATTAGTCCCTGATGTCAACATTCAAGATATTGTCATTAAGGACATAAACTCATACAAGAATGCTGTTGGGATTTTCGGAAGGAACTTAGCTATCAGAGCTCGTGACACAATGCTTCCAGGTACGCCATTTATTAATTGAATCTCAAAAAGATTTCATATGTTCAAGTGTTTTGTAAGTAGTTAAAACATGTTTGATTCCTGTAGCTGAATGGTGGTCTACATATGGAGAAAGCTGCTTGAACCTGTCACGTTTTGCGATACGTATTCTGAGTCAGACATGCAGCTCATCTATTGGCTCAGTGAGAAACCTGACATCAATCTCGCAAATATATGAATCAAAGAACTCTATTGAGCGACAACGGCTCAACGATCTTGTATTTGTTCAGTACAACATGCGCCTCAGACGAATGTAAGTTGGAATCTTTTGATCTTCTTGATTACTATACTGTCTTTTGTTCAAAACAGAACTTAAAAGGATTCTCTGTCTGTTTCCTCTAGTGGCAGCGAAAGCAGCGGAGATGACACGGTAGACCCGTTATCACACAGCAACATGGAAGTTCTTGAAGACTGGGTTTCGAGAAACCAAGTTTGTATAGAAGGAAATGGAAGCTCAGACTGGAAGTCACTCGAGTTCATTAAGAGGTCAGAAGAAGTAGCTGTTGTTATCGACGAAACAGAAGACTTGGGGTCAGGTAAAAGCTTTGCAGAACCTAGTTTTTGTGAATATCTTGACAAACATGAGAGAAGTTGTTTAAAAGGTGTTTTGAATGAAATGCGTAACAGGTTTCGATGATGCTGAGATATTCAAAGGGGAAAAGGAAGCGAGTTACGAAGGCGGTTATTCGGAGAATCTGTTCACTTGAACTTGCACCTTTTCCTGTAATCATCATAGGGTTTGATTTTGTGATTCTTTCTTAGGGTTTGATTTGTATTATTAATAGAAGTCTTTACCAGCTTTAAGTTGTATCCCAGAAACTAATAGTTACTCTTCTTCTTCTTCTTCCTCTTCTTCTTCTTTACTCAGTAATGAGAACAAAAACCATTTTAGAGATGTTGATTGATATTTACTAAAGCTTTCTCTCTTGTCCATATAATATTGTTTGGACATAAGCTAATCTTGATTCTTTAAAAGGATAAGTGAAAAAAAAGAGTTGAATTCAGATGCTATCTATATAAAGAGATATTATTATCCTCAAGAGCCTTATCCTGAAAGTTTGGTTCTGAGAAGAAGAGAAGAAAATGGAAGGGATAAGCCATATCGCACTCCCTGTTCTTGGAATCGTCGCAGTCTCGGTCGTAACATTCTATGCCGTTAGCTTTGCCGAGATCAGAGAGGTTCACTGTTATGAAACTACTCCTTATTCTCAACATTTTTGATCTTTTACATATAATTTTAAGAAAAAATCAAGTGTGTGTGTGCAGAAATCGTTTAAAGATGTGTACGACTCGGAGAACGAAGTTGGGTTCAAGACTTCTCTAAGTTCAAGGGAGAGAAGATCAAAGAGAGAAGCAAACAAAAAACGTCCTAAATCTTGATTCCAAAAATCACCATGATCCATGATCGTTTTGCTTTTCAATGTTCGTACAAATAAACAATTCAAAAGAGTTTGGTTATTGTTAACTATGGCTGCATTTTTGGTTTAGTAGATGATCTTGATCACATCGTCAGATGTTGTCCCATTATTGTTTATTCCTCATTAAAATGTACTTATTTAAAGACTTGTTGTGTGTTAAAAAAAAAAACAAAGGATCCAAACTTTGAGAATCTAAAAAACATTTTTCATCAACATCATTTTGACTCTGCTTTTCACTTCTTGTGCTGAGCCTTGAGTTCTTTTACCTTCTCTTCCGTTGCCTTCAATGCTTTCCCATAGATAGAAATCAACTATAAAAGAGAGAGAGAGAGTTTCAGTGAATTGGTCACAAGATTTAGCAGACAACAGCAATATTTATGTCTCAAGATTGGGACATTTACCTCATCAATCTCTTCAGGTGAGATAATGAGCGGTGGAGACATCAAAATGCCATCACCTGCAACACGGACTAACATCCCGTGCTTCTGGCACTCGGCTCCAAAGAATGCGCCAACACCTGTAAACATCAATTGAAACAATGGTGTAGAGATTAGTATGGTAAATGAGTTTTGGAGAAGAGAGACTTTTTAATGTTTGGTCATGAGAGTGATTTCTTTTACCCCATTCTGGTGGAAATGGTTCGTTCGGAGATTTATTGTCTACAAACTCAGTCCCAAGAATCAAACCTGTTCCTCTTGTCTGATAACCATCACAAAATGTCCTCAGTCAAATAATTCTTATTGAATAAAACTGGTAAGTAAAGGACCAAGAGAAATGGTAACCTCTCCAATAATAGGACTACCAGAGGCAAACGCTTTAACTCCATCTTGAAACCTTGGGGCAACTTTGGCGACATACTCTGGTATGTTCCTCTCCCTGTAATATGAATATGATCGTCACAAAAAAGTGCAGTAAGAATAGAGAAGCGAGAAACTTAGTCAACTGTGTGACAGGTTTTGATGTTTTTGGCAAATTACAATCTAAAAACTGGCTCACTTGTATGCAAAGTGACAAACTTACTTGTATATCTTTAACGCTTCAATTGCTACAGCACACGAAACTGGATGACCAGAATAAGTAAATCCATGGGAGAAAACGCCTGAAATAGAAACGTTTTCACCAGCATATTAAGATCAGAACATTGGAATATAACCAGTGTGAACATTACCAAAATACTGTACCTAGCTTGCTGCTATGAGAATTTATGACATCTGCCACTTCTTGGCTCATAAGAATGGCTCCAATCGGCATATATGCTGAAGACAGTGCCTGTATATTGGAAACATTTACAACTTGTCAGGGGAAATTTGCCAACAGAAAAAAACTACTAATCATCTTGCAAAATCTCACCTTAGCTAAGGTCACAAGATCTGGCTTAATGTTGTATTTGTCACAGCCAAACATTGTCCCGAGCCTTCCAAATGCACATATCACCTTAAAGACCAAACAAAATAAAAACAGATAATGATAAATCTTCTTCTTGATGGATACTTGGGGTCATGATCCTGTGTGGACTGATGGTAAACATGGTTCAATAAGACATGCACATACCTCATCAGCAATGAACAAGATATCATATTTCTTAACAACAGCTTGAACCTGCAGTACAGAAAGAGAAAACACACTCGGATAAACAAAATGAAACGGCAAAAAGAGCCCAATATCATGCTATCAGTACCAACAAAGTTTCCGAAAATGACCTTTTCAAAGTAGGTAGCAGGTGGAGGTATCACACCCCCAGCACCCATGACTGGTTCAGCTATAAAAGCACCAATCTATTAAGAAGACGCTTTCTGTTAGACTAATCTGGTTCTGCTAGTAGCATAAAGACAAGAATTTTCGTAAGTAACTATAGAAGTTTACAGTTTCTGGTCCTTCTTTGATGATTAGATCCTCTAAATTCTTGGCTAATCTGGTTGAGAACTCCTCTTCCGTTTCGCCTGAACAAGCAATTCAAAGGTTATAATAACAGATACTTTTACTGTTTGAAATGGCAGTGAGGATCATTCATACCTGGAAGATGAAAACGCCAATAATGAGGGCAATCTGTGTGCAACACAAATGGTGCAGGTAAATCAAAATTTTGGTGTAGCGGGGGAAGGCTGGAACAACAAACTAACTTTGTTAGGGAAAAGAAGGAATCTTTAGCACTTCTAGAAAGAACATATGAGGAACAATATTTATCCTACCCGGACAAACTTGCTGATATTAGAGTGGAGCCATGGTACCTGAAATGATAACATTGCATTTGTAAACACTCTGAGATCTTATAAAAACAGACAAATGGAAAAGGACAAGCAAAAATCATTACTCACGATTTCTTTCTCGCGATAAACTTTTTCTTCTCGGGCCTTCCAAGTGCGTTATTGTAATACCAAACCAGCTTGACCTGCATTATATATACAGGAAATTCATAAACAACTCTTATAGGTCGAAAACTTAGAAAATACGAGATCAAGGTTTGAAGTATAGTTATGGAAACCTGGGTATCGTTGGCATCTGATCCACCGCTTGTAAAAAATGCTTTGGCCATTTTGTTGGCCGTGAACATCTCTAAAAGAACCTTAGCAAGATCCTGTTTAGTATGAAAACATCACATTGCTCAAATTCTCTTTGATATCTCATAAAGTATACTGCTCTGAGTCTTAACAGGACACAGAGAGTAGCAGGAAATTGTAGGAAAACATTATAAAAATGACACCAAAAGGGAAAGTCTGGAGTACCAGAGAAGGTTTAGTAGTACGGTTCCAAAAGGAGTGATAAAACGGCAAGGTGTTCAACTGTTCAACAGCGGCAGAAACAAGCCTTGGCTCATTTCCTCCTGCAAGGTTTTGGGTTAACAATGAGGGTCAGAATCAAGGAATACCAAACTGCAGAAAAAGAAACATCAATTCATGTTTAGTAGTATTAGAAGGAAGAATACCTAAGGCAGTACACCATAAACCAGCGAGAGAGTCAAGATATTTTTTCCCAGTATCATCATACACATAACTTCCCTGTAAGAAAAACGTCACACTTACACAACTGTTTGACTCAACATTTACACTATGAAAATGAGATTTTGACATGTACCTCAGACTTTGCAATGACCAAGGGATCTAAATCAGCACTCTGCCATCCAGCAGTAAAAGGTGCAAGCATATCATGCCCTTTAGACCTGCTCAGAATAAAAACATCACCACTATTCATGTCTCGTTGACGACGCTATAAAGCCTTCAGAATACAACGCTTAGAAGCATTAAAAAATAACTCACCCAACAGTGTTTTTCTTCTCAGGTGCTGCCTCAGTAGTGAAAATCCTCCTGGAAGTGGAGTTCCCAGACATGCAAGTGGCATACTTACTGTGCAAATGAACCTGCCATTAGAGTAAAAATATTAGCACTATAAATCACATCACTGTTTTTGGGTTAGGATATAATGATCTCCACAGAATTTTCTTCAAATTTATCTCTTTGTTATAAGAAGATTATCATTCACAACAAGAGATTTGTTCCACTTTATGAGAAAAAGTTTGTTCCTTGATTACTGGAGAATCTCAGAAAAGTATATACTCTCGAAAAGACATGACCTTTTTCATCCTGATCCACGTCAATTTGGCGTTTTGAAAAAAGATTAGATTTTTATTTACAATTGTTGGCATATTCAATGTTATTCTGACTCCTGATCTATTAAGCAAAACATTCGGGGAAAATTATGATGATGCAATCGAGGATCATGTATGTGAGAATAATGAGATCATCAAGCGAGTAAGAAGAAGTGGAAGAACCTGAGTGGTACGCGCCAAGCGTCGGAGACTGTTGATAACGACCATTTTCTCCTACAACGGATCGAAGAAAACAGAGAGAGAGAGATTGTTAAAGAGAGGATCAAAGGAGAGGAATCTGAAGAATCCTGGATTGTTTGAGAGGGAGAGCTGAGATTGGTTACAAAACAGAGGATGATGAATTGATGATGATGATGCCTTATATCTTTTTATTTATTTAATCTTTTCGAGTTCCATTTGATTTTTTCCAGTGACGTGTCATTGAGTCATTTTCTTAATATTATTTTTGATTTATTTTATTTTAAAGGGAAACAAATCATTTTGCTGCTCTCTCACAGAGATAATAATAATAGGTTGTAACTGGTGCAGTAGTAGCAAGGGAAAGAAAAAACAAATAAGAGGCTAGTTGTATATAGCAGCCATACCATAAAAATATCAATTAAAATTTTATTATATTTTCTGCTGAAATAAATAAAATGGAGAAATATAGTAAAAAAAATCACTCCAATTTGAAGAAAAAAAAATTATGTCTCGATGTGGAACACATTTTAATACACTTCTTCCCTCGCGTTTAGAAATGGACATCTGAAACGTTAAGGTTATGGGACTGGACATCTATATATGGTTCACAATCGAGACACATTAAAACTTTAGGTTTATAGCATATTAGTATGAGCCTAACTCATACTTAAAAATTACTTCAAGTGGAAATTTTACCATATATTTATATATTATTCTATACATAAATAAAATTTTATGTAGGACATATTCTAATAACTTTTCTTTGTGTGTTTGTTTTTATCTTTTTATTTTTCATTTACTAAATAAAAACACCAACTAGGCCAACCCAACTAACAGAAAAAGTAGCCAAATTTGATGGCATATTTCAATTTCTAAGGAGGGATAGTAGGAAAAACTGGAGTAAAAATTATTTTAATATACGAGTTTCCATAAGATTATTACATAACCATGTGATAGTTGTTACGTCTAACAAAAGTAAACGAAAAAATAATAATTATCTTTAATTTAGATTAAAAAAGATACTAATAATGATCCAACATTACAAAAACTAGTGACATCATATAATTAGGTGACACGTCAACTTATTTTGTCTTCTCCATTCAAAATATCAGACTGCAAACAAGACTTACACACATAAATGCATGCATTAATTAAAAAAGAGAATCAAACATATTTCAAACTAAAACTGCGTGCCGTTTCGAGGTCAAAAAACGCCGCCAAATTGAAGAATAGAGCACGCGTACGGCGTGCAATCTAATCTATCATTCAATCAATCGTATCTGAGAGAGGAGAGGGAAAACGAAACGATCAATCAAGTCAATTCCTATCTATCTGTATATGTTCGTTCACACACATATCCCCTAGAGAGAGAATAAAGTATGGACCTTTTTCTTTTTGTAGAGTAGAGAGAGAGAGGAAAAAGTAAAGTAGCCGAGAAAGACGCTCACTGACTGAAGAAGAAAAGATCACGAAGTCGCCACTCACTCTCTTTAAAGATCTCATCGGCGATCTTTCCTTCGCCGCCGGTGTAAAGTTTTTGAATTTTGCTTCTCCTCGATGTGTCTCAATTTTGCAAAGTTTGGATTTTTTGTTAGTGTTCATTACTAAATTTCTTGGTTTTAATATTAAGGATCCAACATTGTCAGGAGAATTTAGTGAACTCAATTAAAGTTTCCATTTTTGTCTATTTTGTTATCAAAAAGGAGAAAGCTTTACTGTTTTGAATAATTTAGTTGCTAAATTGGCAATTTTGCAGGTTTTGTGTTGTTTTATGTTGCTGATCGTTGGAATTGAGATAGAATGGGAGCTTCAGGGAGATGGATTAAAGCATTGGTTGGTTTTACTAAATCTGATAAGTCTAGGTCTTCCAAGAAAGATGAAAATGTGAGTACTTCAAAGGAAGATTATTACAAGAGTTTCTTTCTTTTTGTCTTAATTATGCCAATGTTGGTTCATTTCTGTGTTTGTTTAACTGATGAAGGTGAAGGTTGCTACCAAGAGTAGGTTTGGGAGAAAGAATTCAGTTGATTTTGACTTTGAAAAGTTTCAAGATGGATTTGAAGATTCCAATACGCGTAGTATGGTTGATACTGGGGTCTCTACTTCAACTTCACTACAATCATATGGGGGTGTTGCTTATGACGAACAAAGTAGGGAAAATCGGGCTGCAACGCGTATCCAAACGGCTTATCGGGGATTTCTGGTATCAATTTGCCTTATTAAGTTGCTTTACTTATGGTTTAGTGATGCTAGTTCATTGGTTTTAAAAAGAAGAGTGGATTGATAAGGAAGATGATATATTTATTAGGCTAGGAGGGCTTTACGAGCGTTGAAGGGATTGGTTAGACTTCAAGCCCTTGTTAGAGGACATGCTGTGAGAAAACAAGCTGCTGTAACGCTTCGATGCATGCAAGCGTTGGTAAGAGTTCAGGCTCGTGTACGCGCAAGACGTGTTCGTCTCGCCTTGGAATTGGAAAGTGAGACGAGTCAGCAGACACTTCAACAACAGTTAGCAGATGAAGCCCGAGTTCGAGAAATAGAGGTGCCTGTCACTTGTCTAAGTTGTTTACAAACTTTGTATTTGTTTATCTTCTGGTTGGCCTTTAATAACAGTCATGTTGACTATGTGTTATCATCTTTCAGGAAGGTTGGTGCGATAGCATTGGATCTGTTGAACAAATTCAAGCCAAGCTGCTAAAGAGGCAGGAAGCTGCAGCTAAGCGTGAGAGAGCGATGGCATATGCTTTGACTCACCAGGTTACTACTCTGCCTAAGAAGTAATTGCTTGTATTTGTTCAATTTGTTCGAAAAATAACATCCCTGAATAGTGAATCTGATAAATCATGAGTTCTCTTTATTAGGACCAATTTTTAACTAACGCACTATGACTTGCAAAACTGAAGCTCTCTACTTAAAGTGTTGTTTTTGTCTGGTTCCTTTTCTTAACTCTCTTCTGCAGCAGTCTATTTTATTTCTCTTTAAGTGTATCTTTTTACGATGGCCACCTAGCCTAATCCTAGCCCCATTAATAGTGTCTGGTTCTCTTGTTTTATATGTGGCTATAATGTTACTTTCTCTCACATAGAGAATTGCTCTCTTGTAGTGGCAGGCAGGAACTCGGCTGTTATCTGCTCACAGTGGCTTTCAACCTGACAAAAACAATTGGGGATGGAACTGGTTGGAAAGATGGATGGCAGTGCGTCCATGGGAGAACCGGTTTCTTGACAGTAACCTCAGGGATGATGCAAAATTAGGTGAAAACGGCATGGAGCAGTCTGAGAATGTACCTAAAACGCAGATCAAAAGTGTGAGTAAGATGCCAAACACTTCAAATCTTGTATCCGGTGTTTCAAGTCAGATGACTGGCCCGTGTCAGTCGGATGGTGATTCGTCTTCTCCTGGAATATCTTCAAGCATTCCAGTGGTATCCAAGGCTAAGTCAAAGCCAGCTAAAGACGATCTTGCTGTAGAAGTTAACTCAAGACCTGGTGCTGGTCCAAGATCACACAGCAATCCGAAAGAAAGATCAAGAGAACCAAATCGATCTTCAAAAGAACGATTATCTCTGCCAAACAGCGGTATAATTTCTTTCTCTCTTTCTTTCTCTCTTTCTCTATGCCTAGGAAATATGTTTCCATTTCCAGTTTTATAATTGAGACGATAGTCTTATCAACATGCTGGTAGCGATAAGAGAATCAGTTTGCAGTAGTCATATAGATACAAACCACAATGTAGATACTTGGATGGCTAAGTTTTAGTATAAGTATGTATAACCCACAAGACCCAAATCTTATCTAATCTTCCAAGTTCCAGTGTAGAGTTTGACCAAGCCTCAAATCAATCTGTTCTTCCCTATTGTCCTTTAAGTCTATTTCGTGAATATTCTTGAGCAGGAAAATCCTTAGGATCTCAGTCAACTAAAGCCAACCGAGCAGGAAAACTCACGCCAGCATCTCAAAAAGTAGTGGAGGAAAAATCTGCCCAAAACCAGAGAAGGCGCAACTCCGACCCAATAAAACAGAGGCTTGCATAGCCCTGTTTAAGTGTGTAACTTGAGAATTGTCAGCCCAAGTCACTCTCCCATCGTTCTGTACATACACAGCTTTTGATGAGAGGAAAGAGATAAGATCATGGGAGAAACAGAACACAAAGTGGTTTTCAGATAAAAGAGTTGCTTGGTTCATCGATCAATCAAGAAGAGAATGAAGCCATATTGGCGTCTCTCTCTGCCTTCATTGTTGTTGTTATTTATGTTAGCCATCCTTTTTTTGTCCATGACTCTCTGGAGTTGGATTCTTATATGTATCGGTAAGTAGTGTTATTATTTAAGTTATATGAACTCTCTCGAGGTGTACATTTGTCAAACCTTTTCAGTTTTTGCTGGGAAAATGGACCATGTTCTCAATGTGATTATTTAGTACGTTGTCTTGTATACGTTTTTAATTTCAAAAGAGTGATAATATTTTCTCCATAATGTAATACTTTGAGTGATCGATTTTCTAGAAATGAAAATGCAGAGATAAGTGAAAGAAGAATTTACATGAATGGTTTTCTGGAAGAATCAATATTGATGACATTTCAGGTTTACAAGAAGCTCAAATCCATTGTAAGAAAATTAGTCCTACTCTAACACTGAAAAATGACTGGGAACTTCGCACAAATTCCAGTGACTCAGAAACTCAAACTTTAATCCTCATAGAGTTCCGGCAACACAGCAAAGAACCCATGGATAATGAGCCTCTCCAGGAATTGGGAAGACGTTTTGTAGAAGATCAGAGCCTTTCAAGAAATACAATCAGTGTATCTACTTGATGTTAGAACCGGTTTGGGAGTTTGCCCCAAGACCTCCAGGGGCAAACACCGGAAGCTGGTTTGAGGTTGAATCCCTTCTAATTCTTGCATCTCGATGAACTGTTGATGCCAATCTGTCTTGTACATCTCTTACCAAGCCCCTTCCGCTTCTCGGGGTATCTCTAGTCGGAATATTAATCAAAGGGCCTCCATAAAAGATAGAGTCACCTGTATATGTCAGTCTTCTCTCGGCTTGGTGCAGAGGAAGAGGATCCCTTAGTGCTGATGATCCAGAAGAAGAATCATGAGCTGGAAGAATGGGTCTTGGATTCTGAGTGCTGGCTGTTTGTGAGCTAGGATTTAGCAATCTGTTGCGGACTTCAGATGTTGTTGTTACAGGAGCTGATACATATCTCCCAGCTTCTGGATCCCAAACAACTGATGTCTTTCTCACATCCCTCAGATGAGAAGTTGCAGGAGCAAAGAGAAATAGCGGATCCGCGTCGTTTCCTCTGTGCAGAACCTTATCATCAAAGGTCGAGTGCATGTGATGGCTTGTTGCAGTGAAGCGATTGCCAACTATTGTAGGATTTTGAGGGAGTGGAGCAAGTGTGACAGACTCGTGAACATGGCTTGGACTGCTAAGATTGCTCATACCATGGCTCCCTGTGTCATACTCATCCCGGCTACCTTGGCTTGGAGCAAACGAGTTTCTAGAAAGAGATGACCTTAGATCATTGTTCCTTATCTCTTTACTTGCAGCCACATTTGCATCTGTGCTTACACTACTGATGATACTAACTGTGCCAATGGAACTAAGATCATTATCAGGTAAATGGCGATTATCTATCGGTCTTAGGACAGATGATGACGCTCTGGCTCTGGCAGCTGCCCTTGCAGCTTCATTTGGATCCAACTTTGCAAGCTTCCATGCATTACGTTTTACAGGTCTTTTCAGAGCCTTAGTGCCTTTCTCTGATCCAGGTGCATCTGGGTCTACGGTTGACGGGACCATGCAAGGGTCTAAATGAGGAATGACTTCATCCTACATAGAGATAATGAGTGTAAAAATGGCATGTTGATACCTGAGCATAATCTCAGATTAAGCAATACATGTATGCCAAAAATTAACTGCATTTCGTGGAAACCCTTGTCTTTCAAGTTTATATTTAGAGATTGATCCTATGGATAACTAGACTTTCAAATGATGTATATGAGGTATATAACCTATCTGTTGCAACCAAAACACTAGTGAGTTTCAGTGTTTCACAAGAGTTAGGCATGCGATACAAGAATGGTTGGATGCTTCGGAAAAGGTAAAAATACCTGATTATCAAACACTCTAGGTGGAGTGCACCAGACCCCCCTGTATGGTAAACCGAGAGAGCTTCCACCACTAAAGCCGGTTGTAGCAGACCCAGTGGGAGAATAGAGCACATTCTGAATTTCCTCGTCAACAGATGCTCCATCTGGCGCCTCGCTCATGGCTCTCATTGCCACAACATACTCATATGTTGTAATTCCCTGCCAGTGTTAAGAAAAGTTCACAATTGATAGATAATAGGTAGTTAAACAAAAATAATCCGAAGTTCAACCTCACTACTATGATGAGCATTGTCACTTCTATCTTTTAAAAGTCTTACCATGATATCTTACAGTAAGAAAATTATCCGTGTTATGAGTAGAGTAACTAATATCAGAACTAGTTTCTTTCCCACTGACCTTTTTAATGAGAAGCATGTGGAAAAAGAGAAGTTCACCCAGTGGAAAACATGCGAAAATGGCAACAGCAGTGCAAAGACCCTACGCAATTTGTAGGTATGGCATTAGGAACCTTGATGACAGGAGCTAAACTCAAACTAATGGCATAACACCAAGAATACTTACAACAACTGCCGCCAAAGGTGCACGAGAGAAACTATTTCCAAGTCTATTGACAATTTCAGTTTCCATGGTCTGCTTATTAACAAATACACGCACTATAACTGCAATTCCAACTGCTGCTTCAATAATGAGCTGAGGAGGGAGAAAGCATAACCTGTTAGTGGTTCAGTGAGAAAATAAGTACAAGAAATAGCACATACGAGGTGAAATACATACCCAGAGAAGACTGGCACTCATCAGAGAGACAAAAGTCACATAGTTTTTACGACCGACACAATTGTTAAGCCACTGTAGCAATGATTAGAACTATGTCATCAACTAAACCCATGAAAATCCAGTCAAACATTTGAAACATCAGAAAGCTTACCTTGCAATGGTGATCAAAACAATCAACACATTTATCACAACTTCGACAATGCTTGCTGAACTTGCGTACCTGTGAAACATACATAATTGAGTACACATCTAAAATCTGAACCAAATTGCTTTCCCTAAAGACTTCTTAAAGCAGATTCTAGAAGATAAAGACCAAGAAATTTTAGTTATTATTAACTGCTCATACATCATTTACTTTTCATATTAAAGACCATACACATGACAAATATAACCATGGAGACTTGATGTAGAATTCTGAAGCTTAGTACCTCACAATTGCACAATGTGCAAAACAGAGCCTCTTCGCTGTTTCCTTGTTCTTCCGCCGGCCCTTCCTTTTTCCGGCAGTCTTCCACAACAAACACATAACAGAAAACTGCCAGAGGATTATAGCAAGATCTTCTACTTACAGATTCCACTCTTTGAGCATCTTCTACAGAACCTTTCACACTAGAGTTTCCAGCCACGGTAGAACTCCTACTGACAACCGAAGGAGAAGCCTGCAACTGACTACCAGTTTCATCATAATTCCTTGATAAGCCACGAACCATGCCATCTCCATTCACGCCTGTATCAAATATCGACATGATTCTCGGATCCGCAGGATTGATTGCAGTACACCGAACATACAAAACAAACACAAGAATAGCCTGCAAAAACACACACGATACATAAAGGAACCTATCAGATAAGATCAATGCCATAAACTACACAGCTGTGGAATCCAAAACTCGTTATGAATTTGCAAAATTGATTCTGATCATAAACACTACTAGCTTGAGAAGCATTAAACATACCACGGGAGAGTAAACACCGATCAAAACGTATTCCCAAATACGACCTCCAACAAAAGGAGCGAAGAAAGCATAGAAAGCGACCACCAACAAGCAAAACACCGTAATTGCAATCACCTGAGAAGAAAAATACACAGAACCCAATTGAAATCACAGCCATTGGTGACTTTAGATTGAGCAGATTCATGAAAAATTGAAGCTTTGGCTATAGAGAAAGGTTACATTCGATTTTACCTGAAGAGTGTGAGCGGGAAGTTGCCAACCGTGTTTCCTCACCATACCTTCTTCTCCAACAACAATAAGCAAAGATAAACAAACTCTAATTTTCCGACAACGTCACCGTCACGTTGCCGTTCGCCACCGCCGGAGCGATTAAGTGAAGAGTGTTGTTGCTCGTTGAAAAGGGAAAGGGACTGAGAAAATATCGTCTCTCTCTGTTACTGTGGCAGGTTTAGTCTTAATTAAGTCCAAATGGTTGACCCAACTTTTACATTAGTGGATAATTAATTATAAATAATTTTGGTATTATAAATAATTTTGGCATAATTATAATTAAATTTCAGGATATTGGCTGGCTTTTTGTCAAAAAATATATGCTGTATTAAATTAAATCATGTCGGAAATAGTAAATTACCAACTGGCTATTGGCTATTGATTATGATATTTTATGAAATTTATTTTGAATTCATAAAATATTTCCAAAAATGGTATTTATTTTATTGTAGCTAATATGTAAAAAAAAGTTAGGAAATAATTTTTTTTTTACCAAACTTTTTAACATTAGTGGGACTAATTATAACTATGGTTTTTAAGACTGAGCTAATCTATATGTACAAAATTAAAAAGAACAGTGACTCATGCTAATGAGTGGCTATTGATTTATTTATTTTTTTGGACGGCTATTGATCTTTTTATTTTGGATCAAATATAATAAATTAATCCAATTCTGAAATAGTCATACCAATTGGCTCTTGGCTATTGAAAGTTGGTAAAAGCATTTACTAATATATATATATATATATAGTCCAAATTCAAAACTGATAGTTTGTAAATAACAAAAAAATATTTTGAATAGTTTACTATGATTTTTTTTTGTAATTCACCGTAATGTTTCAGTTTTCACCATAGTAAATACTTAGAAATACAAAATAAAATAATTCAAACAAGTCTTAGTCTTAGAGTGGACCAAACAAATTTTAAAAGCCTAAACAAGTCTACTCTTATAGATGTAAGTAAATCTCATCATTCCCATTATTCACGCTTCCCTCCAATTTTTGTTTTGGCATGCGCGTTGCACAAAATTTCAAACAAAAACAGTTTTTTTTTTTCTTTCTAATTTTATTTTATTAATAACATAAATAAATGGATAGAGATATTATTATTATCAAAAAACATGGTGATGCGTTTAGACAGAGAGAAGAAGAAGAAGAAACCCTAGACACCAAAAGAACGAATCGTGGATCTTCCGCCCACTCGCTTCCTCAGATCGCGTGAACACCACTCACCAATTTTTCTTCTCTTTCTCTCTTCTTCTTCTCTATCTCCTTTTCGCAGATCGATACCCCAACTCGCACCCGATTGGCGCGTGTTGTCTTCTTCTTCTTCCTCCTCTCGACGACGAAGAGATTAAAAAGAGACGGCCTTTTCTCAGTTTCTGCTCCGATTCGTATATCTTCTGTTTCGTACGAGGTAAAGTTTTCATTTTTATTTTTTGTTTTTGTTTTATAGTGATAACCAACACAAATGATTGGGTTATACAGTAGTTTTGATCAGCTTCGTTTTAGGAATTGGATTTGAGGATTTCGTTTATGTGATGAAATACCCACTAAGAATTTAGCTGCAAGTTGCTTTTTTCTGCAATTGTAAGGGCAAAATGTGTATACTTTCTCGATTTATCATCATAGAAAGATTGAATTTTGATGGGTTTCTCTGGTTTGTTACATCTTTTGTGTGTGACTTTAGTATACATTTTGACCTAGATATATGTACTGAGACCTAGATTTTGTCTTGCAGTGTTGTAAGACGTTTGTTTTGCCTGAGACTATAGGTTTGTCATGGATATAGATCTTCGACTACATTCAGGTGACCTTTGCAAAGGAGATGATGAGGATAGAGGACTTGATAATGTGTTACACAATGAAGAAGATATGGATATTGGCAAAATTGAGGATGTTTCTGTTGAGGTTAATACTGATGACAGTGTAGGCATGGGTGTTCCAACTGGGGAGTTGGTTGAGTACACTGAGGGTATGAATCTTGAACCTCTTAATGGTATGGAGTTTGAGTCACACGGTGAAGCGTATTCGTTTTACCAGGAGTATTCTCGAGCTATGGGGTTTAACACTGCGATACAGAACAGTCGTAGATCGAAAACTACAAGAGAGTTTATTGATGCGAAGTTTGCTTGCTCTAGGTATGGTACTAAAAGAGAATATGACAAATCTTTTAATCGGCCACGAGCTAGACAAAGTAAGCAAGATCCAGAGAATATGGCTGGTAGGAGAACATGTGCGAAAACCGATTGCAAAGCTAGTATGCATGTTAAGAGAAGGCCGGATGGGAAATGGGTAATTCACAGCTTTGTGAGGGAGCATAATCATGAGCTTTTACCTGCACAAGCTGTGAGTGAACAGACCAGAAAGATATATGCTGCAATGGCTAAGCAGTTTGCTGAGTACAAAACTGTTATAAGTCTAAAAAGCGATTCGAAAAGTTCTTTTGAAAAAGGTCGGACTTTATCAGTGGAAACAGGGGATTTCAAAATCCTGCTTGACTTCTTGTCACGGATGCAATCCTTGAATTCCAACTTCTTTTATGCAGTAGATCTGGGCGATGATCAGCGAGTGAAGAATGTATTTTGGGTAGATGCAAAGAGCAGGCATAACTATGGCAGTTTTTGTGATGTTGTTTCTCTAGACACCACCTACGTAAGAAACAAGTACAAGATGCCACTTGCTATTTTTGTTGGAGTGAACCAGCACTACCAGTATATGGTCCTTGGGTGCGCCTTAATATCCGATGAGAGTGCAGCAACATATTCTTGGTTAATGGAGACCTGGCTGAGAGCAATCGGTGGACAAGCTCCAAAGGTTTTGATCACTGAGCTAGACGTTGTAATGAACTCCATTGTTCCCGAAATCTTCCCCAATACACGGCATTGCCTTTTTCTTTGGCATGTATTGATGAAGGTTTCTGAGAATCTTGGTCAAGTTGTTAAGCAACATGATAATTTTATGCCTAAGTTTGAGAAGTGCATCTATAAATCAGGGAAAGATGAAGACTTTGCGAGAAAATGGTATAAGAATCTTGCTAGATTCGGCCTCAAAGATGATCAATGGATGATTTCTTTATATGAAGACCGCAAGAAATGGGCACCAACCTACATGACTGATGTTCTTTTGGCTGGGATGTCTACATCTCAACGAGCTGATAGTATTAATGCTTTCTTCGACAAGTATATGCATAAGAAGACTAGTGTACAAGAATTTGTAAAGGTATATGATACAGTTTTGCAAGATAGATGTGAAGAAGAAGCCAAAGCTGATTCTGAAATGTGGAACAAGCAGCCAGCAATGAAGTCTCCATCGCCATTTGAGAAGAGTGTTTCTGAAGTCTATACTCCTGCAGTTTTCAAAAAGTTCCAGATTGAAGTTTTGGGTGCGATTGCGTGTAGTCCTAGGGAGGAGAACCGAGATGCCACATGTTCTACTTTTAGAGTGCAGGATTTTGAAAACAACCAAGACTTCATGGTAACATGGAACCAAACAAAGGCTGAAGTCTCTTGCATCTGTCGGTTATTTGAGTATAAAGGGTATCTCTGCAGACACACTCTTAATGTTCTTCAGTGTTGTCATCTTTCTTCCATCCCCTCGCAGTACATATTGAAGCGGTGGACAAAAGATGCAAAAAGCCGGCATTTTTCAGGAGAACCTCAGCAGTTGCAGACTAGGCTGCTGCGGTATAACGATTTGTGCGAACGAGCATTAAAGCTGAATGAAGAGGCATCCCTCTCTCAAGAGAGTTACAATATTGCATTCCTTGCTATTGAAGGAGCTATAGGAAACTGTGCTGGTATTAATACTTCCGGCAGAAGTCTTCCAGATGTTGTAACGTCACCAACTCAAGGTCTGATTTCTGTGGAGGAGGACAACCATAGCAGAAGTGCAGGCAAAACCAGCAAGAAAAAGAATCCAACTAAGAAAAGAAAAGTAACTTACTTGTTTACGATCTCTCTGTGCAGACAGCTTATGGATTTTGTTCGCTTTGCGCTTTTATGCTTTGCAAATTTGATGATACCAAATACTAATTTCAGGTGAACCCAGAGCAGGATGTTATGCCAGTTGCAGCGCCAGAAAGCTTGCAACAGATGGTCTGTCTTTGTTGACATGTCGTGGCAAGCCTCTTTTAAACACAAGTCGCCTAAGTATGTCATATCTGAATTTTGTAATTGCAGGATAAGCTGAGCCCAAGGACGGTTGGCATTGAAAGCTATTATGGAACACAGCAGAGCGTACAAGGAATGGTAATTAAGCACAACATACGTTCATATTATTATCTAGATACGTATGTAATCTGTTTTGATATGTGTTTTTACAGGTCCAGCTGAACTTAATGGGGCCAACTCGCGATAATTTCTATGGGAATCAACAAACAATGCAAGGATTGGTATGAAATCGACCATGACATGTGTATAAGTAGCTTCTGCTGTTTTCTATTTCATTAACTTTGGATAAAAAAACAATTCCGGCTGGTTTTCTGTAGCGACAGTTGAACTCGATAGCACCAAGCTACGACAGTTACTACGGTCCTCAGCAAGGCATCCATGGACAGGTACCTACATACCTATTCTCAATGCTTTCATAAGTTTTGTCAATCTTGTAACAAGACTGCCAAAAAAGTAAAATCTTACTTTGTTCTTTCTAGGGAGTAGATTTCTTCAGGCCTGCCAATTTTTCTTACGACATCCGGGTAACTATTGCAGTTGTAATAAAAGATCTTTCTTTTTCCTGTTTGTATCAATTGGTCATCTTAGTTCATGGTGATTTCTGTGCAGGATGATCCTAATGTGAGGACTACGCAGTTGCATGAGGACGCGTCTAGACACTCGTAAACAAAACTATAAGTTAACCACGAATCAAATCTTAAGAGTCGTCAGTCTGTGGATGAAAGATTCAAATCTCGGAGAACAAAAGCCAACGAGCACTAGGACGCGGTTAGGTTTGGAACAGAACATGAGCCAAAGCTCTGTTTTATCTTCTCAAGTGTTAAAAATAGGATGTTGTATTGTTTCGCCTTTATTCTCAGAGATTCGATTCTGTTAATATTGTTTGTATTAGTTCTGATGATCATATGTTTGATCATTTGACTGTTCGATTTAAGAGGTGAAGAAACAGTGTTACAAGAATATTCTCTATTTGTAAACTCTTGTTAATTCTCTTGATTAGGTTTCTCAAATTTGTATCTTGTGATTAATCTTGCCCAAATTACAAACAAAATTGTGGTATGCTATTGGCGGTTTGAATCTTGTTGAAGAGAGGAGAGAGGGTTACATAGTATAAATATAAAATTCTTTAAAATCAGAGAAGGATCATAAATTTATTATTATTATTTTTGAGTAATCATAAACAATTTTTCTCTTCTTTTGGCAAATAGAGCTTTTAGGCAAATTATTAAAATGTGGCCTAACATTCTATTTTGTATAGAAGAAATTATTTAAATACTGTTATTAAAAAAAACATTAATGAATAAATACGATTTAGTAATTTAATGTAAAAAAACAAACAAAAATTTCTATAAATGTTAAAGAGATGAATTTTGTTTTCAAAATAAAGTCCTAAAACACATTAAAAATGTGATATATGTAGAAAAAAAATGTGGCGTTTTATTTGATTATTTTTTAGTGGCCTAAGGAAAATGCTTTTTTTCTTACATATCAAGCAAGACTCTCTTGCAATTGAGACTCATTTTTCGTTTATTGTTCCAAAAAAATTCTGGTCACATGTAAAAACTTATTCTAATTTCTAGGTCATTCCCTACATTCAAACATAGTGTTTTTTTTTTTTTTAAACACTTCACAAACATTCGATACATTAGGTCCGATATGACACGTTTTGCTGCCTTAAGTTAAAAAAAGAAAGTCTATACTCTAAATCCTTAAAGATCGTACAATTGTACTCATAAACCCTTAATTAAAATGTACTTAAAATCTGAGATGTTTTGGTAAATAACAAAACACGGGGCTTTTGTTAATTTGGGTACTTTTTAGCCCAAAAATTAGAAAAAAGGAACATTTTTAATTGGCTTACGAAAATGGGTACTTGCTGATATATAAATGGACTATTTTGCCTCTGTCTGTTCTTCTTCTTCGTTGTTCATCTTCGTTTCTTCTTCTCTTTGTTGATTTTCTTCCTTTATTTTTCCAGAAAATTTCAATCGTTTTTAATCACGAAAATTAAACCCTAAGGTGATAGTATATAGAGAACCCAAACAACAAATTTCACGGATTTATAAGGGAATTTTCGGTTTTGGTATTGTGCATACATGCATATTTTTTTTTAAACAATCCTAAATTAACTAAAAGAATCTCGATTCTTCTGTAAATATCATCTAATTGGTGTTTTTGGTGGGCAATCTTCAGATCGAAAATCAAATATGCATTCCTCTCGGATGACAAATTTGCGATCTAGATTCAGTTTGCAAATTAAAAGTGCATATTGCTACTTGCTAAATTGAAAAAGGTAAAATAGATAATCAAAAGGAAATAAAGTACTCAATCTTGTAATCACTTTAAAAAATGCCGCATCCAACAATAGGATAAAGTTTTTTGTGTCAATCCCATAATTGATCCAACAAAACACCTCATATTTTATTCATACATAGACATTATCAAATGTCTGTCAAACGAAATCCCTTTCTTAGGTTGTTGTTTTATGAATCCCTAGGAAAACAATGCACACAACTCTTATATTTAATGTGAATAAAGAGATTTCGTTTAAAAACGAAATATAAAATAAGGAATAGTTTATGTTTATAAATTCTAAAATAAAAAATTTAATCTTATTCTTACACTAATAAAAGGGGTTGTGTGGTAGAGAAAAAAAAACAAAATTAATGTTCTTTTTCTATACTACACAACCTTTTTTTTAGATTTTTTTCTCTACCACAAAACCGCTTTTATTAGTGTAAGAATAAAATTAAATCCCTTATCTCGAATTTATAAACGTAAACTAATCCTTATCCTATATTTCGTTTATAAAAGTATCGATTTTTTCAATACACCCTAAACTTTACAAAGTTTTAGTTCATAACAAAATTTCCATGGAAAGTACTCTCCCTCTTTACATGTCTATTATATATTTGATGGATGCAGAATTTGTAACAAACAGAAGAAAGAGAAGGATGATGTAGTTCCTATTACGCATCGCAACGTCAGAATCAGATTATGGTTTTCTTTGAAATTTCTCACTAGTTTCCTTTTCGGTCGTCTTTTCATTCCAAAGTCACCTAACCAGTCAATTAATTTGTGTCCACTCATTCTTAATAAATTACGTAAATGATACATACACATTATGAAAATACTAGTAGTAACTAATCTTTCTTTAGTTTATTAACCACACTAGATTTAAAGAATCATTATCTTAACTAATTAATAGCCCTCAAGGGTATAAGAAACTTCACATGACATATCTTGAATTTCCTACGAAATTTGATAATACAAACACTTTTCTTAACATCATATGGTTACAACTATTCTTAGCTAGCTACCAAGCTCTTGAATCTTTTTGTTAATGACCTTCTAATGTCTTGACTATCTATGATCATACATAGATAATATTCCTTAATAATCGGCTTGAACAATGACAAATACAAAGAGATCTCCCAATTGCTTCTTTTAAGAAAGTGGTTCCACAAGTTGTAATCAACAATATTTGGAAGCAGAGAAAGATTTGCCTTCACAATCTTCTTTTGGTTCATGTCGCAACGATCTTCAAAGAAACGGATATATTGGTTCGCAATATATACAATCACAGCCGAGAGTGTATCATATTTTATTTACGTCGATATTTAAATATGATACCCATGTATAATATATAGCAAATGTCATGTCGTTATTATCGTACGACCGTCGTTATTTAATTCGTGCCATATAATATGGCTACTACACTAAGCATATTAAGTACCTAGTGTGCTATATAGAACGGCTACTACACTAAGCACTAAGCAGGCAAGAAGCAACGTTATTATGAATATCTTAACGTTTCGTTAAGAAATGTATATGCCGTCAGCTTTGTGACGATTATGTAAAGTGAGGGACTTGTTAAGTATTTCAACAAAAGCATACAAATACAGTGAAATGGGCCAATTTCGTCAACTTGTTGGGAAAGTAGCCAATACCAAACTAAACTCTAGTTTATTGGTAAGACTCAACTAATTGTAACTTCGTGAGGTCTATTATTTTATTATTTTCCAAATCATGATATTATCGAATCAAATTAAACATTGTATTAATAAAGTACGTAAAATAGTTACAACCTTTTTTTTTTGGCAATTAAGAATGAAATGTAAAGCCAAAAAATCAACGTGTAATTAAATATCAACGGTCAGGATTGATATAGAATAGTCTTTCCTTTGACTAAGTCTTAATCAAAACACAATCAAATAAATATATAAAGAACTAACGAAGGCAAATGCTTTTTTCTTTCTTACAATCTCACGGAGTCTTGTCTTTAGACACACACAAAAATGGCTAACCCCAACGAGTGGTCTCAGTTCTACAACAATAACCAAACCTTCTTCACAACTTCTACCACCGCTTCAACCGCTGTTACAACCACCACTGCCGGTGATACCACCTCCATAGACTCTCGTCTGAGTCCAGAAACTGGCCGTGTAACCAAGCCAACACGTAGAAGGTCCAGAGCCTCACGTAGAACACCAACAACGCTTCTCAACACCGACACTTCCAACTTCCGTGCCATGGTTCAGCAATACACTGGCGGTCCATCCGCTATGGCTTTCGGGTCCGGTAATACTACTTCTGCTTTTAGCCTCACTTCATCGTCGGATCCATCAGCTGGATCTTCTCAACAAGCTCCTTGGCAATATAATTTCCAGCCTCACGCGCCGCTTCAGCCACCGCAACGGCCTTACATGTTTTCTTTGAACAACGTGAATCCCGTGGTTGGATATAGTAACATGAACAACCCTAATACGATGGTTTCCGGTGTGTTTGGGACGGTGGATGGTTCTGGTGGAGGAGGTTCTGCTCCGTCGTCAAAGGAGGCTACGAATAGTAATTCTTCTTCTTCGAGGTTGCAATGAGAAAACGATTGGATTCTTTTTGAATTTTTTTTTTTTGGTTTTCGCATAAAGGCAGAAATGTTAGGTACTGACTTTCTTTGTCATAGAATGAAAACTTTGACTTTTTGTATATTTAAGTTTTTTTCTTTCATATTTGGAGATTTTATCTTTGTTTTAGGTTTTTAGCATAAGTTTTTTATTTAATTATGGCGTTATCATGGACCTAAATAGGCATATAATTCAATGCTGAAGTTGCATGCTTGCATTTTCAAACTGCAAATTGTCGATTAGAAAAATAAATAAAAATGTTTTCCAAACAAATCCTTATATTTTTTTAATCTCAAGAAAATAAATTATTATTCATAGATTAGATGGAATTTATACTTCTAATAATTTATTAGACTTAAAGTTCAATTAAAACTAGAACACAATCACATATACAAGAAATCAAACATTTTCACGTGAAGTTCTCAAGTGCATGTGCAAAGATATAATTCTCATACATTAGTCAAAGAATGCATATAAAACGTGCATAAAATGGAGGAAATTGGCAATTAGCTTATCTCAAAGTTTTGTATTCTTATTGGATAGAATAGTTTCAGATACATGAAATTAATGTGAATGTAACTTTACCAAATTAGTGCAATAATTGAGAATATCGAGCTTTATAATGTAACTTTTTCTCATGGCACCGCACAATATATTTTCATATGACTTGTCGAAAGAAAAACAGTGATTAGCCATTTCCTTTTCACAAATTATTCGGCTTTAAATTCTGAAACTTACTAAAATATATTGAGGGACCAGAATAATCTTTAACAGTAAAATATGGAGAAAATTAGTCTATTGGATCATATAGAAAACCAAACTTGCCTTTCGTTCGGAAACAAGGAGATATATAGTGTTTTGGTGAAGTTAGGCTACCAACATGTCTAGATTCTTACGTTATCGTTTTTTTTCTTTTCCTTTAAATCCCTCGACCTAATATTGATTATGATTGTAATTTGTATTTATGATTTAGACTGAGACGGGTCTTTGACGTAAAATCGATCGATGTAATATAGAGTTTGGCAAATAAACCAAAGCCTCGCATTCACAATGGATAACTTATGAGTATATGTCTTTAGATTTTTTTTTTTTTTTNTTTGGCATTTGTCTTTAGATTTTAGATTCTTACG
>Ga0041059_1000514_pt1 | contig 29392 bp, 25 predicted proteins | sample AraColnosormetaG_FD_56232 | JGI IMG/M metagenome (GOLD analysis project Ga0041059, IMG submission 56232) | Arabidopsis roots microbial communities from North Carolina, USA - Col MF nosort | ecosystem: Host-associated > Plants > Roots > Unclassified | place: USA: North Carolina | collected... | reverse complement strand
AAAAAAAAAAAAAAAATTGTGAAAGCGTATTCACCAAAAAAAAAACATTGTGAAAGCGTCTTCTCCTTAAGCGATTAATTTAAAGAAATGTAAATAAAGGCAATACTATAATGGACTTATAGTAAAATTTACTCTACAAACTGATCTTTTCCTTGTTTCTTTGGTTAGTGCAACCCCTTTTTAATTAGTAAAACCTTCTTTTTTTTTTGTTGCTTACCTACATGTAATCTACTATTCCAATCGTTTTCATTATCAATTCCATGGCTAGAGTATATATAACTACAATCTTCTGTATTCAACTTCACACGACAAACAAAACTGGTTTGCAACTGGAACATGTCACTAATTTATTATTATGATACATTAATTATTCCAACCTTAAATGAAATAATCTTTAAATAGATCAACATATACAAAATATCCGTCCTTAGTCATACCTCCAATATCTCTCCTCTTCTCCACTATTACATCTCCTCTAAAAAGTTTCATTTCACATGTGTATATTTACATATGTGTATACTCTCATGTACAGTTTACTTTCTAAATGTCTGAAGATGGAACCAAGATCTCTAGCGGTATACCTGCTATAGGCTCCAACACTTGAGCTTCTGGGAGCTCTTTTAACAATAATTCCTGCATTCACAATTCAAACATCCAAAACATTATATCACCATTGATTTGGAATTTGGGATTTATTTTCTTTTTGGTTAAGAGAAAGCTGCACCTTAAATGATTCAATAGTTCCTTCTTTCTTTACTAGGCTTGCTAAAAGTCCCTTTGCTTCAAGCTCGCCATTTTGCATCGGCACAACAAACCTAAATGTCCAAGATAAACCTGATTGATAACTACAAAGTGCAAGAGTGTAGATACATTATCTTGAGACTAAAACGAAAAGACGATAGATGATTATTTACTTGGCTTTCAAGAGTTTGGCAAGCTGGACAGCGTCTTCTTGACCAGAAACAAGAGTAAATCGTGGGAGAAGTTGTTTGATGACCGGTGTGATTACAATGTCGGCTCTTTCATTCTTCAGAAGTTCCATGTTGCATACACAATGCGGTTCATAGTAGAGAGATATCTGATCTTCAGGGGATACAAGGAGATACCTGAGAACACAAAAGAAGCAGAACTGAAATAACCATGACCAGGTTATTAATTATGTGTTGCAGAACAAATCTACAGAGCAACTGGAAGCTTGATAAGAGTTTTTTTCTTTTACCCGTTTTCAGGGCGTTGCCACGGTGGACCAAGGACAGGTCCAGCTGTGGCTTTAACTCGAACCTTAGAACCGTTTCTTGCATTTAGCTCAAAGCTATCTCCAGGTTCCAGATAAGTGACCTATAGTAATATTTCAGAAACTCTTATATATAACTCTTTCTCATTTTACATTTTTTTGAAGATAGTCTGCAATTCTGATTTAGATTAGGAAGTTTGAAACAAGTCACTTACGTTACTAAAAAGAGGATCTAGCAAAGGCTTAGCATTTGGGGTTGCTATAACCTTTATGCCTGGAGATTTCTCGGAAAGTGGCCTAAGGGTATTCAAATGACAATGATCATCAAGGCTTTGAGTTATGAGAAGGCAATCAACTTCAGGGAGATCATCAAGCTGCACAGAATATAGAATCAAAGAAACTTATAATGAAACTGCACTGCAAACTAGATTCCTGAATATACTCGTAACCTGATGATGATTCATGCTTCTTTACAAATACGAACCCCACAAATGATGATTAGAATGAAAGAAAAAAATAAACAAGTGTTACCTTGAAGGCCTTCAAATATCTCTTGGCAGCATCATAAAGCCATGGGATTCCAAAGTCCAAATTACCCACAAGAATCGGATCAACTAGGATTTTCAGTCCAGCTGTTTCCCATAGCCAGCTATTGCCCTAACTCCCACAAAAATGGAAGACATAGTAATAGTCAAATAAGATGCAACATTTGGAAATACAAATGCTCAAGTAGTAAAGATTCACCTCCAAGTAAGTCAGCTTGAATGCATCTGTCCCAGAGCCACTAACGTTAGTAGCTCTGTCCTCTGACAAAACAGAAGATACCACAGTGAGAGACCGGGAAACATTCGGCGAGAGGCGGATGGAGAGGGATCTGGAAGGGAGGTGAGGAGTGGACGAGAATAGTGGAAATGCTGATGCACTTAGTACTCTTGATTTGGTGTTGATACTTAGAGGAAGAGAATTGGCATGAAGCGGCATCATGGCTGCTTTGCCACCTGACACCACTAGAGCCATTGATTTTGTTTTGCCACCTAAAGAAATGTTCTCAACAAAATGAGATTTTTCAGCCTTATTAATATGCTATGATCAGCCTTAGGTTAGTTATGTGTCTTGGCTTGTAAATGAGCTTGCATTTTCTCTAAATCTGAAACCTAAGCATCTATCTATGAATCAAAATTAGTCCTAGCCTTGGGATTATATACAACAAGATTCTGAAATTCTTTTCTAATTAGCTTACGAATATACAATTAGCTTTGAAGAAGACGGTAATAGCCTAAATTCTCCACCTAAGCTAATTTGCACTAATCAACATCGAACCCAGAAATTCATACAACATCATATGGGATGAGCAAATTAACAGAAAAATCCAAAATTAAAACTTTCAAACATTGATTCAGTAACAGTAAAAACCCAGAAAAGTATTAAATCAGTAGCTCAACTAATCAAAAACACACAACACAAGAAGAAGAAGAAAGAACCTGATTTTAGAGTTGAAGAGAGACTGTTTGGTGAGGGTGGTGAGTGTTTTGTCTGTCCCCAACACACAAATAATCAGGAAAAACAAAATTGGTGGTTAAGAGTGAATTTCACGACTTCAGCTACAAAACGCTGCGTCTAGGAAGATTACTGGTCTCTCTCCCCTTGCCCGGACCCGGTTTACCAAACCAATAAATCAAAATCACGGATATGCTTTTTAGGGTTTCGACTCGATTCTGAGATTTTTTGCTTGCAAGATTCGTTGCTTTTGTGTTCTCCGTCACCGGAGTTTTACCATCGTGAAATGGTGCGATTGTGGTGTGGGAAGCTCAGACTTTGGAAACCCTATTTAGCGTTAGCTACACAGAGTAGAAACAGCTGGTTCTGTTCGGGTGGTGGAGCTCCCTCTCATCATCTTCACATCCTCAAAAAGTATGGCAGCTCAGAGATCACAGAGATGATCAATCGGTATAAGCGAAACGTAGCCGGACACACATTGACGCAGAATTCAATGGTAGGTCAGTACAAAACAACAGTTTCTCCAAGTGTTGCTCAAAATGTTACTATTGAGACATTTGATTCGTTATGTATTCAAGGGAATTGGAGAGAAGCTGTAGAGGTTTTAGATTACTTGGAGAATAAGGGTTATGCTATGGATTTGATTAGACTTTTAGGGTTAGCTAAACTATGTGGTAAACCAGAAGCTTTGGAAGCAGCTAGAGTTGTTCATGAGTGTATCATTGCTCTGGTTTCTCCTTGTGATGTTGGCGCTCGAAACGCGATTATCGAGATGTATTCTGGTTGTTGTTCTGTTGATGATGCGCTCAAGGTGTTCGAAGAAATGCCTGAGTGGAATTCGGGGACTTTGTGTGTTATGATGAGGTGTTTTGTTAACAACGGATATGGTGAAGAAGCAATTGATTTGTTTACTCGTTTTAAAGAAGAAGGGAACAAACCAAACGGAGAGATATTCAACCAAGTGTTTTCTACATGTACTTTGACAGGAGATGTTAAGGAAGGGTCTCTGCAATTTCAAGCTATGTACAGAGAATATGGAATCGTACCTTCAATGGAACACTATCATAGTGTTACCAAAATGTTGGCAACATCTGGTCACTTGGATGAGGCACTGAACTTTGTTGAGAGAATGCCGATGGAACCGAGTGTTGACGTGTGGGAAACACTAATGAATCTTTCTCGGGTTCATGGAGATGTAGAGCTTGGAGATAGATGTGCTGAGTTGGTTGAGAAGTTAGATGCCACAAGATTAGACAAAGTGTCAAGTGCAGGTCTTGTAGCAACCAAAGCATCAGACTTTGTGAAGAAGGAACCAAGCACTCGGTCTGAACCATATTTTTATTCTACTTTTAGACCGGTAGATTCTTCACATCCACAAATGAATATCATTTACGAGACACTAATGAGTTTGAGGTCACAACTGAAAGAAATGGGTTATGTTCCTGACACTAGGTATTATCGTAGTTTAATCATGGCGATGGAGAATAAAGAACAGATTTTTGGTTACAGAGAGGAAATTGCAGTTGTTGAAAGTCTTCTTAAGTCAAAGCCTCGATCTGCAATCACTCTGTTAACTAATATACGCATTGTTGGCGATTGCCATGATATGATGAAGTTGATGTCAGTCATAACTGGCAGAGATATGATTAAGCGAGATGCAAAGATATACCACTTGTTCAAAAATGGCGTCTGCCGGTGCAACAATCTTTGGTGAGCTAACTGATTGTTTTCCTCTACTCCAATCCTTTGTATATGCAATAAATTTTTAGATTTTGGTAAATGATCATCGAGTTACTATTTCGTGTTACTTGAGAGAAATGAGTTTGGAAAAGTGTTCAACCAACACTTAACAAAGAGAGAAGGAAGATAGTTTGATCAAGTGAGAGCTAGAGACTTCCATAAAATGATATAATTCAATTTTAACAAAATTTCATATTGATGTGTGTGTTTTAGATAACTATTCGATAACTTCACATACATTTATTCTCTCATAAGAGAGACAAGGCATTGTCTACCGATTTTAATTTTACAGTGACGAGGAAGAAAACTCTACTGTGGAGTTTAGGATCATGGATTCAGGGTATAACGGGTAGAGATCATAACCCGAGAAGGAGGATCGCATTGTCGTTGTTGTTTGATCGGTCACATCAGACGTGCTTGAGATTCCATGTGTTTCAATGTCCCTCCGCTTTAAGATGCTCCAGTTGTGTCCATATATAGCAGGATCAGAAAAATCCTGTGTTACTTCGATCTCTCCCTCAAGCATTTGCACGGCCTCTGACATTATTGGTCTTAAAGAAGGAGATGAGTTTGTGCAAAGGAGAGCAACTTTGATCATCCTCACTACTTCTTTGCTATTGAAAGCCCCTTTCTGTTGCAGTGTCAGCGCCTGAGGTATAATGTAAAGAAGGGTTCAAGGAAACTTATAGAAACTACAATAGTGAATCGAATGGGTTAAAGAAATAAAAGCTCCACGGTTACTCAATTGATAAGCGAGACGTTTTCAGCACTTCCCTGCTGTTTCGTATTACTCTTTCCACTAACAATTTCCATTGCCACAACTCTGAAGCTGTACACGTCTGCTTTCTCTGTTAGTTGACCCCATAATGCATATTCGGGAGCCATATATCCGCTGCAGCATAAGATAAACAAACACTGAGCTATATATATTCATCGGCCATGGTGCAGTTTTCATTTTATACTCAACACTTACTGGTTCCTGCCACTTTAGTGCTAATGTGAGTGTGTTCTGCTTCATGGAGCCTAGCCAATCCAAAGTCAGATATCTTTGCATTAAGGTCAGTGTCTAGAAGCACATTAGTGGTTTTTATGTCACGATGAACCATCCTGATCATTGATCATTCGTGGAGGAATTCAAGTCCTCTTGAGATTCCCACACAGATTTTTTGTCTTGCTGCCCAGTCCAGTTTCAGGGGGATTTTTCCTGGTGATGGATGTAAAACCAACGACAAATGATATCAGTTTCATGTACCACATTTGAATTTAGACTCGCAACGTAAAGAAAATCTGAATGATTTTAAATTACCAGATAGCACAAGAGCAAGGGAGTTATTTTCCATGTACTCATACACGAGCAGCAATTGATTCTTCTCGACACAGCATCCATAAAGCTTGACAAGGTTAGGATGATTCAGACCTGATATCATGCCTATCTCATTCACAAACTCGCGGTTTCCTTGACTTGACTTGACTTGGAAGAAAGCTGCTTGACTGCTATGATAGTTCCTTCTAATAGCTCTCCCTGCATTAAGTTTCTCATATCAGAAACAACCTTATTTTCTACGTTTGAGAAGAACTTGGCATCTTTCAGCATTACTTTGAATACGGATCCAAAACCTCCTTCTCCAAGTTTGTTGGTTTGAGCAAAATTGTTTGTTGCAGCTTGGAGTCGCTTCCAAGTAAACCAAACCGTTTGCAGACCCTGGGCTCTCAAATCTATGTTCTCAAGGGAAAATCATTAATAATGCTATGAGATATATGAGGAATGGATTCATATATAGTCTCTGAACTCTGATACCTCTTTCTCTCATGTTCCTGTCTCCTCTGCATCTTTTCTGAGCATAAAATCCCAACGCCAAGAGAATAATTGTTACCAAGGCACCCGTTAACCCGAAAATGAGTGAATAATTAGTGTGACGTTTCGTTTTCTCCGCTGAAAATGAGACACTAAAAGTGTAAGTATATATAAACACCAAGCTTCAGAAAAACATCTTTAACAAACTAGTTCAAAACGACCTCCACATCGTGGCTCCAAACCTGACATTATGAAAAAGATGAATATTAGCGTTCAGTGATAATTTGAAGTTATGATTAACTCAAATGTGAAGAGAGAAATACGATAAAGAGTGAGGGTTACAAATGCAGAGACCTGAGATAGTCATAAGTACTTACTGTGACACAAAGAGATTGCAGAGATAAGAGGACCATAATTTCCTCTTTTGGGAATGAGAGTTGTCCCTTTCCCCGCCCAATAAAAACGAATCTCTAACGTATGATCACTCACATTAACAGCTTTTATTTCTCTCACAAGAGGCTTTAGTGTCCCATTAGCCTCTTCTTTGATGTTAAAATCTCTCAAGAACAATTCTCCCTAACAGAGAAGAAAAATTTACAAAGCAAATGAACAAATCTATTATGCTTGTTAAAAAACATTTAGTATATAGTGACGCTTTACCTGAACATAGACATCAAATATGCGTCTGCCGAGACGGCTGTATAGTTCTTGGTCAGAAAACTGAATCTCCATGAAATGGAGTTTCACATTGTAAGGTCCATTTTCCAAGCAAAACGCATAATAAGCTAAAGAGAGAGCAGATCGACGCGCAGTCTTATAAATATCAGGAGCATTTACAGGTAGAGTTAAACTAGTTGAAAAGATGAACTGCTCCTCCTCACTAAGATAATCCGTGAATACACCAGTGTTACTGATTCCCCAGTTTCCGTAACGCTGATTTGTTGCCGCGTTGAATTTGTAGTTATCAGGTTGATAAGTAGTTTTATAAGAAGAGTTTGTGATAACTATGTTGTATCCACCACAATTTATATGTAGAAATCGCTGATCTACAATCCATAATGATTATAACCATCAACAAAATGAGACTTAACTGACTAAGCAGAGATCAGTAATAAGTTAGATTATCTCATTATGTACTTACAACTAGTGCATCTTATTGGACCAGCGCATGGAAGAAGCCCACTTCTGTATAACAAGACTACCAAAATAGTTATGCACTTCATCATCTCAACAAATTTAAACCATTTCCATTGCCATATTTGAAGTTATATATGTTCTTGGTTCTTGATTGTTCCAAAATAAAAAGCAGAAGAGTGTACTTACAAATTTGTCTTCAAATATGAGCTCCGGTATGTGTTAATATTACTGATTCAGCAGAAAGTGAAAACTGAAACTTCAATATGAGTAGCTTGTGTATCAAGGATTCATGTTCACACCTCTTTTCTTGGCAGCTAGACGTCCATGAGAAATTGTTGTAAGAGATGTCACTGTGAAGGGTTGGCCAAATAGAAAACCATCAGATAGATTAGTTGAGATGACCAAAAATATATCAATAATATAGACAAGGGAAAGCCTAAACGTACATATTAGATTGGCTATTGAGAAAAACACCAGATTCAACGTGTCCTGAAAGCCTATTTCCCGTCAAATAGCTGAAAGAACATGTCAAAACGATATAGTACTTGATCATAAGACTGCAGGATTCACATTGCAAGAGCTCTAGCTCTTTAATATTATTATCTCGACTAGTAGTACTTACGTATTTCTTGTTGTCTTTGTACTCTTTGAACTTCACCAGTCAGCATATTAAATGATAAATCACTACAAAAAATGTGAACACAATAAATATATATATATATTCCAAATTTCATGTTAGCCTCTTTCCAAAGTTTATTTTGTTCATATATATATTCCAACTTGTTCATATAACAAAATGACATTTTGAGATGTTTTTGAACAAAAATGCCTGCCTCTTAAGACATGCATTATTGTACGACGTTGAAGTGACGGTAACTATTGCCTATTGGATATTAAGTTGGTCTAACTGATGACAATAAATCTGCAAAATTAATGATAAAGGACCACTTATGTTTAATGGATTTGAAATAGTGTTCTCGGCGTGTCATTCGGGTTTGAATCCAGCGTGTGAATATGAACGACGACAAAAAGAAGAAAAAAAAAAGAAGAAGCAAAAAAAGCTGAACGTCTCAGTCTCGAAGACTCTAGTTTTCTAAGTAAACGCAAGACAATAAAAGCATGACAAAAGCTGTTGTTGTAAAGTGCAATTCAATAACACATGGAGAGCTTCTTAAGACTTTTTTGCAATAAAATATGAAATGGTGTAAAGTCCAATTTAATATTAGAAAATGAAATGGTCTATATATTCTACGACCATTTCCACGAGAGAATGTTGTGAGCCCTAAGTTCACACTTCTATCGAGCACAATGTAGCCCACAACGAAAACCCTAGTGTAGAGATGATCGGAAGTTTCACACTACTACTGTATAGTAAAGACAATGGACTCGGGACTGAGTGGGTACAGATCATAAGCAGATTCAGAGGATGAAGGAATCGTCACGATATAATCAGATGACAAAGAAGATGGCTTGAAGCGCAAGTTATCACTGTACACTCCAGGGTCTGATATGATCTGTTCCATCTCAGTCTCTCCTTTAAGATTTTGTGATAAAGAGTATCTAAACTTAGAAAATACATGTGTTTCTACATCATTGAATTACGCTTTCATGTCCATTTGATGTCTCCCAAGTAAATCGATGTGTATGAGTTCAATCGTAGTGAGAAAAAGATAGTTTGATTCAAAAAGCACTAGCGATACATGTGTGTTTTGGATGTATGTAAATTGAGATGATGGTAAGGTTCCAGACAACTTTAATGATATAACTACGTAGTTAACTTTCGGATAACCTCACTAGCCTCTCATTAAGTAGGCAATGTATCATAGCTTTTGATATTACAGTGACGAGGAAGAATTCTCTACTGTGGAGTTTAAGATCATGGATTCAGGGTATAACGGATAGAGATCACAACCAGAAACAGAGGATTTCATTGTTGTTGTCGTCTGATCGGTCACACCAGACGTGCTCGAGCTACTATGCGTATCAATGTCCCTCAGCTTTGAGATGCTCCAGTCGTGCCCATATATACCAGGATCTGACATAACCTGTGTTATTTCGATCTCTCCCTCTAGCATCTTCACAGCCTCTGACATTGTTGGCCTTAAGGAAGGAGATGAGTTTGTGCAAACGAGAGCAACTTTGATCATCCTCACGGCTTCACTTCTATTGAACTCACCCTCAAGCATTCGATCTACAATCTCCAGTATGTCCCCTGTCTGTTGCAGCGTCAGCGCCTGAGATTTGATGTAAAAACTGGTTTCAGTAAACTTATGGAAACAGATTACACATAAAATCAACTAAAGAGAAAGAAAAGCTCCATGGTTACCCAATTGATAAGCGAGACGCTATCAGCATTTCCCTGCTGTTTGGTATTACTCTTTCCACTAACAATTTCCATTGCCACAACTCCGAAGCTGTACACATCTGCTTTCTCTGTCAGTTGACCCCATAATGCATATTCTGGAGCCATATATCCGCTGCATCATTATTGGAAAGAAACCAAGAATGAGATATTTCTTCAGCCATGAAGTGGTTTTTGTCTTATGTTCAATACTTACATGGTTCCTGCAACCTTGGTGCTAATGTGAGTGTGTTCTGCTTCATGAAGCCTAGCTAATCCAAAGTCAGATATTTTTGCATTAAGGTCGGTGTCTAGAAGCACATTAGTGGTTTTTATGTCACGGTGAACCATTCTCATCGCTGATCCATCGTGGAGGAATTCAAGCCCTCTTGCGATTCCAACACATATTTTTTGTCTTGCTGCCCAGTCCAATTTCAAGGAGTTTTGTCCTGCCAATGGATGTAAACCAAATAGAAAAGATATCACGTTGAATGGAATAACATATATTTACACTTGAATTGGACTGAAAACGTAAGGGAAAGCTGAATGACATTAATTTACCAAACAAAGCAAGAGCAAGGGAGTTATTTTCCATGTACTCATACACGAGCAGCAATTGATCTCTCTCGACACAGCATCCATAAAGCTTGACAAGGTTAGGATGGTTCAGACCTGAAATCATGCCTATCTCATTCACAAACTCGCGGTTTCCTTGACTTGACTTGGAAGAAAGCTGCTTGACTGCTATGATAGTTCCATCCGACAGCTCTCCCTGCATTAAGTTTCTCATATCAATAAACCCTTAAGCCATATTTCGTTTGAGAAGAAGTTGGTATATAGCATACTTTGAATACGGATCCGAAGCCTCCTTCTCCAAGTTTGTTGGCCTGATCAAAATTGTTTGTTGCTGTTTGCAGTTGCCTCCAAGAAAAGCAAACAGTTTGTAGACCCTGGGCTCTCAAATCTATGTGATCAGGTTCACAAGAGAAAATCATTAAAAAGAATGTTCATGTACCAGAAATGGATTCATACACTGAACTATGATACCTCGTTCTCTCCTATTATTGTCTCTTCTGTATATTCCCCGAGCATATATTCCCACAGCCAATAGAACAATTGTTACCAAGGCACCCGAAGCCCCCAAAATTAGGGGATACTTAATGTGATGTTTTGTTTTCTCCACTACAAATGAGACACTAAAAGTGAAAATATATATATACATTTACATCATACATGAAACAAGCTACGTACGTACAGAAATATCATTTTCGATGAAGTAATTTTCTTAATCTATGTACCTCCACATAGTGGCTCCTGACCTGAAATTTTGAAAGATGAATGTTATCATTAAGTAGCAGGAACGAGTGTCAATATGATGAAGGGTAAGCACAAAAAGGCAACGGATATACGAAAAAGTAATAATCTGACCGTTATGGCCATTTATGAGTAAAACAAATCGATGTTAAGAAAGTCATGAAAGCCATACGATGAATAAGGTTTGTTGAAGCAGAGACTTGAGATAGTTAAGAAAAATTAGAGTTTAAGGGTACTACTTACTGTGACACAAGGAGATAGCAGAGATAAGAGGACCATAATTTCCTCTTTTAGGAATGAGGGTTGTCCCTTTCCCCGCCCAATACAACCGAATCTCCAACATATGATTGGTCACAGTCGCGTTTATTTCTTTAATAACAGGCTTCATATTTCCATTAGCCTCCTTGTTGATGTTAAAATCCCTCAAGAATAATTTTCCCTAACAGGGCAGGAGAAATGACGAATAGCAAATGAACGTCAATCTTCCATGCAACTTATAATCAAAGAAACAATTACTAAGTAGTAAGTGATGCTTAACCACCTGAACATAGACATCAAATATGCGTCTGCCAAGACGGCTGTATACTTCTTTGTCAGAAAACTGAATCTCCATAAAATGTAGTTTCACATTGTAGTTTCCATTTTCCAAGCAGAATGCATAATAAACAAGAGATAGAGCAGATCGACGTGCAGTCTTATAAAGATCAGGATAGTCTCCAGACAGGGTTAAATTAGTTGACGTGTAGTACTCATCATGATCACTATTATCATCGGTAAAGTCACCTGTGTTACTGACTCCCCAATAATCGAACTGCTGATTTGATGCAGCGTTGGTTTGACGACTGTTATCAGTTTGATACGTTATTTTACCCAAGGAGTTTCTAATAGATACTTCTTCTCCACCACAGTTTATATGTAGAAATCGCTGATCTACAATTCATCACCATCAGTAGAAAAAGTAGACGTGAAATTATTAATTTTTAAGAAAAAAAGGATGAACAAATGTGAGTACGTCAAAATATCTAATGCATGTTAGAGATACGTTAGAACGGCTCAATATGTACTTACATTTCTTGCAGTTGGCTGGCACAGCGCATGGAGGAAGCCCAGTTCTGTATAACAAGACGGTCATAGCATCTATTACAATATACGGAAGCAAGAGAATGCTAATTATTTAGTCTGTTCTTGTTGCAACATAAGGCAAGAGTGTGTACTTACAAATTGTTCTTCGAATATGAGCTCTGGTATGTGTTAATGGTACTGATTCAACAGAAAGTGAGAACATAAGCAAATAGAGAGAAAACGTATCCTACCTACCAAGGTTTTATGCTCATACCTGCCCTTTTGACAGCTAGACGACCATGAAAAATTGTTATAAGAGAGATCACTGTGAAGATTCGCCAAAATACAGAAAACCGACAAGAAGATTAGTTGACATGGCAGCAAACTTCACAAACCATACAAACTTGTGAAGGGCTGAAACATACATATAAGATTGGCTGTTGAGTAAACCACCAGATTCAATGTTTCCAGAAAGCAAATTGCCAGTCAAATAACTGTAAGAACATGTCGAATGGCAAATTATACAGAGTATATATATATGTAGAGTTCACATTAAAAGATTATTGTAGTACTTACATATTCTTTGGTGGGTTTTGAACTCCTTGAACTATACCATTCAATTTGTTAAATGACAAATCACTGCAGAAAACAATGCGAAAAAATAAATGAATTTCTTTTGATAGAAACGTAATTGTGTAAATACTGTATAAATTTGCTTCTATAGAATCTGCAAAAGTTTATAAACAGATTCTCTCATACTTGCAAATCATTCTTACAACAGGTTATTTTCTCTACATTTGTTTTCTTTCCCATGCATGAGACGATGATTATCTACATATAATTGAGTAACTTTAAGCATAGAACCGTATAGTACAGTAGGTAATTAAATGACTAAAATGTAGACGATACAGAACAAGCTAGTTTTGATATGTCTACAGAGTCGTAGTAAATATGATTAAAACACTTACAGAATCTTTAGGTCTGTCAAATTCCAGATGTAAGAAGGAATTGGACCAGACAAACCCACATTCCTCAAAATCCTGGAACAGGCAGGAACAGAGACAATAGTTTGACATTGTCAGTTAGTATCAAGCATCACGAAGAGAAACATAAAGCTTCAGTGGGAAATATACATACAGGCGTTTGAGGCCTTTGCTAGATAAATTCGGAAAGGATTTTATCCCAGTCGTATCACTAAGACTCCTGCATACATATATCTATAATGCTTAGAACATCAGTTTCAATTCAATGATCCTTTTGCTAATCTATTGAATATAGTTCATTACAATTCAAGAAGATTTTCTAGGCGGACCACTGCATCAGGGATAGGTCCTGTCAGTCCACTTGCATAAAGATGTCTGTTGATCAAAACACAACACAGGTTAGAACACACAAAGAAATAAACTATAAGATAAATTATCGTTAGTGAAGAAGGAGAAGCTTACAGCTTTTGAAGCCGAGTCCAGTTGCCAATATATGCTGGGATGATACCAGTAAAGTTATTGTCACATATCCTTCTGCATTATGAAAACAAACTACTAGTTCAGTTCAATATCTCTGCCAATAAAACAAACACCTAGCTGCTACAATTTTATTAGACGCAAGTTCCCTGCAAAAACATGTATATGATCATTATTTGAAAACCTTTTAGATAACTTCTAGTTTTTAGATCATTATTTGAAAACTTTCATAGCTAAGTAGAGTTAACAACTTACACTCTTTCAAGGTTTACCAGTCTAGCAAGAGTGCCGGGAAGGATTCCTGTAAATTTATTAGACGCAAGTTCCCTACAAAATCCAGTTTCACAAAATATCAAAACTGGATTCCTTCCACAAAATCAAAGAAGATAATTGAGGTTTAATTTGAACAATGGTTAAAATGCAATAAAAGGGTCTTACAGTCCTGTTAGACTGGTCAAGTTACCAAGCTCATCAGGAATGGGACCAGAGAACTGGTTGCCTTCAACTCCTCTGAAAATTTCGTCACATTACTGTAATATTAGGTCAGATCAAAACGAACATATATACCGGTATACAAAACAACTTGAGACGTACAGGAATGTCAGATTCTTGAAGTTTTGTAATCCAGCTGGTAAGTTTCCAGACAAATTATTCGCGCAGACCGAGCTGCAAGAAAAATTTCGTACGTTACTCCCAAATCATGACAATGAACATTATTGGAAAGAGAGAAGAGAGAAAGCTAACATGCTAGTGAGGTATGCCATTTTAGCCCACTCCATTGGAATTGTTCCTGAGAGGTAGTTCCGGCATAATTCGCTGCAAAGAAGAGCAAATTACTAACCAATATTTTTCCATTCCACTGGCTGCCAAACGAACATATGACCATACTAGCATAATAGACCTATATGTCTTCTTATTGTATAACCATGTCTTGCAAATTGAAAAAAACACACATCCAACTAATTATATAATTCAGAACTTACATCGATTTGAGATATGGAAGCTTGGTCAATTCAGGTGGAAGTTTCCCTCGAAGACTCATGGTCTTGAGAGCTCTGTATTTATATATAATAATGCAAAACATTATTAGAAAAGAAGAGAAAGTAAAAGGATTAAACGAAGAGAAGACAAAAAAACTAACACTCACAGTTCTGTAATACGACATATCGTGTTGTTGTTGAAGCTACAATCACAACCAATGGTGTTGTTGATATCTAGATTCGGAACAAAATCAACTTCTTGTATGATCTTTAGAGTTTTTGAACTGCAAGGATCTTCATCCCTTAGGTTCAATCTCTTTATACCAAGTGTAGTAGCTATCTCCTTTAGTGCATTCACTGCATTAATATAGCAAAAAAACATATTGAAAATAAGTATATAAAATATATACGGATTCTGATTATGATTTATAAAATTTTTAGAAATGATACATTCATCTGCGTGAAGAGATGAAAAAGAAGCCAATGTTGTTATATTTGTGAGGGAACTTAAGATAATGGTAAAGAACAGGAAAAAACTCCAGAGGATGATTGACATATGTATATATAAGGTATATTTAGTGATTCTTTGTATATATGTGTATTTAATTTGTTTGGCAGATCACAAAGTCATCACCAACAAGCAAATTTATAGGGTTTTCTTAGGTTGTCGGTGAGTAGAGAGTATAGGTATATATTGACCAATTCACCAAAATAAACATTAATGTCGACGTTAATAGTGGTGAATAGAGAGGTTAATGAATGCTTGATGTTTCATGTCTCCTTATGTATTGGTTGATTAATTTTAGAACCTCAACTAATTAACACTCTGTGGAGGAAGTTGAACAATTCTTGCATCTAACTTCTCCAATTGAATGTTATTCATCATACTATAAAACCTTGGGATAATTTCCTCAAAATGCTATGCTTTGTTCTTATTTATATATATCAAAGCGCGTATAGAACCTTATGATGTATGACTTCTTTAAAATGCTCTTGTGCATGTTTTAAAAATCAAAATATTTACCATGTTATCAGCAAATTAATACTAATAGAAAGCCAACACTTGGTGACTAAACTACGGCCAATCCGTACGGCCAATCACACAGACAATATACATCGATTACACACACCACTGCCCACTCGTTATAGATTACACACACCATTGACCACTCGTTATAGATTACACACACCACTGACCACTCGTATTTGTACTAAAAATGAAAGCATATAAAGCCATGTCTTTACTTTCTTGGATGAAGAGTCAAAGTAAACGGCTAAACGCTAGGACAAGGACCTTTTGGATTTCATTTTGGAATTTTCTCTATAGTTTTAATTTTATAACGAATTTCAATTTAAGTATGATTTTTTCTTCTAAAACAAAATAAATTCTTTTCCAAGTACAACTAGCGATATTAGCCCTAATTACAATCTTTTCTCGAGCCCGAAGTAGCCTACAACAACAACCCTAGCGTAGAGATAATCAGAGGGTTCAGGCTACTGTATAGTAAAGACAATGGACTCGGGGCTGAGTGGGTACAGATCATAAGCAGATTCAGATGATGAAGGAATCGACAAGATATAATCAGACGACAAAGACGATGGCTTGAAGTGCAAGTTATCACTATACACTCCAGGGTCTGATATGATCTGTTCTATCTCAGTCTCCCCTTCAAGCATCTTCACAACTTGCGACATGTTTGGCCGTAATGTCGAAGACTTGTTGGCGCATAAAAGTGAAACCTTTATCATTCTCTCTGCCTCCATCACATCGAACATTCCTTCCAGCCTCGGATCCAGAATTTCCGCGATATCCCCTTTCTTTTGCAACACAAATGCCTGAAATTGAAAACTAAGAACCTTTTTATTTGAGAGAAAGCAGAATTCTTGTGGAGAAAAAGACTGAATCAGTACCCAATCGAGAAGGCCAACACAACATTCGTCATCTGGCGTGTATTTCGCGTTGCTCTTTCCGCTAACAATCTCCATTGCCACCACACCGAAGCTGTAAACATCTGCCTTTTCTGTTAGGTGACCCCTCATTGCATATTCAGGAGCCATATATCCTCTGCAACAAAAATAACAATAACTGCTATTGAAACATCATCTTATGCTGAACTCATCTGTACGACTGAATATACTACTAACATTGTTCCTGCAACTCTGGTGGTAATGTGACTCTGATTGTCTTCATGGAGCCTGGCCAACCCGAAATCTGATATCTTTGAGTTCAGATCCTTGTCAAGTAGAACATTTGTCCCTTTAATGTCTCGGTGAATGATCTTAACTGCTGAATCTTCATGGAGGAAAGCAAGCCCTCTCGCGATTCCCAAGCATATTTTGTGTCTTGTTCCCCATTCTAGTTTGAGACAGCTTCTTCCTGCTCCCACAGTTTACAAGCAAATATTCAATCTCAAGACAGAAGAGAATGCAGTCAAAGGATTTGGTCCAATCATCTATCAGATAAATTTACCAAATAATGCATCAGAAAGACAATTGTTCTCCAAGTACTCATAGACAAGAAGCAGCTGGTTTTTCTCAACACAGCATCCATAAAGCTTCACAAGGTTCGGGTGCTGCAGGCAAGCGATCATACCGATCTCGTTTACAAACTCTTTGTTACCTTGATGTGATTTGGAAGATAGCTTCTTTACCGCAATCAATGTTCCATCTGGTAATCGCCCCTGTATTGTCAAATTTTTGGCTTTACCGTCACCTGTTTTTAAGAACACTAACATTGATTTCTAGAGCTTGAAGACTCCTTTGTACCTTATAAACAGATCCAAAGCCGCCTTCTCCAATCTTGTTTAAGGGATCAAAATCGTTGGTCGCGACTTTTAGTTGCCTCAAACTGAAGGAACCTGTTCTTAGATCAGGTCCCTTAAGCTCTTTATTTTCAAAAAAAAAAACAGAACTTTACATGGTTTTTAAGTAGCGAATTCAATACCTCGTTCTGCTGCATTTGCATTGCTAACACACTTTCTCCAACAGAATGCGGCCAGGAGCAAGAAAGCAAGAGAGAGTGTTAAGCCAAGAATTAGAGGATATTTTGTTGGTTTATGATCTTTTTTTACCGGAAGAAATTGCACTGGAACTGAAGGCGGACAAAAGAAAACAAAGAGAAAAAGATTAATCCATATTCAAGATTTAGCAGGAACAAAAGGACTCAAAGACTTGAGATTTTCTTCTTCATACCACCGCATTCAGATTCTGAACCTGGTAAAACAAAAACAAGTAAACAATTAGGATAAAAATTTCTGAGGGAAACTTCATGTTTACCTCCACAGAATTTTACTTACTGGGACAAACTGAGACTGCAGAGATAAGAGAGCCATAGTACCCTCTTTGAGGAATGATCATTGTGCCTTTCCCTGCCCAGTAAAGCCGTATCTCTAAAGTGTTATCAGTCACGGTCGTGTTTACTTCTCTTATAACTTCTTTGTGAGTTCCATTAGCCTCCTCTCTAATGCTGAAATCCTCCCAAATCAACTTCCCCTGAACATATATTAAATTTCAAACTTCAAGAATCGGCTAAAACCCCTGAAAAGGGGTTCTTAAAGAATCTGCGGCAAAAGGCTATATGTACCTGAATGTAAATGTTAAAAACCCGTTTCGCTAGTTTAGTGTATGGTTCCACATCTGAGAACTGAATCTCTGCAAAATGGAGTTTCACATTGTAGCTTCCATTTTCGAAGCAAAATGCATAGTAAGCCAAACTGAGGGGAGAGCGCCGAGCATTCTGGTAAAGGTCTGGATATTTTGCTGAAACTGCAGATTCTGATGAAACTGTGTATGTATCTTCTGTTATTGCATCATCCATAAAGTCACCAGTATTGCTGTATCCCCAATTTTTCCTATAATAGTTCGTAGCTGATCCGGTAAGTCCATAGTTATCACCTTCATACAGAAACCTTCCTCGAGAGTTTTCGATGGTTACATCAGGTCCCCCACAGTTTATATGCAGCGATCTACTATCTGTGGAAAGTAAACAATTTCCAGTTCATATGCAGAAACTCGAAAAAGGGTATTTGGAAATCAATAAAAAGCAAAAGAACCTACAATTTTGGCATTGCTTTATGGCGGAACATGGAAGAAGTCTGGTTCTGTATACAGAACAATGAGTTAATAACAGTACACGAAGTAGCAAGTGATTAATAAGATTGACAAAATGCTCTTACAGACGGTTTTTTGAGTGTGAGCTCTCATATGTGTTTATATTCCTGCATGGAAACTTATGTTAAAAGTATCCAGAAAATTTAAGCAGATGAAAGGCGGTAGTTAACAACAGAAAAAACATACTTCCTCTCTTTGCACATTGGAGACCACGTGAAATTATTATAGGAAAGATCACTGCACATATGAATATTGGTAAAAGGAGAGATTAGTGTAATACCGAGAAATGACTTGACATATATGACTGCTATAAAATAAGAATGGTCATACATATTTGTGCTTGCAGTAAGGAAAGCTCCTGTTTCAACCTTTCCAGACAACATGTTTCCAGCTAAATATCTGAAAAATGAAACCAGGAGATGAGTTCAACAGCTATAGTAAATTTTAATAGCATACCTAATCCTTTTGATCATCTGACACTTTAAGACTTACGTGTATTTTGGGGCAGTTGCATATGCTGGTATTTCTCCAGTCAGCCTATTAAAGGAAAGATCCCTGTCAAAAAAAAAGGCGTTATAACTTATAAGAGACTGGACAGTGTTTAGCAAGATGCGTGGTGATAAAACATGAGACTTACAGAGTCATTAAACTGGGCAGATCCCAGATACTGGTTGGAATTGGTCCAGATAAGTTTATGTTTCTCAAAACCCTGAAAATGATCAACATCAGTCTAAAGTCTAAACACAAGTAATTGACCATATGATCGTATCTGGACCTGAGACATAAAAATGTACTATTACATACAAATATTTCAGGCTCGTGCTAGTTATCTGAGGAACATGTCCCAATCCTGCAACCGTGTCACTGATTCTCCTGCATAGAAAGAAAAGGCCACAATTTCGTTTCAAAAAAGAACATAGGCTTCTGCAACTTACAAAATTATTGCTTCAACAAATATCTAAAGAGGATAAAAAACTTACACGTCGATCAAATTCTCCAGATGAAAAATGGAGTCTGGAATAGGTCCTCTAAGGCCACTCGCATAGAGTTCTCTGATACAACGTTATCAGCACAAGTCAGAAAACATTGAAATGTACAAATACTAACTATTTAAGTGTAATGAAAAATAAAGATACTTTACTCACAATCTTTGAAGTTTTGGTAACTTCCCAATAAACTCTGGAATCGATCCGTTCAGGCGATTATCACTTAAATGGCTGTAAACAATATAATGAAAAACAATTCAGCATGATGAACACATTCTAAAGCTGATATTTTGTTAGTAATCCAGATGAGAAAGATGATCTTACAGATTAGTTAGCTTTGTTAGTTTTGCTAATGTCTTGGGGAGGCCTCCGACAAGTTGGTTGGAAGAGAGTCCTCTGGAATCAGCAAAACAAAATTAAATGGATCATGTTTGAGAAAATCACTGGGTCATAAATTTGTTTCGATCTCTTCAAAAGTGATTTTTAAAAGGGTCTTACGTACAGTCCTTGTAGATTCACTAGGTTCCCTAGTTCCTTAGGAATAGTTCCCGAAAACTGATTGGCTTCAAGAACTCTGCAATCAAACAAAAAGACGAAAGATTTAGTTTTCAAAAAGGACAAAAAGCTTTATATGTAATCTCATAAGATCAACAAAATAATGTTAAGAACATACAAAAGGGTGAGGTTAATAAACTTCCCCAATCCTTTGGGAATGTCTCCTGATAAGCGGTTTGCACAGACAGAGCTGCGGAGAAATATATCAGGTAACTTCAGAACCTTTTCTTACTTTCCTAGCAATAAACAAACTTGAGAACAAAGACTTACATAGATTTGAGGTAAGGCAGTGAGGCCCATTCCATAGGAATTGAGCCATAAAGGTAATTATTGTATAAGTCACTACAAAAACAAGCAAAAGAATTCCAGCCATTGTTATGTTTCTTCTACGATAGCAGTAGATATTGAAAGTAGTTGAAACACTGAAAACCCTCCTCACATCGATTCAAGATGCCGAAACTTGTACAGCATTGGAGGAAGTCTACCTGGAAGATTGAATTTCTGGAGGACACTAGATATGAGGTACATAGTAATTGGTCAGAAACAAGAGAAATAAGCAGAAAAACGGTTAGTTTCTTCTTTTTCAGAATGGTTTTTCTTACAAGTGTTTGATATGACAAGTGCTGTAGTTATTGAAATGACAGTCACATCTGATTGTGCTGTTCTGTCCTTCCTTGAGAACACCTTGAGATATCACTAGAGTCTTTGTGAGACATGGATCTTCACTTAGGTTCAAGTGCTTCACACCCAATGTTTCAGTGATATCCTTCAGCGCTTCCACTGGCGAAGACAGCAAACCAGAAACAAAATCAAGTTTAGTTCAAATTCACAAAGAGAGGCACATGTATATATGATATAATGCATTGAAACTACTAAACCTTCATCTGGGTGCAGAGAAGGAGAAGCAGATACAGTACATAATAAGTAGATAAGTGTAACAACAAAGAGAATAGAAGAGCTAAAAAGGCAACTTTTCGACTTAATCATGAGATTGTAAGCTGCAGACATGGAAGATTGTGTTCAAGTGATCTATCTATGACTTAAAACAATACATAAATAATATATAACTGAAACAATACGAATGCACATATATATATATATATAGAAAATTGTGAAAAAGTGAAATGCAGTTTGCCTAAGTTGAGGTTAAGAGTAAGCACATGGGGTTAGTCATTGCTTGTATTAGGCAGCTTGCCAAATTCAGGGGATAATTACAATCCAGCCTCTCATCTGGATTTATTTACAATATGAGCAGAAATATTAGAAAATTCTCTTCAGCCTTTCGCCTCCATTTTACTTGCAGAACTACTAGAAGAACACCTAAAAGGCTAAAAAGCAGTAGGAGTTTATGGTTCCAAAAGCATTATTGCTAACACTTTCAACAGAATATAGCCTAAACAATTCTAATTTTAGATCTTGAGTCACATAATTTGAAGATCATGGCTTGTTTTGTTAATAGATAAAAAAATTGGAGGGATTGACAATTTCTATGCATAACTTTGGTTGAGTACATGAAACAAGACTTCGACTAGTTGCATATTTTATTCAGTCTTCTTGAGAGTTGACTTCTACTTTCCCTTGGATCTATAAAGCTAGTGGGTATAAAATTTGGTTTACTCATATTAATCTTATTGAATGTCCTCTGTTAAAGGCCAATAAAGTCAGAAGCTCTGCAACTGCCAGAGAGAGAGATCCAAATAACCAAATATATCTCAGACTCTCTCATACGCAAGAATTCCCTATCCCTAGCTCCTTATCAAATAAGACATCATTTTTAGATCAGACTACCATGAAATCTACAATGACATACTTGTTATCCAAAATATCATGCACACCGAAAATCATCTTACCAATGGTGTAAAACGTTTACAGGGCAAGAAATCAAGCTGTCCCTATCATATTGTCTCTAGAGACTTCATGCTTATAACTTCATTACACACGTTTTGGGAATGGTTTCTTCCCGAATCATCGTCAAAACCACAATCTAGAGACATATGCTCAGCCAATAAAAAGTCTTCCAGTGCACAGAGAAACAGATACAAGACTAAAAGAGGAAGTATGATGTAAAAAATTAAAGACACCAAAGATGTCACATTAGTAGTTGTATAACATGGCATTTGATACCTCAGTTGCAAATTGTGTTAACCAGAACATTTAACTTGATTTGACTAACATTTCATGAAGAAGTCATTGTAGCTAGAAAAAAGGCAAGACTTTGTTACCTGATTTAAAACTAATCACTGCAAAGAGTGTCCTCAACAGTTCATGATAGATTCTAAGCAAAAGAAAAAGCTTTGATGCACGGTATAAGCTAGCAAATGACCCGATCAATAACAGAGATGTGACCACCATAATTCACGAAGTGATGACACTCTACAGCTCTAGTCTAATTATGCAGTTTTAATCTCGTTATCTGTGTGTGTTCTTTCTTCATAGATGTCAACGCAAAATGCAGCTTCAAGCTTACCAAGTTACAATCTCTACCAGACAAAAAGCTATGGCCTACTGCATTTCAATCATCAGAATTCTTAATATCTGCAATTTGACGAATTTCTCTTTGTCCACTGATGATACTTGAAAGCCAAAAAATAACAGAATCACAGACCTCAAAGTCATCACGTTGGGGAAGAAGAAGTGCTGCAATGTAGGCGCCATTGTCGAGCTCAGGACGGAGCCACCGGGAAGTATCATCGTGATGTTCTTTCCGGCGGAGAGGGTGATAACGTCGACATAGCTGGCTTACGAGTACACCCACGGCGCGAACGAAAGAACCCTAATTTCATACCCCAATTTAACGATTTTTGGTCAATGACTACAAAGCGTTATTTTCTTCTTCTTATAAACCAAAAGTTTCAGTCTTTGACAATGAAATTTGTGAAAAAAATGTAACAGAGATTGTTATGTAAAGGTCGTTAACAATGGGATCTAGGGTCTAGAGAAAACAACGGACTCGGGACTAAGTGGGTACAAATCGTAAGCAGATTCACAGGACGAAGTAATCGACACAAGATAATCGGAAGGTAAAGACGATGACCCTATCTCCGCCGTTTTCTTAAACCTCAATTCATCACCGTACGCTCCAGGGTCTGATATGATCTCTTCTATCTCAGTCTCTCCTTCAAGCATCTTCACAACTTCTGACATAGTTGGTCGTAATGTTGGAGACTTGCTGGAGCATAAAAGTGAAACCTTTATCATTCTCTCTGCCTCCATCACATCAAACACTCCTTCAAGCTTCGGATCCAGAATCTCATCAAATGCTCCTTTCTTTTGTAGTACAAATGCCTGGAATTTGAAAATCAAGAACCTTTATAAGTACCCAGTTGAGAGAAAAACTGAGTTCTTGTGAGTGTAAAAGGATTGGTTTTAGTGTACCCAATCGAGAAGGCCAACGCAACATTCGTTATCTGGCGTGTAATTTGCGTTGCTCTTTCCGCTAACGATCTCCATTGCTACTACACCGAAGCTGTAAACATCTGCCTTTTCTGTTAGGTGACCCCTCATTGCATATTCAGGAGCCATATATCCTCTGCAACCATAACAACATTAACTGTCACTGAGACATTATTATCATAAGTATGGATTATGTGTATATGACTGACTGTAAGACTGACATTGTTCCTGCAACTCTGGTGGTAATGTGACTCTGATCGTCTTCGTGTAGCCTGGCCAATCCGAAATCTGATATCTTTGAGTTCAGATCCTTGTCTAGCAGTATATTTGTTCCTTTGATGTCTCTGTGAATGATCTTAACCGCTGAATCTTCATGAAGAAAGGCAAGCCCTCTTGCTATTCCCAAGCATATTTTGTGTCTTGTTCTCCAGTCTAGTTTCAGACCGCTTCTTCCTGCACCCAACAGTTATAAGCAAACAATCATCTCAAAGATAGAAGAGACTGCAGTAAAAGGATTTGGTCTCTATCAGATCAATATGATCATCTACAGAGGTGAAGAAGAAGCAGAACTTTACCAAATAATGCATCGGCAAGACAATTGTTCTCCAAGTACTCATAGACAAGAAGCAGCTGGGTTTTCTCAACACAGCATCCATAAAGCTTCACAAGATTCGGGTGCTGCAGACAAGCGATTATACCGATCTCGTTTATAAACTCTTTATTGCCTTGACATGATTTGGAAGATAGCTTCTTGACCGCAATCAACGTTCCATTTGGTAAGCGCCCCTGCATTGTTGAGTTTTGGTTTTAACGTTACCTGTTTTTAAGAATACTAACATTGATTTTTCTAGAGCTTGAGACTCTTTTGTACCTTATAAACAGATCCGAAGCCGCCTTCTCCAATCTTGTTTAACGGATTAAAATCATCTGTTGCAACTTTTAGTTGCCTCAAACTGAAGGAACCTGTTATCAGATAGATATCTCTTTGAGCTTTCATTTACCAAAAACACCGACAAAAAAAGTTTAACCGATGTTACCTCTTTTCTCTCCATCTGCATTGCTAACGCATATTCTCCAATATAAAGCGCCCAATATCAAGAAAGAAAGAGAGACTATTAAGGCTGCTATGCCGAGAATGAGATGATATTTTCTTTGTTTGTGTTGTTGTTTTGTGACTGGATGAATTTGCACCGGAACTGAAAATTGACAGAAGCAGAAAGTGAAAAGGAGTGATTCATTTTCAGATATAAAAGGTAGACAAATTGAGGATTCAAACGACTAGACAATTCTTCCTCTTACCGCCACATTCAGATTCTGAACCTGATAAAACAAGAACAACAAAAGAATTAGGATTCTGAGTGAAACTTAATGTTTTCTTTTACAGAGATTTTACTTACTGGGACAGACTGAGATTGCAGAGATAAGAGAGCCATAGTTCCCTCTTTTAGGAATGATCGTCGTGCCTTTCCCCGCCCAGTACAACCGTATCTCTAAAGTGTTATCAGTCACGGTTGTGTTCACTTCTTTTATAACTTCTTTGTGAGTTCCATTAGCCTCCTCCCTGATGCTAAAATCCTCCCAAATCAACTTCCCCTAAAGAGATAACAAAGTTCAAACTTCAAAAAATCAACTACAAACGCTGAAAAAGGGGTCTTAAGGAATCTGCACCAAAAGGCTATATGTACCTGAACGTAAATGTTAAAAACCCGTTTTGCTAGTCTAGAAAAAGGTTCCTCATCTGAGAACTGAATCTCTGCAAAATGGAGTTTCACATTGTAGCTTCCATTTTCAAAACAGATGGCAAAGTAAGCCAAACTCAGGGGAGAACGCCGAGCATTCTGGTAAAGGTCTGGATATTTGGCTGAAACTGCAGATTCTGATGAAACTGTGTATGTATCTTCTGTTATTGCATCATCCATAAAGTCACCAGTATTGCTGAATCCCCAATTTTTCCCATAATAGTTCGTAGCTGATCCGGTAAGTCCATAGTTATCACCCTCATATAGAAACCTTCCTCTAGAGTTTTCGATGGTTACATCAGGTCCCCCACAGTTTATATGCAACGACCTATTATCTGCAAAAAATGAATTTCTTTCAAGATCATATCCAAAAACTTGAAACTGAACATTTGGCAAAACAAGAGACAACTAAACAAAACCTTACAATTTTGGCATAGGTTTATGGCAGAACACGGAAGAAGTCTGGTTCTGTATCAAGAACAATGAGTTAATAACAGTATACACAATGACCTGTGATTGATAAGATTGTCAAAAATGTTCTTACAGACTGTTTGTTGAACGCGAGCTCGCATATGTGTTTATATTACTGCATCAAAAAATACATATTTTAAGCTTTCAGAAAGTCTTAAAATAAGTACTTAAGAAAAGAATAGAAGAACATACTTCCTCTCTTTGCAGCTTTGAGACCATGTGAAGTTATTATAAGAGAGATCACTGCAGATATGTTTATCCAATGCAAGAAAAAATAGAGATTAGATTGAAATATTTTTGACATATTTGAGTATTAGAGAAGTTATTATTGGCTATACATATTGGTGCTTGCAGTAAGGAAAGGTCCTGACTCAACTTTTCCTGACAACATGTTTCCTGCCAAATATCTGAAAAAGATGAAACCAGGAAATGAATTCAAAACTTTTTCATATTACAAAATGCTCTCATCTTTCAACACGATTGCACATACGTATATTTTGGCGCGCTTGCATCTGCTGGTACTTCTCCTGTCAGTCTATTGAAAGAAAGATCGCTGCCCGGAAAATAAAAAGCATCATAGTCAAAATAATTGATGGTGGTTTTTTGCATTATGAAGAGTGATATAAACATATATACATGAAACTTACAGAGTCATGAGATTGGGAAGATCCCAAAGACTGGTTGGGATTGGTCCTGTTAAGTTCATGTTTCTTAGAACCCTGGAAAGTTAACAGAATCAATCTTGAGTCTTAAACACTTATGTAAAACGTAGGATCTTGTCTCTGGTCCAGACACATAATTAGATGTATGGACATACAAAAATTTCAGGCTCTTGCTAGTTATAAGAGGAACTTGTCCCAATCCTGCAGCTGTGTCGCTGATTCTCCTGCGTTTAAAGAAATGGCTACAGTTTAGATTCAAGAAGAGCAACATGCTTCTGTAACTTACAATGTATTGAGAAATGGATTAGTTACAGGTCAATCAGATTCTCTAGACGAAATATGGAGTATGGAATAGGGTCTTTTAAGCCACTCGCGTAAAGTTCTCTGATCAAAGATAGGCACAAGTCAGAAAACTTTGTAATGCTTCAAGCTATTAAAACTATAATGCAGAATTTCTTGGCTTACAATCTTTGAAGTTTTGATAAGTTCCCTATAAACTCAGGGATGGATCCATTAAGGCGATTATCGCTGAATCGTCTGCAAACAATAGAATGAATGAAGTGTTATACATAACAACACATATAAAAAACTGGCCATATTGTAATGAAAAGAAAGAGGAGCATACAGATTAGTCAGCTTCTTTAGTCTTGCTAATGTCTTGGGTACACCTCCAACTAGTTGGTTAGAAGAAAATGCTCTGAGAGAGAATCAGCAAAACAAAAACAAGATTAAAATACATAGTCCAATAGAATCACCTAATTTATAAACTTAAAGTTTTGATTTAAAGCGTGATTAACAGATTTTTGCTTACAATCCTTCTAGATTAACCAAGTTCCCTAGTTCCTTTGGGATAGTTCCAGAGAACTGATTGGCTTCAAGACCTCTGAAATCATTCAAACAGACAAAAAAAAACTTAGTTTCAAATTTCAAGAGTATGAAACTTTATCTATAATCACATCATATGAACTAATAAAACGGTAGAAACATACAATTGAGTGAGGTTAATAAACTTCCCTAATCCCTTTGGAATGTCTCCTGTTAAGCGATTCGCGCAAACAGAGCTGCAGGATACATTTCAGGTTAACTCAGAAGCATTTTTTACTTCCTTAACAAACAAGAAACTTGAGAACAAAGACTTACATAGATTTTAGGTAAGGCAGTGAAGCCCATTCCATAGGAATTGAGCCATAAAGATAATTACGGCACAAGTCACTACACAAACAACCAAAAAAAGTTCTTTTTTATAATGTTTCCTCAACAACATTGAAAACAGAGGAAACAGAACACAAAAAGAACTTCCTCACATAAATTCAAGATACCGAAGCTTCGAAAATTCTGGTGGAAGTCTACCAGGAAGACTGAATGTCTTAAGGACACTACACATGAAGCAAAATTACTTATATAGAGCCGATAACCATATACTATATACAGTAAAAGAAAGGGCTAGTTTCTTACAAGTGTGTAATATGACAAGTATTGTTGTTGTTGAAATGACAGTCACATCTGATTGTGCTGTTTTGTCCTTCCTTGAGAACATCTTGAGTTATAACCAGAGTCTTTGTGAGACATGGATCTTCACTTAGGTTCAAGTGTTTCACACCGAGTGTCAATGCAATATCCTTAAGCGCTTCCACTGGAAAAGACAAACAATCAGAAACACAATAAAGTTAAGCTCAAATTCATAAAGACAAGCCATTTTGTTTTGGCAAATATATAATGCAGTAAAACCACTAAACCTTCATCTGGGTGCAGAGAAGGAGAAGCAGATAATACTGTACAGACCAAGTAGATAAGAGTAAGAACAGAGAGTAGAGAGCTAAAAAGGCGGCTTCGCGACATGATCATGAGCTTGTAAGCTGCAGACATTGAAGATTATGTGCAAGTGATCTATACATCACTTGAAAACACTACGTATATAGTACTAATTTCTAAAGAAAATAACTAAAACTCTTCTTTATTACAGTTAGATAATCATATATATAGAAAATTGTGAAAGATGTGAAGTGTCTTGAAATGAAGTTTGACTAAGCTTAAATTAAGAGTTTTACACATGGGGTCTGTTGCTTGTTAAACCCGGATAAATGTAGCACTTTTGTTACAGTGCATGCAACCTCTCTGTTTTTATTTGTTTACAGTATGAGGAGAACCTTTGAAATTGAGCTTATTCACCCTTTTAGCTTGCATTCTACTTGTAGTACTACTACTAGAAGAGCATACTTAAAAGTTAAACCTTGTGAGAATTCATGATTCTAAGTCATCATTATTGTCACCACTTTCAGAAAAACCTTTCATAAACAACTCTAATTTTAGATGTTTAGTCCCAATTCGAAGGATGTGGCTAGTTTTGTCAACAAATGAAAATTGGAGGGGTTGATCAGTTTTGTATTAATAATTTTGATTGAATTTTACATGAAACTTCTTATGTTGAACACTTGAACTTGTTGGTTATTTTATTCAATTATCAATCAACCTTCTTGATAGTTGACTTATACTTTCACATGGATCCAAAAACTAGTTGAGATTAGAATTAAGATTATTCCATTTTAGTTTCACTGATTCTCTGACAAAGTAGTTTATAGTTTTATGCAACAAGTACTAAAGTACTATACGGACTTGAGTCAATTTGGTCCTTTTCTTGGTAAGTCAACTCATCCTTTGAAGCAGACTATTTTAAGACAATAGGAAGCTTATTCTTTAAGATTACATTTTTTTTTTTTTGTGCACAAATCATTTCACAAATCCAGCCTATGAAAGATCACTGATTATATATCATTTGAGTTTTGAGTTTTCACAACATTCAATCCCCAACTAACAGAACCTAAATACAGATATGGGGAATTACAGTAAATGACTAATCACAGAATAAACTCATAAACATTTTACTAAAGACAGACATTTTACAAAAAAAAAAAAAAA
>Ga0041059_1000513_pt1 | contig 29430 bp, 32 predicted proteins | sample AraColnosormetaG_FD_56232 | JGI IMG/M metagenome (GOLD analysis project Ga0041059, IMG submission 56232) | Arabidopsis roots microbial communities from North Carolina, USA - Col MF nosort | ecosystem: Host-associated > Plants > Roots > Unclassified | place: USA: North Carolina | collected... | reverse complement strand
TTTTTTTTTTTTTTTTTCATTTAATCAAATCTCATGTCTTTCTTATTTCTTGTCTTTATGACTCATATTTTCACAGACACCCACCTAATTTTTCAAATTTTTCTAGTAAAGATATATATTTCTTTCTGCGGAAAAAACTAAAAATTCATTTATAATTGGTGCTTTGTTAGTTTTTAAAGGTGCATAATGAGACACATTTATATTTATCTTTTCAAAAATTATATTATATATACATGTGTTTACTAAATTCAAGATAATTTAAAAGTATATTGTAACAATATGCAAATGAGATTGATATAGTTGCCAATTAATTAGTTATTGTATATTAAAAAATCTCTTGATTTTTCTTGGAGTAAAAATTAATATTCATAGTGTTAAAAAAAGAAAATTAATATTCATTTGATTGAAAATATTTCATAATAATTGATAGAAGTAACAAATGCGATGTTAGGACACCAAATCTGACACCACTAAAGAAAATGATGTGTACTAAACTACTAATTCGTGCTAGAAATCTATAATATTCCAAAATTTTGCCTTTTGCCTTTCTGGTGATTTTTACACTGTTGTGAATATTATATATATACCAATAAGATTATCATCCCATTATCATACGTCTCAAAGGGAGAATTAAATATACATATATGTTTGTGGCATGAAAAAATCTATATTTCGAGAATTTTCCTTTTGGTGTGGGTGTAGCGTAGAGGTTGAAAGAATAAGGCGGTTGATGAAAAAGGGCATGGTGGTCCTGAGCTTTTCTCAGCAGATAACACATGATCTTGATAGGATTCGTTATTCAACTAAACTTTTTATTCACAAACAAAAAAAAAGAATTATTTACACCATGAATATCATTTTCATCATAGCTAGCCTGAAGTCTCTGGGTTCGGGGGTTAATTAGGGCGATACACATAATTCCAATATTAAAGAAAAAGTATGGGATAGGACCATATATTCCATCCAAATCTGTTCTCCTAAAGAGTGATTGTTATTTGACTCTTGCAAGTTTATACGTGACTAACTATAACAATATTGGTTAACAGTATTATTGATTTATTGTTGACAAAATAAGTGACGTGAAACGACTGACTTTGTCTTTTTCTTGGGACAAACACGTCGGCAGCATAAGCTAATTAGATTGCTTGCGTTTTTATATTCGTTCCAACTACAAAACTTTTTGTAACTATCAAGAAAAGTATTTGAAATTTACATGAGCAAATAAAGAGAAGATGAAAATGAATGAATATAAGAAAATGAAAACTTTTCTGATATCTTCCTTTGTTATGCTGAATGGATCAAAAATTTATGAATTGTTTTCTAACAACTTCTGTTTTTAAACTATATAATTGATAACGGAATTTAAGATCAATACAACTTCATATCATATTTGACGAAATTGGGAGACTGTGATTGCTAATAAACTCAAAATAAATTTGACTTGGGAAAGAAAGTTTAAAGTGGTCTATGTATCAGTTCAAACTTCAAACACATGCATATATGATATATACAGTGCAATTGATTGCATTTAGCCGTACGTAGAAACAATCATTGAGGTGGCATTAAAATGATTGTTGCCATCTATTTGACGAAAACAAATAGTAATTTCTTAGTGGAGAAATAATAGTATAAACATGTGACACATGACATAAAGCGTCTAAGCCAATGAAATTTAGTTATTATCAAACAACTCCCACATGCATTCCCAAGTCGTTCACTCGTTTGCATAGCTTTTTGTTGGGTAGTTAAAGACAGTTTTCATTTATAATATCACCAAAAATCATCAACACGATGATAGATCATATACTTAAATTATAAATTGATCTAATTCTCACGCTGTTTAGCGATTTATGAACAATACGCTCGATCAAAAACCAAAACAAGAAGAAGCATGTAGTAATCTCTAGGAATCAAAACATTAAACAAACAAAAGTTAGAGAAGAGAAAAGCGGTTCTGACGGAGTGACGGGAGGGGCACTTGCAAAAGGGGACGGTCGGAATAAAGTACACGTGACAAGGTTCTGCCATTGGACATGTGTCGTTATCTGGTTGGCTGTTCAGTTCATTAGATCCGCTCAATCATGTGACGTTTTTCCGTTTTCCGTCACGTGGTACTGCGTTAAAGTAATGATCATTGGATCCAACGGCACGAGTTTCATCCACGGAACTATGATTTTTCCTCACTTTGTGTAAATTACTAAATTGTGTCCAAAAACAATACCACATGACTTCACCTCATTAGCAAATATTTCGGTCTGTTTTTGTAAGTCGATCGTTATATACATCCATCATCGAACATTATTCTGAGGTTGTTTAAGTTTTACATCTTATACTGGATACAACATTTGCTATCATTTTACAATTCTAGCAAGTTTTATGGTCATTTATTTGATTTCACATGTTTACTATACATGTATTATACCATTACCAATGGTGGTAAATGGTGGAATAATTCAAAACGGTGAATCAACCGGTACTTTTATTCATCGCGGTAAAACGTAGAATAGATAAACTTTAATCACTACATAAATCTGAGATTCGTTTTCGACATTAGCAAATAAATTGATGGAACCTATGAAATTATAACATAGACAATAAATTAACAATGAGGTGACATCTCCAAAATTGATGGCACTTTAATTTTGTAATCTTTTGGATCATTTATATTTTATGGGATATATGTCCTATCCAGGGAACACACATACGTTGTACAACGAGAGGATATGACATGACAGTCGTCGTTACATGCCACATTCATTATTTTTTGAAACTTTTATCAAAAAGTAATTCTTTTAGGCCGGTTTTTAAAGAAATGTAGTTGAAATTGTTTATAAGAAAAAAATCATAGAATAACAGTCCATTGATGCTTGTGCTCATGTGTCATGACATCTGTTTGAAGGAGTTAGTTCGAATGTACTTATATTAGTTAACAAGCTGATCGAAAAATGAATTTGATATTGGATCAATGCTATCCAAATTTATTTAATAACAAAAAGGCTTCAGATCTCTCCTTGATAAGTGTTCTCCGGAGCCTATGGAATCCCCAAATGGCCAAATATCTTTCTGTCTTCTTTTTTTTCTCATGCACTTTTTTTGTTCTTATGCACTTATTATGTTTATCTGTATATAATGTATTGCATGAAATTTTACATTATATTTCAATACTACAAAACAAATTTGAGTCACCACCACCCAATACTGGTAGTGTATATCTATATATATATTATATTATTTACGAATTAATAAATTATATTAATCAAATCTAGAATGGCATACCAAAAAGTGATATAGTGACTAGCGAGTTACGTTACATATGGATTAACATGTGCATGAAAATTATACATGTATTTATATACAAATACACATGCACCAATAACTTAGGAAAAATAGTGTCATTAAAGTATATACAACGTACATACGCACCAACTGCACAGGCTGTCAATTTGATAAATCATAATGCATTGTACGTTTTTTCTTTTTTTGCAATGATATATGTAACCCGGTTTCGACCACGCGAGTGAACAACTAAACAAAACCCAACTAGGTCAAAATACATTCGTTTCCCCTTACAAATTATACAATATAATGGCAGAAAATTTAAACCGTTTCTGAATCTCAAATTTACAAGAACCAAATATTAGCTTGATTTGGATGAAGCCGGTCAATTTATATAGGTTTACTTCAGTAAGTAAGAGCCTAAAATGGTTAGGCTTAGGTGCTTTGCTTGTAAGAAAGGAGAATTTGTACTTTAAATGAAAAATATAGGAACAACCTAATTTATATGTTTGGTTTGGTCTCTCTGGTCTTCTAACGAACTCTAGTTAAAGCTGCCATCTCCATATGTATATATGCCGGGTTCTTGTTAATACGCCTTTGTCAAAAGGTATTTTTGTGTGTGTTACGATAACTAGCATAGTTCGACATTTGAGGCTGAGTTTATATTTTGAATCCAGGCACAGCCGCACATTCAAACTTGATAATTCTTTACTTAGGCAATGCATATGTGATCTCATTCATTATGCATTCATTTATTTACCGATAATTCTTTACTTAGGTATGAATCTTCCAAGAAAGTCTTAGTCAAACTTGAATCCCGCTGGTGAGATCGATGTGGCAAATAATAAAGAATCTGCATGGTGGAAATATATTTAACGGTATACAGTCTAATAGTCTTTTACCATTTCACTAATTTTTATTAAAGTTGTACGTACGAGAATAATCATAGTCATAAATATTATGAAATAGAAAATCAGATCAATGTTGTCCGTAGTTTGCTTTATAAGTGAGATAAAGTTACGAAAGTGTGGTAAAATTTGTCTCGGAGAGTAACTTGAAACGTAAAGATGAAACAAAGTTGTTAAAGATTTGATTCTTATTAGATGTGCCACGCTTTTAGAGAACCAAAAACGATCATGAAATAAATTCGCTGTTTCTATCGAGCTCTTTTTGTTATACATTACTATAATACTATGCGGTATAGAATTACGTACCATATTGTTTTTATCAAATAGTTAATAACTGTATTAAATTGCTGATAACCAAAACAAATTTGGTATGGCTTGGTTCTTCGGTTAACGTTTTCAGTTTTTGTTGTTGTTGTTGTAATTTCATAAATTATTAAGAGACCACTACATTATTAAGAGGCCATTTTACATATTCTATTAATATATCTGTAAAAATCTACTCGTTCGACAAATTTATAAACTTTTATTTCTTTTTGAAATTACCGTTTTGCCAAGGTTTTTTGTCGACAATTATGTGCATATGACTTAAACGTTGATCTTACTTGTTTTAAAACTCTTACCGAGAGAATTTACTCTTTATTAGAAAATTTACTTCCTCTATATCTTAACGTTGACCACATAGTTTTGGAGTCCAAAAATACTGAACTTTCTTAGTCACGATAGTGGGCATTGATAAATGCAGCATGAGACTATATATCACTATTGATTATCTGCTACAACGATTTAATGCTCTTATTGATAAATAATTCACAACTTCAATATTTTTGTCTCAGTTAAAATTACCACCGGTATGGAGTCAATAGTAAGTGATGCCCAAAACTTGCCATAAACTTTCACACTAGCTCTCACTCTCAATGGCCCCAAATCCCTTAATTTTATGCATTCTTTGTCAATTACAATATTTTTTTTTGTCGTATATACATCTTTCCATATCTGAGTCCACATGTTGATATATTATATCAAATATTTCTTAGTGGAAAACTCTTTTAGGATTTGGATATTTAGCATAGTTTTAAATTTGAATTGCCCTTTTTTAATTACGTTTATGGTTGAAACTATAGGTGGACTTCTTGGAATATACGTCATGTAAACATTAGGTCAATCAATCATATCACACACCATACAAAATATTCAATTCTCTGCTATAAAATAAGACAACAAGTGAAAAATACTACAACAACTAACACAAGACACAAGACACAAGTGGTGTCGTTGAAATTTTAATATGCTTCAAAGACTTTTGAGGTTTTTGGGCCAAGGAATCCAAGTTTATGTCTACACTTACAAATGGGCCTGTTTGAGTCCATAGCCACAACACGTGTCAGGATCTTGACGGGATTCTAAATAAGACACGTGTTAAGATCTTCATGGCCCTTTGCCGCCGTCGTCACCGAGAAATGCCGCAGACAGATTTGCTCCGGGAACACTAACGAACAGTTTTTCGAGGTTAGAAGAAAAAAAACATGGAGCTCAAAGAAAAGGCTAAAGTCGTAATTACCGTAGCTTCTCTGGTGGCGGTGACAATTCTGTTCGTGACGGAGTATCGCCGGCGCCGCCAGAGGAGGAAGCAGACATCTTCTTTAAGCTCGTGTTATCTGCATTCTGAGCTGAAGCCTCAGTTTGGTTTTAAACGTGTTCTTGCGGATAACTCTTATTCTGAATTCAAACACTTGAAGCTCGTTGATGCTTCTTCTTCTTCCTTAGGTGGGATTCAATATCTCAAGTTTTGAATGCTTTTTAATGTTTATGAATTTGCATTTTGATTTTTGGTGTTTTATATTTGAAACTAATGCAGAGAAACCTTCGAATGGTCATCCATATGAAACTGAGATCACTGTTTTGTTAGAGAATCCTCAGATTGAGTTTGGATTTTTGAGAGGAGAGTGTTCATTGGAAATGAGTGATTCATATGTGTGGGTTGAGACAGAGTCGCAGTTAAAGGAACTTGCAGAAATATTAGCAAAAGAACAAGTTTTTGCGGTTGACACTGAGCAGCATAGTTTGCGGTCGTTTCTTGGTTTCACTGCTCTAATTCAGGTAACCAACTTGTAAGAATCGTTGTAGTTTTTTTTAACCGCTGAAGTTGTGATTTTAATTCTTCTCTGAAACTTGCAGATTTCTACACATGAGGAAGACTTTTTGGTGGACACAATTGCGTTACATGATGTAATGAGTATTCTTCGTCCTGTTTTCTCTGATCCTAATATTTGTAAGGTATATTGTTCAGTGTTAGAATCTTGTAACTTAATTTGTTTCAAATTTTTGGAAGAAGTCTTATGTAGCACTTGTATGTTTCTGACAAGATGATTTAGTCCCCCAAATTTCTATGTGCATTTTGGAACATTAATATGTGATTGGTGCATCTAGGTGTTTCACGGGGCTGACAACGATGTTATCTGGCTTCAAAGAGACTTCCATATATATGTTGTTAATATGTTTGATACTGCCAAGGTATACATTTCTCTATCCTGCTCTAAATATTTAAGCTTTTGGAATGAGTCAGCATAGAAGAATTTGTGTGTTCTGCTAACTCTGCCGTTTTTAGAAAATGTTGTTATTTGTTATTCTGTTATATGCATATACCCATGTTTTTTTATAGTAAGGTGTGAATAAAGTTGGTGTTGCAGTATTCTAAAAGGGTTCCACTAAATTGCGATAAATCAGGCATGTGAAGTGTTGTCAAAGCCTCAACGATCACTGGCATACTTACTTGAGACAGTATGTGGAGTGGCTACTAACAAATTGCTGCAGGTCAGTGCTTTAACATTACACTAGTCTTTTAGCCATGTCTTACTCTTTTCTATCGAAGCTTAAGTTGGTGACTTTAACTCTTTTGCTTTGATATTTTCAATGAAGCGTGAAGATTGGAGACAGCGTCCTCTGTCCGAAGAGATGGTGCGATATGCTAGAACAGATGCACACTATCTGCTTTATATTGCAGATAGTTTGACAACTGAACTCAAACAATTAGCCACTGGTAGGCATCTTTGCTATGGAGAAACATTTTAGTATATGATGGAAAAGTAGAGCTAACCCGGCAACAATGTTAGCGATATTGTTTTATTCTTGCAACAAAGTTCTAAAATGTGAAATGTATCAGAAGATTCATCTAGCCCCGATGACAGATTCCATTTTCTTCTCGAGGCTAGTAGGCGGTCAAACATGACCTGTTTGCAATTGTACACGAAAGAAACTGAAGATTTTCCTGGTAGTGCTGCGTCTTCCTCAATAATTTATCGGCATTTAAACGGACACGGAGATAAGTCTAACATCTCCTTGAACGCAGAAGTATGCATACCCCTCACCTCATTATGTGTACTCAATTATATATCGAAACTTTTTGTTGATGTTCGTATTTTCGCAACAGGAGCTTGTTAGGAAGCTTTGTGCATGGAGAGATTTAATGGTGAGTTGATTCCCCTGTTTTTTTTTTTTTTAATTAGTTTCAAGTTCAAAATGTTGTAGCTGCAAGACATTTTCCTTGTCGTTATTTCATTCAGACATGATTTTTTGCAGGGACGGATTCATGATGAAAGCACGCGATATGTGTTATCTGACCAAGCTATAGTTGGTCTTTCTTGTAAGCAGCCAACTACAACCGAAGAGATATATGATACAATAGCTCATATTGATTTGGCTACAGAGTCTTCCCCGAGCTTGAGTTCCTCTGTTCAGTCTCCATATCCTGTTATTTGTAGTCATTTGGATGACATATATAAAATGATTCTGGACAAGTTGGCTAAGCTGGATGATCTCTTACCGGTGGTTCTTAAGAAATGCTTGGGCACAAATGGAACATGTCCAATCTCTGTGTTCAACTATTCCCTTTTGGTGAACTTCAAGACAAAGCTAAGTAGCCACTCTGCTCCCAAGCAAAATGGGCATAAGAACTTCAAGCAGCAATTCACTCGGAAGGCCTCGCGAGAGCTTTTTGTTAAGAAGTTTTCCTGCAAGGCTCCCGTTTATCATAACTGTAGAATATACGCTAATGATGGACGGTTGCTATGTTATTGCGATAAAAGAAAACTTGAATGGTAGATGATGATCTACTGTTGTATTGTATCTGTACTTCCTCAGTTACTTTGATTCAAGAGCCTACTCTCTAAGTTATATATCTTTGTAATATCTTACAGGTATCTAAACCGTGGCCTTGCGAAGCTAGTTGAAGAAAATCCACCTGCGATAATGCTTTTGTTTGAGCCCAAAGGGCGTCCAGAAGATGAGGGGAACGATTTTTATATCCAGACCAAGAGGAATATATGTGTTGGGTGTGGGGAAGGGAAACATTATCTCCGTTACCGAATAATACCGTCGTGCTATAGAGTTCATTTTCCTGAGCACCTAAAAAGTCATAGATCTCATGACATTGTTCTTCTTTGTGTGGATTGTCATGAAGTTGCACATGCTGCTGCAGAGAGGTACAAGAAACAAATCGCTACGGAATTTGGAATTCCTCTTTTTGTTCGTAGAGTACTCGATTCAAAAGAAGCACAAGGGACGTCTTCTTTAGTGGAGGATGAATCAACTGGTGACTCTGAGGATGCAGGTGTCTCCCCATTACATCTTAGATCAGCTGCAATGGCGCTCTTGCGACATGGGAACAGAATGCCATCAAGTCGCCGTGAGGAATTGTTGCAGGTGATGTGATCATCTAACTATTTCAACTTTCAAGAAATTGATTTGAACCAAGTATTCTGTTATTGATACTTTCTTTTGGATTCTGAATATAGACTGTGAAGATGTATTACGGTGGACGGGACCTATCTGAAGAAGATTTAGAGAAAGCTTTACTCATCGGATTGAGCCCTCACGAAAGAAGAAAACTCGAAAGGAAAAAAGGGGTCTCCTTCAAACATTCTGCAGAGGTTGCTGGTATGGACAAACAAGAAGGTAACCATATAATAAGCATTGAAAATTGTGTTGGTTGATAAAGTGTAAGATATGATGATCCTTTGATATCCAGAAATACTGATGCAAACAACTTCGTATCTTTAGATGAAAACAATGATGGGGAGGCTCTTGCAGATTTTGAGAAAATTATGACTGTAGAAAGGAGCACAGTTGTTGATGATAGTGGTGATGGTACAAGTGAAGGAGATGGAGCTAAAGAGCTAAATGATACTCAGTGTAATGGGAATACGTTGCACCAACAAAACTCCAAACTCTCTTTGTTAGGACATGGACCGCACGGGAAACAGATCGTAGAATATCTTTTAAGGGAACATGGAGAAGATGGTGTACGTGATTTCTGTCAAAGGTGGAGAAAAGTGTTTGTTGATGCTGTTCATCCTCGCCATTTACCTGGTGGTTGGAATGTTAGTCACAGGTAAACCTTAGATTTACGTCTTCTTTTTAATTATAAACTTGAGGTTCTACTTGGATGTTTATCATATCTTGTTGTGACATGAGACAAGTAACAACTTTTGTGTTAGAGAACCAAAAGTCTTTGAATTTACTAAAAGTGAATTTATGTGGACCTTGTTCTTTACAAGGGTTTGATTGTTTTGTTGCTAGTGGCCGAAGAGACTTTGGAGAATTCAGCGTTTACAATCCCACAAAGAGACTCTCCACCGAGTAGATTTGTCTGTTTCTGTACCATCTCTACCGTTTCGTCAATTTTGGATTGTCATAATCTAGGATTATTTTGTAATCCCCCGACCGCATCAGTGGTTTGTTGTTGTATTCTTCTGTAGACCTCTGTACTTTGTTTTAGCCAAAAGTCTGATCCTTTTAAAATTGCAGTATATGACTATTTTGAAACGATACCAGAATTTTGCTTTAGGAAAGTCATACAAAAATGGCTCTATGCCCATCACTTAACGCGAGCTCTTCGGTTTTGAACCGCGGCTCAAAATCAATCAATATACATGAGGAATTCGAAACTGTTTCTACAAAGAAATGATATCTAGTTAGTCTGGTGTATAGCAGAATAAAAACTCCAAGAAAAGGTTAAGTTTCAACTTGAAGTGAGGGTAAAAGATATGTTGGAGTTCTTCTGCAGCCACCAGTGTCTAAGAATCTTCTATAATGTCAAAGACTGAGACTTGTGATCAATGCCGTTGAAGATGAAAGTTCCTCGCTTGGGAACAAACTGCTTTGTGATGAGCTGCAAACATTGCCAAACCATAAAAGAGGTTAATGTTTGTTTCACACTCCTATTTGATACTGCGGGGTAACCATTTTGAGCAACATGGATATGAAACGAACCTTGATCACTTCTTGAGATGTGATTCCTCCTATTAAAGCAGCAACCACGTGAATCTCTGCAGCACCAAATCTACACATCTCATTGTACAGTTCTTCCTGAAGTTCATAGCCGTCACAACCCATTTCACTAAGAAGACTCAGGGCAATAGTCTTTAACTGGGATGCGTCCTCATCAGTTGATCTATGAGAAAAGAGACATGTTAATGGCCTAACAATGCCAAAATTATTCAAGATACAATCAAATTTTGCCAGAATGTGTTCTCTTACCCATCAAACTGTCCAGGAAACTTCTTATAGGTACCAGCAAATCTATCAACAGCTCTAAGAAGAATATAAAATCCAATTGCGCCACTGCAAGAGGAATAAACAGAAAAGTGGTAAGACCCTTAAGAGCTAACAGCAACATGCCTCCAAAATGCTGCAACTGTAAATATTATTTTTCAGTTCTACAAATATACTCCAGTAATATTTTTGTTATCACAGTCTCTATGGTCGTATAAAAGAATCAATTTTGACGAAGTCATTCTTACCTGTAATTCTCATCAGCCAAGTACTTATGTAGTTCTGTTGTAGAAGGACTTTTGAACTCGTCTTCTATCGTTCTATATCTGCAGACCTACAAGGCGCAATTCCCGGTTTTAATGATACAGTACACATCAAATTGTAAGAAATTTCAGCATTCTCACTTTAAGTTTTCGTGCATTCTTGCAGAAGCTCTTGATAGTTGGCTTTGAGATGCTACTTGGATCCTGACCAACTTTAACTAGAATACTTTTTACTCTCTGTTCCATGGAAAGAAAATCAGCTTCCGCTTTGGAATGGTAGATTTTCTGCAAATTGATGTAGTGCCTGCAAAAGATACAATACAGCTATATAGTAATCTGATAAAGGTGATGGACGAATTTTATCCCTCCCATGAAACAAAAGCAAGAACAGGAGAACTTACTCTGTGGAAGATATCATATCAGGCATGGAACCTTCAAGTGGTACCTCCCCACCACCTTCATTTGAAATAAACTCCTGCAGATGATGCATATAATAAGTAGGGTTAACTTGGATCAGAAAAATCTGAGGAATTTGAGCCATGTTGATGGGAATCAGAAAAAAAAGCTAACTTGGATCAAAAAAATACTAAAACCCCAACAAACGTTCTCAACCCCTTCCATGTTTGAAATATCAATATGAAGTATGTGCTTTGAAGTGAGGTCTTTCAAGTTACAAACCTTGAGTGCTGCTACCATTACCCAAAAATCTGAGGAATTTGAGCCAACTTCAGCACAACTATCATGATTAATGTCTTGAATCTCTTGGCCTGGAGAAAAAGAAAACATGTTTAGTTCAATGTGAAAACTGACTTCATATTTTGAACTCCAATGTTAACTGATCTGTTATGAATGAGCAGCAATGAATCATGCTTCATGAAAATAGTAGATAGTTGTCCATTTGGTTCTCGTTGCAGTTTTTCCCATTCTCCAACCAATTTCTTTATTTCCAGCATCTATAGTATATATTTAAAAGTCCAGTTTCCACCGATGTCAAGACGAGGTGTATGTATACTTACTGATTCCTGTAGGAGCAAAGACTTTGAAAGCTGCAAGAAGGGCTTCTTTGTAATTTTCTTCATCCGCTGATACCATCTTGGACTTAACTAAGTCCTAAAATTTCAAGGAGTAAGAGAGATAAAGACAAGGAATCACAAGAAAAACAAAGATTAATAACTGTTTGCTGATTAACAAAAAGTAAGGATACCTTAAACTCGTTTTTCTCTTCCCTGGTTGATGGAAGGTTGCCGCTATGGTGTTGAGCCCATTCTTCAGCCACCTTGACTAGAATGACGACGTAAGGAATGTGCTTATGGGCAGCGGGTTCTTCTACATTTAGATCAATGGACTCCACATAGCTGCAGATCATTGAATAAATAAGATTTTCTTTCAACTGGTTGCAAGTTTGTGGAGATTAAAAGTAATTTGAAACACAAGTTTAAAGAATGGCAAGAACACATAACGAGTGAGAAGATTGAAGCAGAGTACCTCTTCAGCTCAGGCCATGGACTATTCAAGCGGAGATCATCAAGAGAATGATCAGGCTTTGTCTCAATAGCGGTGTGTTCCTGACAGGAAAGAGCGAACATGACATAGCAGTTAGCAGACAGACCATATGACAAGTGACAAAGCACTCTATCCACAAAAATCTTACCTTTACACTGATACGAACAAACCCAGTAAGTCCATAGGAGCGAGCCAAAACCAACATGACGTTTGCTTCCCGGCAGATTCTATCTAATTTCACCATTGAATCTTCTACTAGCTACAATCAACACATGACAAACTAATAAGGCAAACGCTCTGTGAAAATCTGAAAACAAAGACTAGAAACTATCTAATCCTCAACATAATGTACCTGAGTGGCGATAACTAGAGTGAACTGAGAGAAGAAAGATGGGTCTGTCGATATCAAAGTGTCTGGATTCTCCTCAACAAAATTTGCTTTAACAGAATCGTTAAGCTCCTGAAGAAAGCCACAGACCGTTTTGGCTCTTGACTGACCAACGCTCTTCGCATCCACTGAAACATCAACAACAATCATCAATAAATGTCAATAAACAGCAAATAGAAGAAACGCATTGCTTAAGAAAGATGAAAAAGAGAGAATTATACCCATGAAATTGTTTCCAAGGTCGCCAATTTCTACTTTAGATCCGTCGACAATGGTGATACTTCCGATTCCACCAATAACAAGATTCTTTAGAGCCTCAGAGCCAGTTGGACCACAATTGAGCAAACATATGCTCGCGGTTTCAAGAGCTGATTGACCTAATTCTCCCCAAATCCTATGAATTTATCCCCAATCATCACAATTTGAGCGAAATTAAGAAGAATGATGAAAGAGACAGAGAAGTTGAAGAAGAGAAAGAGAGTTGGGAGGAGAAAGAGTGCACCTTAGCTGACGATCATACTTGGTTTTGGGTTCCGCCATTGTTGGTTCGTGCTCGAGTCTTTCGCGGGTTTTTCAGTGGTTCGTGTTCTCAACTTCAGACAGAGAGAAAGAGAAAGACGCAGAGAGAGAGAGAGAGAGAGAGAGAGAGAGAGAGGTTGTGACTTGTAAGAAAGAAAGGGAATGGCATTTAATAAGAGAACCTTAAGTTGTCTCCTTTCTTTATTTCCTTCCTAATTTGGAACATTTACAAAGTTTAGGGCTTAATTGTAATTTTTAAAAATTAAGACTGTATTATTGCAAAAACACCTTAATGTATAAAAGAGATAACAAATTATAAATAAAAACATATAATTTAAAATAAAATCAAAATTTATGTTTTCTGGATTGAGTTTTCATTTATTAAAATATATATATACATGGAAACATATCAAAATTTTATATAAATTGTAAAAATAAATGACATAGCTAGAAAAAAACACATATGTAATTTAATTAAATATTATTAGATGAATAAGTGATAAAATCTCATTATGTAATAGTTTTTTGCCGCCTAAAAATCTTTATTATGAATAAAAAACGCCAACTCAAATTTTGCCTTGCTACGGGTCTCTCTTTATGCAAAAATAAAATGAAATACTATTAACATTTCATTGACAAATTAACTTAAGAGAATAAACTTTTGAGAAGAAATAAAATGATTAACACATGGCAATTAAAATATTTATATTGTAATCTAATCTTAAATAAACTTAACAAAATGGGCCGTTACATGTAGGGCCCAATAATGATGGGCCCCACTGAAAACAAAAATACAAACAAACGGCTGCTGTGACTATAGAGTATATAGACTAGATAGGACTTTGTGAGCTCGAATCAAAAAAGCACTTCAGTCACACGTTTTTCAATTTCTCTCTTCTATTTTGTTCTCAGAAGAAGAAGAATGATGGATGAATTTCTGGGCATGATTTGATCTCTCTAGTTTTGTTTCTCTTCCTTTAGTAATCTCCTGTCAAATCATGGTTTTTTAAAAAAGATAGTTCTTGACTTCTCTTGTTAAAAATTCGTTGCGTTGTCGTAAAATTTCCCTTTTTTAACTTATGCCTACAAAGTGTTTGCGTATATTCCGCAGAGAGAACCAGAAGGTAGCTCAAAGAGGTAAAGAGAATGTCTCACTGTTGTTAATTTCAATGAATTTGTAAAAACTCTTTTTCAGATTTTTCTTCTGTCCGGATGAGTTTGTGTATATAAGTCTTCATATCCACATTGTTGCTAGTTTTCAGCTAAAATAATCAATTTGGTTTGACTTGTGATTGCTCTTCGCTTAGATCTTGATTCGTCTTCTAATCGCATTGACTCTACAGGTCAAAGTTGGAAACTTTACCTTGCTTAGTTCTCTAATCTTCTCATCCTCAATGCTGAATGAAGAGTTGCTAGATTTAAATGAGATGGTTCTAGTTCCAACACAAACTATCTGAAGTGGTCCTTACTTTGATTGCATTATCTCCATGGGACTGGGCATTGACCCATCTGTCGCTATTACGGCACTGATTGTGGTCATTCTGGTGGTTCCAATGGATTGCCAAAGACCTCAACTGGTGAACATCGGTGCTGTTTTTGCTTTTGATTCGGTTATCGGAAGAGCTGCAAAAGTAGCTCTAGAGGCAGCTGTTTCCGATGTGAACAATGATAAAAGCTTTCTCAAAGAAACGGAGCTACGGCTATTAATGGAGGATTCTGCCTGCAATGTCTTTCGTGGGTCCTTTGGAGGTACCGTGACTGTTCTTCTAGTTCTTTTGTGTTTCAAACACTTGTGACACTCATCCATGGCTGATACAGTATATCAAACATATTATAGAAAGCGGTCAATGCACATCAGTAGCAACAATATTTCATTTTGTGATAGTTGGAAATGATTGGCACATCGATTTACGTTTTAATCCGTTTTTTATTGGTACATATTTTGGGTTCCGAATGCTAATAATGCATAGAACAATATAGACCGCATACCCTAAACAGGCTGTTACTAGGACCTGTGTTTCCTGTACATAAGTGGAAACAAAACTTTGGTTTTACCACTAAGGGCCTGGTTTAAGCTTCAGTGGTTTTTGTTTTGCAGCTTTTGAATTGCTTGAGAAAGAAGTGGTGGCTATGATCGGTCCAATTTCATCCTCTGTTGCTCATACAATTTCCGATATTGCAAAAGGGCTCCACTTTCCTCTTGTCTCATTTGCAGCAACTGATCCAACTCTCTCTGCCCTCCAATTTCCCTTCTTTCTTCGGACTACACCTAATGATGCCCACCAAATGTCTGCCCTTGTGGATCTTATCAATTTTTATGGATGGAAAGAAGTGATCTCAGTTTACTCGGATGATGAGCTCGGAAGAAATGGAGTTTCTGCTCTAGATGATGAACTGTACAAGAAAAGATCCAGAATTTCCTATAAAGTGCCGCTCTCAGTTCATTCTGATGAAAAATTCCTTACTAATGCTTTGAACAAATCCAAGTCCATCGGTCCTCGAGTTTATATTCTTCATTTTGGTCCGGACCCATTGCTCAGAATTTTTGATATAGCGCAAAAGCTGCAGATGATGACCCATGAATACGTATGGCTCGCCACAGACTGGCTCTCTGTTACCTTAGATTCTTTGAGTGACAAAGGTACTCTAAAACGCCTTGAAGGAGTAGTGGGGCTTCGTCAACATATCCCAGAATCCGTAAAGATGGAACATTTCACGCATAAACTGCAGAGCAACAGATCAATGAATGCCTACGCATTACATGCCTATGATACAGTGTGGATGATTGCGCATGGCATCGAGGAATTGCTGAATGAAGGAATCAACATAACGTTTTCTTACTCCGAAAAGTTACTTCATGCACGGGGAACCAAACTGCACTTGGAGAAAATCAAATTTTTCAACAGTGGGGAGTTACTACTTGAGAAACTTCTGAAAGTAAACTTTACTGGTATAGCCGGTCAAGTTCAGTTTGGTTCTGGCCGAAACGTTATCGGCTGTGACTACGAAATTATCAATGTAAACAAAACCGATGTTCATACTGTCGGTTTCTGGTCGAAAAATGGAGGCTTTTCGGTTGTAGCCCCAAAAACCCGTCATTCACAGAAGAAGACTAGCTTTGTTTCTGATGAAAAACTTGGAGATATAACCTGGCCTGGTGGTGGCCGTGAAAAGCCACGTGGTTGGGTCATTGCAGATTCTGCAGATCCATTGAAGATTGTTGTCCCGAGAAGAGTGAGTTTTGTCGAGTTTGTGACTGAAGAAAAGAACAGTAGCCATCGGATCCAAGGATTTTGCATCGATGTCTTCATTGAAGCATTAAAGTTCGTCCCTTACAGTGTTCCTTACATATTTGAGCCTTTCGGGAATGGTCATTCAAGTCCTAATTACAACCACCTTATTCAAATGGTCACGGATGGTGTAAGTATCCACTCCAAAACGTTCAAAACTGATTCGGAAAGCCTCTGAAGTCATGAACATTCCCAGACTAACTTTCACTGTGATAATGGGTGGCTTTTCCTTGTTTTTCCCCTTTATTTCAGGTATATGATGCTGCTGTTGGGGATATTGCAATAGTCCCAAGCCGGTCCAAGTTAGTGGATTTCTCGCAGCCATATGCTTCCACAGGCCTTGTAGTGGTGATTCCTGCTAATGATGACAATGCGACTTGGATCTTTCTGAGACCCTTCACCAGCCGGTTATGGTGTGTTGTTCTAGTTTCATTCCTGGTTATTGCCGTAGTCATCTGGATCCTCGAACATCGCATCAATGAAGATTTCAGAGGGCCACCCCGAAGACAACTCAGCACAATGCTCTTGTAAGTTCAGCTCGTAATATTCACTGCACTTGATAGTTCATTCTTGGTGATTTTCTGATACATCTACTTTGATTTGTTCCTGCAGGTTCAGCTTCTCAACTCTTTTCAAGAGAAACCGTGAGTAGCCTTAATTTCATCCATCCATCTTTCTTTAAAAACCATCAAGCAAGAGAAAAAAACAAGTTTAGAGTTACATTTAAGAATCTGTCCGATACATATTCAACTCTGTATTGATTTTTTGCCAACTCAGATCAGTGATATTTCTGTTTTATCCTGTTATGTCAACAGAGGAAGATACAATAAGTAATCTAGCAAGACTAGTGATGATTGTATGGCTCTTCCTATTGATGGTTCTAACCGCGAGCTACACAGCGAACCTCACCTCAATCCTCACAGTTCAACAGCTTCCCTCTGCTATTACCGGTATTGATAGCTTGCGGGCAAGTGAGGTACCTATCGGGTACCAGGCTGGGACGTTCACTTTAGAGTATTTAACCTACAGTCTTGGCATGGCTCGGTCTAGACTGGTCCCACTTGACTCGACCGAGGAGTATGAAAAGGCTCTAAAGCTGGGGCCAACCAATTGGGGAGGTGTTGCTGCCATTGTCGACGAACTCCCTTACATCGAACTGTTTCTAGCAGAACGAACAGGCTTCAAGATTGTTGGAGAACCCTTTATGCACCGTGGTTGGGGATTTGTAAGTACAATTTTCATGTTTCTCTTAATCAGAAATTATTTACAAAAAGATTTGAACTTAATTTTTTATATAACAGGCGTTTAAGAGAGATTCTCCATTGGCTATAGACATGTCAACAGCTATCTTGAAACTCTCTGAGACGAGGAAATTGCAAGAAATTCGAAAGAAATGGTTATGCAAGACGAATTGCGCAGGGAAATCAAATTGGAACCCAGAGCCAAACCAGCTTCATCTCAAAAGCTTCAAAGGGCTGTACCTTGTCTGCATTGCAATCACAGTCTCTGCGTTTTTGGTGTTTGTTCTCAGGATGATACGCCAGTTCGTGCGGTACAGACGGATGGAGAGAACATCCTCGATGCCACGCGCTTCTTGGTCAGCTTCTCCTACATTGCGGTTGAGAGAATTAGTGTTTGATTTTGTGGAGTTTGTGGATGAGAAAGAAGAAGCTATTAAGAGAATGTTCAGAAGAAGCGATGACTCTAATAACAACCCATCTCATGTAGGGGAAGTCCAAGCTGATACTGAGGTACCACGAAATTGATGAGTAGATTCCACTCTATAGGAAGAAAATTGTTATGTATAAGAACTAGATATAGCTAACATGTAAGTCAATATTCGAATTGTAACTTAGCAACATAAAAAGCTGGTAAAGAACCAGTGATCATTAGTCATTACCATGCTTAATTTGGCATTGACATTGGGGATTTATGTGATAGGGTTTGGTACTAATAGAATATGCAACACTTCAAAAGCCAACCAAATTTGGATATATAAACTCCTCAAAAATTTTAAAAAGGTTGGATCTTTGTATGTATATGTACGTCTAATTGTACTCATAATTGTTTGGTAATCATTATTGCCACGTTCTATGAAGTATGAACTCATGAACTTTTCTTTTATCCAACTTGGTGCTTTTATCGTATGCTAATTTGTTTTGTCTGGCCCACCCATTTGCTATTTTATTGGTTTTTTTTATATAGTTCTGTTAATTTATTGCCATCATCTCTGAGATAGTTTCAGTTCTGTTTCTTGATCGGTACAGAATCCAAGATAAATTATATACAAACACATACATATATGTAAAAAATCTAAGTCTTTGATTTTAGGTTCGATACAATGTCAATAAAGTTTTGTCTTTTTTGTCTGACCCATCTTTTTCTAGTTGATGTTGATGTTAAAATCAATGGTCGTTAATGCCTGTTCGATCAGATTTTTTTCTAACTCCGAATCATCAAGTGGGTATATAATGAGCCCGTAAAAATCACTCCTTTTCGATTAAAAGATGGGATTTTTCGTGATGATTAGAGATGTTTCCATGGGATTTATGCTCCTATGTATTTCTGCTTTGTGGGTTTTGCCAATACAAGGTGCTGGTAGAGAAAGTTTCTCAAGAAACTCTTCTTCTTCTTCTCTGCCAAGCTCTGTAAACGTTGGAGCTCTGTTTACTTATGATTCTTTCATTGGAAGAGCGGCCAAACTTGCGTTTGTGGCGGCCATTGAAGACATTAATGCTGACCAGAGTATCCTCAGGGGCACCAAGCTTAATATTGTCTTCCAGGACACTAATTGCAGTGGATTTGTTGGCACCATGGGAGGTACTTTTCGTAAACTGCAATTTGAATTATGTCTGAAAAGTTGCTTGTGAAAATGCCCCAACGAAGCTGGGGTTTAATAGTAATGAGGTTATTCAAATTGCAGAGCTTGTCTTGTTCATAAACCTCTTGTTAAAATCTTCGTTTTGCGCATGGATTGCTTTTTCTGAATGAGGAAGTAGATTGGTGATATGTTTTCTTATGGTGTAGCTTTGCAGCTAATGGAGAACAAGGTGGTTGCAGCCATTGGTCCACAATCTTCAGGAATTGGTCACATAATCTCCCATGTAGCTAATGAGCTTCATGTACCTTTCTTGTCATTTGCAGCAACGGACCCGACTCTTTCTTCGCTTCAATACCCTTATTTCCTTCGTACCACACAGAATGATTACTTCCAGATGAATGCAATCACGGATTTTGTATCCTATTTTCGATGGAGAGAAGTTGTTGCGATCTTTGTGGATGATGAGTATGGTAGGAATGGAATATCTGTATTAGGTGATGCTTTAGCCAAGAAACGTGCCAAGATCTCTTACAAGGCTGCATTTCCACCTGGTGCAGATAATAGCTCAATCAGTGATTTATTGGCTTCTGTTAATCTGATGGAATCTCGCATCTTTGTTGTTCATGTGAATCCTGATTCGGGTTTAAACATATTCTCTGTCGCCAAATCTCTTGGAATGATGGGAAGTGGCTATGTCTGGATCACTACTGATTGGCTTCTTACAGCTTTGGATTCCATGGAACCGTTGGATCCCAGAGCTTTGGATCTCTTGCAAGGAGTGGTTGCATTTCGTCATTACACACCTGAGAGTGACAACAAGAGACAGTTTAAAGGAAGATGGAAAAACCTTAGATTCAAGGAGAGTCTAAAAAGTGATGATGGCTTCAATTCTTACGCGCTGTATGCTTACGATTCTGTTTGGTTGGTAGCTCGCGCTCTCGATGTTTTCTTCAGCCAAGGCAATACAGTGACTTTCTCTAATGATCCAAGTCTGAGGAATACCAACGATAGCGGCATTAAGCTATCAAAACTTCACATTTTCAATGAAGGGGAGAGGTTCTTGCAGGTCATTCTTGAGATGAATTATACAGGTCTGACTGGACAAATCGAGTTTAATTCAGAGAAAAACCGGATTAATCCAGCCTACGACATTCTGAACATAAAAAGTACAGGTCCACTGAGAGTTGGATACTGGTCGAATCATACAGGTTTCTCAGTCGCGCCTCCAGAGACATTATACTCTAAGCCTTCAAACACATCTGCAAAAGACCAACGTCTTAATGAGATCATATGGCCAGGGGAAGTAATAAAGCCACCTCGGGGTTGGGTTTTCCCTGAAAATGGAAAGCCGCTGAAAATCGGGGTGCCTAACCGTGTAAGCTACAAAAACTATGCTTCTAAGGACAAGAACCCGCTTGGTGTTAAAGGCTTTTGCATCGACATCTTTGAAGCTGCGATTCAATTGCTTCCATATCCCGTTCCACGTACTTATATACTATATGGGGACGGGAAGAAAAATCCTTCATATGACAATCTCATAAGTGAAGTTGCTGCAAATGTGAGTCCTACTTCTTCTTCTATTTTACTCAATCAATTACACGAAACAGTATACTTATGTTTTGTTCTATTTATGTCTCTAGATTTTCGATGTAGCTGTTGGGGATGTTACCATCATTACAAACAGAACCAAGTTTGTAGATTTCACGCAGCCATTTATAGAATCAGGGCTTGTGGTGGTAGCTCCAGTGAAGGGGGCCAAGTCTAGTCCTTGGTCCTTCTTGAAGCCATTCACTATAGAGATGTGGGCTGTGACCGGTGCCCTTTTTCTCTTTGTTGGAGCCGTCATCTGGATTCTTGAACATCGATTTAACGAAGAATTCCGCGGACCTCCTAGGCGTCAAATCATTACAGTCTTCTGGTTAGTTCCATACAATTATTGAATCGACACAAAACTCATATGTATTAGTTTAAGCTCAAGTGCTAAAGCTTTGCTTTACCCCCTTCCTTTCTCGTCTTCAATATTGCAGGTTTAGCTTCTCAACAATGTTCTTCTCTCACAGTATGCACACAATTACATTTAAGATCATACGAAAACATCAAAGAGAAGAAACTCTCGGTTCTTTTCTTTTGTTACCAAGGTCGCAAGGTGTTTTATTCTTCTTCCTTTGTTGATCTTCAGGGGAGAATACGGTGAGCACGTTGGGAAGGTTTGTGCTACTCGTATGGTTATTTGTGGTTCTAATCATCAACTCAAGCTACACAGCCAGTCTCACTTCAATCCTCACCGTTCAACAGCTAACATCTCGGATAGAAGGAATGGACACTTTAATAGCAAGCAACGAACCCATTGGAGTCCAAGATGGTACCTTTGCGTGGAAATTTCTGGTCAATGAACTTAACATAGCTCCATCAAGAATCATTCCGCTTAAAGACGAAGAAGAATATCTCTCTGCTCTTCAACGTGGTCCCAGAGGCGGTGGCGTGGCAGCCATTGTCGACGAGCTTCCTTACATTAAAGCTCTCTTGTCAAACAGCAACTGCAAGTTTCGAACAGTTGGACAGGAATTCACTCGGACAGGCTGGGGATTTGTATGTGAAAACCAACTTCAATTTTTTAAGATCAGTCTCTGTTAAAACTTTGCTTAATGGATCTCGATTCTTGCAGGCGTTCCAGAGAGACTCTCCTCTAGCTGTGGACATGTCGACAGCGATCCTGCAACTGGCTGAAGAAGGAAAACTCGAGAAAATCCGCAAGAAATGGCTTACCTACGACCACGAATGTACAATGCAGATTTCAGATACAGAAAACTATCAAATATCGGTACAGAGTTTCTGGGGACTCTTCCTAATATGTGGCGTCGTTTGGTTCATTGCACTCACACTCTTCTGCTGGAAAGTTTTCTGGCAATACCAACGGTTAAGACCAGAAGAGAGTGATGAAGTACAGGCGAGGAGCGAGGAGGCTGGTTCTTCTAGAGGGAAAAGTTTGAGAGCAGTGAGTTTCAAGGATTTGATCAAAGTTGTTGATAAGAGAGAAGCAGAGATTAAGGAGATGCTTAAGGAGAAGAGCAGTAAGAAACTCAAAGATGGCCAAAGTTCAGCTGAGAATTCGCAGTCGAAAGATCACGAAACTCCACAGTGAGATATATAATAACGAGTTACACAATTTGTTTAATGACTGCAGATATAACATTACACTTAGAAAGGTACATAGATTTATTACATAGATAGAGATAAAAATGCAAAACAATTTCCCTACCATCTTGCAAGACGAACAAGTGAACTGAGTCATGGTTTCAATACCAAGTAGTCTCAACATTTTAAAAGATCTAAAACGTAACACTAAGAAATGTACCTTGCTAAAGAATTTGCTTAAGGCAATGCAAGGTTGTAACTTGCAAGTGTGTTTACGAATATGATTCCTCCAAGGCGTGAGAGATAAGGAATTTTGAAATGATCATGTCTTTAGACTCCCTGAAAAATAAAAAATAAAACATCTGCAAATTCAAGAGTCGAAAGTTATTAGAACCGTAGAGTTCACATTTTTCTAGACTATGTAGAGGATGTGAAACTTATTCAAATGTTTAGAACTTAAGATTTTGTAACAGATCATGGGCTCTCTTAATTAGTGTAGTCCTTCGGGTGACTATTTTTTCTGGATACTATATACATCCTCCGAGGAAGATTATGGGCCTAAGGCCCGGTAGTGTTCGAATTTACCACTGAATCAAACCGGAAAAATGGTAGCCGTTTAAACCGGTTCGCTTTAATTTAGATTTGGCCAATTATTAAGTAGCCGGCTCTTCGTTTCCGCGGTCAACGACAGATTAAAGCAGAGAGAAAAACAAAATCCATTGAAGAAGGAGAAGAAGAAAAAAAATGGGAGCATTTTGCAAGTTGATCGATGCGGTTCTCTTCTTATACTTTGCTCTCATGGCGGTAATTGCGCCGCTTATCGACGGTCAAACGAGTCTTCCCGGCGATATCTTCCCGGCGTTTATCGTCGATCTGAATCGCTGGTACATTGATGAATTTGGAGATTATCTAGTCAAAGAGAAGCCGCATTTCCTAGTCGGACTCGTCTGGCATGAGCTTTTGCTTCTTTGGCCGCTCTCAATCGTCAACGTCTACGCAATTCTCGCTGGGAAATCGTGGTTTGGTACCACCTCAATGGTGTACGGAGCTTCCGTCGTGACTTCTATGGTACATTTAGATCTTAATCTCGCTGTTTCTGATCAATTTGGATATAACGTGTTTGATTTAGAGTAAGATTTTGTTGATTTATGGATCTGAAATCTGAGATTAATGAAGATTATAGGAGAAATGATTATTGGTGATCAATGTTAAAGTCTGTGAAACTGGACCATTACAAAGTATGAACTAGGAGCAGACTAGTGAAATTTGTATAATGCTTGATTCAAGATTTCATTTGGTTCCCTAAAATCACAACATTGTATGTTGATGAGGGAGAGAGATTTTGAGTTTCTACTATGTTGAATGACTAGTTTCATGGTTATTAGAATTAGTAACGTTATCGAACTTATACTTATTGTTCTGCAATGTGAATCTTTCCGCATTCATTGCTAATATGCCTTGTGATGAAGAATCTGATATTGAGTATTCATTACTTATTAGGCTGCTATACTGGGAGAGATGATAGGATCAGGGAAGGCATCTGAGAAATTGTTGATGATGTATGTGCCATTCATGGGTGTTGGTATTCTAGCTCTTCTTCGTGGTCTTCTTTCTCAATCCAACAAAAGTGGTGGAGCTGTTGGCAAGAGACCTGCTATTTTGGCCAGGAGAAAGCGTGCTTGAGGTACACTTGATGATCAGCAAGTGTATCTTTTGACTCTGAGAATTTCTGCTATAGGTGGATTTGGCTTTTCAAACAGAAAATTTTGAACCTTTGTGATGTATTCTTCCTGTTTTTTTAGCAATATCATGTCATCTGTGTTCTTGTTTGAAATTAAATGAAGTTAAACTGAAAATATTTTACAGTTCACTTCACCAAAAGGTCTACATTGTTGGGTCTTGACAAATCACACGTTGTGATTCCCATTCCCAAAAGGTCTACATGTTCAGCACAGATTTCTTAGTCTTGTTGGGTTTGGTCAATCTAAAACCATAGGCAACGCGCAACAGCCAAAAACTCTTTAAGCTCTCTTGCAAAACAGAGAGTCTTGGGAAGAAAAGGTGTGAAGTTTTGATAAACCAAACTACAGAAATAGACAACAAAAACAATACAAAAGAAATATCCATACTCTAGAAGAAGATCTAAAGTCAATAGAAAGAAAACAAAAAACAAATTTGAAACTCAAATAGAGAAAAAGAGTACTCAATAACTTCATAAAGGTTTCCAAGTCCAACAATGACAAGGAAACAAACAGACTCAACTGAAACAACGAAAGGTTCCATGTCCAACAATGACAAGGAAACAAACAGACTCAACTGAAATAACAAAAGGTTTCCAAGTCCAACAATGACAAGGAAACCAAAGACTCGAATGAAATAACAAAAGGTTCCAAGTCCAACAATGACAAGGAAACCAAAGACTCAACTGAAATAGCAAAAGGTTCCAAGTCCAAACAATGACAAGGAAACAAAAGACTCAAATGAAAGGAAAAGATAGTTGTTTTTTCCATCTTGAATGGGTTTATTCCAGGGCTAGTCAAATCCCGAACCTCGTAAAAAACCAATCTCCTTGAGGTTCGTTCTTGACTCCTCCCCTTTTGAAGCTCTCCAATAGATTACCGAAATGGGGGTGGTTCAAGCAGTCTGACAAGGAAACAAATCTTTGATCCTCCGCACGGTTGTACGAATCAGATTCTCAGTAGTTGCAACAGAGCTAACACTCAGCCTAGCCTCAGGACCTGACTCAACCAGCATTTGGAAGGAAATGGTCAAAAGTGATCCTCCTTCTTTTCCTCCAGGCTTACCCGTACCATCTGGAAAAATAGCAAAACCAGAAGGCAGGATCACCACAAAGTCAGGATCACCACCTCCATGGAGAGTAATATCCATTGATGTCATATCAACAGGCGCATAAAGCACAAATGAAGCTGTTGGGTCAGTAGAAGTCTCTTGAACTATCATCATCTTGCTCTTGCTAGTGTGTCCATGCTGTAACCAATAATAACATCAGTCACAGACCAAAAGATATAATATATATCACATTTTCCAAAATACAAGTTAGGTATTTTATACCCGGAGTAAACTTGCACAGTTCCTTTTGTCTATCCCATTCGTAATCTCTGCTATCTTGTGCATCATCTCTCCGTTGCAGAGAACATCCCACTGCAGATACATATCTCAAAACATGTTATATAAAGAACATAAAAAAAAAAGGAAGTCCTGTCCTAAGTAGTAAGTAAGTACGTATACATTGTGTCGGTGAGTAGCCTCTCTGAGGAAGTCAAAGACAGTGTTAGGAGGAGCAGGAAGCCAAAAGGAAGTGGCTGCACAAATAATGACACCGGGAGGCTTTCCTGGATCATTCACGCTCTTCATTGTCATCACTCTGATATCTTCTCCTTCAACACCAGAAAATATTGTAGACCCCGTCGCATTGGTCATTCCAGCAAAGAAGGTTCTCGCAATCCGCTCAGCTATCTTCAGCATGCTCATCTTTCCATGGTTAGTTAGCGCTGCAAAACATCACAAAACGTTTAAGAAAAGAAAACAGAGAATACATTTTCCATATGAAGCAAAATTTGGTAATGAGTTTACTTATGTGATCACCGGAATCGACAGATTGAAAATCTGTCGACAAGATGCTAGATATCCGCTCACACTGGCGTACCAATGTACCAACCCAGCGGTTAGCAGCAAAAGCTTGACCAGTACAGATTAATTTCTCAAAGATGCTGTAACTTCCTGCATCATCTACTTCCACATGTTCCACCCATGTAACCTTTTTCAAACCAAAAAAACAAAAAAAAAAACATCATTTAAAATATAAATTATATGATGATACACAAAAATAACCATAATGTAACAATAAGTTACATACCTTGGAGTAACCACTATGCATTTCTTGAATCAGACATCCAGAGGGTCGGCGGCGACATTTTAGGTTGATGTTTGGGAGGAGATGGTCGATGGAAATATCGACCACCGCCCACAAACCCTCTCCTTGTTGCTTACAGTAGCGGACGAAGTAGCTTTCGCGGGTTGTGACTAGCGGGGAAAGCACTTGGTACTCAGCACTCATCTATGAATAAGAACAATATTAATTGGTTAAACTTTTATATATCAAACAAGTATTGTTTTTTTTCTTTGTATAACTCTATATTAGTGTAGAAGACTTACTATTTGGAGATTTCCATTGAAGTTTCCAGCAGCATCAGCCATTATCTGTTCATGAGTCCTGGCTCTACCAACAATTCCGGCAAACATTGTTGACCACAGATTCTGCAAATACAGGTCATTAATTACACACCTGACCTAATATATGTTATAGTATACTATATAAAAGGATTAATTATGATCATATAATTTGATTGATTAATTTACCTCTTGCATGAGCATTTCAACAATGCCAGTAGGACACATTGCCACGAGTGCAGTTTCCCTGGATGCCTCGGTTCGAAACCCGCCAAGTCTAGGACCGAGACCCGTGCGAAACGTCTTTTCGTATTCATCCAAGTTCAAAGCTAAGCTAGTGCCATTAAATCCTCCCATCCACAGTGGTTCAGCCACTTGAGCCATCACCAAGAGCTCCTCCATGGCTCCAAATGCCAACTCCATGATGATCGGCTTGGTATTAGCATCTGCAGGTCCAGTGGTTTCCCTCGAGTGGTTTCCGACATTTCCCTTAGATCCCATCCCGAACTCGAAATTTGGAGGAGGATTAGGAGGAGACACACGGGGATGGCTCCTTACTGGTATCCCCGTAAGCCTTGATATCTTTTCCGCTGTCACGGAAAGTTGCTTGATCTATAACCCACAAAACAAGAAATACAACTTGTTTAATCATTTTTGAAGTGTTACTTTCATATTCATTGAAATAGTCAATGTGCAATTGTTATGAACATTTACATTTACATAATAGAAATGCTCTAGTTCAAATCTAGTACCTCTTCAGTCAAACGAGCGTTGAGGATGCGAAGATGGTGCTCTTCGAAGGTCATTTCGCCAATTGCAGTTTGGCCTCCACACTTAGGGCATAAGGCTTGATGAATAGCTTCTCGTAACCGCTGATTTTCAGACCTAAGGTGGTTGTTCAGATTCCGAAGTTCTGAGTTCTCAAAGCGTTCTTGTTGATTCTGCAAAACAAAACAAAAGTTCTTAGTATATTTCAACTTAACTGAAAAAACAACTAATTAAGTCGTTATCATTGGATATGGAAGCAGCAAATTTAAAATGAGCTTTTTGGTTTCAAGTGAATAAAGAATAAACAAATGTCGTATTAATTGCGTTCACAAACACACACACTTCGTCTACAGATATATACACCTGTGCAAAAACGTTGTGTTGTTCCACACGTTTCAAAATGTTATTATAATATTCTCTTACGGAAAAAAGACAACAAAAAAAAAACACTTGATTTCATTTATTTCACAAAAATCTTACTACAATTCAACAAATAATATATATGTGGAACCATCATACTCTAGACTTATATACCAAGAATTATTCAAGCCAACTCATGCCTATATATACATACAGAAAATATGTGTGAGATTGTGAGAAATTTATTACATATATACGTACCTTGTTTTGAGTGCGTTTGTTCTGGAACCAGAATTTGATCTGAACAGGGTCCAATCCCAATTGAGCGCTAAGGTCGTACCTTTGTTTGTCATCTGGGTGAGGACACTCTCTGAAGAAACTATTCAACACATAAAAGAAAAAGAAAAAGGAGAGATGTGAAATGATTATAAATAACTTAGTACTGATCTAGCTAGATAGAAGTTGAGTTATTTAAAGAAATGAAGAAAAATTACGCTTCCATCTCCGAAATCTGAAGTTGGGTGTGACGATTGTATTTTTTCTTCTTATGACGAGGAGCTTGATTGTTTCCCAACCCTTCTCCATGATTGCCACTTGAGGTATTCCCACTGTCGAAATCTTGATCTCCAGAATCATTTCCAGCATTAGTGTTGTCAGTTCCACCATTGTTGTTGTTGTTGTTGTTGTTTTCGTTGTCGTTGTTGTTGTCTCCGTTGTTAGCCACTGGTACCATGTTTGACTGAGACATTTTTGTTGTTGTTTTCTTTTCTTTGGGATTCTAAAGATCTGAGAGTTGAAATAGAAAATATCATGAGTTACATCAAATTAGAGGGATATAAAATGATAAGAATTCATAAGATCTAGAAATTAGGGTTTGTGAAAAAGGTTTCTTTTTCTTTTCTTTTCTTCTTGAGTACAAGAATCAAAAAGGATTTTTTTCCAAGATTTGGATTTTTGCAGTCAGACAAAACAGTACACTCTCTTTCACTAAATTCCTGACAACAAAAAGTTTGCTTTTCCAAGTCAACCAATTTTTTATCTTTATTTTCTTTTTCTAGAAGATCTTATAGATAAAAGAGAAACANANAAAAAAAAAAAAGACAAAGTAATTGAGGATGATAGTTGGAAACTTGGAATAAAAAAAACCCACCAGTAGAGATTAACAAATAATCAACCCAAACAAAATGAATTATATATATATAGACTATTAAATTAACCCCAAAAATATTTTGCAAAGAACATGAATTAAGAAACAAGCCCTAACCGGAGATCAACTTTATGAACTCTCCGAGATTAGTTTTTAGAAGTTTGATTTAATTGTTCTTTAATTCCAGGATTTCACAATTTATAGATCTAAATATAGAACAAGGAGGGACTATAGAGGAAGAGAATACAAAAAGAGAACTGTTGGATTCATTTGCCCAAAACAAATAAAATCACCATATATAAGTAGATCGAA
>Ga0041059_1000512_pt1 | contig 29459 bp, 12 predicted proteins | sample AraColnosormetaG_FD_56232 | JGI IMG/M metagenome (GOLD analysis project Ga0041059, IMG submission 56232) | Arabidopsis roots microbial communities from North Carolina, USA - Col MF nosort | ecosystem: Host-associated > Plants > Roots > Unclassified | place: USA: North Carolina | collected... | reverse complement strand
AGGTGGTGGCGGCGGAGGCGGTGGTGGTGTTGATGGTAGCGGAAGTGGCAGTGGTAGTGGGAGCGGTGGCGGAAGCGGCAATGTCTATCATTGAAGTTGAAATAGTATCTAGTATTATGTGTGTCCTTATTCTAAGCTTCTATATATAACATTCTTATTCGATCTTCGTCTTATGTGTGATATGTTCATTGAATATCATAATATGTTGGTCGCATATTCACAATTTTATATGTTTGTGTATTAAAACAGTGACCTATTGAATTACAGTAGTTCTACAACCATTTACAAAATGGGATTAACAAGACGATAAAAACATTTTGAAGATTCAAAGAACAAAACAAAGATACCTTAGAACTCGTATATTTCAATCTGCAGAACATCATAGTTAAACCCGTGGCCATTGAGGACTCACTACCTACGAATACGATAAACAAAGAATCAAGTTTTATTAAACATAACACTCCAACGAGTTTTTTGACTCTTGACGCAATATTTGGCGAATTTAAAGTAACAATCCATTTTGAAACAGTGGAGACACAATAACATATCACTTTTTTTTATAAGACAGATACAATAAGACTAACCTCGAGAGTGCTAAACACCAGTCTCATTCGGCTGGCCACAACGGACGGCTCCTCTGATTGTCCTGTCACCGCCATCTGCTCCAACTGAAGAGTCTTCACAGGCAGCCTACACTCACACCAAGGTCCAATAATAGCATTGTCGTAATTCGTAAATACACATAGATTTCACACTCTTTACAAACATTTATTTTTCATCTTAGAATGGATTTTTAAAAATGATAGAATCGAATATATTTGATCTTACCAAGCCATTCCTCTAATATAGTATGCATTTGCTATAACCGCGCAAAAGCCTCTCCATTTGCTTAGAATTTCATCAGAAACCGAAGGAGTCGATGACCATCTTATGACTGTTGGTTGCGGCGTACACAAGATCGTGATGAATACAATCCTAAGCCACAATATGCATTCATCTACCTGCGGAATTAAAACCGCCAGTTAAAATTGATCTGATACGACTTAGCTCATATATTAACCGATGATATCACAAGTTCGTTGTAACTAACTAACCTCAGACAGCGTAATTTTGGATTTAGTCTGTGTGCTTCCGCCGTAATTCTCCATTCTCTCAATCTCTAAACCCGAATCTTTCATAGCCATTAGTTCTTTTCTCAAATCTTCATCTGTGCAGCCGAGCGCATATGCATTCACACCAGCGGATATGAATTCCTGAAGATACACACACAAACAAATTAATGAAAGATGGATATACAATCGAGAAGAAAACAAGAATGACTCAAATAAAAAAAGGAAGTTACTTTTAAGGTTTCGCCTTCACCGCGTCCAATCACGGTCCTGTAACGTCTTAAAAGACTTATAGCTATGTTGGGTGATGAACGGTACTCATCATCCGATGAAATCGAGTTGTTGCGTGAGTTACAAAACTTGATGAAATCAAAAGAACAAACACAAAAAAACTTAGGAGCAGTATACAGATGGATGTATAACTTGCCGAAGAGACGAAAACTTTAATTACTAACCATCCATCTCCTTCGAGGCTGAATTTGATATTTTGTAGAAAAAGATGAATGATAACACTCTACATTGCTACAAGGAACTATTGATCTTGGGGAGACAGAACAACTAATCAGAGGACCAAAAGGCGAGGTCTTGAATCTGCGCAAAGCGGCATAGCAGCTAATAGGGATTTGGAATTTGTTGATAGTTCCCGCAGGATACGCAACTAACATTTCTTAACCATATCAATGAAGCAATGCCCTTATCTGCATAAGAGAGAAGCTTTTTTCTTTGAATAACACAACTATATTAGGAATTAAGATGTGTAAGAGTCTAAGATACATTGATGTTCTAGAAAAAAAAAATCAGCTTCCCTGTTCAAATTGAAAGTTGAAACCCTAATTTCATCTCTCAATTCATTCTTAGTCCTTAGAGATATCCATAAGTGGCAAAAAAGAAAACAAATTCAAATGATTTGGATTTGGAGATTAGCTAATATTGCGATCAGAAAATTTGTATTAGCTCAAGAAGAAAATCAAAACCTCTGATCTTTGGAAAGTGTCAAGAATCTCTTAATCATACTGGACCAATTCACAGATACTTACGATCATTTAAATACATCTGAGATTAAAAAGCAAGATATGAACAAAAAAAGGCTTACCTTTTTGAGAAATTCAGAGTCAGCAATTCATATGCAAACTTTTTGTGTGTTTTAATCGCTGCAAAGAATTGGATGAAGCACAAGCTACAAGTGTAAGAGGTGAATTTGAAGCCACCAATATTTTGAATGGCTGCAAAAAGAAAAACATCAAATTTTCAATCAATGTAGACAAAGATTCTTTTTATTTTATTTTTGGGCACTGGAAAAGAAAAACAGATAGAAGCAAACAAGAATCATGGGGATTCCCAAAACGATGTCGTTGGAATATGAGTCCAAATATGATGAAGAGAATTGAGAAAAGAGAGAACTTTCAAGAGTACCTTATCAATTTCTATCTCAATTCTGATCCCAAATCAATTTTTATGTTTAAGTAAACATAAATAAAGGCTGCTTTTTACGTTGAGGAGTCAACCCAACTGGATCCTCTTTCCTTCTTGATTCTTTTACTCTCCATGTTCATTCTCACTTGAGAAGCTTCGTCCCATAGTCCCATATCCGCATACATGTTATATAACAGTACATAAGGTGTTGAGCTCTCTGGTTCGAGTCTCGACATTGCTTCAGCTGCAACATGTGCAAGCCCTACATTGTTATATATCCTACAAGCATCCAATAATGCACCCCATACCGTTTTGTCTGGCTCAAAAGGCATACTCGTTATGATATACATGGCCTCTTCAAACTGCCCTTGTCCACTGGTAACGTTGACCAGGGAAGAATAATGTTCCATCTGCGGCTCGATCTTGTACACACTCATCATGGACACAAACTGTGCTTTAGCCTCATCAACAAGTCCCGCGTGAGCACAAGCGTTCAGAACTGAGACGAATGTTATGTGAGAAGGATATATCCCGTTGCTTTTCATCGACCCGAACAGATTCAAGGCCTCTGAGGCATTACCATGAAATGCATATCCTCCTATCATTGCATTCCATGTGATTACTTCTCTTTTGAGTTTCATTTCATCGAAGATTCTCCTCGACTCCATTATTTCACCGCATCTTGAATACATAGTGATAAGGGCATTGTGGACTGGAACATCGGGGATCACAGTCTTGACAACGATTTGGTGCATCTGCATTCCTAAACGCAGATTCACAAGCCCGGTAGATGCACTGAGAAGAGAAGTTAAAGTATGTGGGTCAGGCTTCTCTCCTTCAATGTTCATCCGGATAAACAAATCAACAGCTTCTTTGTAGTCCTTGTTTTTCTCATAAGCTGCTATTATCGAGTTCCACGAGACTGTATGTTTCTCAGGTGTTTTTTCAAAGTAGTGGCGAGCAAGCTCTACATTGCCAACACTAGCATAACCCGAGACCATCATGTTCCACGAATGTGCATCACGGTTCGGCATTTCCGAAAACAGAGCAAAAGCATCTTCCATCCTGGAAACATGTACGTATCCATCAATCATTGTGTTCCAAGAAATTGTATCGCGGTCTTTCATCTGATCAAATAGCAACCTTGCAGAGACCACATCACCCACTTTCAAGTAAGCTTTGATCATAGAATTCCATGACACAACATTTTTACAGAACCTCTCTCTAAACTCTCCACCATGATCATCACCACAGAGATCAGGAATCTGATCAAACAGACATCGAGCTGCTTCTACTTGTCCTCTCTGTCCATATCCAACAATCAAAGTGTTATAAGCATACACCAAATCTTCCCTTCCTGAAACTAAACTCCCATACTGACCCAAAACCCACGCAGCTTCTGAAAGTCTCTCGTTTTTAATAAGACCAGCCACAAGTGCACATAGAGGAGACGAATCCTTCACAGGCATTTTCCGAAACAACACAACCGCGCTATCCACTTCACCGTTCTGACAAAACCCAGTGATCATAGCACTCCATGACACTGCATTTCTCTCAGGCATTTTCTCAAATAACAACAACGCTTCACCTATCCTCCGATTCTTCGCATAACCACTAATCATAGTGTTCCATGAAAAAGAATCCCTTGAAGGCATTTCATCAAACAGCTTCCTTGCTTCCTCAAGAAACCTAATCCCACCACATGAAACATACCCCGAAATCATCGTGTTCCAAGTCACAACATCTCTCTTAGGCATTACGTCGAACAGTTTCCGTGCTTGATTCATTTCACGCCTTTTCACATACCCGCTTATCATCGTATTCCATGTCACTGTGTTCCTCGCTTCCAGTTTCTCAAAAATATCTCTAGCTTCGGCGATATACCCCGATCTTATCATCTGGTTTAACTCTTTGTTCGTCGCTCGAAAACCCAAGCTTGACGAAACTGAAGTAGAGAAAGAGTTTGCACATAATAAACACTTAAGACAAGACGATTGATACAACACCTTCCTGAAAATTAACAAGACACTTCGTGATCGGATCATCGTCGTCGCCGGCGAAATTTGCAGCGATCAAAAACTAAAAAAGCCTCTAGCTTTGAAAATTAGAGTCAGGTAAATTTGGTTCAGATGATGATGTAATGGACATTCTTCGGTTTACCATGTTTGAACCGGAAATCATTTGGTTCAATTCAGATAGTAAAATGTGTCTATTGTAAACCAAATTAGCCTCTGAGGCCTGACTCCTGAGATTTGGAAGAATCAGTCAGTGGAATGGAATTGATCAGTTGATTCTCACAGTCAGGTGAATTTTGATTTTACTGTGTTTAAACCGGTAATAACTCGGTTCAATTCAGCATTTCCGGTTTTATAGTATTTGAACCGGGTTTGATATCAGGTCAGATAGTAATTAGAGTAGAAATTTCTACAAATTGTATTACATAGTAGTCTGTAGTTGGTTGATCTTCCAACTGAAATTTTTTATCCAGCTAGTTTTGTAACTACTTTTACATACATTATTTTATGGGTAATTAGCTTTGGTTTACAAGTTTCGCCATACACGATGTTTATTTGTCTTTTGGACCAGTAGAAGACCAGAGGACATGATCACGTCTAAGTAATCTTTTGCTATTTGCTGCTGTCAGTAACATCACACTGATGAATATCAAAACTGACATGGATGAGAAGATAAACATCAAGACCGAAGCGACATGGTCTTTCACCTCTTGCGCGTACTGAACCGAGTTTAAAGCGAGAAATGTGATAGGAAACGAGTAAGCCCACCATGCGACATTGAATCTTTTTATCGACTTCTTCAAAAGATTTGGCCTACAAACCTGAAAATGTATAAGAAAAAGAATGTAAAAATGTCGGTTTTCGGTTTCTTGGTGTATCGTAAAGATGTAAACTTACCAGAGATATGAAGATGAAGAGTGAAAGGAAGAATAACATCTTGGCTATAGTATCAAAGTTTCCACAAATAGAGTTCCAAGCTAGACTTGCTGTGGCGGGTGCAGCGAAAAACAAGAAGAAAACCGGTCTTAGCGTGGTTGGGAAATTGTTTCCGCCTGGTAAGCGTTGATAAAGTGTAACAAAGATGACCAAATAGTGAACCATTCCAAGTGAGAATAAGCATAGAGCACACTCTTTCCAACCCATCTCTGCTGCTCCCCGCGCAGCCACTAGGTTTGCGATTACCGATACTTGGCTTGCCGGGTTTGCCATTATCGATAAAAACCTTTTCTCTGTTGTGAACCATTGACCATAAAGCTTTGTGTCTAAAGTCAAGACTGGAACAGCAAAGATCCAGAATAGTGTCTGATATAAAACGCTGTGTGGTTCTATCATAGGAGCTGATTGAAGCAATAGAAGACATGAAATGGATGGAGCGTAAAGATAGTTCACTCCAATATAGTGCGAGAACTCTTCCTTCACCATGTCAAAGAGAAAAATACACTTGAAGGCATACAAAAAACAGAGTGATACTTGTGTTGCAAGTGCTAGGTACCACAGGAGATAATACGCCATAGACGGGAGTTCGCTATGCAAATGCACCATAATCTTCCACAACAATGCTTGGCTACATAGAGAAAGGCTTATTCTGAAATATCCCGCATGGAGACTACTCAAAACAGACATCAGGACAATGGGTTCGGCATCTGCGAGGTTAGTCTTTCTCTCTTTGCGCCTCGATATTGTGTTATCAATCATGATGTGAATTTCTTGACTAGGTATTTCCATCTCGGTATATCGATGAAATAGAGCTTATTTTGCTCTATGTTGTGCTAACCTATAAAAAAAAGAATTCATGTACATAAGCATAAGGCAGAGAAATCAAAAGTACAAAACACAAGTTAGTGTTGGACATTCAGAAACTTTTGGTAAGTTCAATAACTTGTACAGTACATATATACATATCAACATCTTTTTCTTTTTTCTTTCGACATCAACACTTTTTTTTTCTTTTGATGAAGCGAAAATTCTTCTTCAAGCTTCATGAATAAACATCAAACCATTTCAATTGCTTATATCATCATAAATTCTTTCAGCTGATTTATAACTTTAAGTATTAGTTCCTTATAATTCATACAAAGTACTAAATGAAATATAGCTTATATAATTTAAATAAACCTGGATAATTTGCAGCGAAACGATTTAAAAATTGTTTTAATACTTCAACTGTCTGTGCTTCGCCAGTGTCTGCACACAGATTGTGGTATACTAATGTCGCCTAGATTCCTGAACTGTCTTCGGATTCTGGGTTGTCGTCTTAGATCCCCATTTCATCTATAAGACTATAACCAACGTTGACCATGAGCCCTTCTCAATAAGGGAGAGGAGATAATAATGTTGCCTTACGTAAAGATTCCTTATATAAAGAATTTATGTGATCCTAATATCCCTTTTTACTACGTCACGACGGCTATACAATTGTTTTTTTTTACATACAATTGTATACTATATACAATTGTTATATTTAGAAAATCTTTATAATTAACCTTAAAAACAAGTTTAATGTCGTTGGTTGACAAAAAGATGAAAAAGAAATTATAAGCAAAGACATACGATTAGATTTTTTTTTATTTTAGTAAGATGATTCCCAAAAGAAAGATATTTTCCTCAAAATATCCATTTGGTAAATGAACGATGGTAAACAATCTATATTTGTCAAACAAGTTGTAAACAAATATTTCAATTATATATCTATTAAATTTGTATGTTTCAACTTTCAACAGATTCGTTTCTTTCTTATTGGTCTCCAACAAAACAATTCAAATTTGGAAATGTGCTACCAATCAAAATCCTAAGCTTCACAGGTCTCAATCAAGTGAAAACAATTTTTTTAATTTTTTTTTACCCAACAAAAAAAAGTCGTTCTCACTTAGATTGGAACCTGCAAGCTACAAAAAAGCCGCTTAAAACATCTCCAACCCATCTTTATTATTATTTCTATACTCTATTTTTGTCTTTATTTATCTCTAAAATAGAGATTTTAATTTTTTTTCCTAACAAATAGAGACAACCATTGAAAATGGTCTAATGGATTTGTTGTAAGGTCTAATAATTATGGACTATTTTTTATTTTGAAGATTATTTTGCCAATATTTTAGAAAAAATTGGGTGAATTTATCACATTCTTAAGAAATATTATAAATTAATACTCGTAAAAAACTTTAAACGGCAATTTTAAAACTAATTCCGTAATTCGATTACTGTAGCATTTGGTTTCGGTGAGACTTTTGTGGAAAAAATAACTTAATAATGTCATTTTAAGTCGGGATCAGTTTTATACGCATTCATGATTAGTTTAACAATATCCAAACAAACGAACAACAAAATATCTAAAATATATTCTTCTTTTTTTTCCTTACATAGTCAAAAGCAATCTTTATGTGGATTTTTTTTGTTTGGTTTACTTCCAAAGGTATCTAATATAAAGCTAAAAAGAAGAGAGAGTACCGAGTCTTGCTAGTGAAAAGGATAAACGATGACAAATGATGCATTGGAAAAAATGGAGGCCGGTGGAGTGGTGATGGCAAAAGTGGATTGGTGTAACGAACGTAGAAAATTTTGGAAAATAACATTGTTTTTATCCATAGCGGTTATGGCAATATCTCTGTTGGTATTTTGCAAGAGAGGAAAACCCAACAATATGGAAGACTCAACTGAATATGCAATAATATTCACTGCTAAGTATCTTATAATACAGTATGCAGTGTTCGGTGCATCGATCAAAGTAGAGGAGATGTGGGGTTGGATGCCATCCTCCTCTAGTCCTCCTCCAGAAGAGTGTAGTCCTGCTGAAAGAGCGTGGTCGGAACTGGCATTTGTGGTGTTTATCTGTGTTATGACACTCGGGTTGGGAAAAGTTGTGGAGGTTTTCTTCTTTACCATGTCGTCCATCATTGGCCTCATTGCAATTTCCCATCTTTTTTATCCAACGCCTGACCATAAATTTGAAATGGTGATGAAACATTTTTGGTTCATTGTTGGCTTAGGGATAGTAATGGGATTAATTTGTCTAATTCCTAATCTCTTCTTCTTCCTTGGCTGGTTCTCTATATTTGTTTTGATATACGTTTTTATTGTCCATTGTAATTTCCCTGACAAGACTCTTGTTGAAGTGTTCTCCATTGTATCCGAGGATTTAAATTTATCATGACCAGACGACTTTTGTCAAAGTGTTGACCATCGTAATGTGAGGTTTTAGATCTAAGGCTAGTAGGATTTTTCTGTTACCGTTACGATTTTATTAATTATCTGAGGTTTTAGAAATTTTCACAAAAATCTATCTATATCTTTTAGGAGTTGAATTATATTTATCGCATAAATGGTAGTTATATTGTGTCGAATAATTAACATGGATCAATTCAACATTCCACTAAAGGCGTTTGGAAGGCTCAACAATTATGGCCGATATTTTCGTTTTGAAAATTTTGGGGTAATCAGATCACCCTCAAGTGTGAGCCAAAAAAGAATTTATTAAAAATGACAGCAAACTACAAGGACTAATGTTATAATTAAATAGAAAAACTTTGACCTTTTAATTAAATCTGAAACAAAGAAAAAAAAAGAAGTAAATATAGCAAATATAATCCACGTAGGAAAAGGTGATAAAACAAGAAACTTGATTCTTGTTTGCCTATATATATATATATATGACGAAGCATGTCAAATCTGAAAGTTCGAACCCTAATTTCTAATTGCACCTCTTTTATATCGATATCTTCTTCCTTGGGAGATCACAATGACGACGTTAAAAACTTCGTCCTTCTCCAGTCTTCCCTGGGATTTAGTAGAGGATATACTCGCTAGGGTTCCGGCTACGTCTCTAAAACGATTACGATCTACTTGCAAACAATGGAACTTTTTATTCAATGATCAGATATTCACCAAGATGCACTTTGATAAAGCAGAAAAGCAGTTTCTGGTTCTCATATTGCGGTTGTATACGGTTTGTTCAATGAGCCTTGATCTGCGTGGACTTCACGATAATATTGATCCATCTATAGAGGTTAAAGGTGAACTTAGCCTAATTGATCCACATTGTAGTTCAAGGAAAACTTTCGTAAGTAAAGTCTTTCACTGCAACGGCTTATTGTTATGCACAACCATGACCGGACTTGTGGTTTGGAATCCGTGTACGGATCAAACCAGGTGGATCAAAACCGAAGTTCCTCACAATAGAAACGATAAGTACGCTCTCGGATACGGAAACTACAAATCATGCTATAATTACAAAATCATGAAGTTCTTGGATCTTGAATCTTTTGATTTGGAAATCTACGAGGTTAACTCTAATTCATGGAGGGTTCTTGGTACCGTCACTCCAGACTTCACAATACCACTAGATGCCGAAGGTGTGTCTTTAAGGGGGAATTCTTACTGGATCGCTTCACATAAAAGAGAAGAAATAGAGGAAGAAGAAGAAGAAGAAAATGAGTACTTCATCAACGATTTCTTAATAAGTTTTGACTTTACTACAGAAAGATTTGGTCCACGTGTGTCTCTTCCGTTTAAGTGTGAATCTTCTTGGGATACTATCTCCTTATCTTGTGTACGAGAAGAGCGGCTTTCACTGTTTTTTCAGGACGACGGTACATTAAAGATGGAGATATGGATGACAAATAATATCACTGAGACCAAAACCACAACTATGTCTTGGAGCCCTTTTCTTAAGATTGATTTGTACACTTACGGTCATCGGTTTGGGAATGAAGTAAGTTTTTTAGTTGACGAGGAGAATAAAGTGATTGTGTGTTGTGATGAGGAGGAAGATGACATCAACGATACTGTATACATTATTGGAGAGAATGAATATTGGAGAAAAGAGGATATTGTACAAAGATCATATCGGCCACGTATGTTCAGTTATGTTCCTAGTTTGGTTCAAATCTAGCAGATATTCCTAGTTAGAGTTTTGCACATTCTTCTCTCATTTCGTCATTTGACTACTTAATGATTTTTAATTTCTATGTAATGTTTAAGAAAGGTTTATAAATAAAAATTATACAAATTAAAATCAATTTAGTTCCTATCAAAACAAGATATGAACGTTTATAAGTTATAACTATGTAACTAAACCTACGTAATTAGAAATTAAAAACTATATATTGAAAAAAAAAAGCATTTGACCGCTTAGAAGTTAGAATATTGTTTTATAAGGTTCAAGAGCGCTTAAGATCACTCAAAATAGAAAGAAAAAAGAGAGCAAAAGGCTCCCAATAGATATTATCAAGAAACCAATTCAAAAATCTGTTCCTCCTCGATTCTTTTGTAATGGAAAACAACTTTCAGACCCAAAAAGTTGATATATCTACACTTTGATCATTGAACTTTAGTCGGGCTCTATAATCATCCAAACTTTAACCTAGCCTTAAACCCTTCTCGGGTTCTCTTGTCCGCAAATTTTATCTCTTGTCAGAGTCTATATATAGTGAAATAAATATAGTATATCCATGATGATTATGAAAAAGAAAATGATGTGACATACTGACATATATAATGAAGTAAGCATATTCCTCAATTCGGCAGCGAAAACAGACAAGACGGTGTGGATCAAACGGTTATAGAAGAAGTACAAATGCAGATCAGGTGGATGATGTTGATCAATCTCAATCCGATACAATCACATGAATTTAAAACATAGAACGTGATTCTTTCCTCTCTTTTTTTTCTACAAAAGAATTATATCAATCTCAATGATCTGATATAATCATATTTAAAACGTAAAAATATGATTCTTTCCTGTCTTTAGAAAAGTCATATCAATTTCAATATGATACAATCATACGTAAAACGTAAAATATGATTCTTTCCTTTAAGAAATAAAATAATATCAATCACGATCTGATACAATCATATTTAAAACAGAATGTATTTTTCTTGCCTGTTTTATCTTTAAAAATATCAATCTCAATTTGATATAATCTGCAAACTATTGTCCCTGAATTCACATAGAAAAATGGAGGGAGTACTTGTAGCGCAAGTCTTTTGCTATAGGAATCCAGTGCAGTGGCTCTGTATAAGCAATAATCACTCGAGCCTCTTAGCCCCTTGAGTCTACTCAAGAACTACTTGATAGACTAGCGACATGGAAATTTGTTCGTTGTCTTATCTTGGTTCGTGATTTGCCATCTTGGTCATCAGAGCGGTTTCCTAACATAATGGGCTATTTTGCATTACACGCTCGGGGTTACGAATCTTTTTACACCCAAATCAGAACGTTGTTGGGCAGTCAAAGCAGCTCCAACTACGTACTAATATGGGTGTAAAATTGAGTGACTTGTTTGAGAATGCAAACCGAGCTAACAATACAATATTTTGGGGAAACAACTCTGGCGAAGAAGATTGTAAATCTAGGCTCAAGAAGTTTAGTTGCACACTTTAGATTGGGAATTATCAGGCTCAAGCATCATGAAGAATACTTGAGGATGAGGTTAACAAGGTATGGTTGACAAGTAAAATCAGAGAATACAGAACAAATAGAAGTGAGTAAGTTCTTGTTTAATATCTGCAAATTTGTAACAGAGTTCTTGCTTCTATCTCAAGGGTAGACTAGTTTTGGTTAGTCGCATTGAGCGACAATGTTTTTTGTTTGTCTTTTGGATCTGTAGCAGAACCAAGAACAGGATCGTGTCTGAGTAGTCTATTGCTGTTTGCTGCTGTCAGTACCATCATACCGAGGAAGATCAAAACTGAGATAGATGAGAAGATAAGCATTAAGCCAGAACCGACCGGATCTTTCACCTCTTGCGCATACTGAACCGAGTCTAACGCAAGAAAAGTGAGTGGGAACGAGTAAGCCCACCACGCGACATTGAATCTTTTCATTGATTTCTTGAAAAGATTTGGCCTACAGACCTGAAAATGTTAAACACAAAGAAGGTCAATATATGTTTGAACCTTGTTTCTTAATAAGTGTGTCGATAACTTACCAGGGACATGAAGATGAAAAGTGAAAGGAAGAACAACATCTTCGCTACGGCATCAAAAGTTCCACAAATAGAGTTCCAGGCTAGACTTGCCATGGCTGGTGCAGCGACGAACAAGAAGAAAATTGGCCTTAACTTGGCTGGGAAGTTGTTTCCTCCCGGTAAGCGTTGATAGAGGGTGACAAAGATAACCAAATAGTGAACCATTCCGAGTGAGAACATGCATAGAGCACACTCATTCCAACCCATCTCTGCTGCTCCTCGTGCAGCCACGAGGTTTGCGATTACCGATACTTGGCTTGCCGGGTTTGCTAGCATCGACAAAAATCTCTTCTCCGTTGTGAACCACTGGCCATAAAGCTTTATGTCTAGTGTCAAGACTGGAACAGCAAAGATCCAGAATAGTGTCTGATACAAAACGCTATTTGGTTCCATCATTGGAGCTGATTGAAGCATGAGAAGCCATGAAATAGATGGAGCGTAGAGATAGTTCACTCCGATATAGTGCAAGAACTCTTCCTTCACCTTGTCAAAGAAGAAAATGCACTTCAAGGCATACAAAAAACAGAGTGACACTTGTGTTACAAGTGCTAAGTACCACAAGAGATGGAACGCCATAGATGGGAGTTTGCTGTGCATATGAGACATGCTCGGTGACTCAGGCGCGATCATTATCTTCCACAGAAGAGCTTGGCTGCAAAGAGAGAGGCTTATCCTGAAATAGCCCGCGTGGAGACTACGCAAAGCGGACATCAAGACAACGGGTTTAGCATCAGCTAGGCCAGTTTTAAACTCTTTACTACTCGGTATTGAGTTATCGATTTCGATATGAATTTCTTGCCTCGGAATTTCCATCTTGGTTTATCGATGAAAAAGAGGTATTGGCTTGTTTGGCTCTATGGTTTCCTAACCTTAGGATAGAGTTAGTATATATAAGTAGAGAAATTATAGATAATGGAGATTAATTAGTACAAAACACGTGATTTAGGGGGAGTTAGTTAGTGTTGGACAAAAATGATACCTAAAACCAAAAGTAGTAATGGAATCTCAAAATAAGGATATAACCTTTTTAGTAACTTTTGGTAAGTTCAATAACTTATACAGTACGTCTCAACATGTCTTGTTTAAGCTTGAAAAAAATACACACACACAAAGTCATTCCAATTGATTACTTTACGAATTAATCTTTTATCTATTGCCTGCTTTACCTAACTAGTACATTATAATTAAACAGGATTATTAGGTTTTCTTATCATAAGATGTTACCACTATCTCTGATGGCAGCGACCCACTAAATTCTTAAATACTTATAATTTTCTCTAAGAAAAATTCGAAAAATTAGATAAACAATCATATTGTCGAAATAAGATAATCCAGTGGGTCACAGACGTATTCACCACCTATTCATCGAGGTCAAAAGCCAGTGCCTTAGCTCGAGGAATAAGCTCACATGTTTTGTGAGCCAATGTAGCATAAAACCGGTCATAAAAAGTGGTAGGTTTTTGGTCACTTTTGAATTTGTAAGTGCCTTCTTAGCTTTCACTTATTTAGTTTATGTTTATTAGAATTGTACGATATCATGATCAAGAATGTGTGTTCTTACCTCATATAATTTGAATGAGATTTGAGTATACTTTATGGGATTTATGTGCTCATATGGTGGGTTTGTAGGTGAAAATGAAGAAAATGGAAAAGTCATGAACAAAGTTTTTGAAGTCAATTTTTTTTGCCAAGTTGAAATCTGAGATCATTTTTAAGAGATTCTCTTTTTCTTTCAGCAACTCACTACGACATTATAATGTACGGTTTGTGTAGACGCTTATATTACTTGTTTTGGTTTAGTACACCAATATTACAAAAAAAAGGAAAAGATTATGTTATGTTTTTCCTAGGTCGGTGATTTGTATACAATAATAGAAGAATAAATGGTCGGAAATAACTCGATAAAATGAGTCATGGTGCATATTTGCTGAAGTCACACGTAATTGTTGATTATATTTATAGCAATGAATAAATGGTCGCAGATGTTTGAATAAAATGCAAAAAGCTTTTAAAGCCAATACATAAGTAGGAATATGGAATATGAAGTCTTAACCATTGAAACCTTTTGCCCAAACAAAATACATTGAACCTTTGGTTATATAGAAAACTCTGGAATAATTCGAAGCACTTGTGTTGTTTTCAAATAAGGTGGTTTTCATTCAAATATCGAATCATAACAAGTTATTTAAAAAGAGGTCTTTATTTTATTTATTGGTGAGAGTTAGAAAGAAAACATCCCCAAAGCTTTAACGTATGTTTATGGCAAAACATTGTTAACAACAACAACGAGGCTTCATTCTTAAAACCTCTCCATGTAAACACAACACAACAAAGCTCTCACACCAAAAACATATCAACAAAAGATCGATGTTACATTTTTCACACGGCTTCTGCGAAGCCAACCTGCTCGTTTCCGAAGTCAAAGACAGTGTGGTATTTTCCCATAAACACATCTCCAAGTATCCTGGCCAATGTTAAAAAACCACATCAGACAGAATCTAACATTGTAAAAAAGCAATCATCATTACGTATTACGTGTCGCGATATTTACCAGAGAGGTCCACGAGGTGGAGGGATATCAAGTGCGGTAAAGCCGCTAATACATTGTGCCACTGGTCCTTCCCCAATCTTCAGTACGTACTGTTAGTTCCCACAAACATTATCAGTCACAAATAATATACATATGTTTTCAAAATGTCATCAAGGGCAACATATAGAATGTACCTCTTCGGGAGCAAGATCAAAGACTTTGCCTCCAATGGTGAATGAAACAGTAGGCATTTTAGAAAGTTGTGAGCAGTCAACAGCAGACTCTCCATTTGGACTAGGCATGCGCTCGCATATCTAAGAATTTACGATTTTGGTATCAGAACAAAAACAATATCATTACTTACTTCCACAAGATATAAACTTGTTATTGTCTTTCTACCTCATTAATGTAGTTCACTATCCTCTCTTGAGTCATGTTCTGCCTCAATTGGCTCTGTATCCACACAACCGCCATTTCACATGCAGGACAACCCGCGTCTCGAAGACCACTAGATGATCTTGTGTTTTCCTTGTCCACCACCGATTCAATCCCCATACTAAACATGATACAACACCGCACAATAAGAGAACACCAATGTACATAATAGACAGATAGTTATTTGGTTAGAAAATCATTGGAAATTTACCTGACCCCATGGGTGCCATCGTAAGCGCAAAGACCAATTTGTGAGCAAATCTTCTTTGGTTGAGTCTGGAAGAAGCAAAAGAGTTGCATATACAGCAAAAAAAAAAGCATATATGATTCATTGCGTTCTGTATCAAGTATCATATATATTAACAATATTCTTACCTCAGCCAAAAGTAAATCCAAAATGGTTTGTCCATACTGGTCAACAACAGTCTTGCACTGCTGGCTAACAACTCCAGATGCTCCAATAGCCTTATTTATCATGGCAACCACAGCCTAGAAAGAAATTACCAGGAAAATGAGAACTTCAAGAGCAAACATATACTCAAACTAACTGAAATAAAACTATAAACTCGTGGTATTTGCTTACCGTTGGACCCGCAAGTAACGATGTTCCAGAATCTGCTATCGCAGAACAACCACTTCCACAATATCCTGTACAAGCATAAATAAAGTTTTGTGATGTGAGTTATCAAAAATAAAAGAAAAATATATGTCATGTTAAAAACAACACATGATGAAAAAGGATATCACAATGAGTGATAGACGTACCAGTAGATTCACCGGCAATGAGAACCTCACCCATGTCGAACTATGACCAAAATAATAGTTTGAATTAGATTTTTATGAAACAAGCATAGCAAACCAAGACAAATAGATAAAGAACAAACCTGCCAGTAACCCCTTTGTGTCACAGGAACAAATGTATGTTCTCCTCTAAAATGCTTTGGATCAACACCTCCGAATACGATTTCACCGCCTTCTTCACTCTTTGGATCACGGTTAAGCCAAAATGAAAAGACCGGCCTCTTTATAAGGCCTTGCTTGAGCATATTGTACCTGTAAGAAATAAAATTAGTTGTCAGCTCATCAAACATTAGTAGGGTGTGTGTAAGTACGTAAGTAACCATCAATCCAAAATGAGAGAAAAGTGCACGCATATACCAAACAGGAGTAGCGTTTCCAACAGCGATCTCTTGGAACCCAAGACCAAGAAGACCATCAAACTTAGCCACCAGGAATGTTAAACCAGGCTCACTGGTTGTCTCAATAAACTCCTGATCTTTGACAACCAAATCACCAACCGTGACAGCATCATAACTAAAGAAACCAGAGATTGATCCTGAGCCGTAATGGATTGCGGCACGTTTTCCTGCATCAAAGATATACATACAATTGTAGAGATCCAATTAACATTGATATCTCATCTTTATATCAAGATTTCGCTAAACTACTTTTAATGTACAGGACTGAAAAGAGATAGCGTGCATACCACTCTTCTTATATGTGCTTGATCGCGAGGACTTGTACTTAGCATGAAAGTAACAAGACAGCTAGATAACAACGGGAACAAAACAATAAGTTTTATCTCTTAAACTAAAAACTAACAAATGGTGTAAAGCTTACCGAGAAAAAACATTTTCCTGATGGCACCCAAAGGTTAGAGCTTCCGGTATCAAAAATGACAGTGAACTTCTGCGGTGGAGTACCAATAGCAATCTCACCATAGTACTGAGCATCCAAGTAATTCTTGAGCGGGACAATATCAGCATCTCCAGAATCACCACCAAGATTGTTGTTGTACGAACGCAAAGAAGATCTCAAGGCCTCTTCTTGCTTGGAACCAAAGCGTGTTGCGAGTCGGTTGTTAGGATCCAACTTCAGTTTTTTCAGGCCAACTCTGAATGTTCCATCATTTCTCTTAGAATAAGCAGTGAAAAACAGCAGAAACGACACAAAGACCGAAAACGCAACCGCTCTCGAGTATACTCCCATTTTGACCTACAAAATCAAAGCAGTCATCAACAAACTGAAACAAATAGAAGTTACAAGAACATGCAAGTCTACTAAGACAACTGTTCCTCGATGCTATTTTACAGACTAAATGTGTAGCTTAAAAAACAAAGTTACAAACAAAAAAAAAAAGAAGATTTTGCAAAATGAAAGAGACTTTTGACAACGATAACTGTTAGATAAACTTAACAAAAAACAATTTTGAGAAAAAATGAAACAGTCGCAAATCAGCAAAAGGACTACATATTTGATGAATTATCGAAACAAATAATCTGATGACAACAAGATCTAGAACCATGAATTTTCAGTTAAATTATCGATTAATAATTCGAATGTGTGACAAATCGAAAACAGAGTATTAAAACATGTTCATTCCTAACAAAATTACACTATAATTACAAAATCAAACCAACCAAAATTTTATAACAAAGCAGAACAAAAGTGTCATCATGAATCAAAGTTGGAAAACATGATAGTAAATTAACAGTAGTTTTGAGAAGAATCAAACCAACACTAAAAAAGCTTCAATCAAATCATCAGATTTGAACATTTTTAAGACCAAAACCAGACATGCAAAAACACATACATATTCACCAATACATAATCTAACAGAATCCAAACACAGATCATGCATAATACAATCGAAGAACATAGGAAACTAAATTAACCACAAAAAAAAAAAAATGGAAAGACCAGATTTATCAAAAAGAGAAAACCTGAAGTTATCAAAAATCAAGAACTCGGAATATTTAGGGAGAGAAATTTAAGAAATGGTAATGAGATCGATCATAGCAGAAGTACTAGAACTCACCAGAGTGTTTAAGCACCAGATTCTGAGAAAGACCACAACGGCTTCAGTTATCGAGGAAATGTTATGCAGCCACGATATTAAAAGTGGGACCCACCTAGTTTCGTTTTGATCTAAGCCGTTGAATTTAATAGGCTAAAGGTTTTGATCGTTGACGTGTTGATAAGATATGACCCACTAAGTTTTGTTGGTAAGTTGCTACACTCGAGCTTAATTTACTTGCTCTTTCGGATTTTTTATAACTGTTTAATTAGACAATTTTAGAATTTCCAAAATTTGAAATAGTTTTTAGATTCCAAAATAGATTTTCAAATTTTGTGAGAAAAAATAACATGGTTGAAGAAAAGGGACAAAAAAAATCATGTTTGGATAGTTTTTCATGGGCCTTAAAAGCTCATTCTATTTGGATAAGGGTTTCATAAACGTTTGCCACAAACCTGAAATTAACCATGCATGCAATAATCAATATAACAATCTCATCAGGAACACATGATCCTAACAAAAATAATAATCATATGAACTACATATATCATACAATTTATAAACAATACCCATATTTAACTCGATAATATCATATGTCCACATGAGTCTCAGGTATATGATTGACATAGTGTCGCAATAATGCTCCAAAAATAAGGATTTGAGCAATTACACATACGTAAATGAGAATCTGAACAATTACAAACAAAAACAACCATCAAATGAGAATTTTGACATGCTATAAGTTAAGCTCAAAAATGGAAAAAAAAAACGAAAGCACCTAACCTAAGCTTAGTGTTAAGATGGTGGTGCTTCATTTAAAATATTTTTCTAGTTGTTTGTCTTTCTTGCTGTGCAGATAGATGTTTTAATATACTCAATTTCATCACCACGTACTTATTAAATCATTTCGGAACAGTTCCCAAAGTTCTTGAGCCATCAAAATTTTCAAAATAACCAGTTTATGTTCTTTTGTGATTGTTTAAACATGATTATTTTGTTTAAGAAGATGAGAAGTCTCGAAGGCTAAAGAAGAGGGGCAAAAAGAACCATGAAGTAATTTCTTGGTCTCTTCCTTTCTTATGTCCATTTTATGATTTTGATATTTTGCTCTGACTGCCTAGCTAGCTATGAAAACTTTAATTAGTCACGTCTTTGCATCAGATTTTAATTTGTTATTTGGTATGAAATTTTATCCCCAAAAGTTGTTCAATGACATTCAAAATTACCGTATTCTTGTTGGCATTTCAAAATCTACTTTTCTTTTTCTTGTTGCAAGCTGTTTGATCATAATTAGATTTCAAGGTTTGAATAATGGCTCTTGATGTTTTAAAATAAAGAGACAAACAAGAATAACATGCACATTTGGGTTCTCACCAATTCCAACGATTATGTTGTCTATAGCAGTCAATCCAGTTAGATCCTTGCCAATCAATTGTGCCCCAATGATATCGTTAACATGTGTCTTTTAGTATTCAGTCCAACCTAAATCACACAAGCAAGTTACGATGATGCAAATGATCGTTCATCACAAAGCCATACTAGGAACCAATAACCATTATCATAAAATGAAAGTCGTAATATTATACAATATTTTTCTATAAATTATATTCGATAACAGATTTATCATTCATGTAGTTCAGCTAAACCTAATCGTTTCGTAGTAAGGTTTAGACCAACATTTATTAGTCTGGCATATTATAGATCCAATTTTCGTCTATCTCAAACTTCTTATAAAATTCAGCATTTGATAATCCAAATTTTGCCAAAATTTTGATTACTTTCAAGAGTGATTAGATCTTTAATTAAATAGTGGCCACGCGCAACCATACTGAATAAAAACGACTGCTATTAATCAACGTGACAACTATATATTAGTATTACCAATAGACTTATATTCTTTTACCAACCATATTGTAACAACCATTTAAAATGTATTGATTTAGGAAGAGTCCTAAAGAAGACGGATAGGTTAAAACAAGTATGACCACATGCAGACATGTGACTCAACGACTCTCTTTTCAAAAGTCGTAGAGAAGTCTCTCTTCTCGTCTCTCGACCTCACGCAAACCATATGAATAACTTATAACTTCCAAAATAGAAATGGTAGATAATAAACGGCGGCTTTATAAGTCCATGACTTTGCATTTTCTTCATTTAATTCAATTAATATTCTATATACTATACTAAACATTTCACAAGCAGTTCACACACTAATTTTTTTTTTTAAAGAGAATACTCCTATCGTTTAACAACTACTATACCTTCTACCGTTTTCACGTAGGATTTTGCTCCTTTTTCTAATTAGTAAAGTTCATTCAAAAGAATAGATTTGGATTTTCTTCAAACTGTGCACACAAAAAAAATACAAACAGCTACTCTCTTTTTTTTATGGCCTTTTTTTTTTTAAAATACCAGCTTTATGATTCCGTTTTCACATATTTTACTAAAGAAAAGATTATTCAAAAAATACCACTTTATAATCCAAAATAAAATAATGAGAGTAGGAGAGGCATCTCGGATCGGAAGCAGATCAAAACTTGGTTTTTAGTGCAATTTAAAATTAAGCATAATAAAGACTTACCTGTATTAAAAAAATGCATTATTGGCAAATCATGACCCCCACGTCAACTAGAGTTGCACGGAAAGTCAACAACGTACTTTTGCGTATCGCTTCCTTCCAAAGCTTGAGATATTATTCCATCTATTTACAATATTATTACTCCACAGTACACAGATAATTACGTATCGAAATTTTAATAATTTTCTAGAAAATCCTATTTTTACTTCATAAAAATGAAGAAATTGACAAAGCTAAACTTTTCGTTATATTGTTGCCTAAATTTTTGGTCACATATTTCAGTTTATTTATCTTCAAATTTTTCATGCCATTAAACTCGTAGTTTCTAGGAAGTTGTCTCTATTTGTTAGCAAATATTAATGTGTACAGATTTTTAGGTGACTTAATTAGACAGCAATTACGTGTCAAATTGTTATGGTAGCATTTATTGACCGTTGCAATTGTTAAATATATATAAAAAGGTTATTAAAAGTTCAATAATTAAGTGTCATTATGTAGGACACTTATTTGATGATATCTCATTATCTTATTGAAGGTACGGCCAAACTATTAGGTTTGTATCGGCGCTCACATGTGAAGTATTTAATATACCACTCAAAAGAAATATCAAATATTAAAGCTTTAAAGGCAATGCTAATTAAGTTACGTAACTATTTATAGTGTTTACGAATATGAACTTGAGTATAGTTTGCTTTTGTATATTTACTGGGATTTTGGTACGAAACAGAACAAATGTGAATCAATGAAATAAACTCTCTGTTTCCTATAACCCAGTTGGAAAAAAAATGTAGATACCCAAAAAAAAAATGTAATATTTTTCTATTGATTTTTGTTGTTTCCTTCGCCGTCGTGGTGGTTCGTACCATTGATCATAGAAGAAATAACGGCTGCAAGAGCCGCCGTGAAATTCGGGTCAGCTGTGAGTGCCGTTATTGTATCAGCCACCGCGTGTGACTGAGAAAACGCTGCCGTCGAGGGAGAGCCACCAGAGAACTGCAGCCCCGAGAACTTGGATTGGTTATACAATGCCTGGCCTATTACATGAGGTAGCATTCCCGGAGGTAAGTTCGTCATTTGCTGTTGTTGTTGTTGCGGCCGCTGCATCAGTGAGTTGTGGTTGTTGTTGGTAGCCGCGGAAGAGGAAGGATTGGAACCATTAGGAGGCGGAGGTGAGTGGGTGAGGTCTAATGTGACGGTTGGAAACGGCGCGGAGGCTGAGATTGTTGCCATGCTTGTGGAGCAAGGAAGAACAGCCCTAGCTAGTAAATTTGTAGGGTTCATCATCCCGTCGTGACTAGACATTGACCCGGATAGCAACATGTTAGCCGCCGCCGTGGTGGTAGAAGCCATGGCTACCGCGGCTGGCGGCAACGGATGGTTATGGTTTCCCTCGTAGGTTGTAATCAGAATTGATCTGTCTTCCGCGCAACGTTGAACCTATAAATATCATTTCGGACCGAACGTATTAGCCAATCACGCAAACATATATACATTGAAATCTCTAATGTTTTTACAACAAGAATCTTTTAGTCCAATGGTTAAATCTTTTAAATCTTACTTGTTTGCGAACGGGACAGCCCGTGGCCATCGTGCAGCGGTAATATGCCCGCGGACAAGGATTCCCTTTGGCCATCTTCTGGCCATATTTTCTCCATTGACATCCATCGCTTATCTATAGAAACATAAAGTACAAAGATAATTAATCTCTAAAGCACATAGTTTATTTTTTATATAGTCTTATAAGTATTAGTATCTAATAAATCAACTTACCATCGGAGCTTCCGATCGGGCACGAACGGAGACACGGGCTTTCCTCATCGTAGCTTCAGCGGTTTGATCAAATGTCGTCGGGGTAGTAGAATTCACCTTCTGAATTTTGTTGGACTCAGTTTCGGGGCTTTCTTCACGCCCAAGTCTCTTCCCGTTACTACGCCTCTCGGCTGCAGAAGAACCCCCCGAACGAGTTCTATCTTCGGATGAAGAATTTGACACATCCTCGGCCTCACCTACTGCTCTCGTAGGGCCTAAATCAATAAATTGCCTTGGTACTATCGTCTCCTCAGGCTTCTCAGCAGCTTCTATTACCTAATCATATAGGTTCACCAAAATTAATTGCCTATTCATGTAGGGTAAATTCCATTTACTTGTGGTTGATCAATCTAATAATTATTTACCTTATTGTTCTGTTGTTGCTGTTGCTGCATTAGTGAAACAAGATGCATCTGAAGTGAAGTGTAACTGTTGCTAACTTGTGTAAGCAATTCTCTAAGCTTTTGATTATCCATTGTCATTTTCTTCAACTCATCTTGTAATTTCACCAACTGTGATAAACAAAAAAAAATCGAAATATTAATCAAACCGGTTCAAATTATTCATCTATTAAATATTACTAATGTAAAATCAAACTAAACTTACCTCATTTTTCGCACGCTTATCTTCCATTTCGGAAGATTCTCCATCATCGATCATTGACTCATCACTCTTTGTATTACCAGTTGTTCGAAGATTCAAACCGGTCTATAACAAATTAAAATTCAAATTTAGAAATCATTTTGTAAGAAAACAAAATATGATACCTTTATCAAAAAAAAAAAAATGAAACAAAATTTGGTATTTTTATTTGATATTTCAAATGTAAACCAAATTATGACACGTCCACACTAATACAAACCATTAGTAAGAAAATTGTATTTCATATGATTTATCGAAAAGTCGTACTTACATTTACGTCCGTTCGATCATCTTGTTCTTCCTTCTTCACACGAAATCCTTCGTCGTCTTCACGACAAACCCTAGATTTCTTGTCGGAGAAGAAATCCACTTCGCCGGGAACTTCACGGTCATTATCTCCAGCAACGCCAGATGAAAAATCTTCATCTTCACGATCACGAATACCTGAGAGACTCACCGGAAACCTAAATTCACTACCGTTGGTTGATATTCTCGTCTTCTGATCATCTTCTTCGTCAATTCTAGACATCGCCAAAGGATTTGAGAAACGTCGGTGATTCTTATGAGAAATACGATTAGGGTTTAAAAGATCAAGAGAAGATGAATCAAGAGTGAGACCAGACCATCCTCTGTCCATATATAGAAAAAGAAAGAGATCACGAGATTAACGAAGGAGAAAGATTTTTAGAGAGATCAGAAAATGTATTTTTTTTTTGTTTAGGGGTTTGGTTGAAAGAGAGAGAGATTAAGAAAGAGTCTGTGAAGTCTTCTGCCAGAACATAAGACTCTCCTATAAAAAGGGTTTGGGACGTGGACCGATTTTGTTTTTTCTTTTTAAGTTAATGAACTTTGATTTTATTTTCCGGAGACTTTTTAAAAAAATTCTTGGGAGTTTTACGTCAGATCCTGCGTCATTGCCCGGTTACGACCCGACCCATAATACACCGGGATTCTAAGCCCGTTTCATTTTCATGGAAATTCACACACACACACACACATAAAAACTTCATTTGCTATTGGGTAACAGGTTGACGAAAAGGAAAAATGAAACAAAACATTGTACTATTATTAGAAATTTTTAACAAACAATTGGGCAATCCTTTCAAAGCTAATAGAGAGTACACCGTTTGGGATTTATGATTAGTTTTTAGGGTTTATATATAATTTGTTTTTTTTATTACAGTGTATGATTCAGGTTAAGGTGTAGTTTTCATAAATTTTATACGATATATCAGTATGTATTAATTTTAGCATTTAATGTGACTATTATCTTACAAATTTCTTTTAGTTTTACCTCAAAGTCAGTTCTACATTATTCTTTTGGCGACGATAGTTAAAGCCAATCGGATTACTAGTAAACAACTTTTATTTTTTTATAAAAAATTACATATAAACATCCCATTATATAAAAATAATGTTTTTTTATTTACAATGTCTAAAGTTTATTTCAAGAAATTTTTCTTTTTTAAGATTATGAATCAGATTAATATTTTTTGTTATTAACATATACATAATTTTTACACCAATTATTTTGCCAAATAAATAATAAAGTTTTTTATTCCGATGAAAAGGATAAAATTTTATCATGAAACGAGTCAAAACATAATTTTAGATAAAAGAATAGGGTTTTATAAGCTAACTCACTATAAATAGCTTATAAATAGTTTTAACTACAAGTATGTTATAAAACCAAAAATTTGTAAATTGATCGTAAACTATGCCACTGTAAAACGGATTAGCTCATTTGACACTTGTAACATGATGACCAATCAATCAGTTCCTTTTATTAAATTTTGATGTCGAAATCACGAGAAAATGGTTATGTGGCGTAATCGTCTTGAGACTATTAAATTGTGATATGAAGAAAGAGCATTGACTAGTTCTCTTCTGTTTGATCAAACGGACGAAAAGTTTGATCCACCGCTCCGTTTACTGCGGCGCGTTCCACGTGATTATACCTTTTCTCTTTTCTTTTTTTTCAGCTTATTTATTAGTATTAATTTATTTTTAACAAAATACAAAAACAGTTGGAAACAAAAACCGAGTCAACGATTTTGACGGCCCGGCTTCTAATAGTCTTGACTGGTGACCGGTTGCGCTGGTCGTTAGGTCTTACTTCCGTGGCCGGCCGGGCCCCACTCATGTAATAATTTATTTTTTGACCCATTTTTCTTTGATATATTATTAAAGCTAAGCACCTAGTTTCTTGTTTTCTTGAAGTAGACCTTTAGTTCTCTTTCTCTAATGTTAAAAAAGAAAAATAATGAAGACCTTGTTCTCTAAATACAAAGTCGATTTTTATACATATCTTGACAAAGTCGATTATTTATGTTTCGTTGCTTGTCACCGACTTAATTTTTTGTTAAATCATGGTTACCACATGTGATTTGAAAATTTTATGTACTTCGTTACAAAAAGAAATCATGAAGTACAGGAATATTCTTTCTTTTTTTTTTATAATAAATTACAATAACCTAATTATAGTACATGGCTTATGTTTGGGATAACAAATAAAAGAATGGTAATTTTCAGATTTTAAAGTATACATTTTCTTTTGTTGTTATCATATTAGAACTATTGACTTTTCTATTATCTATAATTATATTTTATTAGACTACTACATAATGTAAATGCAATTTTTTTATTTTTTTTGTTAAATTTGTTGAAGGATAACCAAAAAATGGTACTATACAAACCGGATAAAGAAATCGAAACAGGTTCAACAAATTTAGAAAAGTCGAAGAGATTTAGTGTTACTAATCATTGGAATCGCTCATTGGTTGGCTACATGCGGTTATAAGAGCGCATTCTACTGAGATTATTTTCTGAAACAATTAATTTTGAATTGCAATATTACATTGGATAATTTTAGCAGACGAATGTATTTTAATATTTATATTTTTACCTTATAAAATAATAGTTAATGAAAATATAGAAAAAAATAAAAATAAAAAAAAATAAGAAAGAAAAAGAATACAACTAATAACACATATCCAAATAGTCTATATTATATTTATCGTGATAACATGTGTTGCCCATAATAAACCTTATTAGAAAGAAAAAAAAAATTTGGTTGGTGAATTAGTTATGTTGTTCATATAGTAATGTTACAAATTTATAGTATCATAATTATATTTGATATTTGTTTTACTGTTGATTTCCTTTTTATGTTTTCATCGCCAAAGTTTGATGATTAAAACCACCAACGAAAAAAACAAAAAAAAACTGATATGCTATGTCAAATGACTAAAATAACTAGATAGTGAAGAAACGTGTCACCTTATTTGGCATGACCTTATAATTTAAAATTCGAGAAGATAATAAAAACTAAATTTTAGTTTGAGTCCACACACGTAGAAATAAGAGAAACAAATAGACAGAAAGAAAGAGAGATCATGTTTATTTTATTTTATCATGTTATAATAAGAATAATAGTGATAAAAGCCTTAAAGGGCTCCCACGTATTGACAAAAGAGATGTGTAGATCGGTTGACTGTCTACCGGAACGACCGAGTCATTAGCTTTGACTTTTTTACCTTTTCAAATCTCTCTCTAATCACGTTAAACTAATTGTATTAATAAGGTTACAAAAAATCTCATTTTCTTTTCTTCTGACCTTTTTGGCACTTTTCTCCGTCCCTCGTGTTAATATTACCTGTCTTGTGGGCAACTAATTATATTTTTTTTTTTACCTAATTTTTTCCTCTATAATTTTCAAAATAAGCTCACGGATTCTCACGATGCGTTTATGTTTATTTATGAAAATTAATCTGCAGAAAATTTTCATTTTGATCGAATTATTACTCTACTCTAGATCGATTTATAAGCCACTAATCTGCTTCAGTTTGTTAATGTAGGTCAATTTTTTCTTCAATTACAAGTTTGTCTGTTTATTGGTTATTTTATTTTTAAAAGGTTTCTTCATCATCAAGAACTCTTCAAAGTCTACAGTACTTGCCGTAGATAAACTTTATTTGAAAAAATAATCAATGAATTATAGTATAATTTTGATTAATTTAAGCCACGATTAAGTTGCAGGATTATGTATTTAATTCATTTTACATTTAAGACTGAGGAAGGAGCCAAGAAAGCGTGTAAGATGTCAAAAACAGGTCCACTAAAAATTAAAGTTTTTAGCGATCAAAAATATTTTTTTCCCCAAAACAATTAAATGAGTTGAAGAAAAATAGAAGAAAATCTGCAGAGCTGTCTGAGATTTGCATTGACCAACATGATAGTACTACACAACGTGGCCGAGTTCGCATGACGTAGAAATCTTGTGGACATAAGTTTTGGTTTTACAAGTAAACCATCTGACTATTGATGCTTTTCACACTTTAATATTTAGTTTTGTACTTCTTTTTATGACATCTTTATGTACTTTTGTGTTTTCCCCTATATGAATATATAAGTATATAGATGAGATCATGTGAGACATCTTCCAACTTTTATGAATGTACGAGAGGTTTAGATTTGAATCCGACCACATATATGGTCTTAAATTTTGACGCAGTCAGCAACCTGATTTTATCCAAATCGGTGAAATTTAATGTTTCAACCGTCCAAGATTTATATTAAATTAATATTTTATATATTTTCCTTTTCTTAAAAAATAAAATGAAGTCAGGTTTGATTGGTGTAATTATCAAAGGGAATAGAAGAATCATATGTGCCACGAACTATTATGAGTTTCTCAAAATTAATTTAGATATAGGATTCTGATTTATTCGAGATTATGGTTGTTTTTCGTATAATCTAAATCTTGTTTTAGGAACGGTAACATATCTTCTGTTTTTTTTGTTCAAATGAACGGTAACATAGCTAATTCGGATATTTGATACTATGTGAAAATTATGACATTATGTGATCACTTGATCAAAAACTTCTTATCATAAATCTTTACCTCATATGTGAAAGTTTTAACAAACTGTAATTCATAAGTTTTAGATTTTGCTTATACTTTTATTTGTCTATAAATAATCTACTCTATACTAGTACTAGACTCTAGATTTTTAATCTACTAGTTTATTGTGAAATAGAGTCTTGAACTTTTTATGAAAGATATGCTCATTTGAACTTTTTATGAAAGATATGTTCACCTCATAATGATTAGCCGAGTAATACGATATGGTATGGACCACTCTTTACCAATCTTAGACAAATTGTAATAGTCTAAGTTTTTAGTAAACTCAATTTTCTATCCAACTAGAAACTAACATCTTTTAGAACATTGAATCGTATATGAACAAGTTTCTTTACTAGCTGCTGCTTTGGCAATAAGGTCAACAAGAAACGAAGAAAAGAATAAACCTTGTGCTTTTGAGTCCCATGTTTTCAAAGTTTTAAAAATCAAATCAATAAAATAGTGAAAACATCCAAAATTCTCTTTTCTTGTACTTATTGATACTTTCCTGGTCATATACTCTTCTAGAGTGGTTTTATACTATCATTTTGATTTCCCACGAGAGTTCGAACTCATATTAAATTTTGGGTGACCCAAAGGTTTTTAATATAACCAAGGGACCAATCAATTGCGGTCTTTCTTATTGATACTTTACATTGATTTTTTGGGGGCACTAAGTCATTGTATATTAAGACTTTTATAAAGAGTGGATAAGTCCAAAAGAGGTCTATCTATATGACTAGTAGAAGGCAATGAGGCCAAAAAGTTCAACGACGGAAGAAGAAGGTAACATAGACGTTATCAATAACACTTTCTTATCAATCTAATTTTGACTAACTTAGACCTCGTGATTGCAACTGAATGAGATTCGTCTCTTAGTTTTGGCCAAGAAGATTTGTTTTGCATAAAACTGAAGATTTTGACTCTTATCCAAAAATACTATCATCAGGCCTCTTTATTTTTTTTAATCATTATACCATTTCAGAAATTAATTTATATATTTATTTTTTGGTTAAGAGGAACCACATGTTTTTTTCTTCTGAAAACAAATTATAGAGATTAACTTAAAAAGGGATATATATGTCTATTTAAATGTCATATTAAAAAATATATTATGTAATCTTAGAAAAAATGAACAATGTATTTTCTCTGATACAATATTTTTTTCTTTTTGTAAGAGTTTGTTTATTTATTAAGGATTTAACATATTCTCTTTTTTTTTTTTGGTAAGTGATTNAACATATTCTCTTTTGAGAAGTTTGATTTT
>Ga0041059_1000511_pt1 | contig 29472 bp, 19 predicted proteins | sample AraColnosormetaG_FD_56232 | JGI IMG/M metagenome (GOLD analysis project Ga0041059, IMG submission 56232) | Arabidopsis roots microbial communities from North Carolina, USA - Col MF nosort | ecosystem: Host-associated > Plants > Roots > Unclassified | place: USA: North Carolina | collected... | reverse complement strand
AAAAAAAAAAAAAAAAAAAAAAAAAAGTGCACTGTGCGGTTACTCTCCATTAATAACAAATTATTAAAAAAACAGTAGAAAAGACAGAGAGATTAAAACAAAAGGTCAAATATAATTTCAATAAAAATAATAATTTAAAAGTGATCAAATTTGTATTTAATTTTAGTTAAATCAAATCAGCCCCCACAAAAACATTAAAAAAAACTCCATTAAAGACCAATATAAGAGAGAACATGAGAGTCCAAACTTCATTCAATTCAAGTCTCAGTTCCAAGAATAAAAACAAAGATTTTGTATTTTCATTTAAAGAGATGAAATCAATCTTAGCCAACACTTCTCTCGACTCTTCATTCTCTCTTTCTAAACGTTACTTCAATTGGAAGAAGAAGAAAGTTCAAGAAGACGACGACGAAGAAGAGGAAGAAGAAGAAGACGATTACAACCACAACGAGAAAAAAGTCTTGACCCGTTTCAATTTCTCCTCTGACCCGACCCGACCGGATCAGTTCAATGCCCAACAGATAATGAAGAAAAAAAAGAAAAAGACTCTCGAAAAGATCCGTTACGCTCTCGGGTTCTCTAACTCGGGTCTGGGTTTCCGGGTCGTGGGTACGTTATTCGGTAACCGTCGTGGACACGTGTACTTCGCCGTACAAGATGACCCGACTCGTTTACCTGCGGTGTTGATCCAGTTACCGACTCCAACGAGCGTTCTTGTCCGTGAAATGGCTTCAGGGCTAGTGAGAATCGCGCTCGAAACGGCTGCGTATAAGACAGATTCAAAGAAGAAGCTTTTAGAAGAGTCCACGTGGAGAACGTATTGTAACGGTAAAAAATGTGGTTACGCGGCGAGGAAAGAGTGTGGAGAAGCGGAGTGGAAGGTGTTGAAGGCGGTTGGGCCTATAACAATGGGTGCTGGAGTTTTACCGGCGACTACGACGACGGTGGATGAAGAAGGGAATGGAGCGGTTGGGTCCGAAAAAGGTGAACTCATGTATATGAGAGCCCGGTTCGAGCGGGTTGTCGGGTCGAGAGACTCGGAGGCGTTTTACATGATGAACCCTGATGTGTCAAGTGGTGGACCTGAGCTTAGTGTGTATTTTCTAAGGGTTTAATGCGAAAAAAAGATAAGATTAGTATATGATTAAGAAGGTATTATATGACCATTTTAGTTTTTAAGAATGTGTTTTGGTTTTTGGCTTTTGTTTAGATGATGTTCAACGTATAATATTGGAAGTATCTTAATGATGTTCCAAAAGATTAGTGATTAAAAAGTGAATGCTTTATCTGGAAGCAATGTACTATGATGAATCCATATTTCTTTAACTTTTTCTTTGTGATAAATCGGAGTTATTGGCTTAATGCTATTATGCAAATGTGGTTTACATTTTTTAACTGTTACTCTTCTTTGATGTTTGCATTTTAGAGGATGGCTTGAATTCTCATGCCTAATGATAAAATCGTTAAATATTTTTTTTGGAAATTAGAAAAGCCAATAGGCGAAAGTGTAATTACTGTATATCCTTAAACTCATTAATTGGATCAACGAAAATGTAGATAAGCACAACCTTTCATTAATGACTCCCACAAAAAAGTTTTTAGTTTGTTCCAACAGTATAGAGGTAGGCCTCATCTAAGTCAGCATGAAACACCAAACTTACTCTCCACCATCAAGCTCCGAGTAAATAACAGTACAAGATACTATGACTTTAGTCGTAATTAACAACCTAAAACAAAAAGTTTCTTGTTTATGTTGCTGATTTGGATTATTTGTTCAGCTCCGTTAGAGTAGAAAGGGAAACAAACAATCAAGTGTCGTTAGCTCAATTGGTAAAGATCTAGGCGAAGTTTAAAGGTCGCCGGTTCGAATGACGCTTGAGACGAAACTAATATTACATGTTGTGGTTTCGGGCCTGGGAGGATTACGGGTTTCGGCCCAGAGCCTCTTAATATTTAAAAAAAAAGAAAGAAAAAAAAGAAAAAAGAAGGGAAACAAACATCTCTTGACAAATAGTAAGGCAAAGCAATATTTAGTCTTCAAACGAAAATTTTGTTTGCTCTTCATGTTATAGAGTGTGAGGTATTTATGTGCTTAGTTCTTGAGATGATCTGATGGATTTTAAAAACTTAAAAAGACAGAAATTTCGAGTTCTGGCGGGATCCATCTGGCAAAACTTGACTATCAAGCAAAAGCTCTTCTAGAGATTTGGAGTGGCAAAGAAGAATAAAGGAGGAACATTAACAACGGAAAAACATTGGTCAATTATAGAAAATTAACAACGAAATTAAAGAGACCAAAAGTCAATATCACACTTGAGAAAACGGAAACAAATCATTCATCAAATCATATGAAAAAGGAAAAAGAAAAAAGAAACAACACAGCGAAACACAAAGCTAGGGTTTTAAAAAAAACTAGGGCTTTGGATCTTCGTGTTTTGTGTCAGCCTCAAAAGCCCAAGCGTTCTCCTTGCGAATCGCTTCTTCTTCTTCTTCATGTGTGAAATCATTCTCGATATTAAAGAGTTCTCGAACTTCCTCTGGCGTCTTATCTTTGATGTAATCTGCAACAGTCTGGCAAGTGAGACCAAGAAGACCTTCGACGTTGAGATAGTTAGCAGCGAGAATGAGCTTGAAGATTGTTTCCATATCAATATTTTTCATGAACTCTGCGTCCCAAGCATCGAGATTCTGCTTCGCCTCCTCAGATGCATCATCTCCTTCTTCAGTTGATTCAGGAACCGGCCCGCCACATCATCGGGCTTCTTCTTCTTCGGCTCCTCAGATGCATCATCATCGACCACATCGTCGACGTGTTTCTTGCAATACTCGAGAACGATGGAGAGAATATTTCCTGTAACGTTTTGAAGAGGGATTTCGTTAATAACACAGTCGTCTTCGAGCAGGTGCTTTACGATCTGCAGTTTTCGTGCCACCACTTCCTCAACTTGGAAAGACTCGCCATCGGAACTAGTCAACACAATCTTGTTAGAAGACATTTTGTTTGCTTTGTGTGTTAAACGAAAAAATAAGTTTTTGCTTTTATTTTTTGTGCAGAGAAATTTGATGAGAGATTGTTGAATGAAAAATAAAAGAGTCGATGAATGTGTTTATCTATAGAAATCCTAAGAGTCGGTCAATTTGTGTTTTCCTTTTCCAATTAGAATTAGGTTTCATGTTGTTTCCTTTTTCTCAAGGAAATAAGGAAAATAACGCAAATTCTAACTTAACTAGTTTGTTGGGATTAACCCCTTTTATTGGATCCGCAAAAGAGAAAGATATTTATTTGTAAAATTTTATATTTATATATCTATATAAAATATCAAATTTATATCTTGGAAACTTATAAAGTATTTATTTGTATAAAAATATTTTTATGTTTAAATATAAGATCAATCCATAATACTCATATAAGTTCTATGCAATGACGATTGTAACAAGCTAAAAATTATAAATCACAAGATATGTACCATCCATTTTGATCCAAAAGAGTCAATGTACTAATTCATGCTTTGTTTCTTCCCTGTAAAGCTATTTGTAGCAGACTCCAACATGATTACGTATATGTTTTGGTCCTCATGTGTTGTTCATTGCTTTGGTTCTCATGTGTTGTTCATTGCTTTGGTTGATAAAGATTACATAAATGTTTTGGTGTTTCAGATCCCTGAAATCATCAGAAGGTTTGATGAGAAGCGTTTCACTTTGAAGGGTAACTGATTCCAAACTTGCTTCTAGTGATTTGATTATTTGATTTTGAGTCAACTGATGAGTGAGGATGTAGAGTACATGCATGAAGATGATGAGTGTTGAGCGAGATTTGGCTGAGAAGCTCACTACGAGGAGCTGTCTGGTGAATTCTTTGAATTTTTATTATTATTAGGCCAAACTTAAAGAAGCCCATCTCATACGAATAGACGCAGGCCGCAAATGGGCTCATGCAGTTCACTTATGCAATCCCAATGGATCTATATTACTGCTGAGAGATTTCTACAATTCGCAAATTCCATAGCTTGTGAATAGAAATTGTCTTGTTCATTATCAATTTGAATTTTTGTTCCCATAACAAATAATGAAAGATATAGTCTATATACATACGTATAACGTTCCAACCGAGATATTACAAATGTGAATGAACTCATTAAATACAACTTTAAGAATCTTTTCGAAATACAATTTCATGTAATTGTCAAAAAATTTTTGAAGCAAATCCTAAGAGATTGAAATTAAACCAAAAGAAAAAAAAAACAGTTAGTGTTTGAGATTATTCACCACAGAATTATGTCTCATGGAAGGTCCCGAAGGTGGTACAAGTACCCTTTTAGAAAATGAATGGAACACACGACCTTTGAATGTAAAACCCCCAATGATCTCTTGTCTTGATCTTGTTTGAACTATTTCCGTTTCAGAAAGCTTAATCGGTCCGATCCTTGCCGTGGCGTTGTATGAACCAAAAATCAAGAGGAAAACAATATAAAGAGTCATAAACATGGTTTTATGAGAAAGATTCATATAATGTTCGGAGAAAGAAGAAGAATAAGGAGGAGGAGACACTAATTTAGCTATTAGCTAGGGTTTTATAAATTTTGGATTTTAAGAAGGCGGTTTAAGTTTTGAGATGTATATATGAGCGTGTATATATATGATATATCATGTATGAAAGTATGCACATTCTTGTATGATTGGTCAAACAAGAAAAGCAAAAGAAAAATAAAGAAGTGAAGCGCAAGTAATGGAATGTTAGTATTTTGTGATAATATTAAAAGGTCAACGATACTACGATAGTGAATAAAAGACTTGAAATGCCGCGTTGGACGATGGTGTACGTACGTGTGATTACCTCTAGTTGTCTGTCAAAATTTAATTATCAAACATTATTGGTATTATATTGTGTAAAATATAATTTCATCATCAATTATGTGTGTAAAATTTAAATTTTTGTAAGAGAATCACGTTGTTGTAGACTTTGTATATTATATACACATTATGTGTGAACAAAAGAACAATGCGTACGTGATTGTTTAGTCCAAAGTTAGGTGCCAATGACTATCAAATCATTTGGTCTTCGATTTTGAAAGAAAAGTAAATTCTATTTTCCTTTTTCTTGTAGCTTTTTAACATGATCTCTTGAGAAGGACTTGCGTAAATAGTTTGAAGCTAACCACCATGTATAGTCCATAGGCCAAATAAACAAGTTTTGTTTAAAGAAATTATTTCCGTTATTAGGGGTTACCAAACAATTAATTTATCATATTTAATAGTTAATTATTCACCTGCAAATTATTTGTGGCACCTAATATTTAAATTATTTATCAGCACATAATTTTGTTCTGTTATAACAACTAACATAACATTTCGTCCAACAAAAATCTCTTTTCATAGGTTAATGTGTTTATATATTCATGTGACAACTTTCACGGAGTAGACGTAAATGTCAAACCATGCACACGCATGATCCGTTGGATTTTGATCGTCCACTGGAGACAGATATTCGTCTGGACCACTAGATTTCTGAGATTTTAATATGTTTGCATAATTATAGGTAATAACATATGATTTCTTCAGAATTATTCTAGAAATTTTAAAGTAGTCTATACTTATACTCTAGCACCAGAGTTTCATTTTATAAAATGCCAATAATCTATTTGAAACGTGTAATGCTTTTGACCATTTATTAAGATTTGTGTTGGTACTAGTGGACAAATTTTAAGTTTACTTACTCAAGATTTATAACAAAATATACAAATTTAAATATTGTGTTAATCAATCATGATACAACCATAATTAATAATAATCATGTGCATGAATGCAATGGCAAGGACTTCTTTTCAGTTGATACAATTTTTTAGTTTATTTACTCAAGATTTATAACAAAATATACATATTTAAAAATTGTGTTAATCAATCATGATACTCAACAATAATCAAGTGCATGAATGCAATGGCAAGGGCCAAGGACCAATAAATCAAAAACGAATAAAAGAAAAAAACCATCCCCATTTAGGAGTACCAAATAAGAGCATAGAGACCAAGAAGAAGAAGAAGAAAGAATACGTATGTGGCCCATGGGGTGTATCTACATTTATATTATAAAAGAATTGAAGTACAATTACAATTGATAAATCCGTTGCTTAAACCAAGCATGAAATGTAAACGCAAAAAGAGCCTTGGTGGTTACATGGTTAGGCTACATTGGCTAACAATGGAGGAACAAAGCTCGATCCTTTAAGAGTCTGCTCAAATATGTGACCCACTTTCAGCAATTTCTCCTAAAACCAATCAACAAATCATCATGTGAATCTTAATCTAATCTTTTAGAGTAAGCAAAGAGACAGAGTTTATAACAAACCTCATCAAACGCTGCTCCGATCATTTGAAGACCAACAGGAAGACCCGAGGGACCACCTTCGACTAATCCACAAGGTAATACCATTGCAGGAAGTCCGGCAAGATTCACATTGACCTGCAACAAACCTCATATGATACAAACTATGTTTCGTGTAACAACGATTAAATAGAGAAAGAAACTACGAAAGATTTTTACCGTCATAATGTCTCCAGCATACATTGCCAGTGGATCATCTTTCTTTTCACCAATCTTGTATGCAGCAGATGGAGCTGCCGGAGAAATAAGGATATCGTTCTGTTCTAACGCTGCTTTGAAGTCTTTTCGAATTAGTGTCCTCACCTGTATTAACAACCAAACAAAAAGAGCATACATTTATCTATCAAAACAGGTTCTATTTCTATTGACTGCATTTGAAGATGCGGCTTACCTGTTGAGCTCGCTTGTAGTAAGCATCGTAGTAACCCGCAGAAAGTGCATATGTCCCCATTAAAATTCTCATTTTCACCTTGAAATCAAAATTGTCATTGATTATAATCAAGCATTTGTTGATTAAATCAGATGGAGTAAATTCTGAAATCATACCTCTCCTCCAAATCCTTCTCCACGGGAACATTCATACAGCTTATTGAGTTCTTCAGCCATAACTTGATTACCATATCTTCATTTCCAATACAAGAAACAATATCATTTTCTATATCCATGATGCACTCATATTGTGAGTCAAGTCATAATACCGAGATTACCTGACACCATCATAACGTGATAAATTCGAAGATGACTCCGATGAGGCAATAACGTAGTAAGCTGGTAGTCCAAGAGAGAATGAAGGAAGGGAGACCTGTAAATTTTGGCAACAAATCTCAGAATTTTTACACAAAAACGAAAAAGAAAAACTGAGACAAAGGGAAAAGTGAAAATAACCTCTGTCAATATACAACCCAATGCTTCTAAGTGAGACGCAGCTTCCTGAGTAGCAGATCTCACTCCAGAATCAACACCGTCTTCAAGTGTCTCGCGAATTATACCAACTTTCACTCCATTCAATGGTTTAGACTCAAAATGATCCACAGATAGAAACTGAGACTGGAACTCAGGCACATCCTGAACAAAGAGAAATATGTTTCTGTTTTCAAAGAAAACATCTTTCGTTCATTACAATGCAGGAAACCAACTACAACAAGAGACCTTACTTGTTTGCTACTCGTGGAGTCAAACCTATCATACCCCGAAATAGCATGAAGAAGCATCCCAGCATCAGCAACCGTAGACCCAAAACACCCAATCACATCCAACGAAGACGCATAAGCCATAAGCCCAAACCTAGAAACACGCCCATAAGTCGGCTTAAGACCTACAACACCACAAAACGAAGCTGGCTGTCTCACACTTCCACCAGTATCACTACCAAGTGACACCATACACTGCCTTGCTGCAACAGCTGCTGCTGATCCTCCCGATGAACCTCCCGGTACACGACTCAAATCCCACGGATTCGCAGTTACCTTTAAACCAAAACCAAACCCCAAGATTCAATCCCTATACCATCACAAGCTCCCCAATAAGACCATAAATAAAGGCTCCAACTTTATTAACATTGCTGAATCATTCAATCCTAAACCATCATCACAAGTCTCCCTAACAAAACCATATTCATCTATCTAAACATGCTCCAAATTTATTAACAATCATCACAAGATTCATAAGACAAACCTGAAAAGCAGAAGCTTCAGTGGTACTTCCCATTCCAAACTCATCCATATTAGTCTTACCAACAACAATCCCACCCAACTCTTTAATCTTCTTAACCGCCGTCGCATCGAACGGTGGACGATAATGCTCTAAGATTCTCGAAGCAGCAGTAGAAGGCATACCTTGAGTACATATATTATCCTTAACGCCGATCAAAACTCCGGCGAGAGGACCCAATTCCTCACCTTTAGCGATTCGTTGATCAATCTCTTGAGCATCTTTGAGAACATTCTCCGATACGTGAAGGAAGCATTTGAGCTGAGGTTCAGTGAGACGGATACGAGAAAGGTAAGATTTTGCGATTTCGACAGCTGTGGTTTCGCCGGAGAGGAGTGAACGACGAGTGGTGAGAATTTGAGATTGTGGTGGAGAGATAACGGAAGTGTCGATGGTCTTCGAAGAAGCTGCGGAGACGATGGTTTTAGATATTTGGAACCGGCGTAGAGGGAGGAGTGATAGAGAACGCGGCGGTTGCAATGTCGATAACATTGCTTGAAGTTTCGAATTTGAATCACTGAATCATCAAATTGGGAAGATAGTGAGTTTAAACTGAAATTGGGTAGTAGAGTAATAAGACAAAGAAGGATGAATTCTCCGGTGTAACGCCGGCGAAAATGTTTCGGCGACTGTTCGAGGAAGGAGAGAAATCATCAGGATAAGACTTTTTTCAGTGTTCAAAACATGGAGAGAAGATTTATTAGTGGGCCGAAATTAAATGGGTAATAAAGCCCAATACAATTTTTTCTTATCGTTAAAGCCCAATAAAAGTTAAGGCGGCGATGGTGTAGACTGTAGAACGAGTTATGAATAGTTACGACTTACGATTATCTATTATGTTATATGTATGTTCCCAAAATTGTATTTAACGTAACGATAATTATATATATTTTATGTTAAGCTTAAAACAGTTGACAATGAGAAGGTCTTTAGAAATTAGGTAACATTGGTAAAAATATACATTCAAGTATTTCCGCTGTAAAATCTTTACCATGCTTTTGAGTTTTAATCGAACTAGCCAATCAATGTTATTCGTATGACGTAAAAATTGAAAAATATGACGAACTTATGTCATTGGTTATTTGTGCTTTCCCTTGTTGACATGTATTAGTCATTCATTATACATGTTTTAAGGATATGACACTAAACAAAAGAGCTCGATATAATTTGTAAGTAAATAGAGTAAAGTATTTACTCCATCCAACAAAATCAATCAAATCAAGACGATAAAAGTGTCAAAAACTTGTACGGAAATTAATAATTACATTAACTGTATATAAATTACTTTACGGTAAAAAAGTGAAAAAAGAGCCAGGAAATAAGGACTGCAGGAACATTCAACTCTTGGCCAGAGGGTTGAGTTAATAAATTGTTCAAGAAAACCAAACTCATTACTAACTTTACTATTTAATCCGTACGGCTCATTGAAACTTGCAAGAATCATTTATTAAATATCATCATTGTTTTCAATTCCAAGAACATCTCATTGGATTTAACTGATTAAAAGGAAAATATAAATTTCTTTTTAATTTTGATTCACAAATCACAAGCTTGTGGATAAGATAGTAAGAAAAGATGAAATGGAAAAAAAGATCGTAAGAACGTATTTAACAATGAAAATACTTTATTCTCCATTGAAATTTTTAAGAATGATACGATAGACATAAATTGTAATTTTCAATAATTATATAAATAATCAAAAGTTTGAAAAAATGTTAGAAATATTATGTTATTCCTATTGAAACATAGAGGAAAAAGAGTGTTTTGGGAAATAGACTTTCTCAGTATTTAACTCAACAAGTCCGTAAAATATTACTAATGGGAATAAAAAACTTGTTAAACATAATTCAGACACGAATTCGACATCTTTTTCGTCTAATTCAATATCTAATGTCGCTAAAATCTTTTACATAAAACCAAAACTTGTTGCAGCCGAGTTATAAAACAAGAAAAACAATTATTTTTGCTTTTGTCTTAGTAAATACTGAGAAAAAGTACAGAAGCCGTCACCTATGAACAACTAATAATGACTTGTGGAGTTATGGAGACAGAGCCTATGAAAGCAACAAAAGAAAGAGAGAAAAAAATAGCTATAAATGATCGTAAAAAGCTAACTGCAAACTAAGAAAAAACAAAGTAAATAGTAAAAGAAGATTTTTTCAGTCTATACTAAAAACCCCTAACTGTCTCATCTTTAATTGAACATCAATATCTACTTTTAAAATTCACCAAAAAAAATATTGAAAAAATAAAAGAGTCATTAAATTCTGTATATGAAGTCAGAAAATTCCAGGCAGTACAAGGCTTTGTTTGGTTTGGTTTGTATTGTCTGTTTGAAACCAATGACAGAGCCTGAGACACCAAAGTTAGCTATCTTTGGATATATGCTTAAATGCTTTGCATGTTTATTTAAAGCATTTCACATTTATAGTCAAAACCAAATGTTTGAACCTAAACCTATACTATTGTCTATAGAGTTTAGTTTATACATTATACGATTAAAATGTCAATTTAGGATCGTCAAAACATTTAGCACAATTTGTCGTGGTTTTTACAAAACATATTCTCATTTTTTCAATACAAAAAAAAATACGCCAATGCCAAAAACATCATAGGTATCAAAATATTTTTGTTGTCCAAAATGTTCAAAATTAAAAATGAAAAATATACACTAAACAGTAAACACAAATTTGAAAATATCTAAAACCAAAACTCAAAGTAAGAATATCAAACAAATTAACATGAAAAATAATTGGAGTTTCCCAAATTCGTTTGTTTCTCTCGATCCGAAATATGTTAAGTTTAGTTATAAGAGGAAATTACATTACAAACATATACAAATTTTTAGATTAAGACAGATGGAGAAGAAACCAGACTTGTTACATCCAAAAGGATTTGATTTTTCTTCTCTTTAAGCAAACACCGACATCAAAATCTATCAACCAACACATCAATACTATTTAACCATCAAACAAAAAGTTAACAAACTAACAAATTCAATAATAATATAAGAGAAAGCTCCAAAAGCAAATCCCACATGAACCCATTTGACAACAACACATGTCTAGTAACCATCACACCCATTGATGAACTTGACTCATCCTCCTTCTTAAGGTTGCTCCAAGTTTGTTTAATTACCAAACTATCCTCTGCCTTCTCCATCATGCAAGACTTCAATCCAACAACATATTGCCGAGATTCTGACACAACATCCTGACAAAGATTTGGATTCTTTGAAGCCTTAAACCTTGTTCCCATCTTCTCATAGAACTTTCTTGAGAATCTTAGCTCTCCTGATAGATTGTTTCCATTGATGTATAGAGCACCAAGACAAGGCAATGTCTCGAGCTCTTTTGATGGGACAGTGCCGGTCAAGTTGTTGTCGTTGAGACCAAGAAACCTCAATCTTCTCAAACTTGTTAAACCTAAAGGAACCTCACCTCTTAAACCCATCTTTGACAGATCCAAAATGACCAAATTGCCCATATTCTCCCACTTTATTCCCATCATGTCATCACTGCCCATTGGGTTCCCTGATAAAACAAGATCCGTTAGAGATGGAATCTTTTCGATGTTTTCGAACAACCCTCCAGAGATTCTGTTGTTCCTTAGATCCAAAAGTGTCAGATTCTTCAAAAACCCGATTTCTTGAGGCAACCTCCCTTCTAATTGGTTATTGCTTAGGTCAAGCTTAAGCAATGAAACCATCTCTCCAACAGACAAAGGCAATATCCCTGAGAATGAGTTCCGACTCATATCCAAGATCAGTAGATCCTTAAACCCGTTGAAACAATCCGGAATCGTCCCAGTGAACAAGTTTCCCGCCAGAACCAACCGCTTTAACCTAGTTAAATTGCAGATTCTCGTCGGTAACTTCCCGTTAAACCCGTTTTCAAGAACCACCAAAGACTTCAGCTTTGTGAGACTTCCAATTGTTTCAGGAAGTTCACCAATCAAACCAGGATTGGATCTAAACTCGAGTGATTCTAAGTTACTTGCCAAGTTTATCCAATCCTCTTTAGGTATTCTTATCGGCGACGTGAAGCAGTTGAAGAACGTGAGTGATTTCAAGTGCTTGAGCTTGAATAACTGTGGCTTTATCTCCAAACTTGTGGCGCAAGAAAGTGAGTTTTCATGAACAAGACCTAGGGTTAGATCCGTGACATACCACAAGTCACCATAAAGATCACAAGAAACACCCTGAAAATCCAAAAAAAAAGTTTCAAATTGTTGAAACAATAATACTAAAAAGGAATTTTGTTAGTTGTGGGCCAATTGTTGTTACATATATAATTGAAGCCAAAAACATTTATAGTAACAAAAATGAGATCTTATATGTAAATAGGTATACACTTTGATGCGTTGAAGCTTAAAAGTTTCACTTACTGGTTATGGAAATTTCAAAGGGGACAGAATCATTCAGACAACTACAGAACAAATTCTCTCCAAAATTCTTTAACAGAAACTAAAATGTGTTCAAGAAATCACAAGTAACTAGAAAAGAATAAATCATAGATTTTGTAAGAAAGTAAAACAAAAAACCTGAATAGGAGTCCAACCACAAGGATCAGGATAAAGATCAGAACCATTCCAAGAATCACCAACAAACCCTTGAATAGCTGAGTAAAGAGCTTCTTGTTCTGTTTTCTCCATCGGAGCTCCATCATCAGTGCCTTCCGGTGATAATTCTCCAGTAACGCAACACAGGAGAGTTAGACAAAGGAATAAAACCAAATGAATCCAAGACATTGTTGGACAAAACAGAGGAAGTGAGATAGATAAAACAAAGTTAGTGGATTTTTTGGTATGAGGTTATCTCTGGGTGTTCTTTATCTATTGGTGTTAATAATATTTATTGAAGAGAGAGCGAGAGGTCGTTGGGGGAGTCAATGGATTTCTCATTATTATAGATAGCTCAAAAACGTTAGAGCAACTCCAACCTTGTATCTTAGCTAATTCTTAGCTATAAAACTGATTAAATTCAATGAAACCAACAAGCCTTAGCTAAGATAAACATCTTAGTTAAGATGTTTTCTTAAAACTAAGAAGAGTATATGTGTTGTGTTTTGAGTGGGTATACATTGTTTTGAAATAGTTTGAATTGTTGTTTTTTAGGAATCCAATAGTTCTTAACCATTGGAATAAAAATTAATTCAGCTTCTTTCTAACTTTTCTTAACTTAGTAAAAATAATATTTTAATTTAAAATAATGTTAAAATTGAAAATTAAGAACCAATTGGGGTTGCTCTTACAAGAATGGGAAAATTAAATAGAAAAAAAATGAAATCGAGGGACTGTAACGAGAAAGACATTTGGTTATATGTTGTTGTCTCTGTCACATAAAAAAGTAAATGTGGCATTTGTTCCCATATCCCATACATGTTAATATACACGTATTTACTTCTTCAACTTTTTAGTTTTTCTCTTTTGAAGTAGAGTATGTGAAAAGAAGAGGGCTAATGTGGAAAATAGGATCACAACTTCACAAGGATCAAGGATGCTATTGCACTTCTTTAATGTCTATTGATTATTGATAAAGATTTTTTTCTTTACTTCTTTAATTTTTTTTTTCTTATAGCTCTTCCAGATGTCCCGTTGACATTTATTTGTAGTTAATTATTGGCATAGCTTTATTCAAAATAAAGGGATAAATGTGTTTTATTATTCTTTGTAGCTTCCATAGGTAAGAGCATCTCCAATGGAAAAGCTTTTTCTATGGTTCTCTTCATTTTTTAAAATTAAATTTTTAAAAAAACTTACAAGAGAGCTTTTGGATTTTCTTTTTAGTTTTTCATTCTCCAATAATAGTTTCTCTTACACAAATTCTCTAAAGAAAGGAAATTATTTTACTATTATTTTATTAATAATAATTATTGCAAATCATAAAATATTAAAAATACATTATTTTGAAATATTTTAAAATAGATATTCCAAAAAGGAAAATTGAAATAACGATCAGTTGTTCTGTTGATTGATGATACGATGATGCATCTATTGAGATTGATAACGTTAGAAACGAGATCCAACAGAGTAATATCCATAACAGAACACAAGAATAAAAAAAGAATAAAAGGCAAAAAAAAAATTGTTAAAAATTTTAAACAGATTAATTATAGCTTGCCACGTAGCAGGCTCCTCAAGTTAAAAAAAAAGCTCTTCTCTCCATATTAATGTATTTTCATTTATTTTTATTACAATTAAATTAGAGAACCCGTGATTTTTGAGCAGAGAACCTCCTATTGGAAGTGCTCTAAGTTCGTCGTAGACAAAGTTAATCACCGTCCTGGTATTAACCACACGACCTCAAATAGACATAGATTTTTTTTTTCTTTTACCTTTTTAAATAGAGAGTTATAGTTATAACCTTTCTATATATCTTTGTTTTTATGGAACTTCGTTCTTATTAATTTACAACGTTTCTATGTTTTACTTATAAACTATTTATCTATCTCTATTTACTTATCAGTTGATCGATTTTGATTCTTAATTTGTAACATGTGTTTTTATGGATTTTGCTTAAATCTTTTTATTTATCTGAAGCCGAAAAATCTTATATGTTGTTTGATGTAGAGGGGTTGAAGTCTCCTATCATTTATGTTTTTTTGCTTAAATGGTTCTTTTGTGACATTAATTATTAAGTTGCTCTATTTTATGCGTATGTGTGTTTTACCATCGAAGCAGTAGTAGCTGACTATACTGGACGAATCCCTAACCTTTTTTTTTTCGTCCGGAATCCCTAACCTACGTTTAAAATTTGAGGCAGACTTTAGTGTTGCTAATAATAGTTTAGGGTTAATATCATTGGTTTGTAAAAAAAAAGAAGAAATCATTGACTTATGTAAGTTTTTATTATTGTGTGTCGTTTGATATGTCAATGTTGACTTCATGTGTCTAAAGATGATTCATTATCTTCTTTGGCCAAACAAAAACTATTTGTCTGCATATCCGAATAAAAATTATTTACTTTGCACTGATTTTGGTGGAGAATTAAACTTTGAAAATGTTCCCTACCAAAAAAGAAAACTTTGAAAATGTTTATTTTATTGCAAGCATGCGTTAATATTTTTTTTCCAAGATTTCATATCCACTCATCTACAACTTGATAGATTTTGTTCTTTCACATTACAAAATATGCATTTGTAAGAAATTAATACAATACTAGAATCTTCTCATGGAAAATACCCACGATGAAAGATATGTTCATGTCATGAGCTCAATGTTTGAGCTTCCTTTCAATTTCAGTTTTAGAATTTTAGCATATAAAAGTTTCTAAATTTTTAATGTAATCACTAATTTGATTGAGAACCAACTTTTATCATTGCACAAAAGAATACAAAATAAAAAATATTTTACCTTGTGTTATGTACCTTCAAAAACCAAGTAAGTACTATATGATGTTTTACTATTTTCTGAATTTCGTATTTGAAATCAAATTTCTGTCAATAGTAATTATTTTTTTTTGAAAAATTACAGCAATTATAAAGTCTTTTATATATTAGATACTTATTATTACCAACATCAATATATATATATATAATTAATATTCTGACAACTATTATTAATCATACTCTCTATGTTTTTTATTAATGTATATTAAAGGATTTTCCACATATTATGATATGATTATAGATGCAATATTTTTGTGATTTATAATTTTGAATTTTTTATAACTCGAAATCATCTGTATTTAATTATTATTTTTTGAAGTTTATAATTCATTAAAAATAACTAATAAATATTGCATTGAGAACTTAAAATATCTTTTTTTTTGAAATAAAACAATTCCTAAACATAGAGTAACAAAAATAAAAAGAGAGTATATATATTTCACCAAAATATAAGATAACTGATTAAAAAACTATTAGTATATAGTACATTTCACCAAAATATATAAAACAATCTACTACTTTAAAAATAATAATTAAGCTCTCTCGAACTTAAAAATTGCATAGCACAAACCGAGACTAATTGATTCAACCGAGACTAAACCGGAGAATAAGCCTAAACCAGAACCCTCGGAATCATTTAGAAGGATAGTCTTGTTGTATCACAGCGAGACAGCTTCTCTTCCCCATCTTCTCTCGCTGCTTCTTCGATCATTGAAGCATCCACCCAGAAAAACCCTAATTCTCCTGACAAAATGAGCTCTTTCTCAGTTAAAAAGTCCCCAAATTCTTCCTTCCTCTTCCCAAAAATCACACCTTTACTTATACGACATCGTCTCACTCTCCCATTACTAGTTCCTCCTCACAAACCACCAAGATTCCGCATCGTTGCTTCTCTCTCCGGTACTTCATGGGTCTCTCAAGCTTCTCAAGACAAATATGGTGGTTGGGCTCTTGCTGAAGATGAAACTCCTTCTCCTCATTCGATAACTAAAAAAAGTTAGTACCTTCGAAGAATGTTAGTGGGAAATTGAAGAAATTTCATAACTTTGTGTTGCAATTGATTTGATTATTTGTTTTTTGTGAGTTTAGAGTGGAGGAATGTTGTAATCACTGGTGTTGGATCGTCACTTGCTGTTGTATTAGCTACTATTGCTTACTTCTCAATCTCCAGAAAAGGTCCAACAACAATTCTTAACTCGTTTGGTCTGTTTCTGAATTTTGTAGGATGGTTTAATCTGAGATTCTGTGGTTTGTTGTTTCTTTGACAGGTTTTAGGTTTAGCTTTAGTAATCTATTGCAATATCAAAATGTGGAATTGGATCAGAATGATAATGAAGAGAGTGAAACTCTGTTCAATGATGAGAACAATTCTCCTTCTGAGGCTAACTCTGAAAGCGTTGACTATGTTTCAGATAATGTTGACTCAAGTAAGTTCTCATCTTGGTTAATTTGTGAGTTTGAAAGAATCTGTAAACTGTTGTTACCATTTGCTCTAACAAGTCTTTACTTTAGCATCAACCGGAAAAACTCACCGTGTCGCTACTCCGGTTGCTGTGGATGCTGCTCAACAGGAAGCAATAGCAGTTTTAAAGAAACTAAAGGTTTGTTTCGAGAAACTTGCTCTTGAATTGAGCCTTAGTTGTCCAGCTCTGATCATGAACATGTTACTTGTAATTAAGTTGTTCAGATATATGAAGATGATATAGTGGCAGACGAGTTGTGTACTAAACGAGAGTATGCTAGATGGCTAGTTCGTTCTAATTCGTTATTAGAGAGGTAATGATACTTGGAGCACATTTTTCCAATAAGTCATAAGTCTCTTAGCGTTTGTGGTGGATTGACACAATGTGTTTCTCTTGCCTTTAGAAATCCAATGCACATGATTGTGCCAGCAGTAGCTTTAGCTGGCTCTTCTATTCCTGCATTTGACGATATAAATACCTCAGACCCTGACTTCGAGTACATTCAAGGTAAAAATCGATAAGAGATATTTCTACTTTGGTTTAATAGTTTATTAGAACTTCTGTAAATGATATATATTTTTGGGTTTTTATTCAGCCTTGGCAGAGGCAGGCATTACTTCCAGCAAGCTCAGCGGAGAAGATTCTCGAAATGACTTGGGAAACAGTAATTTTAATCCTGAAAGGTATAATAAGGATTAGCTTTTTTCATCTGCTATGTATTTGTCTCATTGTTCACTGATTTCTAATTGTTTGTAATTTTAACTAAAATGGTGGCTGCAGTTTTGTCTCCCGACTCGATTTGGTTAACTGGAAAGCTCAGTTGGAGTGTGGTTTCCATCCAGAAATTATGGAAGAGGTATGATGAAGTTTTAACATTTGAGGATAAATGGCAATGTTTATCAAATACTTTTATCTCTTAAACTGCCTGACTTGTTTACAGTCCAGATATCAAGGACAAAGGTCGACTATATAGACACGAAGAATATCAATCCCGATATGGCTCTCGGATTCTTCTTGGACTTCTTGATGGGTGACAAGAGTACGATCAGAAACGTTTTTGGTATTCTTCTATCTCTAATTCTGACCTTCTCCTTCTTCATTGTATTGTTGATGTGTGTATGTAATTGAGTTTTCATAACTTACAGGTAGGATCAAGCGGTTTCAGCCAAATAGACCTGTTACGAAAGCACAAGCAGCTGTAGCATTAACAAGCGGTAAAATGGTGAAAGCTATCACAGCAGAGCTATCAAGGTTAGAAGCAGAGTCCCTCTCGCAGAAAGCTGAGACAGAAGAAATCAGATCGGAATTGCTAGAAAAAGGCGAGATAAGGCAATTTTGGGATGAGAAGATTCAGGCAGAGAGATCCCGAGGATTTGAGATGGAAGAGCTGTATCTCTCTAGAGTTAATGAAGTAGAAGAAGAAAAAACCACTCAGGAGAAGTGGTCTGCGGAGCGTTTGAAAGAGAAAGCAGCCATAGACTGTCAGAAACAGTTGCTTAATAGCTTGACTGAGGAGATTGATGAGATGTCTCAGAGGCTAATATCTGATAAATCTGTTTATCTGACTGAACACAGCAAGTTACAAGAGATGCTAAGTGACTTACAATCAAAACTTGAATCGCTTATCGACAAAAGATCTATCCTCGAAGCTGAAGTCGAAGCTCTTCGGATACTAAGGTAAATGGATATTTATTATTGTAGCAAAGTTTTGATATTTTGGAAAAGTTTTAACTAATTATGAGTGAATGAAAGAAAATGCAGATCTTGGATAGAGGATGAAGGTAAGGCAAGCCAAGCCAGAGCTAAGGTTCTCGAAGAAGCGGGACGAAGATGGAAATGGAACGATAATGCTTGAATCTTTCTTCAGATTGTACAAAAATTTGTTGAGTGATCATTGTTTGTTATATTAAGCAAATCCACAAATTTGGTTTTGTTGGTTTTTTATTTGGGGAAAGACAATTGACTATTAACCCTTAATCCAATCTTGGTTTCAAATTAAAGAGAGAATAAATGTTGAAGAACCTAATCATTGGCTTCGAACTTATTCTCACACTTTCTTTCTTTAGCAATGAAATTTCAAATTTTGAAGAGCGATTTACAAAAACCGTTGATTAAAAATGAAACCTTCACGCCATTGTTCAATACTATCAAAGTTCAGTGCTTTCTCTATAACCAACAATCGACATTGGAAGAAGAAAACTCTAATCTTCGCTAGTTGAAGTCTGGTATGCTTCTTCTCCCTTTTCACGAACTGGGTTTGCTTAAAAATCGCTTCTTCTTCTTCTTCCTTTAGACATTTAGTTTTTAGGGTTTCGTAGTTAACAGTTACAGTGTACCAGTCAAACCAAAACTGGGTCATAATTTAAGAGTTACGTCTTTTGTTTTAGAAAAGAAACTTTCTCAATTCTTAGTGTATCTTTGATGAATTCCAATGTTTTTCCTCAGACAAGAAACAATTAAACCCGTTCTTGTCTTTTTGCTTTGCAAGTGTATGTTCTCTCTGACTTGTTCACACCAGAAAATTCCTCTGCCATACAATAATACAGTAGATAGATAAGTTCGTTTAGGCTCCACTTGTATCTGAATCTTTTAACTGTTTTGTGCAGATTGGTAAAAAAGAATCAGAATCCAGTGAAGGGTCTAAATATGAGTTTCCACACCATATCATGTAAGATTCTTACATCTCTTTACAAGAACCTGTTCTCTTTTGTTATCTCTTCTTATTCACACACTTGTTTCTTAGATAAGGCTAAAAAGGCAAACATGTGAAATCTATGGCTGATAAAAAAGGGTTTTGATAAGATAATGAAAAGGCCATTCTTGGTTTTCATGTTTGGTTGATTTGATTTTCCTTTACCATTTTAACTAAAATTGAATTAGAAAAAAAATTCAATCTTTCTGTTTTCTTGTATATGGTTGTTGCTATGTAGCGTGGCAACACACCTCTACTTGTACCTGGTCCCCCAAACATCTCAACATAATCTAAATCTCACATTTTTCTTATGCAAATGGACCAAACTTATTTCTTGAATGACCTTTACCAAATTTTGAGATCACTAATCTTTATATTGACTAGATTTGTCTTTGATAAATGTCTTATCTTTAACTAACTTATGTGTTTAGTTCACCGTCTAGTTTGGTAAATTGCTATAACACAAGAGACAGAATTCTTAATCTTTAGCTTTGAACTTTTAATTGAGTTTTTTTTCACAGCTGCTTCTTGGTCATGGCTTAAGACCCCATCTATTACGATACATGTCTATTTCCTCATCTGTCTTGAGCTAAAAACAGCGACTATTATTGGTTGTTTTTTCATTTTATTTAATGCTGAGATTTTTGGACTCTGATGCATGCGACTTGAGAGGTCCATAAAGCTGATAAGATCGAATTTTGTGATGATAAGTGTCTTTTTTTTTTCCTTCTTTTCTTTGGTGGACATAGTTCTGTAAAGTTTTGTCAGTACCTGGAAGTTTCTCTTACAGAAGCAAGTGTGTTTATCCATTTGTCATAAGGTTGATGAACAAGATTTGGACTAGAGATTGTTTGAAGGAACGATGGGTTAAGTTAGTATCAGTAGAGTGATAATTTTAAGGAGACTTTCCGGTTCTGTAGATGAGACGGGGAAGGGAATTGATTCCCATTTCAAGATTTTAATATATGTTTGTCCGGATAGGGTTTGTTGTTGCTGCTTCCATTGCAGCAGTTACTGTTAAGCGGCTCAACGTTAAACCCTCCAAACCAAGCAAACCATCAGGTACTACTGTTTTTTCTTATACAAGCACCAACTGTATTTAACACCATACATAGCATCTGACTTTGTTTTGTTTTCTGCATTTCGCTCTTAAGATAATGGCGAAGGAGGCGACAAAGAACAGTCTGTGGATCCCGACTACAATCTCAATGACAAGAATGTAAGTGTACTTTGGAAAGTTTTGTTCTTTCAGAGACATGTTTTTGACAACTTGGATAATATTTTCAGCTGCAAGAGGAGGAAGAGGAAGAAGAAGAAGAGGTGAAACTAATCAACAGTGTAATCAATCAGACTCGTGGAAGTTTCTCGGACTACTTAGATGATGATATATTACCCGAGTTTGAAGATCTTTTATCTGGTGAGATTGAGTATCCATTGCCTGATGATGATAATAACTTGGAGAAAGCTGAGAAAGAGAGGAAATATGAAGTCGAGATGGCTTATAACGATGGTGAGCTCGAACGGTTAAAGCAATTAGTTAAGGAGCTAGAAGAAAGAGAAGTGAAACTTGAAGGTGAATTACTCGAGTATTATGGACTTAAAGAGCAAGAATCAGATATCGTTGAGTTACAAAGACAGCTCAAGATCAAGACTGTTGAGATTGATATGTTAAACATCACTATTAATTCTCTGCAAGCTGAGAGAAAAAAGCTTCAAGAAGAGCTCTCACAAAACGGTATTGTAAGAAAGGAGCTTGAAGTGGCGAGAAACAAGATCAAGGAGTTGCAGAGGCAAATCCAACTCGATGCTAACCAGACGAAAGGACAGTTACTGTTGCTTAAGCAGCATGTATCAAGTCTTCAAATGAAAGAAGAAGAAGCTATGAATAAAGATACTGAAGTTGAGAGGAAGCTTAAAGCTGTACAGGATTTGGAAGTGCAAGTTATGGAACTCAAGAGAAAAAATAGAGAGCTTCAACATGAGAAGAGAGAGTTATCCATTAAACTCGATTCAGCGGAAGCAAGAATTGCAACTCTTTCAAACATGACTGAGGTATGTGTAATGATTCCTTCATAATCAGTTTTATTCTTCCTTTCTTGGATTGTAATGTTCTGTCTTTTTTCGTAGAGCGATAAAGTGGCGAAAGTTAGAGAAGAGGTTAACAATTTGAAGCATAACAATGAGGATTTGTTAAAGCAAGTGGAAGGGCTTCAAATGAATAGGTTTAGTGAAGTTGAGGAATTGGTTTATCTACGTTGGGTCAATGCATGTTTACGGTATGAGTTAAGAAACTACCAGACACCAGCTGGTAAAATCTCAGCTCGTGACTTAAGCAAGAACCTAAGCCCCAAGTCCCAAGCAAAAGCAAAACGGTTAATGTTAGAGTATGCTGGTTCAGAGCGTGGCCAAGGAGATACCGACTTAGAAAGCAACTATTCTCAACCTTCATCTCCGGGAAGCGATGATTTCGATAATGCTTCAATGGATAGTTCCACAAGTAGGTTTAGTAGTTTTAGCAAGAAGCCAGGATTGATTCAGAAACTTAAGAAATGGGGCAAAAGCAAGGATGATTCAAGCGTTCAATCATCGCCTTCAAGATCATTTTACGGAGGATCACCGGGAAGACTTAGCTCGAGTATGAATAAACAGAGAGGTCCTTTAGAATCTTTGATGATTAGAAACGCTGGTGAATCCGTAGCCATAACAACATTTGGTCAAGTGGATCAAGAATCTCCTGGTACCCCTGAAACACCGAATCTTCCAAGAATCAGAACACAACAACAAGCTTCTTCTCCGGGTGAGGGTTTGAATTCCGTTGCAGCATCGTTCCACGTGATGTCTAAATCGGTTGACAATGTTTTGGATGAGAAGTATCCTGCGTACAAAGACAGGCATAAGTTGGCAGTTGAAAGAGAGAAGCACATTAAGCATAAAGCAGATCAAGCAAGAGCAGAGAGATTTGGCGGTAATGTGGCTTTGCCTCCTAAACTTGCTCAACTAAAGGAGAAAAGGGTTGTTGTTCCCTCTGTGATCACAGCCACAGGTGATCAGTCTAACGAGTCAAATGAATCTAACGAAGGTAAAGCCAGCGAAAACGCTGCAACCGTAACCAAAATGAAGCTTGTAGACATTGAGAAACGACCTCCTAGAGTACCTCGCCCGCCTCCAAGATCAGCTGGAGGTGGTAAAAGTACTAACTTGCCTTCAGCAAGACCTCCTTTACCTGGTGGTGGTCCACCACCACCTCCTCCACCACCTGGCGGTGGACCGCCTCCTCCACCTGGCGGTGGACCACCTCCACCACCACCTCCTCCTGGAGCACTTGGAAGAGGAGCGGGAGGCGGGAACAAAGTTCACCGAGCTCCTGAGCTTGTTGAGTTTTATCAATCATTGATGAAACGTGAATCGAAGAAAGAAGGTGCACCTTCTTTGATCTCTTCAGGAACTGGTAATTCTTCAGCAGCTAGGAACAATATGATTGGGGAAATCGAGAACCGATCAACATTCCTCTTAGCAGTAAGTTCACACTTTCAATATAATGTTAAATGCAATTGGATTTGAAACAAAGAATCAATTGTTTAAACTTGATTACAGGTAAAAGCGGATGTGGAGACACAAGGGGACTTTGTACAGTCGTTAGCAACTGAAGTCCGAGCTTCTTCTTTCACCGACATAGAAGATCTCTTGGCGTTCGTTAGCTGGCTAGATGAAGAGCTCTCCTTCTTGGTCATTAACTCCTCTTTTCAACATTACTTTCTAACCGCTATTTCGGTTTTTTTTTTAAAACTCACGGATCAATCTCTATCGTTTTGTGTAGGTTGATGAAAGGGCAGTTCTTAAACACTTTGACTGGCCAGAAGGTAAAGCTGATGCGCTACGAGAAGCAGCTTTTGAATATCAAGATCTTATGAAACTGGAGAAGCAAGTTACGTCCTTTGTTGATGATCCTAATCTCTCTTGTGAACCTGCTTTGAAGAAGATGTACAAGTTGCTAGAGAAGTAAGTAAAATGTCAATCCGAAAAACACACACTAAATCTTTCCTTACTAATGTTCCATTTCTGTTTCTTTCACAGGGTTGAACAAAGTGTATACGCGCTTTTACGTACGAGAGACATGGCGATTTCACGATATAAAGAATTCGGGATTCCAGTTGATTGGTTATCTGATACTGGCGTCGTAGGAAAGGTAAAACACATTTGTTCTTTCTGATCCCCTTCCATTTATCTTTTTATCTGGAAAACAATCTTGAAAATGCTCTGTTTGGTTTTTGTTTCATTTTCATCACAACACAGATCAAGCTTTCGTCAGTCCAGCTCGCGAAGAAGTACATGAAACGAGTAGCTTATGAGCTAGATTCAGTGAGCGGATCCGATAAAGATCCGAACAGAGAGTTCTTGCTTCTCCAAGGTGTTCGTTTCGCGTTTAGAGTCCATCAGGTAAAATAAAAACAAGAAACATAAGAAACCTAAAATGACCAAAATTTCTCAGTTGTTTGAATATATAACTGAATATGTTTGTTTTGTTATGTATAGTTTGCTGGAGGGTTTGATGCAGAGAGCATGAAAGCATTTGAGGAACTTAGAAGCAGAGCCAAAACTGAAAGTGGAGACAATAATAATAATAATAATAATAATAGCAATGAAGAAGAATCTGTAAACTGAGTTTTATTACTTCTCTCTGTATCATTTGTATCACATACTTCATTTATAGTACAGTGAAATTTATAGATTCTTGTAAAAAGAAATACAACATTTTTCTTTGACAAAAAAAAAAGAAATACAATTTTTTTGTGTGTAGGTTTGCAATGATCTTTATTTACTATATAGTAGTATTAGATAATGAATTGGCAATAAATTTGTAATCTCCCAAACTACTGAAGAAAAGATAAAATAATTGTGGTTTGTCTTAAAAGTCACATGTTTCATATCATGTGCAGCCATGCAAAGTATCTCCCGAATCTTCTTCACTCTTTAATGTTTTACAGTATTTTGTTTATAAACTTTAAATCAGTTTCATTGAATTTATCACAATATTTTAGGTTATTTTTTTCCATGTTTTAGTAAAGTGCAAAATAAAAATAATAATGGTTCACTAGATTTACAGCATATAACAACAAAAGGACTAGCTCTATTTTTTCTTTTGTAATTTTATGCAATCGTATAAAAGAAATAATATTCATGTTTTTTAAGTTTTGGAAATTAAGTATTTCTGCCACCACCTAACAAACAGGGTCCATTTCTTGGGTATAGTACTTTTCACGTCCAAACAAGATCTACATTTATTATAATTATTGTATTCGTATAACATTATCATCATAATAATGATTTATATCATCCGACCCTCTTATAATAAATGAAATAAATTCACGGATCTAAGACTAAGATTACAATCACTAATAGTCTAATATAACATTTTTCGATTACTCCAACATCAAAATCAACTCTTTTTTTTAATATTATCATACTCCTCTATCAAGAACAAAAACTAAAAAAAAAAGTATAACACAAACCGTAAACACGATTACTAATATTTAATGTTTAAAATTATCAATCGAATCAATGATTAAAAAATCAAATAAAGTTAAAAGTAAAAAGAACAAAGAAACAAAACAAAAACACATTTAGACAGCTAGAGTTTTATTACAAAAGCCAAAGCTTTATTTTTGATACCCCCCAAAAACAGATATCTTTCAGTCTTCACGTTGCAATATACTCACATTTCGACCACATACTGACAAAAACTCCGTATATATATACGTATAAAAATACGGTCTTCTTCTTCTTCTTCATCTCTTACAAACACAGACACAAAAATCACAAAACCCTTCTCACTCTCTCTCAATGTTTCCTCTCATCTTCTTCCTCTGTTCTTTCCTCTCTCTTTTCCTCCTCCCGCCGTCAAATATCGCCGCCGTGAGTAACCACAACAAATACCTAAAGCTTCCACTACTACGCAAATCTCCGTTTCCTTCTCCAACACAAGCTCTAGCTTTAGACACTCGCCGTCTCCATTTTCTCTCTCTCCGTAGAAAACCAATCCCATTCGTCAAATCTCCGGTGGTCTCCGGCGCAGCTTCCGGGTCGGGTCAATACTTTGTGGATCTTCGTATCGGACAACCGCCTCAATCGTTACTTCTGATCGCCGACACAGGAAGCGATCTCGTTTGGGTTAAATGTTCAGCTTGCCGGAACTGTTCTCATCATTCTCCGGCCACCGTCTTCTTCCCTCGCCACTCCTCAACATTCTCTCCCGCCCATTGCTACGACCCGGTTTGTCGTTTAGTACCTAAACCGGATCGAGCTCCGATATGTAACCATACCCGGATCCATTCCACGTGTCATTACGAGTATGGTTACGCTGACGGTTCATTAACTTCCGGTTTATTCGCTAGAGAAACGACGTCGTTGAAAACAAGCTCTGGTAAAGAAGCGAGGTTAAAAAGCGTTGCTTTTGGATGCGGGTTTCGGATCTCGGGTCAATCCGTATCAGGTACGAGTTTCAATGGAGCCAATGGAGTAATGGGCTTGGGCCGTGGGCCTATTTCTTTTGCTTCTCAGTTGGGCCGTCGTTTTGGTAACAAGTTTTCTTATTGCTTAATGGATTACACACTCTCTCCGCCGCCGACGAGTTATCTCATCATCGGTAACGGCGGCGACGGCATTTCAAAGCTTTTCTTCACTCCGTTGCTCACGAATCCGTTATCGCCAACTTTTTACTACGTTAAATTAAAATCTGTTTTCGTTAACGGTGCGAAATTACGAATCGATCCTTCAATTTGGGAAATCGATGATTCAGGTAACGGCGGAACCGTCGTGGATTCCGGCACAACCTTAGCGTTTTTAGCTGAACCGGCGTATCGATCGGTTATCGCCGCCGTGAGACGACGGGTAAAGCTCCCTATCGCTGATGCGCTGACTCCGGGGTTTGATTTATGCGTTAACGTCTCCGGCGTCACGAAACCGGAAAAGATATTACCGAGGTTGAAATTTGAATTCTCCGGTGGTGCTGTGTTTGTTCCGCCGCCGAGGAATTACTTTATTGAGACGGAGGAGCAGATTCAGTGTCTGGCGATTCAATCGGTGGATCCGAAAGTTGGATTTTCAGTGATTGGGAATTTGATGCAACAAGGTTTCTTGTTTGAATTCGATAGAGATAGATCACGGTTAGGTTTTTCTCGTCGTGGTTGTGCTCTGCCGTGAAGGATTTTACACTGGAATATTCCTTTTCGATTCGCATAAAGATTCTTTTTTTTTTTGGAAGTACGAAACGTAGGTGACGGTTCACTGTTACCGAAAATAGAAATAAAATAATCTTTTTGGAGTTTGTATAATTTCGATTAAAAAAATAGAAATACATATATAATACATTATATAGATTTTATTCTAATTTTTATGTGATGTTTTTGTTAAATGCTTAGATATTACTTATTTTTATAAGGATAAAATTTGTAATATGAATTGAAATTAATACTGAAAGTGCAATGTATAAATAATAATAAAAAAAATAAAAAGGACTTTTTATTAAAAATTAGAAGGATAATATTTCATTGTTACAAGATTGTTTTTCTTTTTCCATGTAAAACTCAATACTAATATCTCTCTAGTGATAAGCTATATAGATCAATACTATGAGTATGTATTAAACTATAGTTTAGGTGTCGATTAATTTGATCACGACTTCACGAGTGTCATTGTGTCAACTTTAAATCTGAGTTTATATTATATAGGTTTTTGTTTACATCTCTGTGACTCAATGGATCTCTTTACAATTCTTGAAAATGTAAACAATCTAGTGAAAGTTAGTAAACAGTACACATATTGGTGAGCCGAATATGATATAAGCCTAAAATGACTACGTAGCCCAAAATAACTTAGTAGCCCAAAATGCCTATAATCACTTTTATCTATTACAAATCCACAAGGAACGTCAAGTCCAACTAAAAGCCTTATTAAACATGTTCAACTTAATTCTCTCAACTTCTAATTGGTTTAAAGTTGCAAGAGTGTGTTATGATCCTATATAATTAGAAATATTAAATAACCAAACGAAAATAATAATTAAGCAACCTAATCTTTCCAAAAGAAATCTATTACACAACCTTAAGCAAAATAATTAAGTAACTAATCCCTTTTCCATAAAAAACATTATAAAAAAAAAATATATGATTACTTGATAAAACATAAAAGATATAAATTTGATTTTTAAAAACATAGAAAGATATATCGCCATAAATGGTAATATTTTGTCAATACTTTCTCCATCACGTTGAAGTTTCATTTTATGTTAAAATATTCATGAATAAAACGTATTCTTATAATAGAAATTTTTTTATTACATGTTTATGTTTTACACAAACCGATTTTGGATCGTAGATCCATAATAATTTTATTTAAATCACTTTATCCTGCACAAAATACAGGTTGTTATTGTAGTTATTCTTGTATTCAAGATATCTTGCCTCTGTATAATATTAAACTAATTAAATAACGGTTACTCAAATGATTTTGTGCCGATATTAGAGCATTACTATCCATTGTTTAAGGTTGATATAGAGTGATACACGCGTAGATGAATACAAGTTATTCGAAAGCTAAATGTTACAGATAAATTATCTATGTTGTTGTGATATATGTAGCTCAAGTAACATGTCTATATAAAATTATTTTTATTTGTGAAAAACACTATGTTAATCATATATATGAAAGTTGGTCAACTCTCTCCCACAACTTGACACATCAGCACATGAGAGTTTGTCACCTAAACTTTTTAAAATAAGTAATACATAATTAATAATTAATTCAACATATGAACCTATCATAAGTCAGAACTTCAATCATCATTCTTTCTAAGTTTCTTAATTCAATATATCCTCTTTTATTTTTTAGGCATTTAGGTAGAGAATATGATGAGTACATTTTCCGGATGTAATCCTTTCTTTAATGGATTTCTGAGAAATGTTTATATATGAGACTCAGAAATTTTTTTAGCTTGTATGTTTCATTAGTTACGTTAGATTAAGTGATTATCTTAAAACGTATTACACTACGTGAAACACATGTGAAACGTGTTTTATCTACAAACAAATGTTTAAGTTTATCTTTATGATATAACTTAAACACATCATCTAGAGAGTTGGAACCGGTTTTAAAATTAACACCAATAATGTTTTAGGCGATGAACTATCATAAAGCTTCTAAACAAATAACTTTATGTTCTTTTTTTTTTTTCATGTTTGTCCTCTCTTGCTGTTGCAAGGAATTTTCAATTAAAATAAAATCCAATTTTTATATTACCTATCATTGCATATAGTATTTTTGATATATTGTTAAAACTGCTAACCATCCATAAGAAAATATATATATGAAAAAAGAAATAAAAATATGAAAAAAATAAATAGCAAACATTTGAAAAACAATAGTTATTATTAAATACAATTATACAAAATAACAAAAGAGGAGAACAAAACGAATGTTAGAAACAAAATCAAATTTATAAAAATATGCAAGAGTAAGCTAAAATGATGTTCTCCTATTATTTTTTACAACTCTCAATTAAAAAAAGCTACTGGAAAAGCAGATTTTATTACATCCATTATATTATTAAAAAAGAACAAAATGATATTTTTTGCCAAAACATTTGTGAAAATAACAAACAATTATAAAAAAATACATATAAAAAATTGGGAAAAAAATGGAAAAAAATTATGAAACTAGATTTATATCTAATCAAAAATTCGTTAAAGTTAAACAATTAGGATTACAACAAAAGTAAAACAAAAATTTGATATAGAAATGAGAATTTTTATTCGACAATATTAACCCATATGACAGACATAAGAC